>Ga0209470_1000027_pt1 | contig 86138 bp, 74 predicted proteins | sample GraSoiAngelo_125_FD_185882 | JGI IMG/M metagenome (GOLD analysis project Ga0209470, IMG submission 185882) | Grasslands soil microbial communities from the Angelo Coastal Reserve, California, USA - 14_0927_05_40cm (SPAdes) (version 2) | ecosystem: Environmental > Terrestrial > Soil > Grasslands ... | reverse complement strand
AAGCGAAAGCCTCAATGATTCCGTCACCGCTGATTGAAACGACAGGGTCATCGCCCTGTACCCACTTCACCGCATTTTGTAACAACTGACTCAGGTCTGCGTTGCCGGAGCGCCAGCAGGTACGGTCCCTTTGCAACCTCAGCCACTCCGCCTTGCAATGAAACGTGTATCTTACTTTGCATTTTTCTCCTTACCTCCTGTGCGAGCTTCGCGCTGCACGGCGTGTTGAAGGTAAAAACTTTCGGTTGAGAAAGTGGCTTCTCGACCTTGCTTGCATTTCTTCGCACGCAAAAGTAATCTGCTAACACTGGGGGAGGTAAGCTCTCATGCCCGTATATATGGTTGAGCGGGACTTGCCGGGCGTCAAGATGGAGCAGCTTGCTGCTGCTCAAAGGCGCGCAATCGAAGTCGGAAAAGAGCTGACCGCTGAAGGTAAAGAGGTCCGGTACATTCGGTCAACTTTCGTTCCCGGGCAGAACAAATGTATGTGTTTGTTTGAGGCACCCAACCCGGAGAATGTTCGAGAGGCGAACGAACGTGCTCAGATTCCCTTCACTAGAATCGTTGAGGCGATGGACCTCACACCTCGATAGGCAGCACGAAAAAAGATCTCCGCCTGACTCGTTCCCCATTCAAGGTTGATCAGCCTATTTCCTCCTTCACGCTCACTGTGGCTTTATAGTGGAATCGATGGAGTCCATTTGAGAGGCCGCGGCGCTTGACCCGTCGAGGACTTCCCGGATCTTTCTTGCCAGGGACTGCATCGAAAACGGCTTCTGCACAAATGCTGCTCCCGATTCAAGGATGGCGTTGCGGACAACGAAGTCCCCTGTGTAACCAGAAATGAAGATCACCTTCAACTGCGGGAGAATTCTGTGCAGAGCTTCAGCGAGTTCACGCCCACCTGTCCTCGGCATGACCACATCGGTGAGCAGCAGGTCGATCTTGCCGTTGTGCGATTTGGCCATTTGCTTTGCGGAGTCGCCATCTGCTGCTGCCAGCACCCGATATCCCTTGCTTTCGAGAAAACCGGACACGATCTCGCGAACGCTCTCCTCGTCTTCCGCGAAGAGGATCGTTTCTTTTCCTGGAGGAGAGGAGCCCGACACGACCGGTGCTCTTTCATCGACGGGCTCGGTTACTTGCGGCAAATAGATTTTGAACGTGGCTCCATGGCCCGGTTCGCTATACACCCAGATGTAGCCTCCGCTTTGTTTTACGATGCCGTACACCATCGAAAGTCCGAGCCCAGTGCCCTGTCCCGGATGTTTTGTCGTGAAGAATGGCTCAAAGATGCGCGCCCGTGTTTCACCGCCCATACCTCGTCCTGTGTCGCTAACCACCAGCACGACGTAATCACCACGTTCCACGATGGCTTGTTGGCGGGCGTACGTCGCGTCGACGTGGGCGTTGTGCGTTTCGATCGTCAGCCTGCCGCCCCCAGGCATCGCATCCCGGGCGTTGACGACCAAGTTCATCAGAACCTGTTCGATCTGGCTCGGATCAGCCTTCACGCGTCCCAGGTCCGCCCCTGGAAGGAAGGTCATCTCGATGTTTTCTCCAATCAGACGGGCAAGCATTTGACTTATGCCAGCCATTACCGCGTTCAGGTCCAGAACTTTGCTCTGGAGCACTTGCATCCGGCTGAAGGCTAGCAGTCGCCGCGTGAGCGTGCTCGCTAGATGGGCCGCTTTTTCAACCTCTTCCAGACGATGCCGCAAGCGACCACTAGGCGGTACTTCGGAAAGCATCATTTCCACCTGCCCCTCGACGACAGTAAGAAGGTTATTGAAGTCGTGAGCGACGCCGCCCGCCAATTGCCCAATCGCCTGCATTTTCTGAGCCTGCCGCAACTGGTTCTCCATCTGTTTCCGTTCCGTGATGTTTTCCGCGAGGATTTCGAGATACGAAATTTCACCGGTGCCATCGGATACACTCCACCCGCCAAGACGAACTAGGATGGTCTTTCCGCCACGGCAACGCCACGTGCATTCGAATCCTTGACAGGAACCTCCGCCACGGAGCTGTACGAGAAATTCATCGTAGCTGATCGGCTCGTTGAAGATTTCGGTTCTTAAACTTGGAAGAAGCAATTCAGTCTCGGATTCGTAGCTGAGCATTTCGGCCATTGCGCGGTTGACCTGTAGAAGTTGGCCGTCTACCGTTGAGCGGCAAATCCCGTAAGGTGCCCCCTCTATCAAGGAGCGATAGCTTTGTTCCGAGAGTCGAAGTGCTGTCTCTCCGACGCGTCGCTCGGTATTCTCCAGGGCCACGCCAATCACGCCGACGATTCTGCCTTCCGGCCCGCGAAGTGGTTCGACGTGCGCCTGCAGGTCGCGTCCCCGAATCTCAATGTCGAAAGGAGAGCCCTTTCCACGCAGGGCGCGACGGTGCGCTGCAAGTATCGTGGAATCCGGCCCTAGGCGAGCCGAAAGATCGACTAAGGATGTGCCCAGGTAGTCTTCTGACCGAACATTGATTGCGGCAAGTCCCGCACCCGCTGCAGAAGTTACGCGTAGTTCCCTATCTGTCGTCCACAGCACCGCGGGTATCTTCTCCACCAACAGGAGCAGCGAAGAGGAGGACAACGCGGCTTTAGGACGCAAAGAAGATCCCATTTTGCTATTGTACGAGGTCTCCGTCCCGTTGCCTCAGTAGTTGTCTTAATGACAAATGTTGACAACATGGCGAAAGTCATGGGCTCCCCGATTTTTGCCCGGTGGAGACAGCCCATCCCAACTTCCCGATGGCCAACGATACGGCCAGCGCCTCGTCTTGAGCTTCTGACAGAACTGTTTCCGCATCCTGGGTAGGTAACCACGCTTCATAGATTCAGACTACATGATTGCATAGCAATGTCGGCTCCCTCGACCCGAGTAAACTTTGGTTGCATGACGACCAGAGGTTCGGGAGGAAGGAGCCGAACATGTTACTGATTGGCGTAGATTACCACCCTAGTTTTCAGCAAGTTGCTTTTTTGAATCAGGACACTGGAGAGTGCGGCGAGTTGTGTCTGAACCACAGTGATGGAGAAGCAGAACGATTCTATCGAGAACTACAACAGAGAGGAATTAGTGTGTGCGTGGGGATGGAGGCCACAGGTTACTCACGCTGGTTCGAGCGACTGTTGGCAGAACTGGGTTTCGAGGTGTGGATCGGGGATCCGGCGGAGATCAAAACCAGACGAGTGAAGAAGCAGGAGACCGACCGCAAGGATGCCCTACTCCTGCTCAGGCTGATGCGGGAAGATAATTTTCCTCAAATTTGGGTACCGAGCCCGGAGAACCGAGATCTGCGACAACTGGTGTGGCACCGGCATCGGTTGGTGCAGATGCGCACGCGGATCATGAATCAACTGCAGGCGCTGGCTGCAACGAGAATCGACCTGTCGAGCACTTTGCAGTCCCCATTTTCTTGTCGATGCCTGGCACGCGGGAAAATATTGCATTGTACGAAGAGAACTAATGTACATCCACGGCCGAAGAATCAATCGGATGCGCCATCTGGAAAGTAGTGTCTCTCGAAGACCGGTTGGCCGTGCTGCGAGAAGCTCAACCGCCAACACAGGTATGCACAGCAGGGGCGCAAAGTCCTGAACAACATTGCGCATTGCTGGTGCATGCCTGGAGATTATGCAAGCAGGACGCTGCCTGGGCTGGAGTAGGGGCGATTATCGAAGTAACCAAAGGTAAGGCGATGGCTGCTGCTATGCCCATGCGTCGGATGGCGACGCGGCGTGAGGGATGTTCGGTCGGCGCTTCACGTTCCACCAGTAGATGCGCGTCTCCCAATTGGTCCAGGGCCAGCTGCACGATGGATTCGTCCACTTGAACGGACAGCTGCCGAGAAAGCGTCCCGGCGATCTGCGAAGAATTGTTGTTGCCGTCGCATAGCCTCCATGTGGCCGCTGCCGTCGAATTCAGGCAGTGGCCCACGTTGCGTTGCAGGTCATAGACTAGAACCTCGTCGCCGAATTCTCGCGAGAGACAATCCTGACGAGCCCGAGGAAATTGTTGTTCTCTCATGCCGCCCCCCATCCTTCTTCTGCGCACGACTGATTCAGGATGGACGCCGCGGCTTCGCGGGCTTCGCCGCGCGCCCCCTTGACGAAGACCGCGTGTTCCACTAGCTTCTGCAGTCGCCTGAGGGTTTGATGCGGTTGGCAGCGGACCGCGACGCTGTTTGCTAACAGTTCCAAAGCCCCTTGTCCCTGCGACAGCAGAGCTGGTGCCACCGCGCCCCGGCCTCATAACTGCAAAGGACTGCCGTGCCCAGGGGTAGCGGCTTGACGCCAGTGGACGCGCCCAAATTTTCGGCAGTGTAGTTGGTCTGCGCAGGGAAAAAGTCCTCACGGATTCCCAAGGGCCGTGCGAACGGATGCACTAGGCCAGAGTCATCTACGACAGCAAACTCGTCAGAATAGTAGGTTGCACCAAGGCGCAGCATCTCCCGAACCAATGTTGTCTTGCCACTGAGGCTGCAGCCAGGGACCATAATGGCCCGTCCTCGCCAGCCGACCACTCCCGCATGGAGGAATGTCATTTCAGATGTCGCTGTCGCGGTGTATCGCTGCAGGTCGTTCTCCAACGCCTCCAGTACCATATTCAACGAAGTGTCCCGCGCTACTCGAATGCTGTTCGCATACAGCACATGTAAGCGTCGCATTCCACGGCGCTCAAAACCGTCGGCTACCACCAACGAATATAATCGCTCGACGACAACTCTGCGCGACACCTTCCATCCGGGCGGCAGACGGGGGAGAATGCCAGGCATCAATCCAGATACATTCACACGCACTCCGACGCAAACTCCGAACGCGGACAGTGATAAGCCTGCCGCCCAGCCCAGGCGATCGAGTTTCTTCGTTCAAAGAGAATTTGATTTGAGTCGTGGCCATCTGACGGTTTGCATTCGCCCCCCATCTCCTCAGTGCCCAGTGTAAGTTGCCATGCCGCTCGTTTGACCAAGCACTGTTCTACATGATCCTAGCGGTGAGATCCGAAACGCGAGTAGCATCAAGTGTCCCGGTATTGCCAACCTCCAGTAATTCCATGACTGTATACTAAGGTGTCCGTAGAATGTTGCACGCTCTCATCACGTTCGCGCTCCAACGTCGCCCGTATTTTGGCTTGCATGAGTCGGACTTAGTCAGAAAAGAAAGTCTTGCTCGATTTCCCAACCAGTCTGTCGAGATTGCCAACCAAGGAGCTAAGCGCTGAGGAGAGTACGAATCAGGAAAGGAAATGGACTTCTCCGGCCATCGATCGTAAGGGCAATAAGGTTTTGCTGGTAACTAAGAAAGGGGTGTGGGCTGCCCTCAAGACTCCCGAAGCTGAAGACAGGATAGCCCTCTCTCTTGCCTACGTAAGGAACGGAGAGTAGAGTTGCGCTATAGGTTTCAGGGGGCTGGACAGCTTTCCGTCCTCCCTGCCAAATCACGCCGTGTGTTGCCCGCTGGCCTTCCCTTAAGGAGGCGAGCTATGCGGCGCTATCAATTTCTCTCATTCCTACCGCTTTTGTTTCTGGGTGTGCAGCCAAGCGCTAGTGCGCAGGACGTTCAGGTGCCGGCCGGAACGCTTCTCCGTTGCACGCTCAACGAGCCGGATTTTTCCTCGAAGTCAGCCCAAGTGGGTGATCCCGTACTTTGTCATGCCAGTGTGGTGCAGGAATTCGGGCGTGCCGCATTCCCACGCGGCGCCTACCTGGCAGGACACTTGGAGGCCGACAAAGAGCCAGGACATTTTTGGGGCAAAGGTTATCTGAAATTGGTTTTCGACCGGATCGGGCTTCCAAATACAGATGTTCCGATCAATGCGAAAGTGATCGCTGCCCATGCATTTCACGTCGATCGTGAGGGAGATATCCTCGGCAAGGGCCACGCCAAGCGTGATGTAATCGAGTGGATGTTTCCACCTCTCTGGCCGTGGAAGGTCTTGACCTTGCCCGCGCGGGGACCGCGGCCAACTCTCAAAGGCGAGGAAACTCTGACTTTGCGCCTGATGGAAGATGTTACCGTCCCTCGGTTGGCGGCATCTTCTTGGCCTGACTGGAGGCCACCCAGGCCGCAGGCATCCGCGTCCACGTCCTCGGAACGATACGCTGCATCATCCTACAATAGCGGCGCGAATTTCCGGTCATTAAGGTATGCGCCCCCGTCGTATCCCGCAATGACAAACACGTCCGCACTTAATGACGTTCTGCATGAACCTGAGCAGGTGTCACAAGCATCGCCTGTGGAAGTTCACCAGACTAAGGCCTCGCAGTTGACCATTCTCGCTTTGAGAAACGAGATCATCTACGCGGTGACCCAGTATTGGGTCGATGGTGATCACATCTCGTATTTGCGGCCCAGTGGCGCAAGCGGTGATCTTTATTTAGACGAACTCGACTGGGCTAGAACAATGCAACTCAACTCGGAGCGCGGCGTAGGCTTGACTCTGCGCACTAGGCCACACGCTGATTAGCTCCTTGGGAGTGCGCTATATGAGTCTCCGAGAACTGCCGCCTGACCGTGGGTGCCGGATGGGTCTGCCCTTTGCCGAGAACACCCGGCAGCTCTGCCTCAATCTCTGGAACGTTCCGTTTTGTGCGGCGTTGCTGTTTGCTGTCTGGCTCACCGGCTGCAACAACACCTGCTTCACCTTCACTTCAAACCCGCTTACTGGCACGATCGGCATTAAAGCGAGCGATCCCAAGCCCACATGCACACTCACAACGGGGGGTGCAGTCCGCTTGGCAGTGCAGACGGTTCCAACGTGTAGTTTCTGTTCGGAGTCTGGTCGGATCCAGCACATCTTCGTGAGTATCCGAGGTATCGAAGTCCATCCGAGCATGACTGCGGACAACGATTCAAGTGATTGGCAGGAACTATTGTCTCCGGGGCTCGTGAAGCAACCGCTCCAAGTCGATCTTGTTGGAGGCACTTCCGACCGGAGTGCGCGAGAATCTTTGGGAGAAATCGTGACAATTCCGGCCGGGATCTATCGTCAAGTGCGGCTGCGCTTCACGCCGAATCAGCTGATGACGGATGATCGACTTCCAGAAGGCAACGCGTGCGGCAGCGTGGGGTTCAACTGTGTCGTCACGGCAGATGGCCGCATTCAGCCGCTACTGCTCGACAGCGGTTCCCCAGAACTCCGCATCATGTCAGAGAGAATTGAGGGCCGTTCTCTTTTCCTCCCTCCTGATACCGAAAGTGATTTGGTCATCGAATTGAAGCCCGTCTGGGCATGGTTTCCATATGCCGATGAAGGTCTGCGTCTTTTCCCCGCGCTTACTGGTAGCGCGAAGGTCGGCCGTATCGCGTTCGATGAATTGGGCACCCCGGAGGATGGAGTCATTCACGACTCCCTCTCAAGGTAGGCGCGCGACTGAATTGCCAGGGTGCCCACCGCGAGAAACTTTGTACGGTCGAACGCCCAACAAGGGTCACATTAGCTCGTCCCGCCTGCAGTAGCGGCCTGTTCGAGGAGCTTTAGCGCTTTGCCAGCGTCGGCGACTCCGAGGATCAGGAAAGATGCACTAGTCCCCGGCTCAGCTCCGGAGTAGCCATAGTTGATATTGATTGCTGCTTCGCCGAGCCGCGACGCGACGCGAGCAAGCTCCCCAGGGCGATTTTCCAGCATCACCTTCGCGACCTCAGTCTCAGTGTAATCGTGGCGTTGCCGATCCAGAGTTGCCCTGGTTTTGTCCGGGTTGTCCACCACGAGACGGACGGAGCCTTTGCCCTTCTCGTGAGGGATCTGTTGATACGCAAGAATGTTGATGTCCTGTTCGGCGAGGGCTTGGCAGAGCTTGCCAAGCGTTCCTGGCCGATCTTCTAAGCGGATGGTGAATTCTTTGGTGATAGGCATGGTGGGAACCTCCTTCTGGCGCACCTCGGGGACGGCTGGAAAGTTCCTGCGAGGAGATAAGATGCGAGAATCCTACGCCGCTTTGAGTCAGACCGCAACGTCTGCCGCAACGTCTGACTGGTTGGAGGATGTCATTCTGGCAGAAACGGACGTCGAAAGAATCAGATCAGAGTGTGATCCGCAGCCACCGCGCCTGACCACCTTCGTCGTCGTTCTGAGCAACGTCAATGTCAACCAAGATTCCGTTCGCGGTGATCGGCGGGAAGAATTGAACGAGTTCGTAGCCTCGCTTTGGAATGTGCGGCACTTTGCTTTGCGATCTCCAATAATGCCGAAACGAGAGTCCGTAGAGTTGTGGGCCGGTCAGCACAGAGTCGGGGCCGACGTAGAGACCGGGACTGTACCCCGTACCGACCAATGCTTCATACCAGGCCTCGCAGTAATCTATAACGTCTTGCGCCTCAGAGGTCCTGCTTACGCCTTCCAGGTCGCACCAGACACTTACGCCTGCCGGGAATCCCACAGTCTGGGAGTTTGCGACCGCGTTCGCTCCGTCCCGTCGCCCGAGATCTTGTGTCGGCGACCATCCTCGCCTGTGGACATGTTGGACCGGCATTAAGGCCAGTCCTGAGTTAAGAATGTCGATCGCTTCCTGCCAACTCAAGTCTTCCGGCGCTTCCTGATCCAGAGAAATTTATCGCAGGCAAAACTTATATCCAGCGGTAATAAACTGCCGAGCGATTTCGGCAACAATTATGGAATCTGAATCAAATCCTGGTACCGACGGGCTGGCTCTTTCAACCTGTCCCGGTAAAGTCATAGGTCCTCCTGCTCTTGGTCGGACTGGATGCAAGAATTCTCCGCCCGATTCTAGTTTCCTCCGTCCCATGCATTTAGGTATTTCCTCCGAGGCAATTATCGCCGCTTCGCGTGTGGAGTACCGAGCAGACTAATTCCAGGAGTGGTCCACCCGGAATTCTGACTCCTCGGGATAGAACCGTCTTGGAAACGATGTCATTGAGGCCCGATCGGGGGCTTTAAGCTGACTCGCTTTGCCGATATTGGCATGTCTTTACTCAACAGGGTGCAGATTGACGCGAGTAGGATGGAAGCCTAGGATTCTCGGTAACAAGAGTTCGCGATGGGGAGGGAGCTATGCCCCAGTACAATTTTCTCTGTCGAGCCTGCGAGAAAGAATTCTCGAAAATCCTGACGATTTCTGAGCATGAGAAGGGCGGAATCATCTGCCCACACTGCAAAAGCAAAGACATAGGGCGGCGGTGGGCAGCCTTCTATGCAGTAACCTCGAAGAAGAGTTAGTAAGGTTGAGTGTCCGGGATCACATCAGCGCTCGAGAAACTCCAGGCAAAGGAAAAAATAAGCCGGGCGGGGTATTCTGCCAGGGCGTTTCTGCCTGGGATGAGCCGTGCATGATTGTCGCCACCAAGTATTGCGAACGGTGTAATCGCTGGTTCTGCCAGACACACTTCGGGGATCCCGACTGGCATTCCTGCACAGAGGAAGAGCAATGACGCGTGTGAAGCAAAGGCAAGGGAGGGCGTGCTAGCGCGCGCTAGCGCCGTTTTCCCCAGGGAAACCAGTCAACCTACGAGGCACCCGTCGCCTTTGCCTGCTCTTGTTTCAAGCGGATTCGAAAGGAGCGCTTTTCTGGCGTGATCGCAACTTGGTTTTCGCGTGCAAGCCACCCAATTGCCCAGTCGAACGTGGGTTTCTGTCCTTTTACCGCATTCTTCAGTTCGCTAAGGGACAGTTCGCCCCTGGTGTTGAGTACGTCCCAAATCGCTCCGGCGGTCTTGCCGATTTCTTCTTCCATAGTAATTCCTTTTCCTTCCACAAACCGCACTGTGCGAATGCACACCCCATCTTCGACCAAATGAAGCCAGTGAGGCCCGCTTCCATGAGCCAGATTTGAAAGTCGTCCGAGATCTAAGGCTTCGCTGCGGCGGCTTTGGTTCTGGCGAGCTCAGGGACAACGCCGAGCTGTTGCATCAGACCCAGAGCGTCCCAGTTGACCCAGCCTTCTACCATCTTACCGTTCGTGAAGCGGGCGATGCTTACCCCGGAGATGGTAACCTGCTTCCCCGTTGGCGCAATCCCGCTGAGATCGCCTTTATGGGTACCCCGACAAGACCAACGGGCTACCACTGTTTGGCCTTCGGCAATGATGTCCTCGATCGTCAATTGCAGGTCCGGGAAGGCAGTACGGTAGAGGGCCGCTCTCTTCTTCTCACTTTCGGGACCCCGCCCAAAATCGGGTGACGAAGCGTCATGATGTTCGTAGTTGGGGGTAAAGAGCTCGTCTGCCAGCGACAGATTGCCCTTATTCCAAAGTTCTTCAAACGAGCGACGGATGACAAATTTGTTTCCTTCTGACATGAGACGTGTCCTCCTCCTTTGAGAAATGCGAAGTTTCTACTTGCATGAGGCGAGTCTGGCTCAACTGGAGGGGCCTGAAACCGCTGCGGTCTTTGGGCGTGCAGTCCCGTACTTGGTACAGAACGTTAGGCCCCGCGCGAGTGGAGAGGAAGGAGCCGACGACGTACTGACCTCTTAGGGCTCGATGCGGAGCTTGGCTATCAAAGAAACTGCGCTCGGACTACGGAGCGGGAGTCTCGCCTCAAACGGCGAAACCTCGCGGCGAGCTTGTTCTCTGAGAATGTGAATGTCAAGGAGAATCGAAGAATTCTTCAGTGCAAAACGGCATGGGGCGGGAACGAGGGCTTGGCTCCTCCGAATCATTTGCACGGGAAAGGTGTCTTGACAACTCCGAGAAACGGTGCAATATGACTTTTAGGGACCTAAAACCGCCGATTGCTTTTCCACAGGAAACCGAAAACTGACGTCCCACAGGAGACCAAACATGAACGCCAAAATTCTGACATTTTCATCCCAGGGAGATAAGACGCTTCTTGAATACGATCCAACAACCGCTGACATGGAAGAAGTGAACAAAGCGATTGCCGAATACGAAGCGCAGACCGGCGCACAACCATTTGATCTAGCGACCGGTGAACGTCTCGAGAAAGTAACGCGCGAACAGAACGAAGTCTTGATGGTTCACCCGATCGCCGGCGGCTAACCGCGCCAACCGCGACCGACACGATCCCAGCCTGCACTGTAAGAGTTCGTTTGCATTGGGCTGAGAACCGGACTTGGCGATGGTGCGTTTCAAACGTGGCGGCACGTGTATGATGCGTGTAAATCTATTTCTGATCGCGTTCTTCGCTCTGATCATATGGAGGTTTGTGTTCGCTGGCTTGCGGTGCAGGCCTTATGTAAGAGCAATTGCTCTACGGCAGGGGCGACCCAACTACTTATTTGGGGGCGTCCATATCCCAGGACACGACGGTGTTCGAATAAATGCGGCCAATCGCTTTGAGAATCGTCCAGGTGGTCTAGGCCCCCTCGAACCAAAGGATCGCGCGAAAGACTATCTGCGCCGCATCGTTGCCCTCACTGGCGCCACGCAAACGGGTGGTGATTATGTTCTAGATGTCGGCACAGCTAGATTCTATGTGAGCTACAGATACGTAAGACGGCTGCGAGACGCAGCAGATCCCAAATGCGCATGCGAAGAAACCTGCTTTTATCCAGTACACAAAGGGATGCCGAAGGCGGAGGAAATTGCAACCGCGTTGCTACAACTCGCGAACAACCCAATGCTGTTTGACAAATGGGCCGTCAAGAACGGCCTGCCAATTAAGACGGACGGGGAGGCGTTCACCCGTGCGCAATGATCGGCTCGCGACGAGAATGCGAACTAAATGCGCGCCAGCGCAGCGCGCCGCAAAATATTTGAAGCGTATTGCTGCACTCACTGGAGCCGAGCAAGTTCGCGGTGATAGTTACTGGCTCAGAGCCGGGCGTAGAGACTTCCTAGTGGCTTATCGATTCGTACTTGCCATATCAGACCATGGCAAGTCGACGTGTTTTTCTGTTGCGGAGGAGCCAGACTTGCCGAACGCGGAAGTGATTGCATCTGCGTTATTGCAGCTAAAGAACAATCCGGGACTGTTTAGGAAATGGACAAAACAGCCGGGATCTACTTTCAAGGCGAATGGCAAGATGTTTGGAAACACGGATTGGCTAACCAGAGATGAGACGTGAAATTGTGCAGCGCCTACTCTACTGCCAACTGTGCCGTCCCTAGGGAGGTTTCGATGTGGAGTAACAAGAAACCAGGAACGCCGCGCGCTGCGGACACGGAACCAAAAAATGTGCAAATGAATCATTCGCCAAGGCTCGCTCCAGCGTCTTGCGAAGAAACACCCAAGCTGAACAAAGATGTTATGCACCCAACGAAAGCGATAGCGGATGGCGCGACATCGCGGCTGGGGTCGAGCTTGTATTTGAAAGGTGAAATCGTCGGCAACGAGGACCTGTTCATTGAAGGAAGAGTGGAAGGATTGGTCCAACTCGATGAGCGGAAGGTGATGATCGGAGCTACAGCAAAGTTGACAGCCGACATCATTGCCGGTGAGGTGATTGTGTACGGAAACGTGAAGGGTAATGTCCGTGGAAAAGGCAAGATCGAGATCAAGAAGGACGGTTCGGTGAGCGGAGACTTGACGACAGCTCAGATCATCATTGAAGACGGGGCCTACTTCAAGGGCTCGATCGAGATTGAGAAGAGCGCAGATAAGCAAGCCGACAAGAACGTCTCCTCGCGGACGGCGGCGGGGAGTATGTAATCACGAAGGAATGATTAGGATCTACGCTCAGGACAGGGACAACAAGTGGTTTGCTGAGTTCGGCCGCTCTCACCTCGGGTCTGAAGAGGCGCGGTACATGTTCCTTTTTGTTTTACGCTGCGCGATAATCTTGTTAATGCACAGGGCAAAAGGAGTACGCCCGTGAGCATATCCATACTTCTCAAGAGCTTCCTCGACGAAAACCAAATCCCTTACTCGGTAATGACCCATACCACGGCCTACACCGCACAGGGCGCAGCCGCCACGATGCAGATCTCTGGAAAAGAGCTTGCCAAGACCGTGGTTCTGTGGGCGGGCGAAGAAATGATTCTGGCCGTCCTACCGGGGCCGAATCACGTGAGACTCGAAAAGCTGGGCACCGAACTGGGAAAGTCCGTGCGACTAGCTACCGAGCAGGAATTCAGCAGTCTATTCCCCGATTGCGAGTTGGGCGCCATGCCGCCTTTCGGTTCTCTTTACAACTTGCCGGTGTACGTCGATGAGTCGCTGGCCGCCGATGAGGCAATTGTCTTCAATGCTGGGACGCACCGCGATGCGATTCGCATTCGGTACGACGACTTTGTTCGTCTGGCAAAGCCGAGGGTCTGCTCATTCGCTCAGAAAGGGTGACGCAAACGATCTCAGGGGTCTTTCTTGGTGGTTTGTTCAGCGACCGGCTTCAGCCCGGCTTTTTTCGGTTGGAGGAAGGGTGGCATCCGGCTGTGTCGCTGGCGTTGCTATCTCGGTCTGCTGGGTGAATCCGGTTATTCACAGCCCCATGTTACACCCAGCAGGACCCGCGCTTTTCGAAGGCCGACGCGGTCCATGCATGGAGGTGACCGGTGGCCTACATCATCGCCGAACCTTGAATTCAGCAGTCTATTCCTACCTGTGTAGATGTGTGCCCAGTGGATTGTATTCATCCGGCAAAGGGCCGCACATACGACGATGGCCGTCCGACGTTCGATGAAGTGCCTCAACTATACATCGATCCCACTGAGTGTATTGACTGCGGCGCTGGTGTTCCGGTCTGCCCGGTGACCGCAATTTTCCCACTTGATGATCTGCCGGAGAAATGGCATTCGTACATCGAGACCAATAAGAATTATGTTGACGGTGGTAAATTTCAGCCCGACAAGTATCAAAAAGCAGGTAGCTAACAGCTGCCACTAAAGACCGGTCATGCGTCAAGCCGACTTACAGCGATACAAGAGACTCTTGTTGGAGAAGCAGCGTCAGCTGTCGTCAGTCCAAGAAGACGCGGGGACCCGGGTGCCAGCCGCAGGTGGCTTGGAGGGCGATCTAATTGACCAAGCCAATGCCGATGCGGAGGCGGAACTCCAGATCCGCTTACACCAAACAGACGGTCGACTCTTACGAGCAATAGAAGAAGCACTCGGCCGCATCAGGCGGGGCACATACGGCCTATGTGAGGTCTGCAAGAAGCCTATCTCAAGGGTCCGTCTGGAAGCGGTGTCTTGGACGCGCCTCTGCCGTGAGTGCAAGGAGGGCGGGCGCTCAGCCGCCTGATGGCGTGGACCAGGTCGATGGCCAAAGCTCTCGAGTCCTGAAAATCACGGCTGAGAAGCATGCGGATTATGGGCAAGCTCAGCACTCACACGCATGAATGCCCGCGCTGCGCGGAAAAATGGGAATGCGGCGAGGCAAATTATCAGGATGAGTGCCCGTATCCCATCAAGACGCTCTGCACGAAGTGCTGGGCCAAGGACACACCCAAAGATAGGCAGCCTTCTGGGCTTTGCATCCAAGAGATATGACCATGGCGCCGGGATTATACCGAGCGATGGCGGCCGGAGTTCTGTCGCTTCATGCCGCCTACATTGTCTGGGTCATCTTCGGCGCCTTCTTCACGCGCGGCCGGCCGCAGGTCGCGGCGCTGCACGTTGCCACGTTGGTTTACGGAATGATCGTCGAAATCTTTGGTTTCTGGTGCCCACTCACAGCACTTGAAACGTGGCTTGAGGTGCGTGGTAACCTTCCGGCCTATCGCGGCCCTTTCCTTCTGCACTACCTCGACATGGTGGTGTACCCCGATATTCCCCCGAACCTTCTTGTCGCTGGCGCTGTCGCCGTTTGCATTTTGAATCTATGGATTTACGCCTGGCGTCTCCGTGTCCGACATTCGCTCAGATAAAAAGAGCCCGCGGCGTTGCCTTTGGGAGTGTAGTTTGGTGTTGCGTAGGGGGAAGCTAGGATTTGGGGAGCTGCTCGATCTTTGCCGCCAAGATGAAATCGCTCTCTGTCAGACCGTTGATCTTGTACGTCCAGGTCGTGATTCCGACTTTTCCCCAGGCAAGGAAGATGTCTGGGTTATGCCTCTGCTCCTCAGCATGCTCACCTTTACAAACCCGAGGGCTCCGCGAAAGTCGAGAAACTTGAAGGTCTTCGTGATGTGATGTTCTTCGATGATGTTTCAACCATCGACCTGCTTTTGAAGTAGGGAGAGCTCCTCACCCTTGAGCGGGGGCACCCCTCCACGTCAAGGAACGCAGGTCTTGGCCGCAAGATCGGACATCGTAGGAGTTATTCTACGACTCGTCGATCGGCGAAGAAGTTCACTCGACGGGCGCATTCTTGGATGCTCAGGCTATCCCATGAAATCGACGCTTATGTTTCTCGTGGTTCTCCTCGGCACACTCGCTCTGCTGCTGGCGGTTGGTACCGTGTACCAGGCCATCGGAACGTGGCAGGACCGCCAGCGCTTTCCGGCCCCCGGGCGCCTCGTGCGAGTCAACGGGAGACGGATGCACATCCATGTAACCGGAGAAGGCACGCCGACCGTGGTCTTCGAATCGGGCATGGGCGCGTCCAGCCTGAGCTGGACGCTGGTGCAGCCGCGTGTGGCGCAGTTCACTCGCGCGGTGAGTTACGACCGCGCCGGACACGGCTGGAGCGATCCGGCGCGCGAGCGACGCACGGCTCAGCAGATTGCGCAGGAGTTGCATGTACTGCTGGATGCTGCGGGTATTCCGGGGCCATACGTTCTCGTTGGGCACTCGTTCGGCGGATATGTGAACCGGGCGTTCGCGCATCTGTATCGCAATGAATTCGTTGGCATGGTGCTGGTGGATTCCGTTCACCCTGCCGAATGGGAGAATCCGACCCCACAGCAGTTGCGCATGATCGAAGTGGGCCTGCGATACGCTTGGATTGCAGCGTGGCTCGCACGATTGGGTTTTGTTCGGTTTTGCCTGGCGCGGCTGGCGCGAGGTTCGCCCAAGCTGGGAAGGGCTGCCGTGAGCGCGTTCGGCGTCGACACGGCAGCTGCGGCGCAACGGATTGCAGGTGAGATTCGCAAGTTGCCCGCTCCGATCCTGCCAGTTGTGCGCGCGATGTGGTCTCAGCCGAAGAATTTCATGAGCCTGGGACAGCACGTTGCCACACTGCCGGTCAGTGCTGCACAAGCGGCTGTGCTGAGTACGCTTGGGGATTTGCCACTGTTCGTGGTTTCGGGAGACCATCATGCGCCACCGTATGCCAACTGGCAAAGCGACCTAGCACAGCTCTCTTCGCGTGGGCGACATTTGGTAGTGAGCGACAGCGGACACTGGGTCCATCTTGACCACCCTGAGCTGGTCGCCGGGGCTATCCGCGAAGTGGTCGCTGCTGCCCGAGAGGCGGCGTGGATGCTGCTTCGTTCAGCTCGAGGATGAGCGCGGCGCAGACGATCGGCGCAGTCACGCTAAACGGAGGATCTCTGCCGCGAACGGGCGAAGCTTTTCTTGCTCGCTCGGCGCGAGATCGTCAAAGGATGCTGAATCCAGATTAACGTGATTGAGTCATGAAGATTTCATGAGCATTGTGAATCCGCTCCCCAGGGGAAAAACTGCTGCTGAGTTGCATCCCATCTATGACGGATTGTCCAAGAAATTTGGAAAGACGCCCAACACGTTCGGCCTGATGGCCCACTGGCCGGAGGTTCTAGCCAAGTTCCTCCCCTTTTACTCTGCAGTCATGGAAGGCAGCACCGTGGAAGTGTGCTACAAAGAGCTAGCCTGTCTGAAGACAGCGCTGATCAACGGCTGTCAGTATTGAACCCGCGCTCGACGCACTGCGCGCGGTTCCGGACCCCGGCAACTAGGAGCGTACGTCGGAAGTCGTTCAATCCCGCATAACCTATCTGTGGTGACGATGTGCCCCCTATCCCTCTCGGGCCGGGCTCTATGTAGCTTCCGAGTTGACGATTCGGGAGTTAAGTCGAGAAGGGCGTTTACCCATACTGATTCTGCTGCGCGGTGGCCAGGGTCTCCAGGTTGCCTGCGCAAAGTGCTGCTGGGTCTTGAAGCCACAGGCCACGGCCACGCCCAATACTCGCGCATCAGGAGCACGCAACATCGCTTTAGCACGCTCAATCCTTTGACGCAGAACAAATTGATGCGGGGTCTCGCCCGTTGACTTGCGAAACATCCGCGCGAAATGGGCCGTGCTCAATCCTGCCGATTGCGCCATCTCGTCGAGACTCAAGTCGTCCTCCATCTTCGCCTGAACCAACTCTTTAATCCTTCGCAAGCGCGCTGAGCCGAGTCCGCCTCGGTATATCTGCACAGGACGGTGCCTTACTGCGTGATCCTTCACCAGCGCTACGGCCACCGCCTGTTCGACAGAATCCAGAAACAGCCGCCCGCTCGAAAACCCGGCCACCATCTCCGCATGAACGGCGGCAACCAGCGCACTCAGGCGCGGGTTCGCAAACTTGCGTGAAGGCCGCAGTTCTACCTCGCCGTAAGCTCCGTCAGAGCTGGCCATCAGTGCCGCATCGGAAATACCGAGCTGCAGATGCGGTACGTTCATGAGTCCAACCCACTCTCCGATATGACGGTCGCACAGTGCTAAGTCGCCCGGCGCGTAGTCAAACTTTTCCAATGCAAACCGCTTCGAGCCCCACTCAATTGAGCCGGGCCGCAACATCATTGCGAAAGCCTGATCATGCCGTACCTAGTGACGCGGCGCTGTGTCAGAGTCGGGTGGAAAGAGCTCAACTCTCATTCTTTTGCTCCATGCTGTCGTGGATATGGCCGAGGGCTCTCCAGGCGCTGTTACTTCATGTTTGCCCGTCATCCGCCAGGAATCGAGGTCACACAATCTGTTCGAGCAACACAGAAGTTCAAATCCACTAATGCAAGCTTACTTCGCCTTTGGAATAGCCACGACCGTGGACTTGGCGGCACGGATGTAGGCTTTGGGGGGAAGCAAGATTTGAGGTTCCTCTCATCCATGCAGTAATGGACCAAGTCGCAGATTTCAGCAACCTCGTCGATATGTACGGGATAATCTTTGCTGATGGCGCTAACAGCGCGTCACAATCATTGGGATGAATGTGGGGCGCCGAGCAGCGCCAATTGGATATCGATGATTTTCTCGAAGTCGGCTGGAGGTAGCGCGCCACTCAGAAAAACGCCGTTTACGAAGAACCCGGGAGTGCCCGCAACGCCGACCTTACGTCCCTGTTCCATATCGGCCTCGATTTTGGATTTAAACTTGCCGCTGTCGAGGCACGACTGAAACAATTTCTCATCTAGATGCAACGCCCGGGCGCGGGTGAGCAGTTCAGCGCCATCCAGCTTGGACTGCTCCGCGTACAGGGAATCGTGATACTCCCAAAACTTTCCCTGCTCGCCAGCGCATCGAGCCGCTTCAGCCGCCCTCTGAGCCTGCGGGTGGATATCCCGCAAAGGGAAGTCGAGGTAGGCGAGCTTCACCCGGCCGCTGTACTTGGTGAGGAGTTCGTGCAAAGTGCTCTCGCTCTTCTTGCAATAGGGACATTGAAAGTCCGAGAATTCGACGATCGTGACCGGCGCCTTGGGATCTCCTTTTACCCTCTCAGGATCGTACGCGACAGTTACGCTGGGTGGCCGCAACAGAACCGCGACATTAGTCTTCGTCCGCAGCGAGTCGGCGTAAACTTGGCGGGCCTTCTGCAACTTAAGCTGCTTTAGACTCGATCGATACTGCTCTTTCACCTCTTCGAAACTAGCACCAGCCCGGTTCTGTCCCCAGAAATAGGCTTCGACCTCGCCGTCGGTCGGGTCCGGAACCTTGGATTCGACTTCCTGTTCGACCAGCTTTTCAGCGGGGATGCCCCGCTTCTTGGCTTCGGCTTGGACGAGCTTCAGGCGAATCAGACTTTCGAGGGCCTTGCTCTTCGCCTCATACTCTTGCATGCGCAGTTGCATTGACTGCTGGGGCCCGACGGTCTCCAGCAGTTCCTGCTCGGAGATGGGCTGCCCGGCGACCGTGGCAACCGGATCGCCGGAACTGGCTTGGGGCGCGCCTTGGCCGGAGCTCCCCTTCGGGAGCGCCAGGAACAGCGGCAAACACAAAAACAACCGTGAAACTTTCATATCTATTGTTTCCCTCCAAGAAAGGGGCGAGCCGGCCCCAGCTTAGGTGCTGAGGGCTGGCCCGCGGTTTGCATCCGATAGAACCAACGAATCTAGAACGAGAGGCTTCCGCTGTTATTGAAGACCTTGACTTGCGAGACGGTTACGATGCCAGGACCCACACAGGAAGCCACGTGTGCGTTGCCAACAGTGCCGGAACCTACAGTGCTCCAGCTTGTGGTGATCACGTGAGGTTTGCCGATGCCTACCGGGGCAACAAAGTCAAAGCTGTGCGCCGACAAAGTGCTTAAGATCAGGTCAAAATTGCAGAGCGGGTTAGGCGCTGTGCAAACGCCAGTCAGCGTGCCGCCGGTTGGGTTGTTGCACGTATCGCCGGTGGGGCAATCGGCAGTGGTCGTGCAGGTGGTGCTGGTGACCAACTGGCACTCGGAGAGCTGCGAGAACAACTGAGAGCTGATCTGCTGGAAGCGCTGATCGTAAATTACGCAGGGGGCAGGGAGTATTCCGGCGGAGCTGCCATCGACCTTTACGCATACTTGAATTCCGACATCTGCCGATGCGGTCGAAACACTCGTGTCGATCTTCGTATTGGTAAAGAGGCCGGTTACCAACGAGGGTCTGATGTCCAACGTATTGCCGCTTCCATTCGACGTCGAGATGTTCGCGGTGAATTGCGAAGCTACGATACCTCCGCTGAGAACTCCGCCACTGCCGATCGAGCATGCTGCCGAACTGCCGCTAGCGCTGAAATTGCCGTTGGATTGAGCGAAAGAGATGGGTGCGATCAACATTGGGATTGCGAATGCGAGTGTACATATTAACTTTTTCATGTTCATGGCCTGGCTTTCTCCGATTTTGGGTTCGAACTTCAAGTTATGAGAACTTGAGTTCTTCATTCGACTACTACTTGCTGCTGAATTGTGTATTGAAACGGAACGTCGCGGGGCCAGGATGCGGGAAGAGTGCGCCACTAGTGAGTTACTGTCTACTGGTCGAAGGGCCAGTTACAGGTCAGTGGCCGCGTGTAGGTTGATTCACGGCCCTCCATGTTTTTAGAGGGAACAAAGCGGTTTGTGCGGAAGGAGGGATTTGAACCCCCAAGACTTTTCGACCACAAGATTCCTAAATCTTGCGCGTCTGGCCGATCCGCCACTCCGGCGGGAGCGGTTGAAACGCTGCCACACTGGTGTTGAACAGACGGAGTCAGCGGGACGATGAAAACGGACTCCCGCTTAAGAAACAGCACCCGCCATTTTCGCTTCGAGCCGCCATGCGCCACCTACCGAATGGTCGGCCACTCTTCCATAACCGTTGCACCTAGCTCAAGGATTCGGCTCAATGCCAATGCGGTCATTGACTGCTGATCGAATCCGCTGCTTGCAGCCAAGGTAGCGTTCAGTCGTCTGTACCGAAACGTGCCCCAAAAGAAATTGGATCTACTCCAACTCACCTCCCGATGCGCGGCAGAACCGAGCACAGGTCCGTCGCTGACCCTCGGGGATTAAGGCGGACGCAAGCAGAAACAGGTGCTGTCATGACCTCACCGACGCCATCGCTAATGTCGATCCCGTAGTGTTTCCACGCTCGGCGTGCCTCTGGCCAATCGTGCATAGCGGTCGCCGCGATCCCTAGATTCCAACACGCGCCCTCGTCTCCAGGGTTCAACGACAAGGCGCACTGGTTGAATATCAGGCTATCCTCCCAGCGTCCGGTATTCTTTGTGAGCAGTCCAAGGTTGTACCAAGGGACGCTCCATTGCGGAGCAAGCGTGGATGCTAGCTTGTAAAGACGCTCGGCGCCTCGGAGTTTCCCAGCGTCGCTCGCTGCGTTTCCGTATTGAGCCACTCGGCGAGTTTTTGTCGCATCGCGATTTGCCGACTCATTATCCATGAAAGCTCAGGACAACACGTCAGGCTTGACACGAAATCGCTGAGAAAAGTTCTAAAATCGTCCCCTTGGGCGCGCCACTTAATCCTTGAAGATCGATTAGTTGGCGAAGCCATCTCTGCTGCCGTGCTATCTCCTTCCTCATTTTTGGGAACACTTGGGAACAATTGCTCGTCGAGCAGGCCGCCCGCTTCTCTTTCCGCAATCACAGTAGCGTGTGTATAGACTTCGAGAGTCGTCGCCATATGTTATCTTTAGAAGTAATCACTTATTGAGTTCTTGGTCGCAAAAATGCGACACGTTTCTTACGTCAAACTATCCACCTTTAGCCCGCTGACAATGTTAGGCGGGCCCTCGAATGCAGTTCAGCGGCGTCTCTCCCGGACCGCGCCCCGGGTGACGTTGGCGGATCTGTCCAAATTTTCCGCGAACAACTAGAATGGCGCGGCGACCCAATCCAGCGGAAACTCCTTGTTGGATTGGGTCGCGTGCAATCTGATCCGTGAAGAATCCGACTATAATTCCTTTTTGAGGCACGTGTTCATGTCAACCGAATCTGCCGAACAACCGAAAAACTCAGGGGGCACCGCAGATCGCATTCCGCGACGGGAAGCCCTAAAAATTGCCGGCGCGCTTCTGCTTATGGGCCTGCCGGCGCTCCCCGAGCGGAGCCAAACGAAGCGCGCCAAAAAAGTCATAGTCGCCGGGGCCGGGATTGCCGGACTATCGTGCGCCTACGAACTGATGAGGCGAGGGCACGACGTGACCGTCCTCGAGGCGTCAGGACGCACCGGAGGCCACGTCCGTACCGTACGCGAAGGCCTCGCCGACGGGCTTTACGTGGATGCCGGCGCGGAACACTTCACCCAGCCTGGCTATGACCGTTTTTGGCAATACGTCCAGGAATTCAACCTGACGGCACTTCCCTACCCTCGCAGGAACCGGATGCTTCGCGTGCTGCAAGGAAAAATGTATTCGGAGGACGACCTGCAAAGCCCAAATGTGCTCAAGACGCTCGGCTTTAACCAGCGAGAAATTCAGTTCCTTGCGCGTCACCCTTGGTGGGAGCTGCCGTCTCTCTACTTCGATCCCTACCTCGACAAATTCACCGACGAGTACCGCCCGTTCGACGCCGGCCTAAACCATCTGGATCACGTCGCGATGGACCAATGGCTGAAGCAGCAGGACGCGTCTTCGTCGGCGATTCGGTACATTGCGGGCACAGGCGTGTCGGCGCTCCATGTCCTATGGCACGCCGCTATCCTGAAACTGCGCAAGGTGCCGCTATTTCCTCCGAAAGTCTTCCGCCTGAAGGGCGGGAACCAAGGGATGACCGATGCGTTCGCTTCGCGGCTCGGCGATCGTGTTCGCCTCGAAAGACCCATCACGGGAATCGAGCACAGCCCGAGCGGCGTGCGCATACGCTATCGCGAATCCGGCGAAGAGAAAACCATGGAGGCGGAGTACCTGGTTTGTTGCATGTCAGCCGTTATGTTGCGGCAAATTCCAGTGCATCCCGCGTGGCCGGAGAGCAAGCGTTATGCGATTGGAACAGTCCCGTACTACACGGCTTCGCGACCATTTTTTCAGTCGCGCAGCCGCTTTTGGGAAAAGGACGGAGTCAGCCCCAATATCGAGTTCAACGAACATGCGCTCAATCATATCTGGAGGATGGCGGATGATGTGGATACGCAGCGCGGCTTGCTCGTTTCCACCGCGGACGCCTTAACTACGGGCGAAGCTGCGCTAAAGACCTTCCGACGCTACTATGCCGGCAAATCCGAAGACATCGAGGTGGCGCTGGTGCACGACTGGTCGCGCGACCCATGGGTCATGGCTTGCGAGACCCTGAACTATCCTCCCGGTAACCTGACGCGGCTTTGGCCAGTGCTCGTCGAACCTCACGGAAGAATCCATTTCGCGGGAGCCTACGCGGACAACCTCAACTGGGGCATGGAGGCGGCCACCCGGTCGGCAAATCGCGCCGCCGCACGGATTGAGAGCGAATCGTGATGAGCCCGCAGATGCTAACGCAAACTCTGAGTGCCGCGAAGAAATACTGATGCCACGCTGGACGCGACGGCAATTCCTCAAGGGGCTGTCTCTTGTCGGCAGCGGTTCCTTGGCTGAACTCGCTGGCATTTCCTTGCCCCTAGGGCTCAACTGGGGGAGACCGCGAAGGTTCGCACCAACTCCCGCGCCGCCTCTGTTTGAACAAGTGCCTTCCTCAGTCAGCGGGATCACCTGGCGCCACGTGAACGGGCGCTCGCCGGAATACTATTTGCCCGAGACGACAGGAGCAGGTTGCGCCTTTCTCGATTACGACAACGACGGCTGGATGGACATCTACCTGGTCAACAGCGGAAAGTGTGATTTCCTCACTCCAAATCCGCCGTTGCGTAACGCGCTGTACCACAACAATCGCGAGGGCACTTTTACCGACGTCACGGAAAAAGCGGGTGTTCCCGGCGGCGGTTACGGCATGGGCGCCGCCGTAGGAGACTATGATAATGACGGCTGGCCCGATCTCTACGTCACGCAGTACGGCCGCAGCATTCTGTATCACAACAATGGCGATGGGACGTTTGCGAATGTGACGGAAAAGGCCGGCTTGGCCGCTCCCGGCTGGGCTTCCAGCGCCGTATGGTTTGATTACGACAATGATGGCCGGCTGGATTTATTCGTGTGCCGCTTCGTGGACTTCGACAGGTCCAAAAACAAATTCTGCGGCAACGAGAAGACCGGGGAGCGTTTCTATTGCATTCCGCGCGCTTATTCCCCCGCGGCAAGCTGGCTGTTTCACAACAATGGAGACGGCACGTTCACAGACGTCAGCCGGGAATCAGGCATCTCCAAGGCGTTGGGAAAAGCCTGGGGTGTCGTCGCTACAGACATCAACAATGATGGCTGGATGGACCTGTTCGTCGCCAACGACACGGTTCCCAATTTCCTCTTCGTGAATAAGCACGATGGAAAATTCGAGGACGCTGCCCTCGAAGCGGGTGTGGCCTACAGCCAAAACGGCCGCGAGCGTTCCGGCATGGGTGTGGATTCGGCAGATTTTGATCAGGACGGTTGGCAGGATCTCTTCGTCACGAATGTGGATCAGGAAATGTATTCCATTTACCGCAACAGTCATGATCTTTCGTTCGAAGACCGGGCAGGGCCGATGGGTCTCGGCCGCTTGACGCGGCTGATGAGCGGATGGGGCGTGAAGTTTTTTGATTATGACAACGACGGTAACGTGGATCTCTTCATTGCCAACGGCCATCCGGATGACCAGATCGAGTCGCATTCGAGTCATGTCAGCTACAAAGAACCGCTGCTGCTGTTTCACAACAACGGCCACACACTGGAAAATGTCAGCGCGGTCGCCGGTCCGGCATTCACGCAAAGCTTTGCGGCGAGAGGCATGGCTATCGGCGATTTCAATAACGACGGTGCGGTCGACGTTCTGGTCGCCATTAACGATGGACCTCCCCTCTTGTTGAAAAATGTCGCGGTTCTTGAAAACCATTGGCTGGGCGCGCGTTTGATTGGCAAGAAATCCAACCCGGATGCCATCGGCGCAACCATCACATGGCAGTCAGGAGATTTGAAACGAAGCAAACTCAAAGTGGGAGGTGGCAGCTATCTTTCCTCGCATGATCCGCGGGATGTGCTTGGGATTGGCAAGCGGACGAGAATAGACAAGCTGGAGATTCGTTGGCCTCAGCCCAGTGGGCGCGTCGAGAGCTTCACAAACCTCCCCATCGATCGCTACATCACCATCATCGAGGGCTCTGGGATCAAGGGATCTTAGGATTTTCACTCAATAAGGGTACGGTTCTTTAGGCCGAACGATTCGGATTCGATGATCGGTAAATTTGAAGTGCGCCCCGGGCAATTCCACTTTGGGCATGTGGCAGGTGACGCACTTATCTCTTCCCACGGAACATCTTTTGCCAGCCGCTCCCTTGTTTTGGATCTTTTCGGGCGTTTGCGCTGCGCCACTGGGTTCATGACAAACTGTACACTTTGAGTCGCTGCCCGCCTCATTCTGTTTCAAATCCAGATGTGGATCGTGGCATGCAGTACACACCAAATGCGCGTCCTTGGGATCGTGTCCGCGGCTGTTAAACAAGCGGTACGGCTGGAAGCGAACATTGCTCAGGCCCCCAAGGTCCGGCATCATAGCGACAGTGTCGACACCGCGATGACAGGCCCCACAGAATTCCTGAGATAGCGTCTCCGGTTCGAGCCTCTTGGGATTAAAGATAGCTGAGTCTTCTCCTGTTTCGAGGAGTTTTGCGACAGCATGCCTCTCTCCAGGCCCATGACAAGCTTCGCAAGTAACACCAGGAATTATGCGATCGAGCTGAACTTTCCCGTTGACCAGCGCGGCAGTGGCGTGGCAACTGAAGCAGTTGCGAGCTTCATCGCCGTCGATGTCGCGGCCTGCGGCTTCTTCTAGGCTTGGCGGCGGATTAAGAATGTCTCCGATGGTCCAGTCCAACCCGTCAATCGCCGTGTAGTAACTCACGCGGCTTTCGTAGAGCCTTCCACCACGGCGGAACACATAGGTCTGGGCGACGTGGGCGTTACCGAATGCATAGAGGATCGGCTCACTGAGGGTTTCTTTTCCGTCAGTCACACGATAGACGCTTTGCAGGCCGTCACTTACGATTTGATAGGAAAACCGCCCGGCCTGAAACGTCATCCTAGGATGACTCCGCAACACAGCGCTTTCTGTAGGCTTCTGCAGAGCATGTCCCATAGCGGTCTGCAAATGCGAGCTACTTTTTTGTGCGTGACAACTGGCGCACGCCCCTGGGCCTATAAAGCTCTCCCCCGGCACCTCCTTTCGAGGTCGAAAGTCGGAAAGAGAGCCTGCGTAGCCTGGTTTTGTCTGAGAGAGCGCTGCGCAAGAAAGAAGAAGCGCACACGCGGCCCCGCCCCAGATGCAAAACTGTCGAGCTATGAGGCGTGGAAACATCACATTCCCGGTTTGAACTCTGGGTTGACGCAAAGGATCCTGCGGAGATTATTTCTCAACGACTCCCTGTCCTTCCACTACGGTCAGGATGCGGTCCACACCCGGCACAACAATCTCTTCTCGCTTGCCGCTAGGCCAATGAATCTCAACTTTTTCAACTTTTGTGGCTGCCCCCAGCCCGAAATGAAGACGCAGATCAGAGCTTGAGGCATAACTTCCTCCGCTGAAAACGTCGCCGCGCTGCCGTGCACCGCCCGAAGTTAGGAAGATCTGCGCACCGATGGCATCCCGGGGACTCTTTGCTCCACCAATCAATTTGAAAGTAATCCAGTGGTTGCTGTTCTTTACGACATTCCGGAGGAGCGTGGGCGGAGAATCCATATTATTTAGCACCACATCGATGTGCCCATCGTTAAAAAGGTCCCCAAACGCCGCACCCCTTGCGGGTATTACGTCAGCCAAGCCGCTTCCTGTGGCCGGGGGAACTTCCTGAAACTTGGTCCCATCGAGATTCCGGAACAATTGTGGCCGCTGAGCCCAGGTTGTGCCCCAGTCGCGCTGATCCACCGAAGGATAAACGTGGCCATTGGCAACGAAAATGTCCGGAAGACCGTCGTTATCAAAATCCAGAAATCCGGCTCCCCACCCGAGGAAAGGTATTGTCGGGCCTCCCAATCCTGCCCGAAACGTGACGTCCGAGAAATTATTGCCACCATCGTTTCTGTAGAGTGTCTTGTAGTCGTCCGAAAATGTAGTAATCAAGAAATCCACCTTGCCATCGCGATTGTAGTCCCCCACGGCGATTCCCATAGACGCTTGCGCCAGTCCCTCGTTTGTCAAAGCGAACCCGGACAAATAACTTACATCTTCAAAAGTGCCGTCGTGAAGATTGCGGTAAAGATACCGCGGCACGGAATCATTGGCCACGGCCAAGTCCACCCAGCCATCGTCATCCGCGTCCACAAACACCGAGGCCAGGCCGTAGAACCTCTGTGAGTTGGCGACGCCCGCCTTCTGACTTACGTCGGTGAACGTGCCATCACCATTGTTATGAAACAGATGATTGGTTTCTCCAGGGAGCCCCCGGGGCCCGCACATTGAAAAGTTCACACCGCGATATTGGCATGCGCTCAGCGGGATTCCAGCCTGGCCGGCGACAGGAGGGTGATCGGCATCGAACTGCACATAGCCTGGTACAAACAAATCCAGCAGGCCGTCGCGATCGTAGTCGCCCCAGGTTGGCCCGGTGGACCAACTTCCCAGGCTAACGCCCGCTTTCTCCGCCACATCCGTAAACGTCCCATCGTGATTGTTATGGTAGAGACGGTTCTTGCCGTAGTTAGACACGTAGATATCTGGCCAGCCATCGTTGTCGTAATCGCCCACAGCCACGCCGAAGCCCCAGCGCTCGTTCGCCACGCCTGCCTTGGCCGTTACATCGGTGAAAGTGCCATCGTGATTGTTGCGCAGCAACATAGCGCGCGGGGCTGGTTCTCTCCCCTTCAGGGCAGCAAATGTGGAGCCATTGAGCAAATAGATGTCCAGCCAGCCATCGTTGTCATAATCAAGGAGGGCCACGCCGGAGCCGGGTGTCTCGAGGATAGTTGCTTTCTCGGGAGTCCCAGAGCGATGGCGGAATTTGTCCAGGCCTGCCTGTTTCGTGATGTCGATGAATACGATTGGGGCGTCGTCCACAAATCCTCCCGCCGTGATCGGGCGGGACATGGCATCTTTCACGGGGGCGTGAGGAGCACCAGTGGCAACTCCCGTGGGTTTCAGTTTTTCCGCCTTACGATCCTCGGGTTCTTGGGCGGCGGCGCCTGGCCAGAGCCATGCCGAAATGAAGATAAGCGCGAGAGAACCCAAGCGACGATTTCTTCTCATCTCAAATCGTTTCGTTTTCGTGGCAGCCCTTAGAATTGGTAACTGTTCAAACGTCGCGGGCTGCATTTATTATGCGGCATCCCATCCCTAAAAAGGTTCGCATCTGAGGATCAAGCCTTCTGGAGCCGTGCCAAATAGCATCGCACTCTTTGCGAAGTCGTGCTAGGCTGCGTAAGCGCTTACGTCTGCCGAATATGCGAGGAACCATGATTCCTTTACGATATCTTCCCCTTCGTATTTTCCTGGGTGCGTTCCTTCTACTGAATACGGTGGCCTTGCTCGCCCCATCTACTCTCTCTCAAACTTCCTTGCTGGCGCCGACTCCACCCATGGGGTGGAACAGTTGGAACAAGTTTGGCTGTAACGTGAGCGATAAACTCATTCGGGAGATGGCAGAGGCGATGGTTAGCAGCGGGATGCAGGCGGCCGGCTATCAGTATGTGAATATCGACGACTGTTGGCAGGTGAGTCGTGATGCCCAGGGGACTATCGTCGCGGATCCGCAAAGGTTCCCCTCTGGAATGAAAGCCCTCGCGGACCACGTTCATGGCAAAGGGTTAAAGCTGGGCCTTTACACGGACGCAGGCACGGGCACTTGCGAAAAGCGGCCGGGCAGCCTGAATCACGAAGTCCAGGACGCCAAGACGTATGCCTCTTGGGGAATCGATTATGTGAAGATCGACTGGTGCAACTCGGAGGGTCTCGATCCGGAGGTGCAATATGCAAAACTTCGCGATGCGCTTGCGCAATCCGGGCGTCCTATTGTGTTCAGCATTTGCAACTGGGGCGTGAAGGCGCCGTGGCGGTGGGGACCGAAAACCGGCAATTTGTGGAGGACTACAGGAGACATCAGCGACAGTTACGACAGCATGTCTTTGATTGGGTTTGGACAGAACGGACTGGAACAATTCGCTGGTCCCGGGCACTGGAACGACCCGGATATGTTGGAAGTGGGCAATGGCCACATGAACCGCGACGAATATCGGACGCATATGGCGCTTTGGGCGCTGCTTGCCGCTCCCCTTTTGGCAGGAAACGACCTCCGTGATATGTCTGCAGAAACCAAGGGGCTCCTCACGAATTCCGAGGTCATTGCAGTTGACCAGGACGGCCAGGGGATTCAAGGACGGCGGGTTTGGCAAGAAGGTCCGCTTGAAATTTGGGCCAAGCCACTAGCCGACGGCAGCCAAGCCGTGGGACTGTTCAATCGCAGCGAGTCCGCGATCCAAATGACGCTCGAATTCAAAGCGATTGGCGGACCTGCCGCGGCGAAACTGCGTGACCTCCTGGATCACAAGGACCTGGGCACCGCGCAGAATTCGTATACGACGGAAGTCCCGAAGCACGGTGTAGCGCTGCTCAAAGTTTCCAAATAACCTGGATTACTGTAAGTAAAATTCATCCGCAAAATGTCTTCAAGGAGCTTTATCGTCGCTGCTTTGGATTGCCATCGGGGCCGGGTTTCTTCTCTTTCTCCGGCACCTCGGAGCGGTTGAGCTCGTCTAGCTTTCTGATTGCCGCTCTCGCCTCCTCCTGGCGGCCCAGTTTTGAATAAGCTCGCCCAAGGAGGAAATACGCCTGTTTCATCCGCGGCTCGAGACGCAAGGCTTCATTCAATTCCGGGACGGCTGCCTCGAATTGTCCGTTTTGAAACAATGCGTTGCCGAGAGCGAACCGACCGGCCGCGGAGCGTGGGACGAGGGCCACCGCCTTCCGCAGCCACTCAATCGCCTGCGGATATTCTTGCTTGTACGTATAACAAGCACCCAACCCGTAAGCGACGCCATAACTCAACGATCCATTCTTCTCTGCCTGGGCGTAGTAGGCGATGGCTTCATCAAATTTTGACTGGGAACGCTTTAGCTCGGCTAATTCCGTCGAAACCTGCACAGACCGAGGATTTACTTCCAGGGCTCTCTTGAATTCTCTTTCGGCTTCGCTTGCGTTGTCAGCACTTAAAGCAGCTTCGGCGAGAAGTTGGTGGGCGCGGAAGGAGTCGGGAGCCAGTGAGAATAGCCGCTCATATTCGCTGTGCGAAAGTTCTTTGGAGACAAGGGACAAGTAATAGAGGGCATCAATGTTTTTCGCATCGGACTCCAGCGCTCTCTGCAGCTCATCAAAAGCTTGCAGAGGCTTACCTTGGGCAAGTTCAGCGCGGGCAAGAACCACTCGGACGGCTACATCCTTGGGGTATTTGCTCAGATGTTTCTCGGCCAGTTGAACAGCCAATGCATTGTCCCCACTATAAAGAGCTCGCGTACATTCGGTTAGCGCCGATGACTGTCCATAAGCGCGGGTCGAGCTGGCAACCACCAGCGTCAGCAACCAGAAAGAGCTTAGTCCCAAGGACAAAGTAAGAAGTTGCGACTTGTGACCTAGCATCTTCATGGAGATTCAAAAGGACGCACGTCCACAATGCGCAGGAATTCCTGGGTCTTTTCTGCTAGCACTTTTCTTAACTCATCAAACCGTTTAGCTTGCGCTTCTTGCCGCGCATCTTTGGTACGAGTGTAAAGCATCAAGAGATAGAAGTTCGCGGCATAGTGGTCCGGCTCGGTCTTCAACGCAAGTTGAATCTGTTTCTCCGCCTGCGCGTAGTCTCTGCGCTTCAAATAGTACTGCCCCAGCTCCGCCAGAGCGTCCGTAAAATCCGATTTAGCTTTCAAGGCTTCCTGCAGTTCGACGAAAGCTTCGTCGAGCTGGCCCTCCTCCAGCGCAATCGCCCCCAAGTAATAATGAGCCCTTGTGGCCGTTCCGGGGATTCCAGCAGATTCCTTCAGCCAAGGAAGGGCGTGCTCGTAATCTTTGGCACGGAAGAGGGCGGCACCCAGGGCCAGCTTGCCGCGTGGATCCTGCGGTTTCAGTTTAAGATATTTCTCGAAGTATGGAACTGCTTCCGCCGGATCGTGCCGGAAAGCAGAGGCGGCCCCCATCGCATAGTTATAATCCGGATTTTCCGGTTCAAGCTGCACCGCTTTTTCAAACGAATTCCGGGCTTCCGCAATAAGGCTTAGGTCCACGCACACAACGCCAAAGTAATAATGCAAGCTGGCCTTGCCGGGCTCCAGGTCTCGCGCATGCGCCAAGTAGCCTAGGGCTCCTTGATTGTCCTTTTGCAGGTGGGCAATACGCGCCAACTCCGTTAGCAAGGCTACCGAAGACTTTCCTTCACCGAAGGACTTCTCCAGTGTGGCCCGCGCTTCTGCCAGCCGGTTCATACGTTCATAAGCTGAGCCGAGCGCTTGCAGCAGGGCCAGCCCCAGTTGCTCGTGGCTTTGCAGGCTCTCCAGCAGAGAGACAATCAGATCGTCCCGCTTTCCTGGAAGCAGCCCTAACAATGCTTGTTGGGCGTCCGGCTCAGAAAAATCCGGAGCGGCCATCAGCCTTGCGGCCGCCTCTTCAGCGCCCTTTCGGTTGCCCAGTCCAGCGTAATCGGCGCATTGGATCGACAGTGTTTGCGCACTGTTCCGCTGCTCGGCAGAGAGACGTGAAACGCGATCGAGTGACACTTGGTACTGGCCTTGTTGCAAGAAAAGCGCCGCGCTCTGGTAATTAGCTTCAGCGTTCACCGCGTCATAATCGAGCACTCGTCTATAAACGTCGAGGGCCTTGCGCCGCGCCTGCGGATCGGCGGCGATGTTCTCTTGATACAGCCGTCCTAAATTCAGGTAAGCTCCCGTGAATCTCGGGGCCTTTGCAATCGCTCGGCGAAAGCTCTTTTCCGCCGCGATGAAAGCGCCTTGCTGCGCCTCGACGATGCCAAGCAGGTTGTCAAATCCCTCGTCCGTCGGAAACTCTTTAGCAGCCTCTGCAAGCTCCAGGTGCGCTTTCTCGAGATCATGTTCCTGTATTAGTCGTTGAATTCGCAGAATTTTCTGCTCTCTCTCGCTAGCCCGAAGCTGCGCAGAATAAGCAAAACCCAAGCGCGAAGAGCAGAACAAAACCGCAAGAGCCACTGCAGGAATTGGCCAGCGCGATCGCATCAGGAGCCACCGTTAGGCTTTTCTCTCATGGGGGGATTGTGAAGTTTACCGAGACAATTATATGTAGGCGGTTCGTTCGTTTCCATAGGAGCGCTCTCCTGCGCTGGTTTATACTGTCTGCGAGTTGCGTGTCCCTACAAGGTGTTGCGGCGAATCATGCGATCTAGAAATCCTTTTCGGAGGCGCCTGCATAGCAAGACTTTTCTGTTGCTGTTTCTCGCCGCGGCAACTCGGTGTGCTGCGCAGGAAACTCCGTCGCCCTCGCTCGAAGCCCAGGTGGCCCCAGGCATAGAGGCGTTGAAGTCCGGCGATCTCGACTCGGCAGAAAAGGTCTTCTCGAGTGCCCTCCGTCAAGGAATCAAGCATCCGCTCGTCTATCACAACCTGGGTGTGATTGCCCAAATGCGCGGCAAGCATTTGGAAGCTGTCCAGAAGTTTCGCGAAGCATTGGCCCTCCAACCTACTTATGGTCCCTCACGGCTGCTAATTGGAGCGAGCCTGCTGGTACTTGGAAGAAAAGCGGAAGCGGTACGCGAACTCCGGCGCGCGGTCAGGTTGATGCCGCAGCAACCGCAGGCCCACCTCCAGTTGGCAAACGCGTATGAGGCCTCGGAAAACTGGATCGCTGCGGCTCAACAACTCCAGAAGCTTGTCGAGTTGGCTCCGGAGGAACCGGAATATTCCTATCAATTAGGCAAAGCCTGGATGAGACTTTCCGGCTGGTCGTATCAGCAGATCGCGCGAATCAACCCGAATTCCGCGCGATTGCAACAGGGTCTTGGACAAGAATATGCCGTTCAGGAAAAATACGATCTAGCGCTCGCCGCCTTCCAGCGTGCCGCGGAAGCAGATCCCCAATTGCCCGAAGTTCATTTGGCGATTGGCTCGATTCTATTGGAGCAGAAGAAATACGACCAAGCGCTCGCGGAAATTGCACTGGAGCTGAAACTCGTGCCCGCAAGTAAGGCCACCGCAGAACTGAAGACAAGGATTGAAAATGCGAAGGGTAGTTCAGTGCCTTAATTGGCGAGCGGTGGTGAAAAAAAAGGGATGGATCATAGCCCTGGCTCCACTAGTCTTCTGTCAAACGCTGCCCGTTTGCGCGCAAATCGCTGTGTTGCAGCAAGACGACCCCTCTACGCCAAGTTTCTCGCGCCAGCTCATGGAACTGCAGTTAGATCCGTTACGCCTCAGGAAGCTTGAAAAAGCGATTAACGCGCGAGACTACAAGCCTGCCGAAAAGATCCTGGTTGAAGAGGCCGAACGCGACCCGAGATCGCCCCGTTCGGCAAAACTACTTGCTATTGCCGGGGGGATTTTCTTCCTCGACGCTCAATACCTGGAAGCTGCCATCGCCTGGAAAAAGGCCGAGGCTATTGCCCCGCTCGATGATCGGAGCCGGTTCACCCTGGCCATGGCCTACGTCAAACTCAACCGGCGCGATGGGGCGCGCGCGGAATTGGATAAGCTTGCGGCGGCACAGCCCCAAAATCCACTCTTTTTGTATTGGCTTGGCCGTCTAGATTACGACGCGCGGAACTACAGTTTCGCCATCACCCGGTTGCAAAAAGTCATCGAACTGGATCCGAAAATGATGCGCGCTTATGACACCTTGGGGCTTTGCTTCGACTACCTTGGTAAGTTCGATGAGGCCGTAAAGAACTACAATCGCGCCGTCGAGCTGAACCGGCTGCAATCGAAGCCCTCTCCTTGGCCGCACGTGGATTTAGCCATTTCTTTCATTGCCCTAAATCGACTGCCTGAAGCGGAAAAGAACCTTCGCGAGGCAGTCGGCTATGATCCGCGGCTTCCGCAGGCGCACTATCAACTCGGCCGGGTTTTGGAGATGCACGGCGACTATCAGGCTGCGGTTGAGTCGCTCAAAAAAGCGGTCGCCCTGAATGCCGAATACCCCGAGCCACATTATTTGCTTGGCAAAATCTATCACCGGCTAGGAAACGATCTGCTTTCCAAAACGGAAATCGCTCGATTCACAAAGCTCAAGAACGCAAGTGAAGCCCAGGCTGCCCCGGAGTCCCAGAAAAAACGGATGTAGCGATCGTCCGTCCTCTCATTTCCTTGCGAGCTGTCGCTGCGAAACTTTGGCTCCAAAAAAACGGCACCCCGACTCTTCATCGGGGCGCCGCTCGTTTTGGGGTGTTATAGGGTGTTCGCTTGTCAGAATTCAATTCTTGCACCCAACTGAATTCTTCGCGGCGCGCTAACATTGTTCGTCCAGCTTCCGAAGCTCGGCGAACTGATGTCCGTGTTGAACGCGTTATTTCCACCAATGTTGAAATTGCCGTCGTTGACGAACAAATGGAGGTTAAACGCGTTATAAAATTCGGCGCGGAAGACGAAGTTAACTCGCTCATTGACCTTGGTGTTCTTGGTTAGCGCAAAGTCCACGTTTTTGTAGTTCGGTCCTCGGAAGCCAAAAATGCGCGGACCTTTACCTGTGTATCCGTACACTCCGGTGCAGCCCGGGCACCCTCCTGCAGGTTCGAAATCTGTCAGAGACTCAAAAGCGGCTATGTTGAGGAGTGGCCCCTTGGCAGGATCGAAACTATTGGGATCTTGCAATAAAGGATTCGCTCCCGAAACGAGCCCAGGCAAGCACCCTTGTCCCGTGTAAGTGGTAAGGCACTGTCCCGAACGGACCCACAGCGGAGTACCTTTCGAGTAGCGAATAATGGGGCTGATTTGCCAGCCTCCAACTAGACGGTCAATAGCGTTGTTATCGTGCAGATACTGCTTCCCTTTACCAAAGGGTAGCTCATAAACAAATGCTGCGGAAATTGTCTGTGGGACGTCATCGGGCGCAAGGGAGCGATTTCGTTTCTCCTCGAACGGTGAGATCACCCCTTGCGAGGCGTTCCATGTTGAGGCGTCGCGCTGCGTATTGTCAGCCGCATCGGTGATGAGCTTCGAGTTCGTGTAGGCCACCAGCATGTAGAAGCCATGGCTGTAACGCTTCTCGGCCTTCAACTGGAAGGAGTGATAGATGGAGCTGCCGTGAATCTCGTTGAGTCCTTGAAGCTTGTCGCAGAACTGCGGGAATGGAAGCAGCGCCTGACCGACGGTCGGAGAACAATTGCCGGCGGCGTTGAGTTCTGCTATCCAGCCAGCGTATGGCGGAGTAACTCCGAAAAGTGTCTGGTTGTCGGACGTAAACGGAACATTTAGCTCAGGCACGTAACTGCAGTTCGCCCCCGGAGCCGGATTGCCAGTGGCGCAGGACGGATCAATGGGGGTTGTATTCGCTTCAAGAGCCTGAATCTTCGCGTCGAACGGGTTCAGAACATTAACCGGATTCAAGCTCGAAGGCAGCCGAGAGCCTTTGTTTGCCACGTAGGCCACACTCAAGAAAACATTTTGCGGCAGTTGCCGTTCGATTGTCAGGTTCCATTGCTGAGAGTACGACCGCCGGTTGGCGTCCAACGGACGGTATAGGATACCGTGACCGTTGTTGAAGGACCCCGAGATAAAAGGCGGGGCCTGGGCGGGTGCCGGAACGCCATTGTCCAGATAGAAGGATGGGTCAGCCTGGTTGGTGGTGGGATCCCTCAGCGTGCCGAAGGATTGATTTAGGTTGTACCCATCCAGCGATATTCCTCCACCCCAACCCGGGTAGAACGCCTGTGTGAAGAATACGCCGTAACCTGCTCGAACTACCGTCTTCTGGTCGTAGGAGTAGGCCACGCTCAACCTTGGCGCAAAACCCCTCCGCCACGGCCTCTCTGGGTACTCTGCGCCATAACAAGCAGGCTGGCAAGACGAGCCATTCCCCGCGAAGGCCAACCGGCCCGGTATTCCGTCCGGATTCTTCCCTGTGGCGTCGAAGAACGAAAGGTGGTTGTACTTCTCCCGCGATGGCGAAAAGTAATCCCATCGCACGCCAAAGTTCGCGGTGAATTTTGTAGTCACCTTCCACGAGTCATTTACGTGCAGCGCCCAGGATTTCTGGCGCGGGAACCAGGCGCTGACCGTTCGACGGTCAACCGAATCGCCCGTCACGGCCCCGAGCAGAAAATCCGCAATCGGAGCACCGCTATTAAGGCCTGGTATTGCCGTGGCTAAACCGGTGAAGCGATAGCTTCCTGCCTCATTCGTGTGCTGGTGGATATTGCCCTGGATATTTCTCCAATCAAAACCAAACGTGATCGTATGGTGTCCGATGATTTTGTTCGCGGTGTCGTTCAGGTCCCAGGTCGGGCGAGTGGTGACGTTCCCGTTTGGCGGGCCGGTGCTATTCGAAATCTGGTTGAAGGTGTTAAACGTGAATTGGGGCAGTGAGTTGTTGCTTGCTGCTCCCGTCACGGCCGGTAAGGTTCCGGCCTTAGCGGCAGCCAGGACCTCCGGCTCGGAACCATAACCCTCATTGCGGTTCAGATATCCGAGCGTTGTGTGATTGGTCAGCGTCGAAGAAAAAGTGTGCTCCCAGTTAAACCGCGCGATCGGCGAATTCTGGGGCCGGGTCGGGGACTCGGTCGAAATGATCGCGGGAAGCGCGGTCGCCGTGTTGTAGCCCGTAAACTGGCGCCACCAGAAGAAATAGAAGTGATCCTTGTCTCCGTAGTTGTGGTCAATACGCGTCATGAAAACGTTGCTGTTCGAAACTAGCGAATCGGGTACGGGCTTGGCCAGCGTGTAATTGTTGAACGGCTGAGTACTCGTAGGCTGCGGCATTACGGCAAGATAAGCCTGGGCGATTGGGCTGAAGCAACCCGAAGGGATAGTATTCCCGGGAAATTGCTGCCCTGGTCCTACCCCGGCAGCGGTTTGACAAGCAGCGCTGGCATTGCCCGGCATGTAAATAGGGATCAGGTTGCCGCTGCTGTCCTTCCAGTCCGTGAAGTTCCCGCCTCGCTCCAGGACCGAAGGAATCGAGAGAGTGGGAACATTCGAGCCGCCGGCCTGGTGAAATGCTTCCCAGTCAAAATAGAAGAACGAATGATGCTTGGAGGTTCCGTGGTAAAGGAACGGTATCTTGATCGGGCCACCGAAGTTCGCGCCAAAGTCATGCTCGTTGTCGGACGGGCGGCGGTCGCAACCCGTACCGCTGCAGCTTGAATTCCAGGGCGCCGCATTGAATACCTTGTTCCGGGCATACTCAAATGCTGCTCCGTGATATTGGTTCCCGCCAGACTTGCTGACCATGGTGATCTGACCCGAAGAAGATGACCCATACTCGGGTGCGTAGGCCGACGTGAGAACCTTTACCTCCTGCACCATGTCGGGCGACATCTGGAAATCGCCCTGGATGGAGACCATGCCGCTCTGGCTCATGAAGCCTTCCTGCATGGTTGCACCATCGAGAAGGGCTTCGTCGCCGGACTGTAAACCGCCGTTGATTCGGGCATTGAAAGCCTCATTGCTGCTGCCTGTGGACACGCCGGGGAGAAGCACGGCGAAGCTGGCCGACGAGCGGGGCTTGCCCGACACGATCAACGGTAGGTCCTTGACGGTTTCAGGATCAATACCTCCCTGAACCGTTCCGTTGTCGTAGTTGATGAGGGTATTCTCGCCCTCTACCGTGACGGTCTCGGACGTGGTGCCTACCTTTAATGTCGCATCAGCACGACCTGACTGGTTAATTGTCAGGACAATGCCCTTCTGAACGTAGTTTTGGAACCCGGCTTTGACGACTTTCAGGTCATAAGTTCCGGGAGTCACATTGCGAAAGGTATATTCGCCCCGCTCATTGGAAGTGGCTTTTGCCTCGAAACTGGTCGCTTGACTGACCAGTGTCAGTTCGGCGTCGGCCACGGCGGCGCCAGAAGGGTCCATCACAGTACCGCCCAAGGTCGCGTTTCCAATTTGTGCCCGTGCGGAAAGAGCCAGTGCCAACGACCCCAGACAGAATGCTATTAGCAAGCCAAAACGAAAAATCACCGAACTAGACAGTTTGCAGAACATAGTCATCACCTCGCAGTTGGACTGCCTCGCAAGGTCCCCAAGAACTGAATTCCAGGAAGGTCCCCACTCTCGGAACGCCAAAACGCCCACGTAAGCGCTTACGTCCCTAATGGTTTTGGATTATTCGCCGCCGCCGTTTGCCCTGTCAAGGGCAAAATCAAAAAATTCGCTTTCCCCAATCGGTGTTTCCCATAGCATTTGGTTTCGTTCCTGGAACAGCCTCGTACTTAATATCCCTCCAAAACTATGACGATACCCTTCGTGAAACCATGGACCTTCAATGATATTTTCCTGCAGTCAGTCGCAAACTACTAAGACGTTCTCCTCTCAGACACCGTAAGAGTGGTACCATCTGCGCTTTGAGTCTGCGTTTCAAACTTGAATTTCTAAAGATTCAGTTCAGGAATACTGAAAGTGCTGCGATTTGGCAGAGCGTCAGGTCGTCATCCAGCTACGAATTTGGAAACAGCAGAAGGCTTCCAGAACCATCACTAGAACGGAAAACTGAGAGCTTACTTCAAGAGCGGGGCTGCATGCGTAGACTGCCGAACCATCAGCTGAGTGGAGATTTTGATTTCGCGGCCTTGAGCGGAATTTGTTTGTAATACCGCCTCTACGGCGGCAGTCCCGATTTCGGTTCGCGGGATCATGATGGTCGTTAGCTGGGGGTCGGTCAGCTCGGCGAGCGAGATATCGTCGCAACCTATCACGGAGACATCCTTCGGAACTTTCAGACCTGCACGACCTAGCCCACGCAGGGCGCCCACAGCCATCAAATCATTGGCGGCAAGGATCGCAGTTGGTCGGCTCTTCAACGTCAGCATTTCTCGGACGAGGTGCTCCCCGCTCTCCAGCCTGAAATTCCCTTCGAGAATTAACGGTTCCGTGTGCAGTGAAGCTCGATGACTCTTCATCGTTTCGAGGAAGGCCTGCCTCCTGAATTGTGCAGATTTGAAGCGCACCGGGCCACTGATGAAAGCGATTTGACGGTGTCCAAGCTCAAGAAGGTGTTCAACCGCTTCATGAACGCCCTTTTCATAATTGACTCGGATGTTGCTGGTGTGCGGACCTACCTTTCCGATGTCGAGAAAGACCACAGCGATTTCCCGCGAGGACAGGCGCTCGATCACGGAAAGATCCATCTCCGTGGTCAAAATCATGACGCCCCGAACTCTCAATTCCAGCAAACGCTGCACGTAACGAGAGTCGCGCTCCGGCTCGTAATTCGTATTAAGAACAATAACGTCGTAGCCCAACTCCAGAGCTCTTTCCTGAATGGATTTCACAAGGTCCGGAAAGAACGGGTTGGTAATGTCCGAAATGATCAATCCCAGCGTCCGGCTCTGGCCAGACGCCAGATTGCGCGCATGGATGTTGGGCGTGTACCCGACGCGTTCAATGGCGTAGAGAACCTTCCGTTTGGTGTCATCACTAACGAATCGAGTCTTGTTTATGACGTGAGAAACTGTGGCAGTAGAAACTCTCGCCAGCTTCGCGACCTCTTTTATTCGAACTGTGCTCATTCTCGACGCTATCCCTTGTATCGATCAAAGGGCTGAAATCACGCTGTACAGTATAGCGTTGAATGCATTTACTCAGCGCGAAGAGCGGAACCGCATCATTGCGAGACGATTCTACTGCAACTTTCTCCGCCATAGTCCCTCAAAACTCAGCCAGCAGCTCGTTTCCCGTGTATGCTTGGACCAAATTGCAGGGAGAGGGCTTTATGGCGACACTAAACCAAACGAAGCCGGTCACGGAGACTAGCTTGAAGCTAGGGGACGCGGCACCTGCAGCGGGACGCAACGTCTCGATGGATACGTATCGCGGGTTGGTCATGTTGTTGATGATGGCCGAGGTGTTGCAACTTTCGCGTGTGTCTGCAGCGTACCCGACGAGCCTGTTCTGGAAAGTCCTGGCCTTCAATCAGACTCATGTGGAGTGGTTCGGCTGCTCTCTGCACGATACGATTCAGCCGGGATTCTCCTTCCTGGTTGGTGTGGCGCTGCCGTATTCCATTGCCAGCCGCATGGCGAAGGGCGCGCGCTTCATGGAATTATTCACGCACGCGCTGTGGCGTTCCTTGGTGCTGGTCGCTCTGGGCGTATTCCTTCGCTCGATGGACCATTCCATGACCTATTTCACGTTTGAGGACACGCTCTCGCAAATCGGGTTCGGATATCCATTATTGTTCCTGCTCGGATTCTTTTCCTCAAAGGTGGAATCGCTCAAGTGGGTATGGGGGGCGCTCGCCTTGATTCTCTTCGGATACTGGCTGGCGTGGGCCCTGTATCCGGCGGCGCCCGCGAATTTCGATTGGCAAGGCGTAGGCGTTCCCGCGACGTGGAACGCGCAGCACAACTTCACGGGATTCGCGGCGCACTGGAACAAGAACTACAATTTCGGCAACCGCTTCGACCAGTGGTTCCTGAACCTGTTCCCGCGCGAAAATTCCTTCGTGTACAACTCCGGTGGATACCTCACGCTGAGTTTCATTCCGACGCTGGGCACGATGATCCTGGGCCTGATCGCAGGGCGCTGGTTGCGAGACTCCCGGCCGAACATTCCGATGAAAAAGTTGCTGATTGCCGGCGTGACGGGGATTGCGCTGGGACTGGCGCTGCATTATTCGGACATTTGCCCAGTGGTGAAACGCATCTGGACGCCGTCGTGGACCATCTTCAGCGGAGGCGTCTGCTTCTTGTTCCTGGCCGCTTTCAGTTGGGTGATCGATGTGAAGGGTTTCAAGAAATGGGCGTTCCCGCTGGTTGTCGTCGGCATGAACTCGATTGCTGCGTACTGCATCGCGCATTTCATGGAAGGATTTCTGGATAGCAGCCTCCAGATCCACTTGGGCCGGAACTTTTTTCAGTTTGCCGGCGGAGGACTGGAGCCCTTCTTTAGGGGCGGCGTGATTCTGCTGTGCTACTGGCTCGTGCTGCTTTGGATGTATCGGCGGAAACTGTTCCTGAAGATCTAGGGCCTCTCGAATTAACCTGATAGCAGTCAGGAGGCCAGTGATGGTGCAGGATGTACTTGGCGCCCGATCTCGGAAACCGTTCCCGAACGTCTGGACACTTCCAGATCGTAGAAATTCTGAAGATTGAGCCAAAACTCAGCGTTCGAGCGCCGTCGCCCAGCGCGCGTCTCAAGAATGGAACACATCCCTTCCCCTGCCAAGGCAACATTCTATGGAGTCTGAGCTATATGCCGCGCGACTGATGAATGTGTTCGAACGCAGCGATATTGTGCCCCTTCGTAGCCTCTCTCGTGCATTCTCTGCTGAGTCCGGCAAGACTGAGTCCGGTTCGAAGCCTGGGAAGCGAGTAAAGTTGCTGGGCCTGCCTCACATCAAGACAACTCTATTTAGCAGCGATTCTTGGACGGGGAATGCGACGGTTTCTTAGACCGTTTTAACCCTAACGTGTTTTGAAAATCGGTTAAATTGCATTCTGTTCCGTCACCCAGGCCCGCAAGATCTGGTCCAGCTCGACCTCGATACGCAAACAACAGGGCCGTTGGGACGAGAGGCGGCGGTTTTCCCAACCGTTGTACGGCCTAAAACCTGTACCGGGGGTTCGAATCCCCCCTCTCCGCCACAGCTCATTTCGGCAATGAAAATGCGGCGATTTGTGCCTTGCTAGTAGTTTTTCAGATGTGTCATTTATTTTAAATTGCCGTCTCGTTTATTTCCGACGAGCGACCCGAAGTCAACATGAACTGCTGAAGATGTTTGTGCTCAGGAATTCATTGCGGAATTTGCCGTGCGGGTCGAACTTTTTGCATAATTGAATAAAGTCGGGCAACTTCTCATATCTAGTTTTTAGCTCCGCCGGAGACATGGTAAACAACTTTCCCCAGTGCGGCAGGGGCTTAAATGGAGCTAACTCGTTTTCAATCACGGGCATCAACTTGCGTACTGCTGACCAGTCCTGTTTCCAAGTAAAGTGTATGGTTACACAAGCCTGCTGGTAGCAAGGACTCAACCATAAATTGTCAGCGGCAATCGTGCGGATTTCCGAAATCATCAAGTGCGGACTGACCTGCTCACGCAGTCTTTCAACCGCCAGAATGGCTTCGACCGCATGCTTTCGGGGCACGAAGTACTCCGTTTGTAACTCTTTACCCGCGCTAGGCGTGAAGCCCATGCGAAAGTGCGGCAGTCGTTCATACCAAGGCCCTGGAACCCCCATTTGCTCCGTACAGTTCTCGGCGGAAAGTTCTGCAATGGGGTGGAGATTCTTGGTAGCACGTTTCGCTCCGAAGAATTCGGGGGTCGCGTCAAACGCTTGGCTCTCTTCAATGCGACTTTTGATCCAAACTTCATTGATACGCTGGTTTTGCCAGTCGGTAAAAAGACTGACGCTGTAACCACTCGATTCGATATCGTCAAAGTGGTCTTTCACTGCGCTGAGCGGTAGGTTTTCATACACGTACTGTCGCATCATGTAGGTTGGCTGAATATCGAGCATGACCTTTGTGATTACACCCACCGCACCAAGCCCGACGACAGCTCCCAGAAACGCTTCGCCGTCTTGTCGGCGGGATAGCTTAACCACCGCACCGTCCGCAGTGACGATTTCAAGTGCTGAGACCGCCGTGGCGAGATTGCCATTCCTTTCGCCCGAACCATGCGTTGCCGTGTTGATCGCTCCAGCTATCGAAATGTGAGGCAACGAGGCCAGATTGTGCAGCGCAAAGCCTTTGCTATGAAGGAGCGGAGACAGTTGACCGTAAGTCATGCCTGCATCGACCGTCACGGTGTGCGCCTCCGGCTCCAACGCAACCATTTTGTCGATCGGCCTCAGGGACAAAAAATTATCTGTGCTATCTGCAATATTGTTGAAGCAGTGGCGCGTTCCCAATACCTTTAGTTTGTTCTGTTTCTTAACGTAACTACAGACCTGTTCGAGCGAGCTTGCGGAGTACAAGCGGGCTGTACTGTATTCGAGATTGCCTGCCCAATTCTTCAGTTTGTCCTTGGCTGCGGAGGTCAAGAAAGGTGAAATGGCCGGGCTGGCCATCACCGCCGTGAAGAGCTTGATAAAAGTTCTCTTATTCATAGGTTTAGCCCAAGCAGTGTCGACATTTGCAACCGGAATTGGGTATTCCTTACCATCGAGAGCGCGGCAATTGTACACCTATTTCTTACCTCACTTGCTCCAAGGACTGAGATGGAATACATGAGGCTTTGGCTGCGCAATCAACTCCTTTTCTTTGTGGCGATGCTCGTCTCGTTAGCTTTTCCAGCAAAGGCCCAGCGGAGGACAAGCGAACAGGCAAACAAGAGTCACCCTAAGTTCACCAACGTGACTTCCACACTCGGATTGAATTTTCGGAACATGGCCTCACACACATCGAAAAAATACTTGATCGAAACAATGGGACCGGGCGTGGCCCTCTTTGACTACGACAACGACGGGCGTCTGGATATTTTTGTGGTCAACGGAGCGCCGCTCAATGACCCGACGCCCAAGGCAACTATCCCGCAGAAGACGGGTCCCAACTACTGGAATCGGCTTTATCACCAGAAGCAAGACGGCACGTTTGAAGATGTTACCGAAAAGGCCGGCCTGCAAGGAGTCGGATACGGAATGGGAGTTGCGGTCGGGGACTACGATAATGACGGCTACGAAGACCTATATGTGACGGCATACGGCGGCAACAAGCTCTATCACAACAATGGTGATGGCACATTCACGGACGTGACGGAGAACGCCGGGGTCGGAGCAAACGGCTGGTCCACCAGCGCAGCCTGGGTGGACTTGGACAATGACGGCCGGCTGGATCTAATCGTTCTTCGATACCTGCAGTGGGACTTCGACGACGTCTGGTGCGGTCAACACAAGGAGGGTTATCGAGAATATTGCCATCCGGATATTTTCAAGCCCATTGCTCCTCTGGTTTATCACAACGACGGCAACGGTCACTTTACTGAGATTTCGGAAAAGATCGGCCTGGCTAAACCGGGCAAGGGTTTGGGTATAGCTCTTGCCGACTATGACCGCGACGGAAGGATCGATATTTTTGTGGCGAACGATTCGATGCCCGAGTTTCTATTCCATAACAAACGGAATGGAACGTTCGAGGAGGTCGCGCTCGTGTCCGGTGTTGCCGTCGATGGCGAGGGCCATACGTACGCTGGCATGGGCGTGGACTTTGCGGATTATAACAATGACGGTCTCCCGGGTCTCGTGGTTACTGACCTTGCCAACCAGATGTATGCGCTATATCGGAACAATGGCGACAGCACGTTTACGTACGAGAGCTATTCCTCAGGTCTTGGCCGCATGACCATGACGCATTCGGGCTGGGGCGTGCGGTTTCTGGATTATGACAACGACGGATGGAAGGATCTACTCGTCTCGCAAGGGCATGATTTGGACACGATCGAACTGACGTTTCCAAACCTCCGCTACCGCGAACCCATGTTGCTGGCACGGAACACAGGCCACGGCTTTGAAGACGTCTCGGCGGAGGCGGGTAGCGTTTTTCGAGAAGCCTGGGTGGGGCGTGGCATGGCGATTGGAGACATCGACAATGATGGTCGTCTGGACGCAGTCGTGACCACGAATGACGGGCCTCTTTATGTGCTGCGCAATGAGACTCCGGCGACAGAGCATTGGCTGACGTTGAAACTTGTTGGGCACACGAGCAACCGCGATGCGATTGGAGCGGAAGTCAGAATTTTGACCACGAATGGTTTCCAAACCGGAACTGTGACTACCGCAAGTAGCTATCTCTCCGCCAGCGACAAACGCCTGCATTTTGGCCTAGGCGAGGAAACTTCGATCCAAACGATCGAGATTCACTGGCCCAGCGGAATCCGGCAGATTCTCAAGAATGTGCGTGCCAATCAGGTCGTCCAAGTGGACGAACCTTTGGAGATCACGCCGAGCAAGGCACAAAGAACGCCACACTGATGATGCGCTCTCACCGTGAAGCCTTCCTAAGCGTTCTAGTCCGCTGAAGGCATTTTCCATTGGGGCGGCAGGAAGTCACCTAACAGATCGCCTTCCGCGGGGGGCGGTGTATCGGAAGACGCATCGGCGTGCTCTGTCGCGCTTTTTGTGTTGCCGGCTCGACGAAAAGCCTGACTGAGCAAACGGCGCGCCTGTATGTCGCCGGGACTCAGATGAAGTGTCTCTTGCAGTTCGGCAATAGCATCGTTCACTTGACCTAGGGCCAGCTGGGTTTTTCCAACACCCAGGTGCGCCTCAGCACTTTTTGGGTTCAAGCGCACGGCTTCCCGAAAGGCTGCCAAAGCGTCCGATCGTTTCCCGGCGCGGTCGAGAGACAGCCCGAGAAAGTAACTGAGGAGAAAGTTTGCGCCTATCTTCTTCTGTCCAGCCGCAAGCTCCGAGGCCGCTTCGTCTGCCCGCCCCTGGCGCAGCAGGACTTGCGCTAGTCCTATGTAACTGGTTGGCAGAGGGTCACCGGCAACGACAAGAGCGCGAAAAATATCTTCCGCCGCAGCATGGCGCCCGGCGGCGAGCTGCCCCGCTCCCAGCCGAAGGCGCAGAGCATAGGACTCCGGATTGGATGCAATTCCTTCCTGCGTGGCCGAGATGGCATCGGCAAAGCGGCTCAATTCCATCAACTCGCGTGTCAAATTCAGCCACGCTTCCTCCTCGCTTGGAGCCAGCTTGGCCGCTTGGCGCAGAGCCTCAACCGCGAGGTCGGCACGGCCAAGCCGCGCCTCCGCAATGCCAATCAGCGACCACGCGGAGGCCAGTTCGCCTGCTTTCGAGTCTTTTGATGGCAATAGACCGATATATATATGAGCTTGTTGCGCAGCCTGCTCGTAGCTCCCAGACAAAAGATAAGTCAGGGCGAGATCAAATTGCGCCCAAGAGGCGAGGCCAGCGTGCCGGCGGTCGCTCGCTTTTCGAAGAAGTTCGACCGCCCTATCATTTTCATGGACCGCCAGAAAAAGCGACGCCACATGAGCGGACTGGGAATCACCGAGGGGAAACGTTTCGAGTTGCCGGAGCGCTTTACGGGCCTCTTCTTGTTTTCCAAGAGCGACGTGTCCCTTCGCAATTTGGATCAAGAAGTCCGGCTCGGAAGGCCACGGAACACCAGATAATTCCAATTCTCGAAAGGCCTCCGAGTACAGCCCGGCATCGAGTTGTACTCGGCCGAGATAATAGTGGGCGAATGAATCGTTCGAAGAAAGCTTCAGCGCCTGTTCCAGGACCTCTTTCGCGGGCGCGAGTCGATGTTGCGTCCATTCCAGGAAACCCAAGTTTCGATAAGCATCCTCCGTTTGAGGATCGAGACGAATGGCTTCCTCATACTCACCGGCTGCTTCTGTCGTTTGCCCAAGGCGCGCTAGGACGATCCCTCGGAAGTTACGGATCCGCGCATCCTTGGGATGCTCATGCGCGGCTTTGGTCAGCGCCTCGAGCGCGTCCTCAAGGCGATTCTCTCTGAGGGCGATCAAACCATTTTGAAACGTCTGATCCTGGCCAGCCGAGGTTTTCATCGAGGATTGCTGAGACAAAACGACAAGGTGGCAATCGGAAACAGAAGAAAAGCACAAGCCAACACTGATGAGGAAGCAGGCCACCACACAGATGAAGCGCGGGAGAAAGGTCATATCAGAGGTCTGCAGTTCCGTAGACGGGCAGACGAACCCAGTATTTTGCCTTGCCTCTTTTCAATCTGACGCAAGAGTCTCGCAACCACACAGAGTGAGATAGTCGCCAGCGATATCTGCGCCAACCTCGCTTTGATGACAGCCATGGCCTCAGGGATCCTGCATCGACTTCTCGACGGCGGTCAAACGCTCGGTCTGTTTTTCGAGGGTACTGTGCGATGTGCGGTTCAGGGCCGTCGAGAGTTCAAACTCGCGACCGGCTTTTTCTTTTTCTCCAAGGGCTTGATACGTCCGGGCGAGCTTGTAATGGACCGAACCATCATGGTCGCCAGCAACAGCCATCTTGAATTCGGCTACCGCCTTCTCGTAATGGCGCAACTCAGAATATGCCGTGCCCAAGTCTCGATGTATGTCCGGATTGCTAGGGTCCCCTGCGAGTGCTTGGGTTAAGTAAGGGAGGGCCCTTTCCGGCTGATGTTCCAGAAGATAGGTATCCCCGAGCTCGTCGAGCGCTCCAGGATGCCGCGGGTCCAGTTTCAACTCGACCTCAAATTCTTCGCGTGCTTCTTTAACTTTAAGATCTTTCCAAAGCAGATGGCCCAGACTGTAATGCAAGTTTGGCAAGAAAGGTTTTATCGCGATCGCCGCACGGTACTCTTCCATGGCTTTCCTGTCATCGCCGTTTGCGGCCGCTAGATCGCCCATGAGCTGGTGCATACGATACGAATTAGCGTCCAATTCAGAAAGCTTCAGATACGCCTCCGTGGCCAACTTTTCGTAACAACGCGCCCGCCAATAGGAGGCTTCGGGGGAGTGCTGCTCAGCAAGCGTCAGTTTGGAAAGTATTTCGAGCGACGTTTCATAATCTCCCGCTTCAAACAACGCCCCCGCAATAGAAGTACGAAATTCGAGCGGCGATTTGGGCGAGAGTACGCGACTGGCACAACGCCTCACAATGGCGAGTTGCCCGTTTTTGAGCGACTGGCGGACCTCTTCTTGAGAGCAGACCACGCCGGAGCGTGTCGTCAAATCGGATGGAATCGCTTTTGCGGATTGCGCAGCGGCCGCAGCAGGATTACCACTCTGGGCGGCGAGAAATGCCAAGGCAAAGTGCGCGGCCGGAGTATTGCGTCGTTCCAGCTCCGGGGCGAATTGCTCGATTTTCTCTCGCAAGCTTTCGGGAAGCTGTTCGAAGGCAGCATCTCCGAGCCCACGTTCTCGAATGCCGAGGATCCTTTCGGCCTCTAACGTGTCCGTATCCACGACCCGCGTCCAGTCCGCGAGAGCTGCCTCCACATCCCCCAGGATGAATTCTGTTTCTCCGCGACGGACAATCGGTCGCAAACTGCCGGGGGCCACACGTAATTCTTGTTCGAATTCCATGGCTGCACGCTTCACTCTTCCTGCCCGCAACAGCACTTCACCGATTTCTACATGCAATCCCGGAGTCCCGGGCGAAATCGCCAGAGCATTCTGAAAGCGAATCATCGCCATGGACCAAGCACCGCTCGCGGCATAGCTCTCCGCCAGCAATTGCTCGGTACGGGCAGACCCCGGTGCCGCCTTTTTCAGCAGGCTGACCTCCTCTTTACCCAACCTCTCATACGCATGGCCCAGAAGGTAGAGCAAATCCACGTTTCGTGGCTGCAGGCTCAGGGCCTTTTCGAGAGTGGCCGCCTCGGCATGAAAATCCGCTGACAGTTCCTGGGCCGTGGCGAGCCACGACCAGATATCCGGTTGCTGCGGTTCCTGGCGCGCCGCAGCCTTCAAATAAGGGATTGCTTTGGTTCCCTCGCCCGCCTTGCAGTAGTCTACTCCGAGGAAAAAATTTGCGCCCGTCAGCGTACGCTTAAGCCGGAGTGCGCGGCGGAATTCCGCCATGGCATCTGGAATATGATCTTGAAGCTGATAGACCAGCCCGAGGTTCATGTGAGCCTCGGCGAAATTGGGCTTCATGGTCAGGACGCTGAGGTATTCACGTTCCGCCGTGGCGTAGTCGCCGATTTTCTGAGCCTGCTGAGCAGCCGTAAAGTGTCCTTCTACCTGGGAAGACTCGCCACCGTCACCGGAGCGCGTTTGTTCCGCGACTAGCCACGGAGTCGCAGACCAGAAGAGGCACATCGACAGCAAACCCAGACGGCAAGCTGCCCGTCTCTCGATCGGATGGAACCAAACGCTCATGTAAGTGACCGGTCAGGGAGATGATTTTCTTGATCCATATCAGTTCTGAGGGCCGTGCCCGAGAGCCTTATCCTTTTCCAGTTTCGAAAGCCTTTCAAATTCTGCGAATTCTTTCGCGCTTGCATGTGGGTCGCGAAGTTCGCGATAAATCTGGGCCAACAAGTAGTGTGGCTGTGCGGCATTGGGGTCCGCTTGGATTGCAGCGAGAAATTCAAGCTTTGCTTTTTCGGGATCGTTCTCGCCTCGGTAGCATTTTCCAAGCAGCACGTGCACCTGAGGCATGTTGGGCTGTCCTCTCTCAGCCACGCTCAAGTATCCATGCGCTTCGGCAAAACGCTCGTCGTGGACCGCGATATCACCGAGGTATAAGTTGGTCAGCGCGTCGTTTGGGTTTTCCTTCAGTGCATCTATGAATTCTTTCTTGGCAGCATCCAGCTGATGCTGAACCCAATACGCTACCCCAATTGCATAATGAATTCCGGTAACGTCGGGACGCTTCGCGAGTGCCGCCTGATATTCCTTAATAGCTTCAGCGTAGCGCTCATCATCCGCGTAAACCTCTCCCATCAAGGCATGCAGCTGGAACGAGTCCTGATCCAGGGCTTTCAGTTTTTCGATCGCCTGAATAGAAGCGTTCTTGTAAATGCGGGCAAGCTGGTAAAGCGCGTCGGCATCCTTAGGATTTTCAGCTACTGTACGGTTCAGTTGCGAAATGGATTCATCAATTTGCCCAGCAGCCTGTAGCGCCAACGCGAGATAGTAGCGGCACCTTGGGTGTGGTTTCAGCGTTCCGAGTTCCAGCTCGAAGCTTCGGATCGCCTGGTTAGGGTCGTTTTCTCCGAAATAGGACACTCCAAGAAAAAAATTCACTTCGAAATATTGTGGCTCGTGGGCCAGTACTCGTTTGAAACTCCCGATCGACTCTAGGAATTTCAGCTCGGTTTGTTGCAACACCCCCAAGTGCTTGAGGGTTTCAAGATTGTCTGGGGCAAGCGCGAGCGCCTGAAAGTAGACGCGTTCCGCCGCCTGGTAGTCTCCTGTTTTCTCAGCCGCACGCGCTTGTTCGAGGAGGGTTCCTACGTCGCTCTGTGCGCGCACGACTGGTGCTGTAAGTAGGACACTGGCAATCAGGCAGCCAAGAGCAGCCCTCAAGCTGTTGGGCGCACTAAGGCTCAAACCACATGGCAAGTAACGAAAAGACAGGGACATCTTGATTTCGCCCGGGGACCGCTTCACGTGGCGGTCCTCAGAACAATAAAATACAGGAGAAATTATAGCAATCTGCTCATGGCGACGCCCGGAAAACAAACGTCAGTAGTTGCGGAACGCCCTTGCTGGAGATGCATGCCGTTGGGTCCATGCGATTGAAGCAGGAGTAAGGCTTCGGTGTTGTTATTCAATGCGGCGGACTGCGACGAGAGTCGTTGCATTCGGTGCCCCGGCGACGGTACGGGAGCGAATCAGCGCCTCAAAACAAACATTCTCCAAGGAGTTCTCTGTTGAACCAGTGATGCCAAGCGCGGCCTTCAACTGTCGCCGGTTTTCCGGATCGGCCAGAAATCGTCCTGCGGCTTCCGTTCCTTCTTGTTGAAGTCCTTGCATGACGAGCACCCTTCCGTCGTGCGTGACATTCGGAAGAAGTGCGATCGTAGCGTAATCTTCTCCCATCGATCCTGTCCATCTCAACCCTTCGTATCGGTCTTTTTCACCGGGTAGAGGATTGGTGTCGACAAATGCCTTAGCGCTGTTGCCGACGATAGCCTCGCTCTCGCGAAAATTTAACTTGTTTTGAAAGAGTGACACCCAGGGATTCGACCCAGGACTTCCAATAAGGACGTAGTTTTCGTGATCTAAGTCACGCATAGCCAAATCTCTCGGGTAGCGGACCGATGCCTTCTTTTGAAATGGCCCAGCCATCTCAAGTAATGTGGCCACGTCTGCGACATCTGCAAACGAGGTAAGCATGGAGTTTGTCATATACTCGTTCAAACGGAAATCGGCTCCACCAGGCTTAAGTCTTGAAGATGGTTGCAGGAAGTCCCGATGAAGATACTGCTCGAGGGAACCTGGCTGGGTGGTGAGTATTCGGAACATCCCGTAATTACTATCTGCCACGACAATCAACGTTTGATGTCGGGAATCAAAGACCTGGGAAAATGGCCAGGGCGGATTGGTAGCGCTTTCTGCCAACCCTGGCGTCCCGGGCCGGGCGGATCGATATGCCAAGACAATACATACTATTGTTAATACCCCGCAAAGCGCCCACGCCAGACTCGCCTTGCTTCGCCAGGGTACCGCTGGACTGACGCCAAGTGCAGCTTCCCCGAGAGAGTTAAGGGCCTTCGTGGCCGGCTTGAATACTGGCGTGTAGCTCCCCTTTGGGATGCTCAAGATGAGTGGTTCGTTTCGTCCTTCTTCATCGAAATATTCGTGAAGTTTGAGTCGAAGCTGACGGGCGTGCACGCGAACAGAGCTGTCTTCGAGGGAACTGTAACCAGAGGGCTTGTGAAACAGCTTGCTGCCGATCTGCTGTTCCGTTAATTCGTGGGTATGCCCATGAATGGTCCGTTCCGTGACATGCTCCAGCAGTTCACGCAAGCGAGTACTCTTTTGAAAGGGCGGACTGGACACAATTCTTTGCACGAGCTGCCATCGCTCATCGGCAAGAATATCGTCGGCTGCTTTTTGACTTGTGGCTAACATTGCGGTTGGAGGACAACACAATCCAGAATTCAATAGACGAAACCTATTTTTAGCCCACAGACTCTCTAAGTCAAGCATCCAAGCACGGCATGACGAACGATCAGCCCAAGTCACGATGTTACACGACCCGTGAATCACAATGATTTCACAAGCTAGCTTCTTTACTTTCAGCTCTTAGAAAGCGTAGGTTCTCGCAAGATTGTTTGGGGCAGAGTTCAAATTGCGTCATGGAGTTCCCTAAATGGGGCGGTTGCGTTGGTTGTCATCGCTATTCTTCTGGTGACACGTGCCACTGAAGCGCGCTTCAAGATGCAAATTCTGGTTACCCCGAACGAAAAGATTGGAATCTAAACGAAGCAGTGAAATGCCACGTGCTTAGGAGGACGACGCGCTGCAGATGGGGTGCTCAGAAATTCCGTGGAGCTTCCGCCTGTAAAGCCGACTTGTAAATCTTACCTGACTGTAAAAGGGTAGGACTGGGGGAGGTTCGAAGTGAAATGCCTTCAACGTCTTTTGGGTTGTTTGGCGTGTTGTCTCATCGCTGCTCCACTTTGGGGGCAGACTAACTCTGGCAGTATTCAGGGAACAGTGACCGATCCTAGCGGCGCCGCGCTCGCGGGAGCTAATGTTACGGTGCGCAACTTGGATACTGGTCTGGCTATTTCGACGGTGACCACGGATGCCGGGCTCTATTCCGTGCCCAACCTGCCACCTGGACGTTACTCGGTGAGCGTGGAAGGACCTAGCCTTAAGAAATACACGCAGGAAGGCGTCACAGTACCAACAGGTACGGCCGTCTCACTGGACATCCAGATGCAGCTTGGCGGAGTCACGGAAAACATCACCGTCACTGCCGACGCTAGCCAATTGGAAACCTCCACTTCGGATGTCGGCGCGACAGTGGAGAGGAGTTTGGTGGCGAACTTGCCGCTGGAAGTCTCCGGTACTATTCGCAACCCGGTGCAGTTCATCACGCTTGTGCCTGGTTTCGTCGGGGGTGTGGCGAACGATCCAGGCAGCAATTCAAGCGACGACTTCAAGGTGAATGGAGGACAAGAGGGGGGAACGGATGTGCTGGTCGATGGCGTGTCAATCTCCTTAGTTTCGCCGAACACGCAATGGAACAAGGGAGTTTCGACCGATGCGGTCCAAGAGTTTAAGGTCCTTCAGAGCAATTTCTCTCCCGAGTTTGGGGAATCCGGCGACGGCATCGTCAGCCTCACTGTAAAGTCCGGCACCAACCAACTCCACGGCTCAGCTTACGACTATCTCCGCAATCGCGTACTTGACGCCAATAGCTGGAAAAACAACACGTCTGGCAACAAAAAGGCTATTAATACTCAAAATGACTTCGGTGCCACCGCCGGAGGTCCCGTCTGGATCCCTCATCTCTACAACGGGAAAGACAAAACTTTCTTCTTCTTTGCCTACGAGGGCTTCCGTTTTAGAACGGGCAGTAACAATATACTGAGTCTGCCGAATGAGGCTTTCCGAAAAGGTGACTTTTCGGCGTTGCTGCCCGGCACGCAGCTGTATGATCCCACCACACACGCGGCGGTCCCTGGCAACATTCTTACGAATGACCCTAACTTCAAGGCTAGTGCGGTCATGACGAAAGTCTTCGCACTTCTTCCGCCAACGAACGGCGGACTCACCCAGAATGTGACCGATCACAGCCTCTCGAGCACAACCGCGAATCTATTCGACGTAAAGATCGATCATGCTTTTTCTGATAAGCATAGGATTTCTGGGGGCTTTGACTACGACAATACCAGGACAGGCGGCATTTCAAGCCTGTCACCGATTTTCGGGTCTAGCACTCCCCAGAATACTAGATATGTAAGATTCAGCGACAATTACATCTTCAGTCCGACCGTGGTCAATCAATTTTTGGTTGGATTTAGCCGACGTTACCGTGCTGAGGGTTCGAACAGCATCGGCCAAGGGTTTCCGACGAAAATCGGGCTCACGGGTGTGAATAATACCACCTTCCCGTGTTTCAAATTCTTCAGCGGTCCATACCGGGAAGTGCTCAACAATTGTGGTGACTCCGAGTTTGCGGATAACGTTTACCAGATAAACGATTCCGTGAGTTGGGTCAAAAGCAAGCATAACTTGAAGTTCGGCGGCGGAGTCCGCATGTTGCAATTCAACGTGCGGCGGTTGACACAGGGCTCCGGGGAATTTGATTTTGATCCCTCACAGACCAGCAGTACCGGCACCGCGACTGGAGTGGGGGGCGATGCGGTTGCCAGCGCGCTGTTTGGTCTTGTGAACCAGGCGTTTTTGAACTACGGTGCATTCAGCGGTGTGCGGTACAAAGATTTTTATTTCTTTGCTCAGGATTCGTACAAGCTTACGTCTCGCTTAACTCTGAACTACGGGCTACGCTACGATCTGGACAAACCTGCCACCGAAGCATTTGATCGGTTTTCGGCGGTTGACCCCACGCTTCCTAACCCCGGCGCGGGGGGAATTCTCGGAGCTTATACCTACTTCGGAACTGGCACAGGCCGCAATGGAAGGACACGTCCACAAGATACCTATACTAAAGCATTTGGGCCACGCTTGGGCTTTGCTTACAGCATCAATTCCAAGACCGTACTGCGTGGCGGCTATGGCATCTTCTACGAGCCTTTGAAGGAAGGATCCTTCGCCGACCAGGATGGCTTGGGATTCTTCAATAAGGAGACGTTAACCACAGCGAACGTCGCTCCCTTTCAAATCGATAGCGGCGTGCCACATCTTCTTCCGCTGACCGGACCTTTCACGCCGGAAGGGCAAAATGGCAACGGCGGCGTTATCCTGGTGCCGCGAAACAGCGGGCGCCCTGCCGACATCCAAACCTGGAATCTCGACATTCAGCGGCAGATCACCACGAACCTTGTAGTAAGTGTGGCCTATGTCGGATCCAAAGGCACTCACTTGCCAGCGCTGAACATTATTCCCAATCAAGTGAGTCCTTCATTCCTCTCTCTTGGCAATGAGTTGGGATTGAACGCTACTTGCCTTTCGAATAATGGCTGCCCCAAGGCTGTAGCCGCGGGCGTCAAGTTGCCTTACCCGACGTTCAGTGGAAATATCAATCAGCTTCTGCGACCGTTTCCTCAGTACGGCGACTTTAACCAGGAGGATAACTCCTTCACGCCGGACCGCACCGGCAACTCCACGTATCACGCGATGCAACTGGGATTGGAGAAACGCCTTGCCACGGGTTTGAGTTTCCTGGTCTCCTACACCGTATCGAAGAACCTCACGGACGCCGACTCCGCGGGTCCGGGAGTGTCCGGTTTCATCGGCACAAATAGCTTTATCGGGCAGAATTCCTTTGATCGCGGAGCCGAAAAGGCGGTTAGCCAACTGGATACGCCGCAAGCGCTGGTGGCTAGTTTTTTCTATGAACTTCCCGCCGGACAGGGCAAGCACTATTTGAATCAAGGCGGAGTAGTGGACCGAGTCGCGGGCGGCTGGTATGTCGCTGGTGTCGCTTCCTACAAGTCCGGAACACCCACGACGGTATACGGGCCCTGCGGCGGAACGGCCGGTGATGTCTTATTCGCTGGGTGCCACTTCACTGGGATCGCCCGCGTGAACGTCGTCCCCGGAGTAAGCCAAACGAACAAGAGTTCGAACTTCAACACTGCAACGACTCCGTTCTGGAACCCTAATGCGTTCACGGTGCCGGCCAATTTCACCTTTGGCAACGAACCCCGCTCCCTATCTGGTGCCCGCACATTCGGAGGTCGCAACGAGGATTTCACCCTGGGGAAGAAAACGCGTCTCTTTGGTGAAAACGCAGCCATCGACTTCCGAGCAGAGTTTTTCAACATTTTCAACCGACACATTTACCAGTCGCCCAGCGGTTTTGCCACCCCCCTGGGTAATCCCTTTATTCCTCTGGGCGCTCCGGGATGCAATAACCCTACCCAGCGCTTTGCCTGTGGTTTCGGAGCTGTCACCGATTCTAGTGGGCCGCGAACCATACAATTTGGCTTGAAGATCACATATTGATAGTGTGGTGCCCTGTCTGCACACGCTCTCGGGCAGGGCCCGGAGTTAGGCTTACCCTAAGGTCTCGGCCAAATGAGTCTTCTCAAGCGGCGCAGCTTCGTGAAAACGATTTTGGCAACGGCTGCGAGTGGCTCACCCGCATGCGCCGCCTTCTATGACGGGGTTTCCTTTCGATCCCCCGCTGACACAAACACTCCGTCCTCCACGATTCTTGAAAATGGCGCGCAGCAACTCCGCCTTTCGCCTGTTGGCACACCTCTGTCGTTCCAGAACTTCTTGTTGGTTGAGGGCGAATGGAAACCCGCGACACTGCCAGGCGTCCGGCTCGTGACCGGTGCCTCATTCCAATTGATGACCTCGCATGCAAGCCGCGAAGGTCAACGAATCACATGTAACGGAACAGCTGCTGCAGTCGGTCTGGATGGAAAACGCTTCGAATATGATTGGACCGCGGAAATTCACGCTCTGGCCATGAGCCATACTGAGCCGTGGTTTCGTCTCCGAACCACACTCCATCTTCCGAGGGCGATTCGGCTATATCAAGACGGCAAAATAGAACCTCAAATCATCACCTGGCTGAATTCAACCTCCACGTTGATGGAAGGCCAGTCGGGAAGCTGGCGGCGCGTCGCACTCACGCAGCCGACCAGGAACTCGCTAGGCGCCTATGGCAACGACTTGCCTGCGGTTTACCTTCTAGATCAGAACGCTGGCGTCGAAACCATGATGTACTTCGACGTGAGCGATATGGGGTGGATGTCGATTGAGAATCTTCCGCGATTTCTAGTTTATCGCTGCTCAACTATCTCACAAATTGGACGTGATGGAACCCAACGCCTTGGTGTTGGTCTAGTCGCCGATCAAGCAACGGGCAATGTTCTACCGGCAGGCGACGCGCGTTTCACCTACTTCTTGCTTCAACGACCGCTCAAAGAGTTAGTCACCGAGCAGAAAGCGGTTGAGCGCTGGATGCCGGCCCTGCTTCCCCTTTTCGAGGAGAGGCTCGCATGGCCTGGCTGTGCCTCCACCTGGAAGGAATTCGCGGCGGCTACCGTCGGGGATTTACAGGAAAAGAGTGCGACTCGGGTCGAAGCAAATGGACAAGCCGGCCTACGTGCATATGTCAAGGATAGCTCCCAGATTTGGCAGCAGCCTGTAGACAACTTCGAGCTCATGACCGTCGCGGATGTCCTGTGGCCCTCGCTTCTCTATCTTCGATTGCACCCTTCTCCGAGCTACGAAACGGAGTGCAATGAACTTCTCGCGGCCCTGCCCTCCTTCTACCACGAAGATACCCAGAGCATCAGCAATGACTTCCTGCGAAAACCGGATGAAAGGACTGACTCTTGGTATCCCTTTGAGAACGGGCTCGTGAAATACCCTGCGATCGGGTCTTTGGCGGGGTCCAAGGAAGTCACGGATCATTTTCTGGAAGCATTTCAGACCGCGCAGAAAATGGCTCGCCAGTATGACTACCTCTTTCCTATCTACTATCGGGTTTCCACGCTCCTTGCCGAGGGAGCCGGAACGAATTACGCCATCGGCGGCCTCTACGCATGGGCTGCGATTCTTGCTCACCGTTTGACCGGAGAAGAGCACCACTTGGAGGAAGCGCGACGCGCAATCCAGGTTCTGTACACCGTGCCGTCGGATCGCCTCTTCCATGAACCGCAGGAACTTGCCTACGGCGCATTGGCTGCGGCGGAGCTCGGTATGCGCGATCAGGCCAACTATCTGCTTTACCAACAATTGCGTATGTTTTATTGGTATTCCGATCCAAGTCAGAAGTCCCATGACGTACGCGGCATGGTCCAAGCTGCCGCCTCCATCCTGTATCCAGCGTTCAAGGAGAATGTCGAGGCTGTTTTGCCTTGGACCGGCATCCTGAAACGGGGGATCGTATTTGAGGGTCTGCTCCGTTTTATGGATCAGCAACGGCGCAACAATTTTTATTTCTTTCAGGATTGCTTTGAGAAACGACAACATACGTCAATGGCGTTTATTCCATTCGAGAATCTCGGCACGCTCGAACTTGGCGGCCAAACCGGAAATGTGGGCAAGGAAATCTACGGTGCTGGGGAGTCATTATGGATGTACTTGATGTACGAGGCTCTTGGCCAAGCAACCGATCGGGAGCTCATGCTGGTAAATCTCGATCTGCTTGATGTGTTTGACGCGAAGCTGTTCCCCCCGCGCGAGCTCAATTTCATTTTGTATAACCCGACAGCAGTGCAGCGCTCCACTTCCATCTCGATCCCGCCGGCGCAGGGGCATGAGGTCCGACTAAGTCATGATGGCCAATCGATTGGCAGCCGTGTGCAGGTCCCAGGGCAGTCGTGGGTCCGGCTGCTGGCAGAGTTTTGAATCGCATTTGGGTTGTCTTTGAAGGGAAGAAAGCGGCGCTGAAGCATGGTATCACCCAGCTCTATTCTCAGCGGAGGAATGAACGCAATGCGAAAAGAATTGAATTTCGTGGGTCGCGTGGTCAAACAATCTACGTTGCCGCTGTTTGTGTTATGCGTTGCGATGGCCATTGCTGCCCCACCATTTGCGCCACCTTTCGGAACGTGGATACGGCTCTCTCCTGATCCCATCGTGTCTCCGCGCGGTGACGGATTCGAATCCGCGGGAACATTCAACCCCGCGGTCGTAAAAGAGGACGGAAAGTTTGTGATGCTCTATCGTGCCCAAGACCACAAGGGGACCTCATCGCTTGGCTATGCCACGAGTGACGACGGGATTCACTTCATTCGCCGGCCGAAACCGGTATTGATTTCGGAAATGCCCTATGAAAAGGGCGGTGGAGTCGAAGACCCCAGGTTAGTCAAATTTGGTAATACTTTTTATCTGACATATACGGGATACAACAACGTCGATGGAATTGGTGCCGATAAAAAGGATGCGCAACTCTGTCTCGCCACGTCGACCGACTTGGTCCACTGGAAGCGGCAAGGCATTGTCTTTCCTGCTTACAAGGGCAAGTGGAATGTGAAATGGACGAAGTCCGGCGCAATCGTCCCGCAAAAAATCAATGGCAAATATTGGATGTATTTTCTCGCGGACGCGCGTGGCCAGGACACCCAAATGGGCATCGCCTACTCCCAAGACTTGCTCCACTGGACGGAAGCTCTTGATCATCCGGTCCTCTCCAGCCGCCCAGGCTCCTTTGATTCCCAGGTCGTCGAACCAGGGCCTCCGCCGGTCTTAACGTCAGAAGGCATTTTCCTGATCTACAATGGCGCCGACGACAAAAACATCTACTCAACTGGTTGGGTCCTGTTCGACAAGAATGATCCGACCAAGATTCTCGCGCGCGCTCAGGAGCCCGTTTTTTCTCCGGGGCCTGAATGGGAAAAAGTCGGACAAGTACCTAATGTCGTCTTTGTGGAGGGACTCGTGCGCGATGGAGGGCGCTGGCTTTTTTATTATGGTGGCGCGGACAAGAACGTGGGTGTGGCTACTGCTCCGGCACGCTAACCGATATCGCCACATGTCACTCGAATTCACACAAAGCAGCAGCGCCCGCAATTCCGGCATCTTCTCCATAGCGAGCGAGCACCAGTGGAATTTCCATCGGCGCCGGATTGAGGCACGCTCCTCGCCAACGTTCACGAATCTCATTCAAACAAGGCGCGAGCATTGTCGAAACACCTCCCCCAATCACGATGACCTCCGGTTCAAGGAGATCGATAATGCTTCCAAGCCAATAGGCCAGCAAATCCAGTGTTTCCCGGATCACTTCTTCGGCCGCCGGGTCTCTCGCAGCATAGGCCCTCCCAACCATCTCACTGGTCACGGCATCTGCATTTCCGTTGGCCAACTCGCCAAGCAGCGACTTCGGATATCTAGAGAGTTTCTGACCGCCACGCCGCCCAATGGCCGGTCCTGCTGCCAAGGTTTCAATGCAGCCGTGCTTTCCGCAGTTGCATGTTGGTCCGTTACTATCGATTCCGATGTGGCCGCCCTCCGCCGCCGCACCGGTCCTTCCATGGTAGATACGCCCGTCAAAAATAATTCCCGTGCCGATGCCGGTTCCAATGCTCGCATAGAAAACATTTCGATAGCCGCGTCCCGCGCCCCACTTTGCTTCCGCCAGAGCCGCCGCGTTGGCGTCATTGTCGATTTTCACATTCACGTTATAGAGCCGGCGCATCTCCTTTGCCAACGGATAGTTATGCCAGATCGCAAGATTCGGTGGGTTAATGATCATGCCCGTGAGAGGATTCAACGGCCCCGGAGCGCAGATTCCTATCGCTTCAATTCGCGGCCGTTCAGCAGCATCCGGGAACAACGCTTGTATCGCGGCAGACACGGCGGCAAGACCTTTCGAGGCGTCACCCGTTGTGACCATCGGCGTCCTGCTACGCACATGAATTTCTCCACAAGCGTCTACCAGACCTCCGGCAACCTTCGTTCCTCCGATATCTATACCGATGGCGAGCTTGGTTGTCGGTTCCATTTTTTCAGGATCCTTCCTTGGAGTAGCGATCCGGTGCGTCAATCGTTCCAAAGACTTGGGGCACGTGAATTATAATGCCGCCTATTGCGTTGCCAATATGACGATTGGAGGAATCGCGCTGTTCTTAGAAAGGCGATATGAAACTTAATCTATATCTTTTGAAGAGCACTGTTGTCGCGGCTCTTGGGGGACTACTCTTCGGATTTGACACTGCCGTCATCGCTGGCACCACGCACGCGCTCACGGACACCTTTAGACTCTCTCCAGCCGCACTGGGCTTGACAGTTTCGGTTGCTCTGTGGGGGACGATCCTCGGATCGATGTTTGCCGGTATTCCGGGAGACAAAATCGGCCGCCGTGACAGTCTCCGCGCTATGGCCGTGCTGTACGTCATTTCTTCTCTTGGTTGTGCACTTGCATGGAACTGGTTTGCTCTTGTGCTTTTCCGATTCATCGGGGGGCTCGGCATTGGTGGCTCCTCCGTTCTTGGCCCCATGTATATTGCGGAAGTTGCGCCCGCCAAGTGGCGAGGCCGTCTCGTGGGTTTGTTTCAGTTCAACATTGTCTTCGGGATTCTACTCGCCTATTTCTCAAACTACATTGTGGGAACGATGCAGCTTGGGGCTGCTGAATGGCGGTGGAAGCTTGGAGTTCCTGCAGTACCCGCAGTCCTGTTCCTTCTGCTTCTCTTCGGCATCCCTCGCAGTCCCCGCTGGCTGGTGAAAAAGCAAAGAGTGGCCGAGGCGCGCGAAGTACTTCGTATGACTGGCGAAGAGAATTACGAACAGGAACTCCAAGATATCATTGCGTCCATCGATGCGGAGCACGTCGCCGACGATCCGCTCTTCTCTTGGAAATACCGGCTCCCAATTTTCTTGGCGGTCTCGATCGGGATGTTTAACCAACTTTCTGGTATCAACGCCATCCTCTACTACCTGAACGACATCTTCGCGTATGCCGGTTTTAATAAAGTTTCCTCAGATCTTCAGGCCGTGGCGATCGGGGCCACGAACCTGGTATTCACCATGCTCGCCATGTCGGTCATTGATCGAATCGGCCGCAAGACACTGCTCCTGATTGGCTCTGTGGGTACCGCTGCATGTCTCGGCGGAGTGGCGACAATATTCCTTTCGGGACGGCACCAAAGTTTCCTGGTCTGGCTGCTAATAGGTTACATCGCATTTTTTGCTTTTTCGCAAGGCGCCGTAATCTGGGTCTTCCTCAGTGAAGTCTTTCCAAATCGAGTGCGGGCTAAAGGGCAGAGTCTTGGAAGTTTCTCGCACTGGTTTATGAATGCGCTCATCTCCGGAATCTTCCCCCTGTTAGCCGCGTCTTCCGGTGGATATCCATTTGTGTTTTTCGCTTTGATGATGGTACTTCAGTTTCTTGTTGTTCTCTTCTTTTATCCGGAGACTAAGGGTGTCTCTCTTGAAGAGATGCAGAGAAAGCTCGGCATTGCCTGAACGCATCCCCCTAGGCCAGAGGGACATCGCTTACATAGCTGCGTAAAAGACCAGCTGTAGAGTGGTTCAAGAAACGAACCCATAAGGTAGGGACTTCGGGACCCGGCAAAAAGAGCAGAGGAGGGACATACGCAAATAAAAAAAGGTGTTGATAAGAAGAGACATACCAACGCTCACCGACCCCTCAAATGCCGACTCACCAATTGGGGCTACAATCCCCCTCTCCGCCACAGCTCATTTCGCCAATAAAAATGCGGCGATTTATGCTGTGCTACTACTTTTCCCGAATTGTCATTTATTTGACCCTACCGTCTCGGTTATTCACGATGGCTCTCAAAATTCGGGCGCGTCGACCGCCGCACGATGCCTTGGAGTTTGCCTTTTCCTATGATTTAGCATTGTTCACATGACAGCTCTTTCAAACTGAAGTTTCTTGGGCAAGGACCGAAAGTTCTGATTCTCCGTATTGAATACGGCAACATAGCAGCCGCGCTCTCCACGACTCGCGCCGGCGGCACCGAGGCGTTTCGTGATCGGCAACACCTGGAGGCATTTCTGCAATCAGCCAATGTGCGGCGTAGCAATTCGAACACATCGTAGAGAGTAACGATCCCTACTCCTTTGGCAGTGTCGGGTTCGCGTCCTTCTTGACTAAGCTCTCTAACTTCACTTGCGTGGGAGCGGCGATTGCTGCCAGGCGATCGAGATCAAACTCCTTGTACAAATCCAGGCAGAACAGCTCTGGCGCCTCGTCAAACCTTACAGGCTTCTGCAGCAGGAAAGACAGGCTTGGTATACCCTCGTGTGTAATCACTTTAGAAAATAAGTCCGGCTGAAGAGCCGCTGCCACAAGTCCTATGGTTTGCGTGCGGATGCCGCTTGCCTCCAAGCGCACCTTCTGCACGCCTGCGCGCTTTTGAATCCAGTTGGCAATTTTCAGAAGTTGAGCCGCCTGGATCCCCAACGGGCGCTCTCCTTCCCCGTCCAGGATTTGAGCGTAGGAGAATGGTTCGTTGTCTTTCCACGCGTCCCCGAAGAAGGTCAGGTCGAGAGCGAGAACCTGCTCGTCCCTGTTTGCGCGCTCTGAAGCATCCGAAGCCGCGGCCTTTCGCCCCAGATCATTGAGCACGATGGCCACTGGCGCCGTCTCCGGTGTGACGATTCCCTTGAGCCATACGCCACTGGCGCTCAGTCCGTTGTCCATTTCAAAAAGATAAGACAATGTCTCGACTCCTCGGTGCTTCGTGTTGGCCAAGGTCCATACCCGGCTGAGTTGCACAGGTTTGTAGCGGACCACGGACCGCAACTTCTCTCTTTCCGCATTTGCCCAAGCAGATTTGGCGATGGAATCAGCCGGAACTGGCCGGCGTGCAATTCCATTCGCGAGTTTTCGGGCCAGTCCCAGAATAGTGAGATTGTCTTTTGGGAGTCCGACGACGAGCTCATCGTAGCTCTTGATCTCCTGCCCCACGGGAATCTCTTTTTCGATAGGGGGCATACCGAACTGCCGACTGAAAAACCGATAGGCCTGTTCTCGATTGTTGAGCTGATAGTTATGTGTGCCCGGATCGCCGTTTTCGTACCATTGGAAAACATCCTCTTTCCCATAAAGCTGGAAGAAGGGTTTCACGCCGTCATAGATGAGCGGCTTTACCAGCGGCGCACGAAAACAGCAGTCGTCTTCGGCGTCATAGATCAGCAAGGTCGGCCGTGGAGCCATCATCGCAGTAAGGTGCGTATAGTCCAGGCCCGCGAAAAGGTCGGTCCCGTTCTGTTCGATATCTCCCAAGTCTCCATATTTCCGCGCTTCCACCTTTGCGGACACCGAAGAATAGCCGGCCACCGGAACGGCTGCTTTCACACGCTCGTCCAGAGAACTCAGAAAAATGGTTTGCCATCCGCCCCCGGAGAGGCCGGTGACGCCCAGGCGACTGCGATCCACGTTGGCGTGGTTGTAGAGATAATCGAGCCCGCGTCGCATTTCGAGCAGGAAGATTCCCAGCCCGTTTGCGCCCACCAGGTCGAGATGCGCGCTGTACCAATGCTGATTACCATCCTGGCGAAGCTCTCCGAAGAAAAACCATTCCAGGTTGAGCGCCAGAATCCCGTGCTTTGCGAAGTTGATGCATCGCTTTTGCTTGTACTCAACAGCCTTTCCCGGCGGGCCGACGTGACCGTTCACGTTGAGGATCGCTGGCACTTTCCCCCGCAGCTTTTCCGGCTCATAAAGAATCGCAACGGATTGAAAGCCGGGCACAATCTCATAGCGAAGCTTTCGCAGCCGGTAACCTTGGCCTGTTTCGATCACTCCGATGTCTTCAAACCTAGGCGGAGTGTTGACCCATTCATCGGGCCATCCGTGAAACACCACGTCCTGGAGCAGATGTTGCCGCAGGCGTTTCTCCTCCTCCGTCCATTGCGGCGCATTCGTTACTGTAGGCGGCGGAGCAACGCGGCTGAGAATGTACGACTTGACCTGATGCACAGCGACACTGGGTGCTAGAATCTCTTCGCCAAGGACTTGGCCGATCTCATCCGGGTCGCTTTGGCCAAAGACATAGCCAGCAGCAAACACGAAGGTGGGGAGTGGAAGAAACAATAGACAGAGGCGGCGAAACCAGAACATCAGAACCTCCTGACTGGAGCTATGCCCCCTCGCATTCACACTGACCGTAACTGCATATCACAGAATTAGCGAAGAACCGATAGCGCGCGTTTGTATTACGACGGCAAGCGCGCCAAGCCTTGGAAAGGAGGGATCCCGTGAGTGATCCACTATCGCGCAGGAAATTTCTAGGTAGCACAGGAGCGGTTGCCGCAATCCCGGCGTGGTGGGACTTGCTTCGAGGGACGCCCCGCAATTCGTTTTCATTTGGCCATGGGAAGGCTCCATCCCCCGGAAAGACAGACCACATCGTCGACATGCATGTGCATTTTGATGAGAAGAATCCCAATTTCATCAGCGACTTTCTGAGAGTGTCGGAGAAGTTGAATCTCACGGCGTGTTTGCTCACTCCTTTTGCTAACCGAAAAGTGGTCGCGGACGCGGCAAAGCAACATCCCACGCAAATTATTCCCTTCGGCTTCGTGGATCTGGACGCTCCGGACGTGGTCAAGCAGGTAGAGGAACTGCACGCGATGGGCTACCGCGGCCTCGGCGAGATGGAGTTCGTAAAGAGGCCGTATAACGATCCGTCGTATCTTCCGGTATACGAATTGGCGAACCGTTATGGCTGGATCGTTCTTTTCCATACGGGAATTGTGCTACGGAGAAAATTTGACGAGCCGGAAGACGTGGCCTCCGGCCGCATGCGTCCGATTTACCTGGAGGAAATTGCGCGGCGCTTTCCGAAAATCACAGTGCTTGGCGCGCACTGCGGCAATCCCGAATACGAATGGGCGGCGGAAATTGCCCGGTGGAACCCCAATGTATTTTGGGACCTTAGCGGTTCCACGCTCACGAAAATGCAGGGGCGACTTGCGGATTTCCAGAAAATCTTTTGGTGGTCGAACACAGAATGGCAAAGCCCGGAGTGGAAGGCAAAGAAGCTTGATAGTGACCCGAGCGCGTTTGTGAAGATTGTCTTCGGGTCGGATAACGGTCTGGATGGAATCGAGTCGGTCGTGAATCAATATCACGCGCTGTTCGAAGCGTGTGGAATTCCAGCGAATACGCGCAAGATGATCATGGGTGGAACGCTTTCCAACATGCTGGGAATGCCCGATGGTCATTAAGGTATACGAGGACAAGGCCTCTCTGGGCCGGGCGGCTGCGGAACAGGCCGCTGTTTCTCTCCGCAACGCGATACAAAGCAGGGGGAGAGCACGAATCATTGCCGCGACGGGCGCCTCGCAGTTCGAATTTCTGGATGCCCTGACCGCGATGCTCGGCATTGAGTGGCCGCAGGTAGAGATGTTCCACCTTGATGAATATATCGGGCTGCCAGTTTCTCATCCAGCCAGCTTTCGCAAGTACCTCCTCGAACGTCTGATTCACAAAACGGGAGTCACCAAGTACCACTTTCTTGATGGCGACGGGAATGTTCCGGAGATTGTTCACAAGGTCTCCGTAGAGCTAACGGCTGCTCCGATCGACATCGCCTTTGTGGGCATCGGCGAAAATGGTCACCTCGCATTCAACGACCCCCCCGCAGATTTCCAAACCGAAGAGCCTTATATCATTGTTGACCTCGATGAGCCCTGCCGCCGCCAGCAAGTGGGAGAGGGTTGGTTTGCCTCTCTTTCGGAGGTTCCCACGCGGGCGATCTCCATGACCGTGCGGCAGATATTGAAAGCGAAGGAAATTCTTGTCGTAGTTCCCGACGCGCGAAAAGCACAAGCGGTAAGGTCTTGCTTCGAAGGCGAGATCACCCCCATGGCGCCCGCATCCATTCTGCGCAAACACGCGAACACGACCGTGTTTCTGGACAAACTTTCCTCCGCTCTGCTGGGCTCGCAAAGCAAAGGCAGCATCGCCTAAATTTAAAATGCGCATGGCCAGAATCGGTCAAAACAGCTCGACGCGCAGCCAACCCACGCGGCATTTGCGCTGGTGGATTGGGGCATTGCTGTTCGCGTTTACGGTCATTAATTATATTGACCGGCAGACGCTCTCGTTGCTCGCGCCCTATCTGAAACAGGACTACCACTGGACCAACACCGATTACGCCAACATCGTCATCGCATTCCGTGTGGCCTATTCCATCGGCCAGACCTCTGCGGAAGGTTGCTGGACCGCATTGGCACAAGGCGCGGGTTGACGCTCTCCGTGTTGTGGTACTCGCTGGTATCGATTTTTACTCCGCTGGCTCGGGGGTTTCTACGGTTTCGTGGCCTTCCGTTTCCTGTTGGGAGCGGGAGAATCCGCCAACTGGCCCGGCGCAACCAAAGCGGTTTCCGAATGGTTCCCCCAGCGCGAGCGAGGTCTGGCAACGGCTCTTTGACAGTGGGTCGTCTGTCGGCGGTGCCACTGCTCCCTTCCTCGCATTGACCGTGTACTTCCGGTGGAGATGGCGGCTGTATCACACGCCTCTGGAACATCCGCGCATCGACGAAGCCGGACGCCAAATGATTCTCGCCGATGTCCTGGACGCCGTTGTGACAGCAAGTCAGCCGCGGCAGCGCTGGGCAGCCCTCCTCAACCTGCCTCAGACGTGGGGAACGATTGTTGCCAAGGGTCTGACTGACCCGGTGTGATTCTTCGTCACCGACTGGTCCCCGATTTATCTGGTGGCAAAAGGCATTCCGCTAAGGGGCGGCCAGCTCGCGGTTTGGGTTCTCTGTATCGCCAGCGATTTGGGAAATTTCTTTGGCGGGGCCGCCTCCGGCTATCTGATCAAGCGCGGCTGGTCGCTTGGCGCGTCCCGGAAAGCGCTGGTTGTGTTCGGCGGATTCGGCCCGTTGCTGCTCATCCCACGGTTTTCACGTTCAAGCGGTGGGCGATAATAGCGCTTTTCGCTCTGGCCACGTTTTCCTATGCTGCGTTTTCGACCATTGCCAATGTGCTGCCTTCGGACTTGTTTAAAAGCGCCTCGGTTGCGTCAGTGAGCGGTATGAGTGGAAGCGGCGCGGGCATCGGCACGATCGTGGCTTTTAAGCTGATTGGATACTTCTCCGATGCGCGCCAGACTGCGGGCGCCCATTCTTTTGACGCCATCGTGATCTTTGCTGGCATGATTCCTTTTCTCTCGATGATTCTCGTGTTACTTCTCGTTCGCAACTCCCAGGCGACCGAGGAGGGGCCGGTCCGGCGTATTTGACGCGTGTGGTCCGGTTCCTTGAGTTGCCGCCGCCTCAAAGGGTGATACACTCTCGACCGTCAAGTCGAAGGGTGCTGGCTAAAGCCTAACTCACAGGCCACCAGCTCGCGCACAGCTCTGAGGTTCCCTAGGGAGGCAATGTGGCCACCACAACCCAGGAGACCCTTACGACCTCAGCGACGGTGAAACGCGTCCCGCCCGGGCGCGGGACGGAACCGAAACGCTACGCCTCGCTCGATGCCTACCGCGGCTTCATCATGCTGATCCTCGCTTCGGAAGGTTTTGGTTTCTCCGCATTGCACGGCGATCCCACATGGGGCGGCATTGCGCGCTGGTTTGATCACGTGCCTTGGGACGGCGGCGTCTTCTGGGACATGATCCAACCCGCCTTCATGTTTATGGTGGGTCTGGCCATGCCCTTCGCGCTGGCGCGGCGCAAGGAGCTGGGCGCGACCGAACACGATAACCTCCGCCACGTCTTGATGCGGTCCCTGCGCCTCATCTTCCTGAGCCAAATCATCATTTGGATTGGATCGGGAGCCATCAAGCCGCAGCTCATCAACGTGCTGTCGCAGATCGCATTCACTTATACCCTGACGTATTTGCTTCTAAAATTGCGATGGCGACATCAGGCCGCTGCGGCCATTGTCCTGCTCGCGGGATGGACAGCGCTGTTCTTCGCATTCCCCGGTCCCGACGGGGCTTTTTCTCATCGGAATCATATCGGGCTCGTGGTGGACCGCGCGATTTTCCACTACGACTACGATCCGGCTTACTCCACGCTCAACTTCATCCCGAGCACCATGTGGACTTTGGGCGGCGCGTGGGTAGGAACCTTGCTGATGCAGTCCAAATCGCATGCGGACAATTTGAAGAAGCTGGCTGGCGGAATGGTTTTGTCCTTTGCCGTGGCATTCGCCTTGCGCCCGTGGATTCCTTTTATCAAGCAGCTTTGCACGGCAAGCTTCATCCTCTATAGCCTCGGGTGGGTGCTGTTCATGCTGATTGGCTTCTACCTGATCATCGAAGTCATGGGGTATCGGAAGTGGGGCTTCCCTCTTCTTGTCGTGGGGATGAATTCAATTTTCATTTATTTCGTGAGTGAAGTCCTGCGCGGGTGGCTGGACCGTGCCGTCGGCGTGTTCACGTTCCACTACAGCTTCATCGGAAAACTCGCTCCGGTGGCGCAAGCAACGACGGTGTTGCTGGTGATGTGGTACCTATGCTATTGGCTGTATAAGCGCCGAATTTTTCTCAAGCTTTAGCTGTTCGATCATTCGAGAGGTGAGCTATGCACAAAGACGAGAAAGTGTTCGGTTTCGGGACCCTTCCCGGTATCGTCCTCTGCCTCGCGCTGCTCGTTCTGACGGGGCCAGGCGCTTTCGGACAGATCGGCACCGGCAGCATCACGGGCATGGTTCTTGATTCGTCGGGAGCGGTGGTTCCCGACGCGGAGGTCACCATAACCAATGTCGAGCGCAACACGCATTTCGTGACGCGCACGAACGCTTCCGGGGATTACACCGTTCCGGCCCTCGAGCCGGGACACTATTCCATTACCGTCAAGCACCCCAGCTTCCGCACCTCGGTAGTAACTGCCTTTGTGCTACAGGTCGACCAGAAGGCTCGCGTCGACATCATTCTCCAGGTCGGCCAAGTAACCGAAACGGTCACTGCTACAGCAGAAGCGCCCCTGCTCTCGACCGAGTCCAGCAACGTCGGCCAAGTGATCGATAACAAGCGGGTGGAGGATTTACCGCTGAATGGGCGCAGCTTCCTCGATCTCGCCACTCTCGGCCCAGGCGTTACCTTCACTAAGGATTCCAACACCGCATTTCAAGAAGTCCGCGACGTCGGCCGGCGCGTGAGTGACCAGTATTCTGTGGGCGGCGCCCGCGCTCAAGACACCAACTTTCTTCTCGATGGCGCGGTCAACACTTCGCCGGACTTCAACACCGTCGCCGCTATTCCCTCTGTAGACGAAATCCAGGAATTCAAAGTCCACACCAACTCCTACACTGCCGAGTACGGCCGTGGCGCTGCTCAAATCAACGCTGTTACCAAGGGTGGCACCAATGAGTTTCATGGAACCGCGTACGAGTTCTTGCGAAACCAGGTCTTCGATGCGAGAGACTTCTTCGATAACATAAACCTCGGCGAGGGCGCTCCCAAGCCGCCTTTCAAGCGTAACCAATTCGGCGCAACCGCGGGCGGAAAAATTGTTGCCAACAAGGTGTTTTACTTCGGCGCATATGAAGCCTTGAGAGACCGGACGAACTTCTCCGGCCTCATCACCGTGCCCATGCCCAATGTGAAAAACGGCGACTTCTCCGACTACGGCGTTCCTATCTTTATGCCGCACGACACTAATCCGGACGGTTCCCCGAAATTCCGCGCCGGCAATACGCTTCCGGCTGGCTGCTTCAATTCCAATCCCAACACCGACGTGCCTTGGCCAAACATGAAGATTCCTCAGCAGTGTTGGAACGCCGCAACCGCGGCCTTTCTCGCCTCCTCCTACGTGCCCGCGCCAAACCAGCCCGGCCTCCGTGACAACTTCTCCGCCGTTGCTGGCGTTCCCACGAATCGTGACCAGCTCGCCGGACGCCTCGACTACGTTCTCAAGCCCAACATGAACCTCTGGGGACGCTATTCCTGGGGCCGGGAGGACGTGGTCAACAATGACCTCATGCCCGTACGCGATTTGACTGAGGCCGTCAAAACCACGACTGTCGGCCTTCACTACTCCTGGTCCATTTCCGCTAACATGGTGAACGAGGCCAAGGTCAACTATGTCCGCGCGCTTGGTAGCCGCATCGGCCCTCTCGCTGGCAAGACCAATGTTGTGCAACAATTGGGGATACCCGGGGGGTCAGGCGACCCTGTCGACTTTGGTACTCCGAGCTTTAGCGGTGGCGGTGACAGATTCGAAAGCCTTGGTGAAGATTCCTTCGGCCATCCGCTGCGCAAGATTCAGGCAACTTACGAATATGGCGACGATTGGTCGCTCATCAAGGGACGTCACGTCCTCAAAGCGGGCGGGGACTTCCGCCACGAAAATTTGAATTTGCTCTCTCACAACCTAGCCCGAGCCTCCTTTACCAACCCGTCTTTTGCAACCGGGTCGCTGCCCGATCCCGTAACCGGCGCGATTACAGGAGGCCTTTCTCTTGCGAGTATGCTTCTGGGGATCAGCAACGATTCCGAAGTCGCCACGGGCGACTCTCACGTCCATCTCTTTCGTTGGACACAGGCCTATTACGTTCAAGATGACTTCAAACTTCGTCGAAATCTCACGTTGAACTTTGGCTTACGTTACGACGTTGCGCCCTATTGGCATGACCTTAAGGATTCCATGGTCAATGTGGATGTCAGCGGCGCAATTCCTGTAGTGGTCCGTCCCGGCTCAGGAGATCCCTATCAGGGCTGGGATCCCAGCGTACAACTCGACTCAAACCCCGCATCACCTACGTATTTGCCCTTTGTCAGAGACAACCGGCTCGGACACAATCTCGTCTTCACCGACAAGTCCAACGTCTCTCCGCGGTTCGGCTTCGCCTGGACTCCTGGCTTCGGACACAACAAAACCGTCATCCGCGGTGGTGCAGGAATCTTCTACTCGCCCATGAACGCTGATCCCTGGTTCGATTTCGCTCGAAATGCGCCGCGCTCTGCCAAACTCATCCGCAAGGGGAGTCAGCTCACCATTGTCAATCAGGTCTTCGCGAACACTTCGCAGAATAAGATTCAACCTTCCATGTTCGTCGTCGAGCCTCACTTGAAGACTCCTCGCATCCAGCAATGGAGCTTGGGAATCCAGCAGGAACTCAGGAACAATCTCATCTTCGAAATCGCCTATGTGGGTTCGGCTTCTACGCACTTACCTCACCTTACCGACCAAAATCAGCCATTCCCCGCGATGCAAGGCGACAAGGTTTTACAGCCCGTCACCTTTCTGCCGCCAAAGTACGCTTCCCTGGCTTCGTTTTTTAACCTGTTCGAAAGCGCTACTTCGGCCAACTATAATTCCATGCAGGCGAAAGTCGAAAAGCGCTTCTCCGGCGGTTTTTCCTACCTGAGTTCCTTCACCTGGTCCAAGACCATGGACACCGCCTCTTCCACGCGCGATGGCGGTAACGGTCAAGCCACGCCGCACATCTATGACCTCCGGCTCGACTATGGGCCCTCCGTTTTCGACGCCAAAATTAATTGGGTCAACAGCGCTCTCTACGAGCTTCCTTTCGGCAAGGGCCGGCATTGGGGCTCGGCGTGGTCTGGTCCTCTTGAGAAACTCTTTGGCGGATGGCAGATTGGTGGTATCAGCGCGGTGCGAACCGGTTTTCCTGTCTCCTGCCTCGATGCGAGCCTCGACGACGCCGTCAATAAGGTCAACTTTGAACAAGACAACTGTGACCTGATCGGAAATCCCAACTCTGGCCCAAAACAAATCCTGGATTGGTGGAATCTGTCTGCTTTCGCGATCGCGACGTCCCAAGAGGTCTTTGGCAACGCCGGTCGCAGCGTGCTGCGTGGACCGAAGTATGTGAGCTTCGACTGCAGCTCCATGAAGACCACCACCATCACCGAGCGGCTGAAACTCCAGTTCCGCTTCGAGGCTTTTAACTTTCTGAATCACCCCATTTTTTCAATGCCCAACCCGTTTGTGGACTCGAATCCGACTTTCGATCCCACTGGCAGATTCCCGACGGGACCACTCAGCGTAGCTAATATCGGCGCCTTCAACAGCATCAGCAGCACGGCCGCCAGCAACCGCCAGCTCCAGTTCGCTCTGAAGCTGATCTGGTAACTCACGGTTGATGGGGCGGAGCACGAGTTACAGTTCGGGATGGGCTTGATAAAGTCAAGCCAGGGGGACAGCTATGGACAGCGCAGACAGCAAACTGAACCGGAGAGAATTTCTGCAGAAGGGTGCGGCCGTGGCTGCGGGAGGTGCAGCCATGAGCAGTTCGGCTCTCTCTTACTCCCGCATCGTCGGGGCGAATGACCGGATCTCGCTCGGACACATCGGAGTCGGAAACCGCGGTACGGAACTCGATGGGATTGTGGCGTTTCTGAAAGATAAGAAAAACGTGGAGGTATCTGCGGTCTGCGACGTGTGGACTCACAACCTCGACCGCGCCGTGGCGGCCAATCAAAAATACTACGGCAAGGCGCCGCGGGCTCTTAAGCCTCCGCAGGAGTTGCTGGCGCTCAAGGACGTTGACGCAGTGATGATTTCCACGCCCGAACATTCGCATTCGCCGATATTGAAGCTGACGGCAGAAGCGGGCAAAGACGCCTACTGCGAAAAGCCCATGGGCAACGTTCTCGAAGAGGTCAAGGGGGCGCGCGACGCCGTCGTCGCCCGGAATCTCATCGTTCAGGTTGGCACGCAACACCGCAGCGAACCGTATCAGCTTGCTGTGCGCGACCTGATCCGCACCGGCGTTCTCGGAGACGTCACCAAGTATGAGATTGTGTGGAACTACCATGGGCCTCGCTGGCGCGGGCGTCCCGAAGTAAAGATGATTCGCGAACAGGATACAGACTGGCGCGCCTGGCTGATGACCAAGCCCTTCCGGCCGTTCGATCCGCAGCTTCACTTCGAGTTTCGCCTCTACAAAGATTTTTCCAGCGGCATCGCCGACCAGTGGATGAGCCACGGCATCGACCTCTGCCACTTCTTCATGGACGTGAACTATCCGTTTTCCGTCGTGGCAAATGGCGGCATTTTTGCCTGGCCGGATGGCCGGGAGAATCCGGATACTTTCCAGGCGCCCTTCACTTACGCGAACGGTTTCTTGGTGAGCTACTCGACCAGCTTTGGCAACGACGCTCCTAGCTTTACGCGGATCATGGGAAAGAAAGCTACGCTGATTAACGCTGGAGGCGAGGGCAGCCCACGCTGGCAGGTGGTGGAAGAGAAGGGCAATCACGAAGACGACCTGACGGTTGACTCAAAGCGGACCGTCAAAGATGTCCTGCTGCCCGGCGAGACAAGTCTCCCCCCCATGGGAATGGGCGATGAAGAACCCTCGCACATGACCAACTGGCTCGATTGCTTGCGCAGCCGCAAACAGCCCAACGCGACCGTGCACAACGGATTTGCGCACTCCGTAGCCTGCATGATGGCCACACGCGCGTATTGGTCCGGGAAGAGAATTTACTGGAACCCGAAAGCCGAAGCGATCCTTGACGAAGCGCCAAAATAGCGATGTAGGGGGAGCGTCCGATATATAATTCGTCCCATGAAGATGAGGAAGCCGAATTCCTTTGCGCCAATGCTTTTCGCAAAATCTGTTTGCTGTGGACAGGGGTTAGTGTGTGTTCTGGCGGCATTGTCGTTTCTGGCCTTGCCGGGGCTGGCACAGAACCAGCCTGTGCGCGTCATCGCGTTCGGCGCACATCCCGACGATTGCGACCTTGGCGCCGGAGGCCTCGCGGCCAAGTATGCCGCGCACGGGGACAAGGTGAAGTTCGTGTCAATCACCAACGGCGATGCCGGGCATCAGTCTATGAGTGGAGAAGCACTCGCCAAGCGTCGGCGCGCCGAGGCGATGGAGGCTGGGCGGCGCATCGGCATCGAATACGAAGTGCTCGATAACCACGATGGCAAGCTCCTGGCTACGCTGGAGGTCCGTGAGCAGGTTATCCGCGAAATCCGCCAGTGGAAGGCGGACATCGTCATTGCGCCGCGTCCCAATGACTATCATCCGGATCACCGATATATGGGAGTGTTGGTGCAGGACGCGTCCTACATGGTGATGGTGCCGGATTTGGTGACCGATACGCCGCCGCTCAGGCGGAATCCGGTTTTCATCTACTACAGCGATCGCTTCACGCTGCCGCAACCGTTTCGGGCTGACATTGTGGTGTCGATTGACGACGTGTTCGAGAAGAAGGTGAATATGTTGGACGCGCATGTGTCGCAGTTCTACGAGTGGCTGCCGTGGACGGAGGGACAGCTCGAGCAAGTGCCGAAGGATCCCGCGGAGCGAAAGAAATGGCTCGCGGCGGGGCCGTTGGCGTCGAGAAAGCTCCAGCCCAAGTGGCGGGAAGCTTTGCAGAAGCGGTACGGTGCACACGCGGATCAGATTCAGCATGTGGAGGCTTTTGAAATCACGGAATACGGCCATCAGCCAAGCGAAGAAGAGATTCGCAGGCTTTTCCCCTTTTTCCCCGACCACTGACAAGCCCTTGCGTCTGAGCGACCCGTGTGATTCCGCCAGACAGGCTCGGCGGCCTGCAAACGTGGAGAAGACGTGATGCGAAAGGCGCTATGTTTGATCTTCTTTCTAGTCTTCGCTTCCTCCAGTTGGGGGGCTCAAAACACTCCCGCTGTTCCAGAGTTGCCTCGCCTGAGTCTTGACAATTTCTCTCCCGGCATCCAGGAGCAGATTGGGGAAGCTTATTCCTACGTTCGCAGCCATCCAGGGGACGCCGCCGCGAGCGGACGGCTAGGTATGGTTCTTCAGACTTACGGCTTGTTACAAGAAGCAGCCGTGTGTTATCGGCGCGCCGGGCAACTCGAACCCAACGTTCTTCAGTGGGCTTATTATCTGGGAGTTGTTGAAGCGGATCAGGGCAAGTGCGACGGGGCCGCTTCCACTCTTCGCTTGGCGTTGCACATTGATCCCGACTATCTCCCCGCAAAATTGCGACTCGCCAACTGTCTGCTTGCCTCCGCGGAATGGGACACCAGCGGAAGATTGTATGTCGATATTGTGGAGCAGCACCCCGATAACGCCGACGCTTACTACGGTTTGGGGCGGGTCCGAGCTGCACGCCGCGACCTTGCGGGCGCGGCTGTGGCTTATCGCAAGGCGACTGAATTGTTTCCGGAGTTTGGCGCCGCGCGTTACGCTCTAGCGTTGACGTATCGCGCGCTTGGAAAAGCGGACCAAGCGGGCGAGCAGCTTCACCTCTATGAAAAGAACAAGGTTGGAGTCCCTCCGGCGGGGGATCCGCTGCTGGCTGAGGTCCACGCTCTCAATCGGAGCGCAACCTATCAGGTGCAATACGGCGCCGAATTGGAAAAACAAGGGAAGTTAGAGGAATCGGCGGCCGCGCACGAGAAGGCGCTGGAAATCGATCCACAATTGGTCCAGGCGCATATCAACTTGATCGAATTGTACGGGCGGTTAGGTCAATTCGAGAAGGCGGAGGAGCATTATCGCACGGCCATACGCCTCAATCCAGATTCGGCGGAGAGCTTCTATAATTACGGAGTGCTTCTTTTGAGCACCGACAAATTTCAATTGGCGGAGGACCCTTTCCGGAAAACCATCGAAATCAATCCTTATTACTCGGGCGCGCACAACAACCTCGGATATCTTCTGGAGCGCCGAAGCAGTTTTTCTGAAGCGGAGGCGGAATACCGGAAAGCCATCGAGAATAGACCTGCTGACCGCCAGGCGCACTTCAATTTGGGGCGAATTTTGGTGAATCAGAAAAAATACCTGGAGGGAATTCAGGAGTTGGAAAAGACGATTGAGCCAGAGGATGAGAACTCGCCGCGATATGTCTATGCGCTGGGTGCGGCGTTCGCGCGGTCCGGAGACCGTCAAAACGCCCTGCGCTATATTCGGCAGGCACGGGATGGTGCGGCAGCGCGTGGCCAGTCTGCCCTGCTCACCAGCATCGAGCGCGATCTGCGCGCCCTAGAAGCACCGGGAACGCCGCAGTGAAGATGCCAAAGCGGTATTCAAGGAATCTATTCCAAGCTGCGCATCAACGAAACGGATTTGGACGGCGCGATTTTCTGGGGGTCCTGCTCTCGGGGCTAGCGTGTGCAGCAAACGAGCTTGCCAGTCCCGTTTTCGACCTTCCTTCGCAGGTTCCACTCTTCCGCGAAGTCGCCGAGGAAGTCGGGCTGAAGTTCCACCATTTTACGGGCGCTAACGGCGAATACTACATGCCGGAAATCATGGGCGCCGGTGTAGCCCTCTTCGATTACGACAACGACGACGACCTGGATGTGTATGTGATTCAGGGCACGACGTTCGATCCTACTCAAGACGCGCGGCGCGCGAAGTTTCCCCCTGCGCCGGGATGGAGGCCGGGCAACCGCCTGTTCAAGAATCTGCTTAGCGAGACCGGAAAGCTCAAATTCGTGGATGTCACAGAAAAAGCTGGAGTCGGCCATGTCGGCTACGGCATGGGGGTCGCGATCGGAGATTATGATAATGATGGCTTCCAAGACCTGTACGTCACGAATCTCGGGAGCAACGTTCTCTATCACAACAATGGCGACGGCACGTTTACCGACGCGACGGCAAAGGCCGGTGTGGATGACCCGCGCTGGAGCACGAGCGCGGCGTGGGTTGATTATGACCGCGACGGGCGCCTCGACCTTTTTGTTGCGAATTATTTGGATTTCACCGTAAGGGGAAACAAGCACTGCTATGCGCCGACCGGTGAGCGGGATTATTGCACGCCGAAGATGTACCAACCGGTGCCGGCGCGCCTGTTCCACAATCGCGGCGATGGGACGTTTCAAGATGTCACCGAAGCGGCGGGAATTGCCGCCGCTGTGGGCCCCGGTCTCGGGATCGTTTGCGCCGATTTCAACGGTGACGGGTGGCCGGACATTTACGTCGCCAATGACGGCGCCGCCGCTCATCTCTGGATCAACCAGCGAAATGGAACGTTTAAGGAGACGAGCCTACTGTCGGGGACGGCCTATAGCGTCGATGGGCTGCCGCAGGCAGGCATGGGCGTGGCTACGGGCGATTTTGACGGTGACGGCGACCAGGATATTTTCAAAACCAATTTGACCAATGAAGGCGCCAACCTCTACGTCAACGATGGTCATGGAAACTTTAATGATGCCTCAGCGGAATTTGGGCTGCTGCTGCCGACGTTTCCCTACACGGGTTTTGGCACGGAATGGTTTGACTACGACAATGACGGCCGCCTTGACTTGTTTATCGCCAACGGCGCAGTGAATCGACTCGAATCATTGCGGGGAAGCGCGTACCCGTTTGGCCAGCCGAATCAGCTGTTTCACAACGAGGGTGAAGGGAAGAAATTCCGGGAGATGACGGGAGTCGCAGGCCCGGCGTTTGCCGCGACTGAAGTGAGCCGCGGCGCGGCATTCGGAGACATTGATAATGATGGAGCCGTAGATATTGTGGTAGCGAATAACAACGGCCCGCTGCGGCTTTTGCTGAATCAGAGTCGTTCCTTGAATCGCAACCACTGGCTGGTTGTTCGGTTGGAGGCAAATCACGGGAATCGCTATGGGATTGGCGCGCTGGTTGAGCTGCGACAGAAGGGGAGAAAACTCCTGCGTCGTGCGCATACGGATTCGAGCTACCTGAGTGCGAACGACGCCCGCGTTCATTTCGGACTGGGAGAAGATCCGAAGATTGAAGATCTAATTGTTTGCTGGCCCGACGGGCAGCAGGAAGCGTGGGACAAGATTCAAGCAGATCGAATCGTCACGATCCGTCAGGGAACCGGCCGCAGCATCCGAAGTTAGGCGTAACATTCAGAGCGATGCCTCCGCAGCAAAGATTCTAGGCCGCTTCAGATCCCTCAGGTGGACTCTCGATTTGCGTGCCGCGCCGGGACAATCTGGAAAGGGACTCGATCATGAATCGCGGTGGTTTCAAAGTGGGGATTTCGAAGTGTTTTTCCAACGCTATCGAGCCGGCTCCCAGGACGCTAGCTTCACTCAATTTTCCGAAAAGGATGGGCATGTTCTTCGTTGAGTAGCTCAAGGCCTGCCTTTTCACTACCTTGATCACTTGGTCGAGCAGACCTTGTCCTGCAAGCTTCAGCCGCTGATCGAGAACCAGAACCGAAGGATTGAAGAGATTCACGAGGTTGGCCAGGCCCAGTCCCAGGTAATTCGCTGCCTGCTCAACGATGGCGGCGCAAGCCTTGTCGCCGGCTTTTGCTGCGCTCAGAATCATCCATCCGGAAACGTTCGCAGGATTGCCGCCGGCGAGCGCCAAGACTTCAGAGCCACCTCCATCCGCAATGGCTTTTTGGATTCTCGTTTGGATCGCGGCTGCTCCAGCGATCGCTTCCAGGCAACCGAAGCTTCCGCATTTGCAGGCCGGACCCTCCTCGATCATGTGAGTGTGGCCCAGTTCGCCGGCGGCATGCCTTGCGCCATGCATCAGTTTTCCGTTGCTAATGATTCCAGCGCCGATTCCGGTCTTGCCATACTCCACGTAAATCATGTCATCCGCCATCGCGCCGGCGCCGAGGGTCCTCTCTGCCACGGCTTTGGCGCCGGCGAGATTCACGACCATTACGGGGGCTGAGAACATCTTTTCAAAAAAATGGCGAAGCGGCACTTGGTTGAGGAACTCAATCGTGGAAGACATCACCATCGTGCCTTCCTGGCTGTTTACCACCCCCGATCCGGCAACGCCGATTCCGAGAAGCGATTGCTCGTTGATGTCCGCTTGTTTGATGGCTTTGCGTGCACACGACAGGAGTTGTTGCAGGAGTTCGTCTGTGCCCGAGTCGAGGCGCGTCTCTTCCCGCGACATTGACACGATGCGCAGATGAAGATTCATTACTGCTGCGAGCACAGCTTCATCGTCAAACCCAATGCCAAGGACAAAACCGTGCTCTTCATTAAGCCGAAGCAAAACCTGTTTACGGCCTCTCGAATTATTTGACCGGCCCGCTTCGACAAGTCTTTCCTGCTTTAGCAGGTCGCGCACCAGGCCGGAGATTGCGCTGCGTTGAAAATGAGTAAGGTCATGGATCTCCACTTGCGAAAGAGGACCTAATTTTCGAAGCAGAGCTTCGATGACTAGCAGGTCGCGTTCGCGCTGCGTTTTGCAGTGCTTCATTCGGTCCATGCAGAAACCCCTAGATGGTTAGATTTGGCCGGTCACAAAAGTCTAAAAGTAGAAGTAATTGGCTCCCCAACGGGACGATTGTGCACCAATTAATTCGACAAAGTAAAACAATTTGCTTGACAAACCGTTTCCTCCATTGATAGCGTTCCCCGCAAATTGTCGAGGAGTATGGCGTGCTTTCCTGCCGGGAGAGCGTGGCTTTGGAGCCGACTCGGCCTGCAGTGGTACGGGCAACTTGGCGTGACGCCATCGGTGCATTGAGAGTTAAGGAGGTAGGGGTGATGTTTAGAAATGGATTGAGTGGTCTTTTTCTTTCTCTGTTTGCCCTCGGGTTTGCCTTGCTGGGAACTGCTCAACGCGCCGACGCCCAGGTTTTGTTTGGATCGGTGAGCGGTACGGTGACAGACCAGAGCGGGGCGGGTGTGCCGAAAACACACGTAACCCTCATTAATAAGGCCACCAGCATTCAGAGGGAAGCGGACACGGACGAGAGCGGTCATTACACAATTACAGACATGCCGCCAGGGAACTACGACCTTAAAGTTACAGCGAGCGGGTTTAAACCGCTGACGCAAACGAATCTGACAGTCGCCGCCAACACGGTGATGAACGGCGACGCTAAGTTGCAAGTGGGCGCAGTTTCAGAACAGGTTACCGTTGAAGCGGCAACTCTAACGTTGCAGACCGAGAAGACCGATGTACACACGGAACTAACGGAAAAAGCCATTCTAGACATGCCGCTCAATCAGTACCGCAATTACCAGACGCTCATCAATCTTGTGCCGGGCGCGACGCCGGGAGTTTTCCAGAACGCGATTGCCGATACGCCGGAACGCGCCTTGAGCACGAACATCAACGGCACGAATCGGAACAACAACAACACTCGCGTCGACGGTGCCACGGATGTGTTCGTCTGGCTGCCTCACCATGCTGTGTACGTGCCGCCAGCGGAAACCATTCAGGAAGTCAACATTTCCACCAATAATTTCGATCCCGAACAGGGGATGACCGGCGGCGCGGCCATCACCGTCATCACCAAGTCCGGCAGCAATCAGCTTCACGGCGTCTTATTTGAGTACCACCAGGACCAGGCCCTGCGGGCAAGGCAGTTCTTCGAGACTGCAGCAGTAAGCCCGCGCAAGGGCAAGAGCATTCTCAATGACTTAGGCGGCACTTTGGGCGGCCCTATTAAGAAGGACAAGTTGTTCTTCTTCGGCAGTTACGACGGGACCTTCGAGCGCGACAACCGCGCAGCGGGAGGAGGTCTCCAGACCCTTCCGACTGCCGCTCTTCGCGCGGGAGACTTCACCGGCATTCTTGGGAATTACGTTTGCAGTGATGGCTCAACCTCTGCAACTCCATGCGCGAGCCCGTTCTTTGTGACGGACACCAATAACGTGGTACAGCAAGATCGAGTAGGCATGATCTTTGATCCCTCAACGGGCGCTGCTAACGGCACCGGCCGTAAACAGTTCGCCGGGAACAAGCTCCCAGGGATCGACTCTATTGCAGCGAAAATACTGGCTCTGATTCCTTCCGTGCCGGCTGGTGCTCCGGAAACCAGTAACTTTTTCAGTTCGGCCACCCAGAGTTTGAACCGCAACAACTTTGACGGTAAGGTGGACTGGAACCGTACCTCCAAGCACGCCATCTTCGCCAAATACAGCGCCATGAAATCGGTGTTTACCGGTCAGCCCAGCCTAGGCAAGGTCATCGGCGACTGTAACTGCGACGGCGGCCTTGGCAATTTCCATTCGCTCGTGCAGCTCGTCACTGTAGGCCACACGCTGACACTTTCGCCTACTCTCGTTGTGGACGGCAATGTGGGTTTTACCCGCATGAGTGAGTATGGCCAGACACCTGACTTTGGCACGAATATTGGATCGAGCGTGCTAGGAATTCCAGGTACGAACAACGGCTCTGACCTGCGGGACAGCGGCATCCCCTATTTCAATGTTTCGGGTTACGCCGACCTTGGCAACCCCGAGGGATGGAACCCAGCTTTCCGCAACGACTGGAGTTTCACGAGCAACCACAATGTCAGATGGTCCCATGACAAACATCAGGTCAGCGCCGGGACGGACATCATCCATCACCACCTGAACCATTGGCAGCCGGAACTTGGCTCCGGGCCGCGCGGAGAGTTTGACTTCGGTGGTGGGGTGACTGCGCTAAATTGTCCCGCCGGAACAATAGGCTGCCCCACAACGGGCGGAGCGCCAGCTCCCAATCAGTTCAACGCGTGGGCGCAGTTCTTGCTGGGACTGGCGGACGGAATGGGGCGTAGCGAGCAATTCATTAAAGCCACGGCGAAGGAATGGCAGTTCGGCTTTTTCGTTGGAGATCGATACCGGGTTAGTAACAAGCTGACTGCAACCCTTGGCCTCCGCTACGAATACTATCCATTGATGACGAGAGACGGCGCTTTCCAATTTGATCGGCTTGACTTTACGAGCCTGAATGTGCTGCTGGGCGGCATCGGCGGCAACCCTAGCCATCTGGGAGTAACGACGAGCAAGAAACTGTTTGCTCCGCGAATTGGCTTGGCATACCAGTTTAACGACAAAACTGTAGTGCGTAGCGGCTTTGGCATCACTGTCGATCCGCTGCCTCTTGCCAGACCGCTCCGCGGCTTCTACCCTCTTACCGTGGGCTCGAACTTTGCCGGAACAACCAGCTTCTCATCGGCAGGGTCCTTATCGACCGGCATCCCCTCCATTTGCTGCCCCAACATCAACAGTGGGACGATCCCCCTGCCTCCGCAAGCTTTGGAGCGCAGCGTGGGCCCGGGCGAGTTAAAGCGGGGTTACATCGAATCCTGGAACCTCGTGGTGGAGCGGAAACTTCCGCACACAAACCGTTCACCAGTTCGGGGATTTGGACTTGAATTCATCTCTTCCCGGCACAGGAGCGAGTGGACAGCCTTACAACAAACCGCAGTTCGGGAATCGTACGGCGAGTACCTTGTTTTGGCAGGGCTTCATGAGCGCGAACTATCACGCCCTCCAAGTTTCCGTCAATCGGCAGTTCTCCCACGGTTTGATGGTCAAGGGAGCTTACACCTACTCCAAGGCTATCGACTGGACCGACGACGACGGCTGGGCTGGACTTACCTGGAACGATCCGAACATCCTGCGACGCAACCGCGCCCAGGCAGGCTTCAACACTCCGCAGATCTTTCAATTGGCATACGTCTACGAGTTACCTGTGGGTGAGGGCAAGTCGTGGGCGAATGGAGGCGGCGCCGCTACGAAGATTCTCAGTAACTGGCAAGTGAGCGGCATCTTCAGCGCCATCCACGGCCAACCCTTTACGTTACTTGCCTCCGGTGCCTCATTAAACGCGAAGTTTCAGACGCAAACTCCCGACCAGGTCGGGCCCGTCCGCAAAATCGGCGGAGTCGGGGCGGGGTCCCAAAATCAGCCGTTCTATGACCCCTCGGCCTTTGCGGCCGTGACTCGCCCAGGCACAGGCCCAAATCCTTATGGCAATGTCGGCCGCAACACTCTGTTTGGGCCTGGCAGTGTGAACATGGACTTCAGCCTGTTCCGCACTTTCAAAGTCACCGAGCGTCTCGGCTTGCAGTTCCGTGCCGATGGTGCTAATTTCTTCAATTCACCACATTTCAACAACCCCAATCGCAACTTCACGAGTGCAAACTTCATGCACATCACCACCGCCAAAAACGACGAGCGGCAATTCCGGTTTGGCTTGCGCTTGGCGTTTTAATTCATAGAACTTCAGCCCGGGGCACGTTACGGCGTGCCCCGGTTTTCAAAGCTCGCTTTATCAGCCCGCAGCATGTTTAGGTTTTTCTTCCGTTCCGGTACGCGTTAAAATCCACGGTCAAGCAGAAGCGGAGGATTTGTCGTGAAAAGATGTGGTGGCGTACTTGCCGTAGCGCTCTTCCTCGGGCTGAGCGCCCTGGCTCAGGCTCCGCAGGAAGGCGGTTGGGTTGCTCTCTTCGATGGGAAAGACTTGAGCGGCTGGAAGAAGAATGGTGACGAAAAGTGGATCGTTGAGCAGGGGACCATCCTCTGCGAAAGCACGGCCAACAAGTACGGATACCTGACCACGGAAAAGACGTATCGGGATTTCACGCTGCGCCTAAAATTCAAAGGCGAAGCCGCGGGCAACAGCGGCGTATTCGTTCGTGCGAAGATTACGGGTATCGACCCGCAACATGGTCCGGACATCGAAGGGATGCAGGTGGAGGTCGATCCGAGCCCCGGCAAGCACACGGGCGGCCTGTACGAAAGCGGCGGGCGCGGCTGGGTGGCACAGCCCACGCCAGAAGGCGAACGGGCGCTGAAGCCTAGCGACTGGAATGACCTCGAAGTGTCCGTGCACGGCGCTCACATCGTTACGCAGCTCAATGGCACAAAGATTGTGGACTTTACGGACCCGGCGCCAAAATTCACAGATGGCGTCATCGGTTTGCAGATCCACACTGGCGGCGGTGTGAAGGTGCGATGGAAGGACATTTCCATCAGGGAGAATTAGGACGCCACGCTTGCGCTTGGCTGGATGCCATAGCCGCAGGTGAAGCTTGCGACTCGGCATGATGAGCAAACTAAACAGGCGAAACTTTCTTCAAGCTTCCACGACTGCTTTGGCGGCGGGCCTTAGCCCAATGAATGCCGCTCTAGGGCAAAATATTGTGTCCAGCCCCTTGGCGTCGCTGCGGCCTGACAATCCGGCAGAGACGATCCCACCTTTGCAAGCGAATGAGGGCAAGAAGCCGTTGCGGCTTGGGCTGATCATCGGTATCGGCAAGGATCCCGATGCGGCCATGTCCAAGGTCCGCGACCTTGGGCTGCCCACGAGCCAGGTCTTTATGGATGAGTTTGAACCGGAGCTTGTTAAACGGCTGCGTCAAGCGCTGGAAAAACACCAGATTGAGGCGACATCGCTGGTCGTTGGAGGACCGGGGAAAGAAGTCTGGGACTTCTATCAAGGGCCACTCACGATTGGCCTGGTTCCTCGCGAGACGCGCGCGGCGCGAATCGCACATATCAAGAAGGCGTCGGATTTCGCCAAGCTATGCGACATTGCGGCTGTACAGACGCATTGTGGGTTCATTCCCGAAAATCCTAATGATCCGGTGTATAAGGAAACGATTGGCGCACTGCGGGAAGTGGTTGGCTATTGCAAGAACAACGGCCAGAATTTCCGTTACGAGACCGGCCAGGAGACGCCCCTCACACTGGTGCGCGCCATACAAGACGTAGGCTTCGACAATCAGGGTGTCAACTTCGATCTCGCTAACCTGATTCTGTACGGCAAGGCGAATCCCGTCGACGCCATTGAGCTGCTCGGCCCCTACGTGCAGGGAATCCACGCCAAAGACGGGATGTGGCCTACCAACCCGAAAGAACTCGGCCAGGAAGTTCCCATTGGCAAGGGCAAAGTAGATTTTCCGCGCATCATCGAACGACTGAAGCAACTGAACTATCGCGGGGCGGTCACTATTGAGCGGGAGATTTCGGGCCCAAAGCAAGTGGAAGACGTTCGCGATGCGAAGATGTACCTGGAAAAACTAATCGGGTAGTTCGGAGACGCAGGAGGGCAACATGGCAGGGGATGCAAAGCGACCAAAGTTCTCGGATGAAATGGACCGCCGAAAATTCATTGGCGTAGCCGCGGTTACGGCCGGAGCGATGTTACTCAAGCCGGCATTGGTACGCGGCACCGCCGCGAATTCCGCAGTCCGCGTAGGTCTGCTCGGCTGCGGCGGGCGCGGCACGGAGGATGCGTCGAATATGGTTGACACCGGCGGCGCTCGCGTTGTTGCGCTGGCCGACATGTTCCAAGATCAACTTGACAACGCCAAGAAACATTTCGACGAGATGCAGCAGGCCAAAGGGTATGCGGCGATTGATGCTTCACAGGTCTTCGTTGGCCCTAACGCTTTTAAGCAGATGGCAGCCTCGAAAGAAGTGGACGCGGTGGTCATCGCCACGCCGCCCTATTATCATCCTCAGCATCTGGAAGCAATCGTCGCTGCCGGAAAGCATGTCTATGTCGAGAAACCCGTAGCTGTGGACGTGCCCGGCGCATTGAAGGTGATCGAGATCGGCAAGCGCGCGGAAGGCAAAATCAGCCTGGACGTTGGATTCCAGATCCGCGATTGCCCCCCGTTCGTGGAACTAGTGAAGCGTCTCCACAACGGGGCGATCGGCAATATTGTCTGCGGCGAAGCGCACTATCTGGCAGGCTACATCGAAAGGCCACCCTGGCCCAATGCGTCTCCCGTCGAGAAACGTTTGCGCAACTGGGTTTATGATCGCGTCCTTTCCGGCGACATCATCGTCGAGCAGAATATTCACGTCATTGACATCTGCAACTGGATTCTCAAGAACCATCCGTTGAGAGCTTCTGCGACTGGCGGACGCCTCGGCCGTCCCGCGACGGATGGTGACGTCTACGGAAACTACAACGTGATCTTCCACTATCCCGACAATGTGGACGTAACCTTCAGCTCTACGCAGTTTGCCAAGGGCTGGTGGGACGTAACCGAACGTTTCTTCGGTACAAAAGGCACATCGCAATCTCCATATACTGGACCGCTCGGCATTTGGGGTGATGAACCCTGGCAATCCCCGCAAACTCCCAAGCCGGGCGGCGAGCAACAAGCATTTTCTGTGACGGGGAACTTCACGTCTAACCTGGAATTCGCCGACCAGGAAAAGAAGAAAGCGTTCATTGAAAGCATCACCAGCGGGAATTTCCACAATCAGGCCGCGAAGGGGACCGAGTCCGCCCTTTCCTGCATCATGGCGCGAACAGCGGCTTACAAGGGACACGAAGTGACCTGGGACGAGACCATAAAATCCACCGAGGTATGGGATTCAAAAATCGATTTGAATAAACTGCGCTGAGGTGTGTCGATGCGTCATCCATCCCGTCGCGAGTTCTTGAAATCCTCGGCTACGGCCGCGTGTGCCGCAGGTCTCGGCGGCGGAGCGCTGGCCAACTCGCTGACGGCGGATTCATCCTCAGCGGCTCCTCCCTTTCCAGCAACGCTCTCTATCAAGAAGGGCGTATGGTTCGAAATGCTGCCAGCGAAGCTGAGCACCGCCGACCGCTTTAAACTGGCGCGCGACGTGGGCTTCGAAGTCGCGCAGGTACCGACAGAACCGGACGGGCGCAAGGCTGAGGAAATCAAGAAAGCTGCCGAGGTAGCGAACATCCGCATCGACTCCGTGATGAACATGGATCATTGGAAATATCCATTGTCTTCGAGCGACCGGGCAGTCGTGGAAAAGAGCCTCGCAGGGATGCGCACCTCTCTGCACAACGCCAAGCTGTGGGGTTCGGATGCCGTGTTGCTGGTCCCGGCGGTAGTGAATCCGCAGACGTCCTACCATGACGCCTGGACGCGTTCCCAAAAAGAGATTCGCACGCTGGTTCCGCTCGCGGAGGAATTGAAAGTTGTTATCGCCATCGAGGAAGTCTGGAACAAGTTTCTCCTGAGCCCGCTCGAGATGGCCAAGTACATTAGTGAATTTCAGAGCCCTTGGATAAAAGCCTGGTTCGACGTGGGGAACGTGCTGCTTT
>Ga0209470_1000026_pt1 | contig 86617 bp, 84 predicted proteins | sample GraSoiAngelo_125_FD_185882 | JGI IMG/M metagenome (GOLD analysis project Ga0209470, IMG submission 185882) | Grasslands soil microbial communities from the Angelo Coastal Reserve, California, USA - 14_0927_05_40cm (SPAdes) (version 2) | ecosystem: Environmental > Terrestrial > Soil > Grasslands ... | reverse complement strand
CGGGGCGTCGCCCGCGATGATCCGCGCCGGGTTCGAGGTGGCCGAGACCGAGGCCACGCGGTTTCACATCCACGCGGCGGAGGGTCGCTACGACGGCGAGCGCACCGTGCGCGAGCACGGTGCCACGCCGATCCGCTACCTCGACCGCCTCGGCGTGCTCGGTCCGCGAATGATCGGCGTGCATTGCGTGTGGCTCGACGACGAGGAGGTCGCCCTGATGGGCGCGCGCCGCGCCGCGCTCGCCTACTGCCCGAGCTCCAACATGTTTCTCGGCGACGGGATCACGCGGTTGCCCGAGCTCCTGAAGGCCGGGGTCAGGGTCGGGCTCGGCAGCGACGGCGGCTGCACCAACAACCGTCTCTCGGTCTTCGAGGAGATGCGCATGGCCGCGCTCCTCCAGCGCGTGCGGCTCCTCGATGGCGGCGCGCTCGACGCGGCGACGGCCTTCGAGCTCGGCACCCGATCGGGTGCCGAGATCCTCGGCCTCGAGGCCGGCGCGATCGGGCCGGGGCTGCTCGCCGACCTCGTCGCGGTCGACCTCGGCGACGCCTCGCTGCACCCGCGCACCGATACCCTGAAATCCGTGGTCTACGCGATGTCGGACCGCGCCGTGACCGACGTCTGGGTCCACGGTCGGCGGGTCGTGGAGTCTGGCCGTCTCGCGACCGTGGACGAGCCCGAGCTCCTGGCGCGCGTGCGCGGGCTGACGCGAAACTGGCACGTGACATGATCGAGCTGGACGGGGGGCCGCTCGCGCTCGAGCACGTCGAGGCGGTCGCGCGCCGCGGCGAGGAGGTGAGGCTCGCCCCGGTCGCGGCCCGCATGCTCGCCGAGTCGCGCGCCTTCGTCGACCGGCTGGCCGCCGGCAGCGAGCCGATCTACGGGATCACGACCGGCGTGGGCAAGCTCAAGGACGTCGTGATTCCGCCGGGTGAGCGCGCCGAGCTCCAGCGCAACCTCGTGCTGAGCCACGCCGGCGGCATGGGGGCGCCGCTGCCCGCGGTCGAGGTCCGCGCGATCATGCTCCTGCTCGCGGCCTCGCTCGCGCGCGGCGCCTCCGGCGTGCGGCCCGTCGTCGTCGAAACCGTGATCGCGTGCCTGAACCGGCGGGTCCACCCGGTCGTGCCCGAGCTCGGGTCGGTCGGCGCCTCGGGAGACCTGGCGCCGCTCGCGCACGTGGCGCTCTGTCTCGTCGGCGAGGGCACCGCGTCCGACGAGGGGCGGCCGGTTCCGGCGCGCGAAGCGCTCGCGCACGCGGGCCTCACGGCGCTCGTCCTCGAGACCAAGGAAGGCCTGGCGCTCCTCAACGGAACCCATCTCATGGCCGGGCTCGGCGCCCTCGCGGTCCTCGACGCCGGGCGGCTCACCCGGCTGGCCGACGTCACCGGCGCGATGTCCTTGGAGGCGCTGATGGGTTCGAACGCGGCGTTCGACCCGCGGATCCACGCGCTCCGGCCCCATCCGGGCCAGCTCGCGGCGGCCGCGAACTTGAGGAGGCTCACCGCGGAGAGCGCCATCATCGCCTCGCACCGGGACTGCACGCGCGTCCAGGACGCCTACAGCCTGCGCTGCATGCCGCAGGTGCACGGGTCGACCCGGGAGGCGGTGACGTTCGCGCGGTCGGTGATCGAGCGCGAGCTGGCCTCGGTCTCCGACAATCCGCTCGTGTTCCCGGCGGCCGGCGCGGTCCTGAGCGGCGGCAACTTCCACGGCGAGGTGCTGGGGCTCGCGCTCGACACGCTCGCCCTGGGGCTCGGTCAGCTCGCCGGCATCTGCGAGCGCCGGATCGACCGGCTCGTGAACCCGCTGACGAACGAGGCGCTGCCGCCCTTTCTCTCGCCGCGCGGCGGCGTGCACTCCGGCTACATGATCGCGCAGTACGGGGCCGCGGCCCTGGCGTCCGAGCTCAGGACGCAGGCCGTGCCAGCGAGCGTGGAGTCGATACCGACCTCCGGGCTGCAGGAGGACTACAACTCGATGGCGGCCGGCTCGGCGCTGAAGGCCCGCCGCGCGGTCGGCCTGGCGCATCGGGTGGTCGCGATCGAGCTCCTGCTGGCGGCGCAGGCCCTCGATTTCCGGGCGCCGCTGGCGCCGGGACGCGGGAGCGCGGCGGCCCGCGCGGCGGTCCGCGCGCGGATCGCGCCGCTCGACCGCGACCGCTATCTCAAGGCCGATCTCGACGCCGCGCTGGCGCTCTGCGAGGAGGGCGCCGTGCTCGCGGCGGTGGAAGGCGCGATCGGCCCGCTGGAGTGAGGCGCCTCAGCGCTTGAGGTCGAGTCCGTCGCGGTCGGCGGACGCGACGTCCGCCGACTGGCCCTTCGTGTTCTTGCAGTGGCCCTCGAAGTGCACGCCCTCTTCGACGACGATCACCGGCGCCTCGACGTCGCCGTAGACGCGGGCGGTGCCCCGCAACTCGACCCGCTCGGTGGCGAGGACGTTGCCGATCACCTCACCGTTGATCAGGACGACCCCGGCGCGGACCGTGGCGTTGACGATGCCCTTCTCGCCGATGATGAGGCTGTCGCTCGAATTGATCTCGCCGCTGAACTTGCCGTTCATCATCACGGTCCCGTTGAAGGTGAACTTGCCCTCGATCTCGGACCCTTCGTCGATGAAGGCCGTGAGGTCGCTGCCGCTCCGGCTCGGCTCCTTGCTCTTGCGCCACCGCATGACGTTCGCCCCCGAGGGGCCGCCTACCGTTGACCGCTGAGCTGCGCAGTCCGCACGTCGTCCAGGTAGAGCGGCCGCTGGCCGTTGGGAAGCTCGTTCATCTTCGAGACGTTGCCGTTGAAGAAGCCGCCCTTGGAGATCACGAGTGAATCCGTCGTGATGTTACCGGTGACGCGGCCCGAGTCGGTGATCTCGACGTTGCCGGTCGCGATCATGTTGCCCTGGTAGCTGCCCATGATGATCGCGTCCACGGTCTGGACGTTGGCGTTGACCACGCCCTTCTCGCCGATGACCAGCTTGCCGCCGACGTTCATCTCGCCGCCGACCTCGCACTCGACCTGGATCGAGTCCGCGATGTCGAACTTGCCCTCCATGCGCGCGCGCTCGCCGACCACCGAGAGCAGCGGGATCGCCGGGGCGGCAGGCTGCCCGTTCTCCGATGCCGGTAGAGACCCCGGCTTCTGGGCACCCTTCTGGTGACTGAACATCGGAAGGCTCCTTACGCTGTGAGGCCGCTCGGATGAGCGGGGGAGGCTTAACTCCAGCATCTTCAGGCGTAGCATCCCCGAACAGAGGGTGTCAACCTTTGCGACCCGCCCCTGCCCGTGGTGCGTGGAGGCCTCGAAACGGCTTCCGGTTGTGCCCGGCCTGACGGGCTCCCCGACCGGCGGTGGGCGCGGCGGTCGTCGCGTGGCCGGGGTCCCCGGCCGAGGCGCAGCTGGCGTCTCCCGCGACTAGAACGAGCGGATGAGCCGCTCGACCCGCTCGTCGTGGGACTGGAAGGGGTCCTTGCAGAGGATCGTCTCGCGCTCCGGGTCGTTGAGCTTCAGGTAGACCCAGTCCACGCGGTAGTCCTTGCCCTTCAGGTTGGCCTGCCGGATGAACTCGCCCCGGAGGCGCGCCCGCGTGGTCTGCGGCGGGACGTGCTTGGCCTGCTCGATGGTCTCGTCGTCGGTGATCCGGTCAACGTGATCGTTGGCGATCATGCGGTAGTAAACGCCCTTGTCGGGCCGGATGTCGTGGTACTGCAGGTCGAGCAGCGACACTTTCGGGTCCCGCCACGACAGGCGGTGGCGATTCATGAAGTTGTCGATCAGCTGACGCTTGATGACCCAGTCGAGCTCGCGGCCGAGCTGCATCGGATCGGACTCGAGCTTGGCGAGCACGTCGGTCCAGCGGGCGAGGACGTCCCTGGTGGTGGCGTCGGCGTTGATCGAGGCGACGTAGCGCGTGGCGTACTCGAGGTACTCGAGCTGCATCTGGAGCGCCGTAATCGAGCGGCCGTCCTTCAGCTTTATCGCCTCGCGGAGCGTCGGATCGTGCGAGATGTCGCGGATCGCCTGCACCGGCGACTGCAGCGAGTAATCGCGGTCGAAGAAGCCGTCCTCGATCATGTCGAGCACGAGCGCGGTCGTGCCGATCTTCAGGTACGTGGCGACTTCCGACATGTTGGAATCGCCGACGATGACGTGCAGCCGGCGGTAGCGCTCTGCGTCGGCGTGCGGCTCGTCGCGGGTGTTGATGATCGAGCGCGACGACGTCGTGGCGCCGGAGATCTCCTGGCAGATGTGCTGCGCGCGCTGCGACAGGCAGTAGTGGAAGCCGCGCGGCGTCTGGAGCACCTTGCCGGCGCCCGCGAAGATCTGCCGGGTCACGAAGAACGGGATCAGCGCCTCGGCGAGCCGCTGGAACGAGACGTCGCGCGAGACCAGGTAGTTCTCGTGGCAGCCGTACGAGTTGCCCGCCGAGTCGGTGTTGTTCTTGAAAAGCAGGATGTTGCCGGAGATCCCGTCCTCCCGGAGGCGCTTCTCGGCCTGGTGGAGCAGGTCCTCGACGATCCGCTCGCCCGCCTTGTCGTGGATGACCAGCTCGGCGACGTCGTCGCACTCGGGCGTGGCGTACTCCGGATGGAATCCGGTGTCGAGATAGAGACGCGCGCCGTTTTCCAGGAACACGTTCGCGTTGCGGGCGCCAGGGATGACCTTCTCGAACAGGTAGCGCGCGACGTTGTCGGGCGAGAGGCGGCGTTGGCCGTTGAGGGTGCAGGTGAGGCCGTACTCGTTCTCGAGGCCGAAGATCCGACGCTTCATGGGCCCGTCCTGCCCAAGCGTAACACGGCTTACCGGGCTGTGCCCAGCAGTTGCCCCAGCGCCTCCAGCGGGATCCTCCGGAACTTGCGCCGCGCCTTGGTGCGGTCGAGCACGGCGACCTCCAGATCCTTCTCGGTCAGAGTCTTGTTCTGCGTCACGGTCAGGGCGCGCACGCCGAGCTGCAGCGCCTCGTCGAGCGGCATGCCCTCCTTGTGGTGATCTTTCAGAAAGCGCCGGATCTCGTCGGACTGGCCGCCCATGGCCGCGTAGTTGCGCTCGTCCTCGATCGTGCCGTCGTAGAGGATGTGATAGATCTCGTTGCGCGCGCCGTTGGCGTCGCCGACCTCGGCCACCAGCACCTCGACCTCGAAGGGCTTGATGTCCTGCGTGAAAATGTTGCCGAGGGCCTGCGAGTACGCGTTGGCCAGCGCCTTGGCCGTCACGTCCCCCCGGCTGTAGGAATAGCCCTTGACGTCCGCGTGCCGGATGCCGGCGATCCGGAGATTCTCGAACTCGTTGTACTTGCCGACCCCGGCGAACGCTATCCGGTCGTAGATCTCGGAGATCTTGTGCAGGAGGGTAGACGGGTTTTCGGCGACCAGGAGGATGCCGTCGCCGTACTCGAGCGTGACGAGGGACCGGCCGCGCGAGATGCCCTTGCGGGCATACTCGGCCTTGTCCTTCATCATCTGCTCGGGGCTCACGTAGTAGGGGAGCGGCATGGCTCAGGCCCCGTTCCCGGTGCGCGAGCGCTCGCCCAGGATCGCCTCGCAGAGACCCTTGACCTCTTCCTCGGGCACGTCGCCGAATCCGGACCGCGTGATGGTCTTCACCGACGGAAAGATCCCGCGCACCAGATCGGGCCCGCCGGTCCCGACGTCCTCGTCGGCGGCGTCGATGAGCGCCTCGAGCGAGACCCGCAGCGCCTCGTCGCGGGACATGTCGCGCTTCCAGAGCTTCTTCAGCGAGTCGCGCGCGTCCTTCGAGCCCGAGCCCTGCGCGTCGAAGTTGGTCTCCTCGTAGCGGCCGCCCGTGATGTCGTACTTGAACAGCCGGCCCAGGCCCGCCTTCTCGTCGAAGCCCGCGAAGATCGGCACCACCACCAGGCCCTGCATCGCCGCCGGCAGGTTCATGCGGATCATCTGGGAGAGCCGGTTCGCCTTGCCCTCCAGCGAGAGGTTCTCGCCCTCGACCTTCTCGTAGTGCTCGAGCTCGGTCTGGAAAAGCTTCGCCATCTCCATCGCCGGGCCGGCCGCGCCGGCGATGCCGACGCCCGAGAGCTCGTCGGACTTGAAGATCTTCTCGATGCGGCGGCTCGCGACCTGATAGCCGGCGGTCGCCTGACGATCGCCGGCCATGATCACGCCGTCACGGTAGCGTACCGAGAGGACCGTCGTGCCGTGCACCGGCTCGCGGACCTCGGCGGCCGCCGGGACCTCGTGGCCCGGGATCAGGTGCGGCGACTCCCGGCGGAGCACCTCGAGGAAGCTCGAGTTGGAGTAGTCATTGAAGAGCGACCGCCAGCGCTCGCCGTCCGTCATCGTCACATTCCGGACGCGCGCGAGATGTTGCGCAGGAGATCGGCGGCCGTCGGCGACTCGGTCAAGAGCTGGCGCACGTGCGCCTCCGTGCCCCGCAGCGGCTCCAGCATGAAGATCTTCTTCAGCGGGCCCTCCTTGAGGTCGAAGATGACGGAGTCCCAGCTCGCCGAGACGATCTCGTCCGCGTAGCGCTGCAGACACATGCCGCGGAAGTAGGCCCGCGTGTCCTTCGGCGGATCGTAGATGGCCTTCGAGATCTCGTCGTCGGTCGCGATGCGCTCGACCGCCTCGGCCTCCTCGAGCTTGTAGTACAGGCCGCGGCCGGGCCGGATGTCGTGGAACTGAAGGTCGATCATCTGCACGCGCGAGTCGTTCCATTCCAGGTCGTGCTTGGCCATGTAGTTCTCGATCAGCTGGCGCTTGATCACCCAGTCGAGCTCTCGGCCGAGCTGCATCGGGTCGTCGGCGAGCCGGTCGAGGGTCGATTCCCAGCGTGCGAGGACGTCGCGCACCCAGGGCTCGGCCTCGCGGTCGCGGTAATAGCGGTGCGCCATCGCCAGGAACTCGCGCTGCAGGTCGACCGCCGTGATGCTGCGGCCGTCCTTGAGCCGGAACGTCTCGCGGCAGGTGAGGTCGCGCGACACCACGCGGAAGGCGCCGACCGGCCCGTCGACCGAGAGATCGCGCTCGATGAAGTCGTCCTCGACCATGCTCAGCACGATGGCCATCGTGCCGACCTTGAGGTAGTTCGACACCTCGCTCATGTTGGCGTCGCCGACGATGACGTGCAGGCGGCGGTACTTCTCCGGGTCGGCGTGGGGCTCGTCGCGCGTGTTGATGATCGGGCGCGAGTGCATCGTCTCCAGCCCGACCTCGGTCTCCAGGAAGTCGGCGCGCTGCGAGATCTGGTAGTCGCACGGATCGGCGTTGTTCTCGGCGCCGACCTTCCCGGCGCCGGTGAAGATCTGGCGGCTCACGAAGAAGGGCATCATGTGCTGGACGATGCGCGCGAACGGCACCCGGCGGTCCATCAGGTAGTTCTCGTGGGTGCCGTACGAGTTGCCTTTATTATCGGTGTTGTTCTTGTAGATCAGGATCCGCTGCTCGGGCGGGGAGACTGCTTCTGCCCTCTGTCGAGAAAGGTTCAGTATTCTTTCGCCGGCCCGATCCCAGATGACGAGATCTCTCGGATTCGTCGTCTCCGGGCTCGAGTACTCCGGATGCGCGTGGTCGACGTAGAAGCGCGCGCCGTTGGAGAGGATCAGGTTGATCAGGCGCGACTCTTCCTTGGAGGTGCCTTCCTTCTCCTCCATGTACTCGAAGCCGCGCGCGTCGCGCAGCGGGCTCTCCGCCTCGTAGTCCCAGCGCACGCGGGAGGAGCGGAAGGTCTCGTAGGAGTTGATCAGCAGCAGTGAGGAGAGGATCGGGTTGAAGTCCGGCTGATTCTTCACCGTGATCCCGTACTCGGTTTCGATGCCCATGACTTTCGGGATCGCCATGCCGTCCTCTGGAAAGACCGCCCCCCGGTAGTCACAGGGCTGGGGGGGAAATGGGGGGGCGTTCGGACGCCCCCCCATTGCTTAATCGTCGGGGGCTCGCGGCGAGCCCCCGCTGCGCTACAGGTACTGACCCGTATTGACGACCCTCTCGACACTCCGAAGCTTCTCTTTGGTCTCGCCCATGAGCGGCTTCACGTAGACGATCCGCTCGCCCTTCTTGCCGGCGATCTTGGCCCAGTCGTCAGGGTTGGTGGTGTTGGGGAGGTCTTCGTTCTCCTTGAACTCCTCACGAACGGCCGTCAGCAGGTCCTCGGCCATGATGCCCTTCGCGCCGCGGCCGATGTAGCGCTTGAGCGCGAGCTTCTTGGCCCGGCGCACGACCGACTCGATCATGGCGCCCGACGAGAAGTCCTTGAAGTACAGCACTTCCTTGTCGCCGTTGGCGTAGGTGACCTCGAGGAAGCGGTTCTCCTCGCTCAGCGCGTACATGGCCTCGACGGTCGTGGTGATCATCGAGGTGATGGCGGTGGCGATGTCGGTGCCCCGGGTCTCGGACTCCGCAAAGGGGACGTCCGCGGTGAGGTACTTCGCGAAGATGTCGGAGGCGGACTCGCGGTCGGGGCGCTCGATCTTGATCTTCACGTCGAGCCGACCGGGGCGGAGGATGGCCGGGTCGATGAGGTCCTGGCGGTTGGAGGCGCCGATGACGATGACGTTCTTGAGGCCCTCGACGCCGTCGATCTCGGCCAGGAGCTGGGGCACGATCGTGGTCTCGACGTCGGAGGAGATGCCGGTGCCGCGGGTGCGGAACAGGGCGTCCATCTCGTCGAAGAAGACGATGACTGGCACGTCCTCGGCGGCCTTTTCCTTGGCTTTCACGAAAATCTCTCGAATCTTCCTCTCTGTTTCTCCTACGTACTTATTCAGCAGTTCGGGCCCCTTGATGTTGAGGAAGTAGCCCTTGATCTTCTCGCCGCGCTTCTCGGAGATCTTCTCGGCGAGGTTGTTGGCGACGGCCTTGGCGATCATGGTCTTGCCGCAGCCGGGCGGGCCGTAGAGGAGCACGCCCTTGGGCGGGGTGAGCTTGTGCTCCTTGTAGTAGTCGGCGTAGAGGTACGGCAGCTCCACCGCGTCCTTGATGGCCTCGATCTGCTCGCCGAGCCCGCCGATGTCCTCGTAGCCGATGTCCGGCACTTCCTCGAGCGTCAGATCTTCCACTTCACTCTTGGGAAGTTTTTCCAGTAGGTATCCGCTTTTCGCGTCGAGCAGGAGGTGATCGCCGGTCTTGAGGCGCAAGGTGCGCAGCGGCTCGGCGATGATACCGACCTTCTCCTCGTCGGCGCGCAAGGTCACCAGGGCACGCTCGGCGTCGAGCTGCTCCTTGAGGATGACGACCTCGCCCTGGATCTCGTAGCCGGCGGCCTCGATGACGTTGAGGCCCTCGTTGAGAATGAGCTCCTGGCCGGGCTTGAGCATCTCGGGCTTGAGCGAGGGGTGGAGGTTGACCTTCACCTTGCGACCCTGCGAGAGGATGGTGACGGTGCTGTCCTCGTTGGCCGCGAGATAGACGCCGTACGTCGAGGGCGGGGCGCAGAGCTTGTCGACCTCTTCCTTGAGCGCGGTGATCTGCTCGCGCGCCTCGTAGAGTGCGTTCACGAGCTTCTCGTTCTGATTGAACGCCTGCACGAGCTGGCGGTTCGCCTCGCGCAGCTTGTTCTCGAGGACCATGAAGTCCTTGGGCGTGTCCTCGAGCTTCTTACGGAGGTGCACGGTCTCCGCTTCGAGCGACCGAATGTATGCCTGAAGGTCTTGCACTTGGATCTCGTACTCCGTAAGACGGCGACGTGTGCTCGAATCGGACATAGAGGCAGGAAGGAACTTGGAGAAGCCCTCTCGACTCGGGCTACTCTTCTTGTCGAACTCCTTCATAGCCCATCCCTTCTCACTTGACCCCCTGTGCGCCGCTCATGCACAAGCATTCGCCGTGTGCTCGAAGTATAGGCGGCTGCAAAAAAGAAAGTCAAGGTTGGCAGGTAACTGACCGCCGGTTGACATGTTGAATTTTCTGTGTTTTTCCCCATCGTCATGGCTCCCTTGCCACTCCGTCACCTCGCCTGCGCCCCTGCTCGGAAAGTGGAGCAAGTTCTGTACCCGCGCGGTGGAGCTCGGCGGGGCTCCGACGCTCTCGAAACGAGTGGCGTGAATAGTGGGTTCCACGTATAAAAGACGATGATGCCCGCGCCGCTGTTCAGTCGCGTCGCTGCCGTTCTGGCTCCGCTCGTGACGTTCCTTGTGACGTTCTTGGCCGCACCTCCGCTCGCCATCTCGCCGGCCCGCGGCCAGAACACGCCGCTGCCGACGCAGGTGGTCCGCCGCGAGCTGCGGGTCGGCGCCCCGGGCGTGCCCTCCGCGCTCGAGCCGGGCGCCGCGCTCGAGGGGACGAGCCCGCTCATCGCGCGTCAGGTCTTCGACACCCTCGTGGCCTGGCGCGAGGGCAGCACCGAGATCGAGCCGGCGCTCGCCACCCGCTGGAACGCCTCGCGCGATGGGCTCGTCTGGTCGTTCGACCTGCGCGAAGGCGTCAAATTTCATGACGGTAGCCCGCTCACCGCCCGCGAGGTCGCCGCGAGCTTCGAGCGTCAGCTGAAGCCTGACGCCCTTGGCGCGAACCGGACGTGGCCGGCGCTGCTACGTGGCTCGCCCGGCGTGATCAAGGAAGTTCGCGCCCCCAATTCTCGGACGGTCGAGATCGTCCTGGTCCAGCCCTACGCACCCCTCCTCACGGTGCTGGCCCACCCCGGGCTCTCGATCGCGAAGCCCTCGAGCGCCCCCGACGGAGCCGGACGCCTGATCGGCACCGGGCCCTATCGTGTCGTCGACGCCTCGGTCGGGCGGCTGGCGCTCGAGGCGATGCCGGGCTACTGGGCGGGCCCGCCGAAGTCGGAGCGTCTCGTCTTTCTCGACGTGAGCGCCGACGACCAGGCCGAATCCGAGCTCGACTCGCGGTCGCTCGACATCTGGTTTCCTGCCGGTCCCCCGCGGCGCGCCGAGGGCGCGCTCTCGGCGCCCGGGACTCGCATCGGATATCTGGCCTTCCAGACCGAGAAGGAGCCCTTCTCGCAGCGTACGCTCCGCAAGGCCGTCGCCGCGGCGATCGATCCGGCGATCCTCGGCCAGACGCTCGACCGGGCGGCCGTCCCCCTGCAGTCCTTTCTGCCTCCCGGCATGTGGGGGCGTCGCGAGGGCTCGCCGATCCTCGGAGGGAGCCGGACGACGGTAAAGGCGCTCGTCAAGGAGAGCCGGTGGCCGAAGGAGTCGAAGCCGACCTTTCTGGTGCCGGCGGAGATGGCGCCGCTCAACCTGCCCAAGCTGGCGGAGACGATCCAGCTGCTTCTCAGCTCGGACGTTCTGCCCCTCAACATCCAGGTCGAGCCGGAGGGGACCATGCGCTCCCTCCTGCAGGCCGGGGCCTTCGACATGGCTCTTACGGAAGCGACGGTCGCGGGCGGCGATCCCCATCTCCTCCTCTATCCGCTGTCGACCAGCGAGGCGGCGGTGAGGGGGCCGCGCACGATGAACTTCTCTTTCTATCGAAACCAGAGGCTGGACGACGTGCTGATCCGGGCGAGCCAGCTCTCGTTCCGGTCGGAGCGCCAGCGGCTCTATCTGCGCGGGCAGGCGATGCTGGCGGAAGAGCTGCCGTGGCTTCCGATCTACGTGCGGCTGCAGTGGGCCGTGGCTCGCTCCGACGTCAAGGGGCTCAGGCTTCATCCGAGCGGCATCCACCGTCTCGATACCGTGAGCCTTGAGATCCCGCCAGCCCTGGCCCCGGCCCCCGGCGCGACCCGCTGAGGGTGCTAGGCTCTCGGTATGCTATCGATCGCCGATACCACGCTCGAGATGATCGAGTGGGTTTTTCCGGAACACGCCGGCGGGCCGGGACAGATTCACGGCGGGCGGATGATGGAGTGGATCACGAAGGCGGGGACCCTGGCCGCCTCGCGCGTCGCGCGCGGCACCGTGGTCCTCGGGGCGATGGACGACATCGATTTCCTCCATCCGGTCAAGGTGGGCCAGATCGCCATTCTCAGGGCCGGCGTCGAATACGTCGGCACGAGCTCCCTGGAGGTGGGGGTACGGGTGTTCGCCGAGGACGTGGTGACCGGCCAGCGCCGGGCCACCCTGAACTCTCACCTGGTCTTCGTGAAGGTCGATGAGGGCGTGCGTCCGCGCCCGGTCGAGGCTAAGATTCGTGCCCGGGACGCCACCGAGGCCGCGCTGGTCGAGGCGGCGCGGGCGAGGCGCGAGCAGCGGCTGACACGATTCGCCCAGCGGGCGTCGCGCCTGTCCGCGAGCGCCGAGACCGATGCCGACGCCGGCGACATGGACGTCGACTGGCGGTTCGAATCGGCCCGGAGCGTCCTGCCCGAGGACGCGCTCTTCGGGAACACGATGTTCGTGGGCAAGATGCTGATGGCGCTCGACGAGGCGGGCGGGATCCTGTCGATGCGATACTGCAAGGGGCTCGTGATGACGGCGTGCGTGGACGCGATGGACTTCTACTCGCCGATCTTCACGCACGAGGTCGTGACGTTCAAGGCGGGGCTCAATCACGTCGGCACCTCGTCGCTCGAGGTCGGCGTGAAGGTGCTGGCGGAAAAGCCATGGTCCGGCGAGGTGCGGCACGCCTGCACCGCGTTCGTGACGTACGTGCACCTCGGACCCGACCTGCGTCCGCGACCGTGTCCGCCGTACACGCCGACGACCGCGAGCGCCCGTCGTCGCTGGGAGGCCGCGCTCGGCCGGCGGGCGCTGAGACTCGAGCGGGTGAAGGGACTCAAGGCGATGCTGCTCAACGAAAGAGGGTAGGACGATGTCAGGGCACTCCCGGTGGGCACAGATCAAGCGCAAGAAGGGCAAGACCGACGTCCAGCGCGGCAAGCTCTTCTCCAAGATCCTCCGTGAGATCACGGTGGCGGCGAAGAACGGCGGCGGCGATCCCAAGGCCAACATGCGCCTGAAGGCCGCGATCGAGTCCGCCAAGGAAGCGAACATGCCGCAGGACAATATCAAGCGGGCGGTCCAGAAGGGGACGGGAGAGCTGCCGGGCGAGTCCTACGAAGAGATCTCGTACGAAGGGTACGCGCCGGGCGGCGTCGCTGTGCTCGTCCAGGTGCTGACCGACAACCGCAATCGAACCGGCCCGGAGATCCGCCACGTGTTCGAGAAATTCGGGGGCCACATGGGCTCCTCGGGCGCCGTCGCCTGGATGTTCGAGCGCCACGGGATCATCCAGGTGGACTCCTCGAAGATCGACGAGGACGAGCTCTTGGGCAAGGCGCTCGACGCCGGCGCGACCGACATGCGTCGGGCCGAAAAAGCTTTCGAGATCGTGACCTCGCCTGCTGAAATGGACGCCGTGCGCGACGCGCTGAGTCGGGCGCGGGTTCCCGTGCTGGAGGGCCAGGTCAGCTTCGTTCCGCAGTCGACGGTACGGGTCGAAGGCAAGGACGCGACCGCCGTGGTGCGCCTGGTCGAGGCGCTGGAGGAATTGGACGACGTCCAGTCCGTCTACGCTAACTACGACATTCCTGACGAGGTTCTCGAGGCCATCTCGGCCGCATAGCCTCAAGGTCCTCGGCGTCGACCCCGGCCTGGTCGGGACCGGCTACGGACTGATCGAGCCGGCCGCGGGCGGGGTCGCGGTGCTCGGTAGCGGCGTCATCTCGACGAGCGCGGATCTGCCGCTCGAAGCGCGGATCCATCTGATCTACGACGGCGTCCGGCGCCTCCTCGAGGCCGAGACGCCGGCGGTGCTCGTCCTCGAGGATCTCTACGCCGAGTACAAGTTTCCGCGGACGGCCCTGCTGATGGCCCACGCCCGCGGCGTCATCTGTCTGGCCGCGCGCCAGTGCGACGTCGCGGTCCTGGCGCTGGCGCCGGCCGAGGTCAAGCGCGCGGTCGCCGCCGCCGGCGGGGCCTCCAAGCACCAGGTGCAGCACTCCGTCCGGCGGCTCCTCAAGCTCGACGCGCTCCCGACGCCGTCGCACGTCGCCGACGCGCTCGCGCTGGCGCTGACCGGCTTCTCGCGTCTAGGTGGGCGGCTGGCGTGATCGCGACCCTCAGCGGGCGACTGCGGCGCAAGCTGGAGGACCGCGTGATCGTCGAGTGCGGCGGGCTCGGCTACGAGGTGTTCCTGCCGCCCATCACCCTGCGCCAGATCGAGCACGTCGGCGCCGGTCCGGGCGAGAAGGGGAGCGAGCTCGAGCTGGTCATCTACTACCACGCCACGCGCGACCAGCCGCGCCCGGTCCTGATCGGCTTCACCTCCGATCTCGACAAGGAATTCTTCGAGAAGCTGATCACGGTGAAGGACATCGGCCCGATGGTCGCCGCGCGCGCCCTCGCGATGCCGGTCGGCGAGCTGGCCGCGGCCATCGCGCGCCAGGACGAGAAGTTCTTGCGCGGCCTCCCCGGGGTGGGCCCGCAGAAGGCCAAGAACATCGTCGCGCAGCTCTCGAACAAGGTGGCGAAGTTCGCGCTGGCGCGCGAGGGCGCGCCGGTGGAGCCGGTCGCCGCCGCCCCGAAGGCGCCCACCGACGCGGACAGCCTGCGCGAGCTGGTGTGGGAGATCATGGTCAAGCAGCTCGGCCACCGACCCTCGGAGGCCTCCCAGCTCATCACCGACGCGCTGCGCCGCCGTCCGTCGATCATGTCGCCGGAAGAGCTGTTCGACGAGATCTACCGCGGGCAGAAGGCGTGACGGCGGCGACGGCCGACGACGGCAAGATCCTGAGCCGGATCGCGGCGCCCGAGGAGGCGCAGTTCGAGCGCCAGCTCCGTCCCCGCACGTTCGAGGAGTACGTCGGCCAGGAGCAGGCAGTCTCGAGCCTGCGCGTCTCGGTGGACGCGGCGAAGATGCGGCAGGAGTGCGTGGACCACGTGCTCCTCTACGGGCCGCCCGGGCTCGGCAAGACGACGCTCGCCGGGATCCTCGCCAACGAGATGGGCACCACCCTGGTGACGACGTCCGGCCCGGCGATCGAGCGCGGCGCCGACCTGATGGGCATCCTGACGAACCTCGGCGAGAAGGACGTCCTCTTCATCGACGAGGTCCACCGGCTGCCCCGAGCGGTCGAAGAGCTCCTGTATCCGGCGATGGAAGACTTCGCCGTCAACTTCGTGATCGACAAGGGGCTGCACGCGCGTACGCTCAAGTACGCGCTCCGGCCCTTCACGCTCGTGGCGGCGACGACGCGCCCGGGCATGCTGTCGGCGCCACTGCGCGAGCGCTTCGGCATCTTCCACCACCTCGATTTCTACTCGGAGGCCGAGCTCTCGCGGATCGTGACCCGCTCGGCGGCGATCCTCGAGTCGAAGATCGGCCCCGACGGCGCCCACGAGCTCGCGCGCCGCTCCCGCGGAACGCCGCGCATCGTGAACCGTCTGCTTCGCCGTGTCCGCGACTACGCGCAGGTGAAGGGCGACGGCGTGATCGGTGAGGACATCGCGCGCCGCGCCCTCGACAGCGAAGGGGTCGACGCCCGCGGCCTCGACCGGCTCGACCGGCGCTTCCTCACGGCGATCGTGGACCACTACGGCGGCGGGCCGGTCGGGCTCGAGGCGATCGCGGCCACGATCAACGACGAGGCCGAGACCCTCTCGGAGCTGGTCGAGCCCTACCTGCTGAAGATCGGCTTCGTCGTCCGGACGCCGAACGGACGCCGCGTCACCCGCGAAGCCTATCGCCACCTGGGCAAACAACCTCCGGCCGCCGCCCCGGGTCAGCAAGGCTTGTTCGAGTGACGTGCACGACCTTGGCAAAATCCTCATCGCCTTCGGTCTCCTGATCGCCCTCGCCGGCGTGGTGCTCGTGCTCGTCGACCGCGTGCCGTGGATCGGTCGTCTGCCGGGCGACATCCACTTCCAGCGCGGGAACTTCACGTTCTATTTCCCGCTCGCGACCTCGCTGCTGCTGAGCGTCGTCCTGACCGTCGTGCTCTACCTGCTGGGCCGCCGATGAGCAGCCTCTTCGCGGCGGCGGCGCTGCTGGCGCTGTCGAGCACCGCGATGGTCGCGGCCGACACCATCCGCGTGGCAATCGCCGAGAACGCGCGGTCGGCCGAGGTCAGAGGTCTCAACATCGAGGTGAGCGAGCTCGGCTGCGCCGCGTGCCCGCGCGGCGGCTGGCGGACCGATACCGTGCGCGCCGTCGTGGGCGGCCTGGGCGTCGAGATCGGCGGCCGCTCGGCGACCGCCTTTCGCCTGACGAGCGACGCGCCGATCCGGATGAACGGGCGCGAGTATCCTGCGACCCTGGAGATCGTCCGGTACGGCGACGGGCTCGCGATCGTGAACGAGGTGCGCCTCGAGGAGTACGTGGTCGGCGTCCTGCGGGCCGAGACCAGCGAGCGCTGGCCGGTCGAGACCCTGCGCGCCCAGGCCATCGTGGCCAGGACCTACGCGGCGTTTCTGCGCGCGTCGAGCGGCGCCAAGCCCTACCACGTCGTCGCGACCACGACGCATCAGATGTACGCGGGACACGTGCCCGCGTCGTCCCCGATCTGGGACGCGGTGCGCGACACGTCCGGCCAGGTGCTCCTGTGGGACGGCGAGCTGTTCCCGGCGTTCTACCACTCGGCGAGTGGCGGCTACACCGAGGATCCGCGCGCGGTGTTCGCGGCGCGGAACATGCCCGCGCTCAAGGCGATCCGCGACGAGTTCTCGGGCGCAGCGCCGCACTTCTACTGGACCCTCGATCTCAAGCTCGCAGACCTGACCGACGTCCTGGGGCGCAACGGCTACGACGTGGGCACGGTGACCGCGATCGAGGTGATCGAGCGCACGTCGTCGCTCCGCGTGGCGACCCTGACGGTGCACGGCACCCGAAGCTCCGCGCGGCTGCGCGGCAACGACTTCCGGCGCATGATCGGCTACGAGACCGTCAAGTCGACGCTGTTCGCCGTCGCGATCGACGGCCCGGTCGCCCGTTTCTCCGGACGGGGGTACGGTCACGGCGTGGGCATGTCCCAGTGGGGCGCCAAGGGGATGGCCGAGCAGGGGTACAAGGCCGAGAAGATCCTCGAGTACTACTATCCCGGGACCACGCTTGGCTGGCTCGGCGTGCGCCTGCGGTGACGATCTCCTGGCAGGACTTCGAAAAGGTGGACATGCGGGTCGGTGTCGTCACCGACGCCAGCGAGTTCCCCGAAGCGCGGCGGCCCGCCCTCCGGCTCTGGATCGACTTCGGCCCTCTCGGCGTCAAGAGCTCGAGCGCGCAGATCACCGCGCACTACCGGCCCGCCGAGTTGATCGGCCGCCGGGTCGTCGCGGTCGTCAACTTTCCCCCGAAGCAGATCGGCCCGTTCGTCTCGGAGGTCCTCGTGCTCGGCGCCTACAACGAGGCGGGCGACGTGATCCTGCTCAACCCCGATCGGCCGGTCGCGCCCGGCTCGAAGATCGGCTAAGCTCTGCCTGGCGATGAGAGTCGGGATCTCGCTGACGAGCAGTCACGCGGTCAAGGATCCACGGGAGGGTGCGCGCTGGATGATCGAGCGCGCCGCGGCGGCGCGGCAAGCCGGCCTCGACTCCCTGTTCGTCGGCGACCACCACGCGACGCCGGGGCCCTACTACCAGAACGTGCCGATCCTCGGCCGGCTCCTGGCCGAGTGGGGCGACGCTCCGGCCGGCTGCCTGTTCCTCCTGCCGCTGTGGAACCCAGTGCTCGTGGCGGAGCAGGTCGGCACGCTCGCCGCGATCGCGCGCGGCCGCTTCATCGTCCAGTGCGGGCTCGGCTACGATGAGGCGCAGTTCGCGGCCATGGGCACGACGCTCAAGTACCGGCCCTCGGCCTTCGAGGAATCGTTCTCGATCGTCCAGCGCCTGCTGCGAGGCGAGACCGTCAGCTCGGCCGGCCGCTTCGCGTTTCGTGACGCGCGGCTCGCGCTGCGCCCGGCCGAGAACGTCGAGTACTGGATCGGCGCCAGCGCGCGCCCGGCCATCGACCGCGCCGCGCGCCTCGCGGACGGTTTCCTCGCGTCGCCGTCGCTCCCGCTCGACGAGGCGCGCGATCAGGCGGCGTATTACCTGGAGCGGTGCAAGGCGTACGGTCGGACTCCCCCGGCGGTCGCGATCCGCCGCGACATCTACGTCGGCGAGTCGGCCGCCGACGCCGACGACGTGAAGGGGAAAGTCCTGGCGACGGGCTATCGGGGCATCCCGCCGGCGGCGCTCGTCGCCGGCTCCGTCGAGGGTGTCGCGGAGCGCTTCGCCGCGCTCGCCGCGCTCGGCTACACCGACGTGATCGTGCGCCACCTCACGAACGACCAGCCGAAAGTTCTGGGTTCGCTGAGCCGACTTCGTAAGGTTCGGGAGTCCCTCGCCAGCGTCTAGTCGGCTTTCGACAGCCGAGCTATGTACACTGACGTGCCGTGGACCTTTTCGAGCTCGACTACGAGCTGCCGTCCGCGCTGATCGCGCAGACGCCGGCGCCGGCACGCGACGCGTCGCGGCTGCTCGTCGTCGACCGCGCGCGGGGCGGCTTCGAGGACCACGGCTTCGCAGAGCTCCCCGACCTGCTCCGGCCCGGCGACTGCCTCGTCGTCAACAACTCGCGGGTGATCCCGGCGCGGGTCCTGGCGCGGGACGCCGGCGGGTACCAGGTGGAGCTCCTGTTCTTCGAGGCGATCGACCCAGGCCGCTGGCGCGCGCTGACGCGCCCGGGCCGGCGGAGCCGTGGGGGGGCCGAGCTCGCGGTCGGTGAAGCACGGCTGCGCATCGTGGGCGCCGACGCCGACGGACCGCGCGTCGTCGAGCGGCTCGACGGCTCGATCGAGGATCTGCTGCGCGAGCGCGGCGTGCCCCCGCTGCCGCCCTACATCGAGCGCTTCGCCGCGCCCACCGCGGAGGACCTCGAGCGCTATCAGACGGTCTACGCCCGGCCGCCGGGATCGGTCGCGGCTCCCACCGCCGGGCTCCACTTCACGCCGGCCCTCCTCGACGCCATCCGGCGCCGCGGCGTCGAGGTGCACGAGCTCACCTTGCACGTCGGGCCCGGCACGTTCCGCCCGATCAAGGCCGCGCGCGTCGAGGACCACGTGCTGCCGCCCGAGCGGGTCGCGATCGCCCGGAGCGTGGCCGACGCCGTCGTCCGGGCGCGCGACGAGCACCGCCGGGTGATCGCGGTCGGCACCACGACGGCGCGGGCGCTGGAGAGCGCGGTCGGCCCGGACGGCCGGGTGCGGGCGCTCGACGGCGCCGCGGGGATCTACATCACGCCCGGCTATGCCTTCCGCGCGGTGGACGCTCTGTTGACGAACTTCCACCTGCCGCGCTCGTCGCTGCTGGTCATGATCGCCGCGTTCGCCGGGCGCGAGCTGATCTTGAAGGCGTACGGCCACGCCGTGCGCGCCGGCTACCGCTTCTATTCCTACGGCGACGCGACCTTGATCCTGTGAAGTTCGAGCTGGTCGCCACCGACGGGGCCGCCCGCGCCGGCCGGCTGACCGCGGCGAACGGCGTCGTCGAGACGCCGATCTTCATGCCGGTCGGCACGCACGCCGCCGTGAAGGCGCTGGGGCCGGACGACCTCCGCGCGGCGGGCGCGCAGATCGTGCTGGCCAACACCTATCACCTGTTCCTCAGGCCCGGACACGACGTGGTCCGCGAGATGGGCGGACTGCACCGCTTCATGGGCTGGGACCGCGCGATCCTGACCGACTCCGGTGGATTTCAGGTGTTCAGCCTCTCCAAGCTCCGGAAGATCACCGACGCGGGCGTCGAGTTCCGCTCGCCCGTCGACGGCTCGACCCACTTCCTCTCGCCCGAGATCGCGGTCGAGGTTCAGCAGGCGCTCGGCGCCGACATCATCCACCCTCTCGACGAGTGCCTCGCGTACCCCGCCTCGCGCCTGGACGCCGAGCGCTCGCTCGAGCTGACCTTGCGCTGGGCGGCGCGGTCGAGGGCGGCGCGCGGCGGAGCGGCCGCCGGCAGCCAGGCGATGTTCGGGATCGTGCAGGGCGGAGCGGAGAGGGATCTCAGGAGGCGGGCGGCGCGGGCCACGGTCGAGCTCGGCTTCGACGGCTATGCGATCGGCGGCATGGCGGTCGGCGAGCCGAAGCCGGCGATGTACGACCTGACCGAGCTCGTGGCGAGTCTCCTGCCCGAGGGCCAGCCGCGCTATCTCATGGGAGTCGGCAAGCCGGAAGATCTCGTGCGGTCGGTCGCGCGCGGCGTGGACATGTTCGACTGCGTGCTGCCAACGCGGAACGCGCGCAACGGTCAGGCCTTCACCGCGGACGGTCCCGTCACGCTCAAGCAGGCGCGCTACGTCCGCGACGGCGCGCCGCTCGACCTCGACTGCGAGTGCTACGCGTGCCGCGGCTTCTCGCGCGCGTACCTGCGTCACCTGTTCATGGCCGGCGAGCTCCTCGCGTATCGGCTGCTGACGCTGCACAACGTGACGTTCTTTCTCCGGCTCGCGCGCGAGATGCGCGCGGCGATCGTCGCGGGCGGCTTCGCGCCCTTCCAGGCCCGGTTCTTCTCGCGCTATCCGGTGTCGGCGAGCGCCGAGGAGCCCGGGTCGGATTGACGCGCGCCCGCCGGCGTGCGGTCAGGCGCTCCCGTTCATTTTCTCGGCCAGCTCCCGCAGCGGCGGCTCGTAGGCTTCGCTGAACGTCGGAAACGGGTGGACGACGTCCGTCAGCACGTCGATCGCGATCTCGGCCCGGATCGCGAGCACCGCCTCGCCGATCCACTCCTCGGCATGGGGACCGATCGCGGCGGCTCCGAGCACGATGCGGCGTCGGCGATCTCCGATGAGGACGAGCCGGCCCGACTTCAATCCCGTCGCGCTGGCGCGCGCGGTGTGGCCGATCTCCGTCGCCGCGTGGACCACGTCGTAGCCTTGCTCCCGGGCCTGGCTCGACGTGAGGCCCACGCAGGCCACCGCCGGGTCGGTGTAGACGCCGCGGGGAATGGCGCGATGGTCGGCGCGGGCCAGGCGGCCCAGCAGGTTGGCCGACGCGACACCGATCGTCCACCTGCAGAAAACCGTCGGCTCCCGGCTGGATGCTCAAGGCCTCCAGGCCGAGCCCGTCCAGCCGGGGCGCCTGCCCGACGGCGACGATGAGCTTCTGGGCCGCGAGCTGAGCCCCGTCGGCCAGCGCGAGTCGCGCAGCGTCGGCTCGCAGCTCCGACCGGACGGCCCTGGCGCTCGGGCGAACGTCGATTCCCTCCCGGCGAAAGACCTGCGTCAGAATCTCGGCCACGGCGGGCTCCTCGGCCAGGATCAGGCGCGGCGCCCGCTGGACGATCGTGACGCGCGCGCCGAAGCGAGCCAGGACTTGCGCGATCTCGCAACCCACCGGCCCGCCGCCGAGCACGAGCGCCGACTCGGGCAGCTCCGACGCCGTATAGAAATCCTCGCTCGTCCACGCCGATGCCCGATCCAGGCCCTCGATCTCGGGAATCACCGCGACCGTGCCGGCGGCGACGACGAGATCGGTCCAGCCGATGGTCCGCCCGTCGATCTCGAGGGCGCCGGCTCGAACGACGCGTCCGCGCGCGCGGTGCACGGTGACGCCGAGTGCCTGAGGCTCGCGCGCGCGCTCGGCGTCGTCGAGACGGTCGGCGACTTCGTAGCGCCGGGCCGCCGCGGCGCGATACGCGAGCTTGCCGTCGTCGAGACTCAACGGCCGGCTCACCGCGCCCTCCGTGTGGGCGTTGGCGATCCGATGGCGGATCTCCGCCGAATGAAGCATCGCTTTGCTGGGCATGCAGGCGAAGTACGGGCACTCGCCGCCGAGCAGCCTCTCCTCCACGACCGCCACCGACTTGCCGCCGCGCGCGACCGTCGTCGCGACCGTCTCGCCCGCGGAGCCGCCACCCAGCACCACGACGTCGTACGATTCCATGAGCTCATTCTCCGGCGAGTGCCGACGCCGTCAAGGACGACTATTCTGGACCGACCCTGGTCGATGCAGTATCATCCGTTGATGTTTCACGGACCAGCCATCCTCGGAGGCGTCGGACTCGATGCTCTTCCCTGACCTCGCGTACGCGGCCGGGGCGCCGCCGGGCGGCGGCGCTCAGAGCATGCTGCCCACGATCATCATGATCGCGTCGATGCTCGCGATCTTCTACTTCCTCTTGCTGCGCCCGCAGCAGAAGCAGAAACAGGAGCGCGAGCAGATGCTCGGGTCGATCAAGAGGGGCGACCGCGTCGTGACCACCGGCGGGTTGCACGGCACCGTGACGGGGATCAACGAGCACACCGTGACCCTGCGGGTCGCCGATCAGGTCAAGCTCGAATTCGACCGCTCCGCCATCGGCCGCGTCACGGCGGGGCAGGGCGAGAAGGATGCCTAGGCACCTCCGGCTGCGCATCGGCCTCGTCATCGCCGTGATCGTCGTCTCCGTGTGGTACCTGTACCCGCCGCGAAGCGCGATCAACCTCGGGCTCGATCTGCAGGGCGGGATCCACCTCATGCTCGGCGTGGAGGCGGACCGGCACGTGGCCAGTCAGACGGATCGGGCGGCCGAGGACCTCAAGGCGGCGCTCGAGCGCAAGGGCATCGCCGTCAAGCGCATCGCGCGCGAGGGCGATACCGCGATCCGGGTCGAGCTCGCCGGCCCCCAGTCGTGGAACGACGCCCGGACCGTCGTGTCGGAGTTCGAGACGTTCGAGCGGCGCGACGACGATCAGGCGGCCGGAACCTTCCGGCTCGTGATGAGCGAGCGGCGCGCCAGCCAGCTGCGCGACGACGCCATCCGTCAGGGGCTCGAGACCATCCGCAACCGCATCGATCAGTTCGGTGTGAGCGAGCCCACGATCACGCGCCAGGGCTCGGATAAGATCCTGATCCAGCTGCCGGGCATCCAGGACCCGGCGCGCGCCAAGGCCCTCATCGGCAAGACCGCGCTGCTCGAGTTCAAGCTGCTCGACGAGCGGACGCCGGTCGATCAGGCGCTGGCCGGTCACCTTCCGGAGACCTCCGAGGTCCTCTACGGGCGCGAGGTCGACAAGCAGACGAAGACCGAGCGCAAGATCCCGTACGTGGTCCAGAAGCGCACCCTGCTGACGGGCGCCGAGCTGACGCGCGCCGAGGTCTCGGCCGACCCGAACTCGATGGGCAACTGGCAGGTCGCGATCGAGTTCACGTCGACCGGTACGCGGATCTTCGGCGAGGTCACCGAGCAGAACGTCGGCCGGCGGCTGGCGATCATCCTCGACGGCACCGTCTACTCGGCGCCGCGCATCAACGAGCGAATCCCCGGCGGGCGCGCCGTCATCACGGGCCAGTTCACGGTGGACGACGCGCGCGATCTGGCCATCGTGCTGCGGGCCGGCGCCTTGCCCGCCCCGGTCGTCATCCTCGAGGAGCGCACCGTGGGGCCGTCGCTGGGCGCCGACTCAATCCGCCAGGGGCTGATCGCCATCGCCGGCTCGGGGGTCGTCGTCTTCGTCTTCATGCTCGTATACTACCGGCTCTCCGGGCTCGTGGCCGACGTGGCCCTCGGCCTGAACCTCCTGATTCTCTTGGCCTGCATGGCGGCCATCCGCGCGACCTTGACCTTGCCGGGCCTGGCCGGCATCGCGCTGACGATCGGCATGGCCGTCGACACGAACATCCTGATCTTCGAGCGGATCCGGGAAGAGCTGCGGGTGGGGAAGACTCCGCGCGCGTCCATCGAGGCCGGGTTCCGCCGCGCGCTGCGGACGATCGTGGACACGCACCTCACCGTCATGGGGACCGCGATCATTCTCCTGTCGTTCGGGACCAGCTCGGTCAAGGGGTTCGGCGTCTCTTTGTTCATCGGCCTCGGGGCGAGCCTCTTCACCGCCTATTTCTTCACGCGCCTGCTCTTCGACCTCCTGTACATGGGACGGCGTAAGGTGGACGCGATCTCGATATGATCGAGCTCTTCAAGAATCCGAACTACGACTTCATCGGCAAGCGGAAATGGGCGTACATCGTCTCGATCGCGATAACCCTGATCAGCCTGGGCTCGCTCGCCGTCAAGGGCGGGCTGCGCTACGACATCGATTTCACGGGCGGCACCTTGATCCAGGTGCGCTTCGAGCAGTCGCCGGCGATCGCGAAGATCCGGACGGCTCTCGCCACGATCCAGCTCGGCGACAGCATCATCCAGCAGTTCGGCGACCCCCGCGAGTACATCATCCGGATGCCCCTGGTGGCGGTCGGGTCGGAGGAGATCTCGCGGCGGGTGCAGGCCGCGCTCGGCGCGGATCCGTCGCTCGGCAAGTTCGAGATCCGCCGCGTCGAGTTCGTCGGCCCCCAGGTGGGCCGCGAGCTGCAGCTGCAGGCGGTGTACCTCGTCCTGGCCGGTCTCGTCTGGATCGCCATTTACCTGGCCTTCCGGTTCGATCTCCGCGGCGGGGTCGCCGCTGTGATCGCCGTCCTGCACGACGTGATCGTGTGTCTCGGCGCGCTCTCGCTGTTCAATCGCGAGTTCTCGCTGCCGGTGCTGGCGGCGCTGCTGACAATCATCGGCTATTCGGTCAACGACACGATCGTCGCTTACGACCGGCTCCGGGAGAACCGGGGCAAGTCGACGCCGAAGGGACGCACGTTCGCCGAGCAGATGAACGACGCCGTCAACCAGACCCTGTCGCGGACCATCCTGACCTCGCTCACCACCTTCTTCTCGGCGGCCGTCCTGCTCTTCTTGGGGGGCAAGACCCTCGAGGATTTCGCGTTCGTCCTCTTCGTCGGGGTCATCACCGGCACGTATTCCACCACCTACGTGGCCGCCGCGCTCGTCGTCGACTGGACGAGCCACGTCGAGGGACGCCTGCGGCGCGGCAAGAAAGCGGTGGCAAAAGCCTGACCAGCGTGTCAAACTAGTTGGTCAATCAGGGGTTCGGGCGCCGTGACCCAACTAGAGACGCTGATCGAGGAGATTCCGAAGTATCAGCCGGGCGCTGATCTCGACATTCTCGAGCGCGCCTATCGGTTCTCGGCCGCCTCCCACCAGGGCCAGCAGCGAGCCTCGGGCGAGCCGTATCTCAGCCATCCCCTCGAAGTTGCGAATCTCCTGGTCGATTTCAAGATGGACGTCACCACCGTCACCGCCGGGCTCCTGCACGACGTGCTTGAGGACACGGCGGCGACCAAGGCCGACCTCGAGCGCGAGTTCGGCGGCGAGATCGCCGAGCTGGTCGACGGCGTCACGAAGATCGGCAAGCTCGCGTTCTCGTCGCGCGAAGAGCGGCAGGCCGAGAACTTCCGGAAGATGCTGGTCGCGATGGCGCGCGACCTGCGCGTGCTCATGATCAAGCTCGCAGACCGGCTGCACAACATGCGCACCCTGGACTACCTCCCGCCCGACAAGGCCAAGAAGATCGCGCAGGAGACCCTCGACATCTACGCGCCGCTGGCCCACCGGCTCGGCATGGCGAAGGTGAAGGCCGAGCTCGAGGACCTGGCGCTCCGCTCGCTGAGCCCGGGCGATTACCTCGACCTCCAGAAGCGCGTCGCCAAGCGCCGCCTCGAGCGCGAGGCCGACATCAACCATGTGATCGCGATCCTCCACAAGAAGCTCGCCGAAGTCGGGATCGACTCGCAAATCCGCGGCCGGCCCAAGCACTTCTACTCGATCTGGAAGAAGATGCACGACCAGGGCCGCGAGTTCGACGAGATCTACGACCTGACGGCCGTCCGCGTCATCACCGCGTCGGTGCGTGACTGCTACGGCGCCCTGGGCGTGATCCACTCGCTCTGGAAGCCGGTGCCCGGGCGCTTCAAGGACTTCATTGCGATGCCGAAGGTCAACATGTACCAGTCGCTCCACACGACGGTGATCGGGCCCAAGGGCGATCCGGTGGAGATCCAGATCCGCACGCGCGAGATGCACCGCATCGCCGAGGAGGGTATCGCGGCCCACTGGCTCTACAAGGAGCGGAAGACCGGCAAGGACAAGCTCGACGAGTCGCTCGTGTGGCTGCGCCAGCTGATCGAGACGCAGCAGGACACGAAGGACCCGCGCGAGTTCATGGACACGGTGCGGGTCGACCTCTTCCCGGACGAGGTGTACGTGTTCACGCCCAAGGGCGACGTCAAGGCGCTGCCCGAGGGCGCCACGCCGCTCGACTTCGCGTACGCGGTCCACACCAAGGTCGGCGAGCACTGCGTCGGCGCCAAGGTCAATGCCAAGCTCGTCCCTCTGCGCTCCACGCTCCGCCAGGGCGACATCGTCGAGATCGTGACCTCGCCCAACCAGCATCCCAGCCGCGACTGGCTGAAGATCGTCAAGTCGACCCGGGCGCGGGCCAAGATCAATCAGTGGCTCAAGGTCGAGGAGCGCGCGCGCTCGATCGAGCTCGGGCGCGAGCTGTTCGAGCGCGAGGCGCGGAAATACCGGCTGAATCCCACGGCGCTGCTGGGCGGGGAGGAGATCAAGAAGGCCGCGGCCGACTTCGGCTTCGCCGGGGCCGACGACCTCATGGCGGCCATCGGCTACGGCAAGAGCTCCGTCCACCAGGTGCTGAACCGGCTGGCGCCCAACGCGCTCCTGGAGACGCCGGAGAAGGTCAAGTCGGCGGCGTCCCGCCCGGCGCCGGTCGACGGCGTGCGCATCCGCGGCGTCGACGATCTGCTCGTGCGCTTCGCGCGGTGCTGCAACCCGCTGCCCGGCGATCCGATCGTCGGCTTCATCACGCGCGGCCGCGGCCTCACGGTGCACGCGCGCGACTGCCTGACCGTCGCCAAGAGCGTGCTGGACCGTGAGCGGCTGATCGACGTCGAGTGGGACGTCGAGGAGCCCGGCAAGCGGCCGGTGCGGATCGCGGTCTACATCGGCAAGGACCGGCCCGGGCTCCTCTCGGAGATCACGGGCGCCATCTCGGCCCGCAACGGCAACATCACGAAGGCCGAGGTGACGGTGACCGACGACCGACGGGGGATCAACAACTTCGTCGTCGAGGTCGCCGACCTGCGCCAGCTGCAGGACATCATCGCCGCCATCCGCGACGTCCGGGACGTCATCAACGTCGAGCGCGTCCGGGGGCTCTAGGCCGTCCACGGGTCGTCGACGATGAACCGGCGGCGGTTCGAGGCGCTGGTCGAGAAGGCCATGCGGCGCCTGCCCAAGCGGTTCAAGGACCAGATCGCGAACATCGCCGTCGTCGTCGAGGACTGGGCCGACGACGAGACCCTCGCCGATGTCGGCGTCGAGCCGCCCGACACGCTCTACGGGCTCTACCGAGGCATCGACCTCACGCGCCGCGACTCGAGCTACGGCAACGTCATGCCCGACACGATCACCATCTATCAGGGGCCGATCGAGGAAGACTGCGCCGACGAGGCCGAGATGGAGGAGCTGGTGCGTGACACGGTCGTCCACGAGCTCGGCCACTACTTCGGTCTCGACGACGAGACCATGGAGCACATCGAGGACTCCGAGCCCTAGATGGCTCGCGGCCGCCGCCTCGTCGAGGCACTCGCAGCGGCCGCGTCCCGTTACGCCCCCGAAGACCGGGAGCGCAAGCGCGCGCTCCTCGCCGAGCTGGAAGGCGTGGCCGTCCGCGACGCGAGGGCGCTCCTGCGCCTGCACGAGACGCTGTGCTTTCTGCAGGCGTACCCCGACGATTCCGAGCTCCTCGCGCGCGTCGACCAGGCACTCGAGGCGTTCGACGCCCGCGTGGACCGGCTCGGCCGCGCGGCGCGGCGGCGGCTCCACGACTCCGGCGTCGCGGGGAGCACGCTCGACTATCCCTTCGGCTTTCCGATGGCGCGCTGGCTCGCCGCTCGGTTCCCGCGCCGGACCGACGTCGCCTGGGCGCGGTTCGCCGAGGCGGACCGGCTGGACGAGACGCTCTCGCTGCTCGCGACGCCGGCGGAAGGCGACGCGTTCAGTGAGGGGGGCATCGGCTGGCGGCAGTGGGTTCGCGTCGCCAAGGGCGACCGTCGCCTCACCGACCTGCAGCTGATCCTGGAAGTGTTCGAGCGGACGCGACTGCCGGAGGAGACGCGCGACTGGCTCTTCGAGAGCCTGGCTCTCCCGATCCTCTGGCGCCCGAGCGGGGCCGGAGGCTCGCGGACGCTCGCGCGAACGTCGTCGGGGGCCACGTACTTTCACGAGGGCGCGCTCGAGCGGGGCGACGTGGATCTCGTCGAGGCGCTCCGGCGGGCGCTGCCTGTCGCGCGCGCGCCGCGGCGGCTGGCAGAGGCGATGATCGACGCCGCGCGGCTCGCGATGGCGACCCGCCAGCGGGAGCTCCACGCGTTCGCGTATCCGAACCCCGACGACGTCCTGATCGCGGACGCCGGGCGCGGCCTGAAGCTCGTCTTCATCGGCATCGCGCCGGATTTCCGCCTGCCGCTCGAGGGCTACTACGGCTTCCTCGCGCTGAAGAACGGCGTGCCCGTGAGCTACGGCGGCGGCTGGGAGCTCTTCGGCACGCTCGACTTTGCCATCAACGTCTTCCCGTCGTTTCGTCAGGGCGAATCGCCGTACCTGGCGACGCAGCTGCTCCGCGCGTACCGCTGGATCTTCGCCATGCGGACCGTCGTGATCGATCGCTACCAGCTCGGCCACGAGAGCACCGAAGCGCTCCGCTCGGGCTCGTTCTATTTCTATCATCGCCTCGGATTCCGTCCGCGCGACCCGGCCGTCGTCCAGACCCTCGCGCAGGAGCGGGCGAAGATCGCCGCCGATCCGGCCTATCGGTCGTCGATCCCGATCTTGAAGCGCCTGGCCGCCGCCGAAGTGTTCTTGATGCGCCCGGGCGGTCACCGCGCGCCCGAGCGACGCGTGCGCGCGACCGATGTTGCGGCGCTGGTCGCGCGCTACGTCGCGCGAGAGTTCCGCGGCGATCGCGCGAGGGCCACGCGCGACTCGGCCGATCGCGTCGCGCACGCGCTCGGCGTGCGCTCGCGTGCCGGCTGGCCGCCCGCCGAGCGCCGCGCCTTCGAGCGTCTGTCGCTCGTCGCCGCGCTCGTCCCGGATCTCTCCGCATGGTCGCTGACCGAGCGGCGTGCGCTCCGGTCCGTCATGCGGGCCAAGGGCGGGGGCAGCGAGATGGCCTATGCCCGCCGGCTCGACGGGCATCGCCGGCTGCGCCGAAGCCTCGAAGCTCTGGCTCGCGCTCAACCGCCTATCGCCAAGCTACTGTTCTAGCGTCGACACGTAAGTTTTCTCTTGACAGGCACTTTCATTCCTTCTTATGGTTTCAGCAGATGCTGAAATACCCGGAGCTAGAGAAAGATGCTGAAATCCGAGGAGGTTCGGCGGCAGGTGGCCCAGCGACTTCGGGAGCTCCTCCCGAAGGCAAAGGGCTGGCAGGAAACCGTCGGAGCCAAGATCGGATCGCAAGCAGCCGATTTGATGGCTAGATTCCAGCTGGCCGGCCAGGAGCACACGGTCGTCGTCGAGGTCACATCGTTGGGCCAGCCGCGGCAGATCCGTGCTGCCGTGACGAAGCTGAACGAGATCCGCCGGGAGCTTCCGGGCGCCTACCCGGTAGCCGGCGCGGTCTACATCGGTCCGCAGAGCGCGCGCATCCTCAAGAGCAACAACCTCGGATTCGTGGACTTGTCGGGCAACTGTTACCTCGCGCTCGAGAACGCCCTGATCGAGAAGGAAGGCAAGCGGAACGTCCGTCCCTCCACCCGGCCGCTCCGGTCGCTCTTCGCCCCGCGCGCGACGCGGGTCATCCGCGTGCTGCTCGTCGAGCCCGGTCGGGCCTGGCGACTCGAGGAGCTCGGGCGCGCGGCCGGGGTGAGCCTCGGTCACTCCCACAACGTCATCAAGCGGCTCGAGCAGCTCGCATGGGTCGAGCGCGACGACAGTCAGCGATTGCGGTTGTCGAAGCCGGCCGACCTGCTCGAGGGCTGGTGCGAGTCCTACACCTATCGGACCAACGAGCGCACCTCGTACCTGGCACCGGAGCGCGTCACGCGAAAGTTCATGGGTGAGATCGTGCGGGTCGCGGGCGCCGAGGGGCGCCGGTACGCCTTCACCCTGAACGCGGGGGCCGCTTTGCTGGCGCCGAGCCTCAGGCTGCCCGCCGTCCACTGCTATCTCGAGGGCGATCCGGAGCCTGTCGCGCGGGCCCTTGGCCTGCGACCGGCCGCCGAGGCGGACGGCGCGCTCCACTTCCTGGCGCCCTACGACCTCGGAGTGTTCTATGGCGCCTTCGAGAAGGGCGGGCTCAAGGTCGTGTGCCTGCCGCAGCTGTACGCCGACCTCGTGAACTACGAGCGCCGGGGGCGCGAGCAAGCCGAGCACCTGCGGCGCGAGGCGATGGGTTACTGAGCGATCGCGGAAGGAGGTGATTCCGATGGCGAAGAAGAAGGCGACGAAGAAGAAGAAGGGCAAGTAGGTCGCACGACGGCGGCACGAGTCTCTCGACGGAAGGAGGTGAGCCGCTCGATGAAGAAGAAGGCCAAGAAGAAGAAGAAGTAGTGACGCGGTTCTCGCCGGTGGGGGGTGGCGGCCTCCCACCATTCACCATTCGGGAGGGGGCCAACGCCCCCTCCCGTGTGTGTGCTTAAATGACCTTCGTGACCTTCCCCGCCTTGAGGCAGCGGGTGCACACGCGTACGCGCCGAGGCTTCCCGGCCATCATGGCGCGCATCGAGACCAGATTCGGTAGCCACCGCCGCCGTGTCAGCTTGTGAGCGTGGCTGATCGTGTTGCCGACGGAGGGGCCTTTTCCGCAGACGTCGCAGCGCTGAGCCATTCGTGCTCCCTGGAGTTGGGTTTCCGAGGACCGGGACGAACATTTTCTATAGCACAGGGGCGGCCATGAAGCAAACCGACGCCGCGTCGACGCTCGCGACGCCGCTGCGATTCGTCAAGGGCGTCGGCCCGCACCGCGCGAGCCAGCTCGAGCGCAAGGGGCTTCGCACCATCGAGGACGCACTCCTGTTCGTGCCCCTCCGCCACGAGGACCGGACCCGGCTGACTCCGTTCCGCTCGCTCGTGCCCGGTCAGGCCGCCACGTGCTCGGGTGTGATCGTCGGCGTGAGCCCGCCGCCGCCCGGACGCTCGCGCGTGCCCTTCACCGTGATGCTGCGCGATTCGAGCGGCTACGCCACCGCCAGCTGGTTCGGCTGGCGCTATCTGGCGCGCGTCCTCAAGCGCGGCCAGCAGCTCGTGCTGCACGGCCGGGTCGGGCGCTACAAGGGAGCGATCGTCCTCCAGCAGCCCGACTACGAGGTCGTCGAGAACGGCGAGGACGAGCGGCTGCACACGGGCCGCCTCGTGCCGGTGTATTCGCTCACCGAAGGACTGCCCCAGCGCGCGCTGCGATCCCTCATGTGGCGGCTCGTCGAGTCTCACGCCGCCGACGTCGAAGAGGTGCTCCCGGACAGCCTCCGGGCCCGTCGCGGCCTCGTCGGCCGGGCCCAGGCGATCCGGGACGCTCACTTCCCCGAGACGGACGCAACGCTGGCGGCGGCAAGCCGTCGCCTCGCGTTCGACGAGGGCCTGCTCCTCCAGCTCGGCCTCGCGATTCTCCGAAGCCGCGTCGCCCGTGCGCGCGGGCTCGCGCTGAATCCGCGCGGCGATCTGGTCGCCCGGCTGCGCGCGCGGCTGCCCTGGAAGCTGACGGGGGCCCAGGAGCGCGTCTGGGAGGAGATCCGGCGCGACATGGCGGCGCCGCACCCGATGCATCGCCTCCTGCAGGGCGACGTGGGCTCGGGCAAGACGATCGTGGCCGCCCAGGGCGTCCTGACGGCGATCGAGGCCGGCTACCAGGCGGCGGTCATGGCGCCGACGGAGATCCTGGCCGAGCAGCATTTCATGACCTTCCGCCAGCTGCTCGATCCGCTCGGCGTGCGCCTCACCTTGCTCACCTCGTCGCTCAAGCCGCGCGAGCGGGCGGCGCGGCGCGCGGTCCTCGCCGCAGGCGAGATCGAGTGCGTCGTGGGCACCCACGCGCTCGTCCAGGAAGGCGTCGACTTTCGCCGTCTCGGGCTCGTGGTGGTCGACGAGCAGCACCGCTTCGGGGTCGAGCAGCGGGCGCGTCTCAGGGGGAAGGGCGAGCACCCCGACCTGCTCGTGATGACGGCCACGCCCATCCCGCGCACCCTCGCCCTCACGATCTACGGCGACCTGGACGTGTCGGTCCTCGACGAGCTGCCGCCCGGGCGCCGCCCCGTCGTCACCGTCGCGCGCTCGGAAGGCAAGCGCCGCGCGATCTACAAATTCCTCCGCGAGCAGGTCGCCGGGGGCCGCCAGATCTACGTCGTCTACCCGCTGGTCGAGGAGTCCGAGGCGCTCGATCTCAAGGCGGCGACCGACATGGCGCGCCATCTCGCGGACGATGTGTTCCCCGACCTCGTGGTCGGCCTGCTGCACGGCCGGCTCGGCTTCGAGGAAAAAGACGCGATCATGCGCCGCTTCAAGGCGGGCGAGATCCACGTGCTCGTCTCCACCACGGTGATCGAGGTCGGGATCGACGTGCCGAACGCGTCGGTCATGCTGATCGAGCACGCCGAGCGCTTCGGTCTCTCGCAGCTGCACCAGCTGCGCGGGCGCGTCGGGCGCGGCGAGTGGAAGTCGTACTGCATCCTGCTGACCTCCGGCCACCTGACCGAGGAGGCCCAGCGCCGCGTCGACGCGATGACGTCGACGAACGACGGCTTTCGCATCGCCGAGGTCGATCTGGAGCTACGCGGTCCCGGCGAGTTCTTCGGCACGCGCCAGTCGGGGCTCCCCGAGTTCCGCGCGGTCGACCTGCTGCGCGACACGAGCTTGCTCGAGGAGGCTCGGCGCGAGGCGAGCGCCATCATCGCGCGCGACCGCGAGCTCTCGGACCCGGCCCACCGCGCGCTCCGCGCCGAGCTCCTCGCACGGTGGCGGGGCAAGCTCGCGCTGGCCACTGCCGGCTAGGGATTTCTCGAATATTTGTTGACACTGGCACCCGAGAGGCCCAGGCTTTCTATAGTTGTGAGCAAGTGACGCGCCTTCCGGGGCGGGGACCTCGAGGGCGCGCCCGCTGAACGCTGCGACGCGATGTCGCGAGGTGCAGTGAGGTGCACCCCTCGCTCCCCTGTCGGCCTCCGCAGGCCGCCCGACCTGGTGGCTCTTCGACGGTCTTAATCGCCCCGGCAGATCTCGCTGCCACGGCTCGGCCCTGGGGTCTACCTCTCCAGGCTGGGAAAGGCGGGATCGACATGTCCGGCTCGACGACCGAGACGCCGGTGGCGATTTTCAACTCCCATACGGAGTACATCCAGGCGCTCAGCGAGGCCCTCGCGAGCGAGGGGGTGACGACCGTCGCCGCGCTCCTGGCCGACATTCAGGACGGCACCCTGGATCTCGTTGCCTTCCTGGAGGCCCACAACCCGCGGGTGATCGTGTATGACCTCCCCCGTCCCTACGAGAGACACTGGAACTTCCTGCGCCTCCTGAAGCAGACCCATGGTCTGCGCCGGAGGGCCTGGATCCTCACCACGACCGACAAGAAGGCACTGGACGCGGCCGTGGGAGCGTCGGGCGTGATCGAGATCATTTTCGGCGAGCCCTATGGAGTCAGCGAGGTCGTGGAGGCGGTGCGTCAAGCGCTGTCAGACGGCCGGCCGCGCACGACAGAGGAGTAACGCGTATGAGCGCGAGCAGTTCTTCGCCTGATCGCGTGTACCTCGGAGGCGTGCGAGTGCTCTTGGTCGACAGTTCTCCGTATATCCGTTCCGTGGTCACCGCGATGCTCGAGGATTCCGGCGCGACCGTGACTGCGGTGGCGACGGCCGAGGAGGCGTTGGAGACGCTCGAGCGCGAACGCCCCGAGGTCCTCGTGAGCGCGCTGGCGATGCCCGACAAGGGCGGCTACTGGCTTATTGGCAAGGTTCGCGGTCTGCCGCTCGAGCGCGGGGGCGCGACGCCGGCCGCGGCCCTCACCGGGTTCACCGGTCCTGAGCACCGGGCCAGCATCTTGCGCGCGGGGTTCCAGTACCACATCGAGAAGCCGGTCACGCAAGACAACCTCTCCGGGATCGTCGCGCTGCTGGCACTGAAAGCTTCAGCCTCTCCGCCGCGCTGACCGGGGTCTCGCCGTCGCGCGGCGGGCCACCGGCCCCTGTGTTACCTTCCCCGCGTCATGACGCGAAGGCGAAGCCAGTCGGCGTGCGCGTGATCGCGGGAGCGCTGAAGGGGCGGCGGCTCGTGACGCCGCGGGGCGCGACGACGCGGCCGACGGCCGATCAGGTGCGGATCGCGCTGATGGACACGCTCGGGCCCTGGCTCCCTGACGCGCGCCTGCTCGATCTCTTCGCCGGCGCGGGCGGCGTCGGGCTCGAGGCGCTCTCGCGCGGGGCCGCGCACGTCACGTTCGTCGAGCGCGATCGGCGAGCCCTGGACGCGCTCGTCGAGAATATCCGGACGCTCGACCTCGAGTCGCGCACGCACGTCGCCCGCGGCGACGTCGCGCGGCAGCTCGGGCGGCTGGCGGGCGAGGGGCGGCGCTTCGAGATCGTCTTTCTCGACCCGCCGTACGCCACTGACGACGGCGAGCGCACGCTCGCGGCGCTGGGCGGCGGGGCGCTGATCGCGCCGGAGGGACTCGTCGTCGCGCAACACCCGACGAAGCGACAGCTTCCGGAAAGCGGCGTATTACGCGCCTTTCGCGACCGCCGTTTCGGGGAGACGACCTTGACTTTCTTTCGAGCCGGAGGGTAGCCTTACCGCCGTGGCCAAGCGCGCTGTCTACCCCGGCATGTTCGATCCCGTCCACAACGGCCACATCGACGTCATCCAGCGCAGCCTGCAGATCTTCGACGAGCTCATCGTCGCCGTCGTCGCCAATCCGTCGAAGCAGCCGCTCTTCTCGGTGAAGGAGCGGCTCGAGATGATCGACGAGGCCACCTCGGACCTCAGCAACTTTCGCATCGTCGCCTTCGACGGCCTCCTGATCGACCTGGTGGCGCGCGAGCGCGCCGACTGCATCGTGCGCGGCATCCGCGCCGTGTCCGACTTCGAGTACGAATTCCAGATGGCGCTGATGAACCGGAAGCTGCGCAGCACCGTCGAGACGGTGTTCCTGATGCCACACGAGAAGTACACGTACATCTCGTCGCGCCTGATCAAGGAAGTCGCCAGCTTCGGCACGTCGGTGGCCGGCATGGTGCCGCCGATCGTCGAGAAACGACTGGCCGAGAAGTACCCTCCCAAGTAACGCGGCGGTCCGCCGCCGAAGGAGCCAGCCGTGCTGGCCGATCGCTTGAAGACGCTTGCCCCCTCGTCGACCCTCGCCGTGCAGGCGAAGGCGCGCGAGCTTCGCCGCCGCGGCGTCGACGTGATCTCGTTCGGCGCCGGTGAGCCGGACTTCGACACGCCCGAGCGGATCAAGAACGCGGCGATCCAGGCGATGCGGGCCGGCCACACGAAGTACACCGAGGTCGGCGGCGTCCCGGAGCTACGCGCCGCCGTCTGCGGCAAGTTCAAGCGCGACAACGGCCTCGACTACGAGCCGGCGGACGTCCTGATCTCGTGCGGCGCCAAGCACACGCTCTTCAACATGGTCGTCGCGCTCTTGAATCCGGGCGACGAGGTGCTCGTGCCGAGCCCGTTCTGGGTGTCCTATCCCGAGCAGGCGCGGCTCGTCGGCGCGGTGCCCGTCGCCGTCCCGACGCAGGAGCGGACCGGCTTCGACCTCGATCCGGAGCGGCTGCGCGCGGGGATCACGCCGCGCACGAAGGCGATCATCCTGAACAGCCCCAACAACCCGACGGGCGCGGTGTTCTCGCCCGTCGCGCTGGCCGCCGTCGCCGCGCTCGCCGTGGAGCGGAAGCTGATCGTCGTCGCCGACGAGTGCTACGAGGCGCTCACGTTCGAGGGGCGGCACGTGTCGATCGCCGGCCTCGGCCCGGAGATCAAGACGCTCACCTTGACGATCAACACCTGCTCGAAGGCGTACGCGATGACCGGCTGGCGGATCGGCTTCGCCGCCGGCCCGCGCGAGCTCATCCGCGCCATGACGGACGTCCAGAGCCAGGTGACGTCGAATCCGTCGTCGGTGGCCCAATGGGCCGCCGTCGAGGCCCTCGTCGGCCCTCAGGACGAAGTCGCCAAGATGGCCGGCGAGTTCGACCGGCGCCGCCACCTCATCGTGCGAGGGCTCAACACGCTGCCCGGGGTCTCCTGCGTCATGCCGAAGGGCGCGTTCTACGCGTTCGCGAACGTCTCCGGTCTGTTCGGGCGGGAGTGGAGATCCCCCGAGGGCATGACGGTCCTCAAGGGCTCCCTCGACGTCACCGCCTTCCTCCTCGAGGAGGCCAAGGTGGCCGTCGTGCCCGGGGTCGACTTCGGCTCGGACGATCACGTGCGGCTCTCGTACGCGACCAGCACGGCGCTCATCAGCGAGGGCCTGTCGCGCATGGGGCAAGCCCTGACCCGACTCGCCTGAGCGGCCAACCGCGCCTTGACTCCGCGCGACAATCTCTAGTAAGGAGAGCTACCGATGAAGCTCGAAGGCTCCTACGAGGTGAAGGCGCCCCGCGAGAAGGTCTGGAACGCGTTTCTCGATCCCGCGACGCTCCAGAAGGCGATCCCCGGCTGCGAGAAGCTCGAGCTGATCGGGCCCGACGAGTACAAGGCGACGCTCAAGATCGGCGTGGGCGCGGTGAAGGGGACGTTCGAGGGCAAGGTGAGGCTGCTGGACAAGAAGCCGCCCGAGTCCTATCGCCTGGTCGCCGAGGGGAGCGGCGGGCCGGGATTCGTCCGGTCGGATACCACGATCACGCTCTCGGACATCGACGGCGGCACTCGCGTCACGTACAGCGCGGACGTCCAGGTCGGGGGGCTCATCGCGGGCGTCGGGCAGCGGATGCTCGGCGGGGTCTCGAAGATGATGGCCGATCAGTTCTTCAACCGGATGGGCGAGCTCTTGACCACCGCCTGACCCGACAGCGAATGCCGAGCCGCTATCTCGAGCCGCGTCTCGAGCGTGCCTCACGCGCCGAGATGGCGCGGGTGCAGACACGGCGCCTGCGCGAGCAGCTAGCCCACGCGGCGGCGGCGAGCCCGTTCTATCGGCGCAAGCTCAGGGCGGCCGGCATCAAGCCGGCGGCCGTCCGCACGCTCGACGATCTGCCGAAGCTGCCGTTCACGACCAAGGACGAGCTGAAGGAGAACCAGGCGCAGAAGCCGCCGTGGGGCGACGTCCTCGCCGTGCCGCTGGAGGACGTGCTCCGCATCCACATGACCTCGGCCACGACGGGCCGGCCGCTCGCGTTCCTCGACACGCGCGACGACTGGTACGGCTTCTATCACTCCTACGCGCGCGCGCTGCACGCCTTCGGCGTGCGCAAGTCGGACTTCGTGATGGCGGCGTTCTCGTACGGGCCGTGGATCGGCTACTGGTCGGGGTTCTACGCGGCGCAGGACCTCGGCTGCCTCGTGTTCCCGGTCGGCGGCCTCTCGACCGACCAGCGGATCGACGCGCTCCTCAACTATCCGATCACGGTGCTCGGCTGCACGCCCTCGTACGCGCTCTTCCTCGCGGAGGCCGCGGCGAAGAAAGGCATCGACCTCGCGAAGGACACGAAGGTCCGGATCACCTGGCACACCGGCGAGCCGGGCGCGTCCATCCCGGCCACCCGGGCGAAGATCGAGGCGGCCTTCGGCGCCCGCGCCTACGACCTGCCGGGGCTGACCGAGATCGCGGCGTGGGGGTTCGAGTGCGAGGCACGCTCGGGGCTGACCCACGTCAACGAGGATTACTGCTATCCCGAGGTGCTCGACGAGAACGAGCGGCCGGTCGAGCCCGGCGGGCGCGGCGAGCTGGTCTTCACGAGCCTCTATCGCAAGGCCATGCCGCTCCTCCGCTATCGCACGCGCGACATCGTCCAGCTGGCGGATCGGCGCTGCCCGTGCGGGCGCACCTTGACGGCGTTCGAGGGCGGCGTGCTCGGGCGGCTCGACGACATGAAGAAGATCCGCGGCGTGATCGTTTACCCGCGCCGCGTCGAGGAGCTGGTGCGGCCGCACGCGGACGTCGACGAGTTTCAGATCGTCTTCCGCCGGCACGAGGGGCTCGACGACATCCTGATCCGCATCGATCCCTCGCCGGCGCTGTCCCCCGGCGAGCGCGCCGGGCTGCAAGGGAAGCTCGCCGAGGATTTCCGGATCGGGCTCGGCATCCGCGTCACGGTCGAGATCGGCGAGCCCGGGTCGCTTCCGCGCTGGGACCACAAGGCCCGTCGCGTGCGCGACGAGCGGACGGAGGTGCCGTTTTGAAGGCCGCACTCTTCCGGGAACACGGCGGCGCCGAGAAGATCCTCTACGAGGACTACCGCGATCCCGCGATCGGAGCCGGCGACGCGCTGATCCGCGTGCGCGCCTGCGCGCTCAACCAGGTCGACATGCTGCTGCTGGACGGCCGCTTCCCGCCGCCCGAGGGGCTTCCCCACGTCAACGGCTGCGAGGTGACGGGCACCGTCGAGGCGACGGCCGCCGGCGTGGCGGGCCTCGCGCGCGGCGAGCGCGTGATCGTCTTCCCCGGATTCGCGTGCGGGAGCTGCGAGTACTGCCTGCTCGGCGAGCGGACGGTGTGCGTGCGCTACGGGTACCTCGGCGCCCACAAGGACGGCGGTTACGCCGAGCTGGTGAAGGTGCCGGCGGCCAACGTGCTGTCGCTGCCCGAGACGATTCCGTTCGAGGCGGGCGCCGCGGTGCCGCTGGCCATGCTGACCTCGTGGCACGCGCTGGTGGCGCAGGCCGAGCTCCGACCCGGCCAGACCGTGCTGGTCCAGGCCGCCGGCAGCGGCGTGGGCAGCGCGGCGATCCAGATCGCGCGGCTCTGCGGCGCCCGCGTCATCACCACGGTCGGCTCCGACGACAAGATCGAGTTCGCGAAGGCGCTCGGCGCCGAGCGCGTCGTGAACTACCGCACGCAGGACTTCGTCGAGGAGACGAAGCAGTGGACGGGCAAGCGCGGGGTCGACGTCGTCGTCGAGCACATCGGCGGCGACACCTTCGAGCGGTCGGTCTACGCGCTGACCCGCCTGGGCAAGCTCGTCACGATCGGCTCGCACGACACCCACTGGGGCCGGCTCGACCTGCGCCACGTCTACTCGAAGAACCTCCGGATCCTCGGGACCAACCTGGGCTCGATCGTCGAGCTCAAGACGGTCCTCGACCACGTGGTCCGGGGGCAGCTGCGGCCGGTCGTCGACCGCGCGTTCCCCCTGAAGGACGCGCGCGCCGCGGTGCAGCACGTGCTGGACCGGAAGAACAAGGGCAAGGTCCTCTTGGTCTCGTGACGCTCGGTGACCTGCTCGCGCGCGCGGCGCTCCGTCGACCCGACGCCGAGGCTGTCGTGGATGGCCGGCAGCGGCTCACCTACGCCGAGCTCGACGCGCGCGCGGCCGCGGCGTCCCGCGGATTCGCCCGGCTCGGCGTCGCCCCCGGCGACCGCGTGCTGCTGGTCCTGCGCAATCGCCTCGAGCACGTCATCGCCTACTGGGCGCTCCAGAAGCTCGGCCCGTGGCGGTTCCCGTGAACTTCCGCCTGGCTGCCTACGAGCTTCGCTACGTCCTCGAAGACTCCGGCGCCAGGGTGGCTCTCTGTGAAGACTCCACTTCTGGTCCCATGCTGGAAGCGGCGAGCGGCACGACGACTCGCCTCGTGTTCGTCGGCGAGAGGCCAGCAGCGGGGGCGACGTCCTTTGACGGTGTACTCGGGGACGGGGGCGCTGCCGCCCCCGTCCCCGAGCCGCCGACCGAGAACGACCTCTCGCTGATCCTATCTGTGGGTCGCCGGCCGCGTCGACGACATGATCATCAGCGGCGGCGAGAACATCCATCCGGTCGAGATCGAGGACGTGCTGGCGCGACACGCCGGCGTGAAGGACGTGGCGGTCATCGGCGAGCCCGACGAGAAGTGGGGCGAGCGCGTCGTCGCCTTCGTCGTGCCGGCCTCCGCCTTGACGGCGGACGCGCTCGACCAGCACTGCCGGGCGAGCGGCGACCTCGCGAACTTCAAGCGGCCTCGCCGTTTCGTGTTCGTCGCCGCGATCCCCAAAACGGCCTCGGGCAAGATACTGCGGCGCCTGCTGCGCCACGGCCAGTACACGGAGGTGCGACCATGAGCGAGTTTCTTCGAGTCGAGCGCGCCGGGGCCGTGGCGACCGTCTGGATCGATCGCCAGCCCCGGATGAACACGATGACCGTCGCGATGCGGCACGAGTTTCCCGGCATCTTCGCGGGCCTCGAGGCCGACGAGGCGGTGCGCGTGGTCGTGATCCGCGGCGCCGGCGGAAAGGCGTTCAGCGCCGGCGGCGACGTGTCCGAGTTCCTGCAGCAAGAGCCGGCGGATCTCGAGCTGTGGGGCGACACGCTCACGGCGGCCGAGCGGTGCCGCAAGCCGGTCATCGCCGCCATCGACGGGTATACGATGGGGGCCGGTCTCGAGCTGGCCGTGGCCTGCGACTTCCGGCTGGCCACCTTGCGCTCGGAGTTCGCGTTCCCGGAAGTCCGGCTGGGTATGATCCCCGGCAGCGGCGGCACCCAGCGCGCGCTCCGGCTCATCGGCATGACGCGCAGCAAGCTCTTCATGATGACCGGGCAGCGGATCTCGGCCGAGCGCGCCGAGGCGTGGGGGCTGATCACCATGGCGGTGCCGAACGACAAGCTCGACGAGGCGGTGACGGCGCTCGCCGGCGAGCTGGCCGATCGCCCGCCGCTGGCGCTCCGCACGTTGAAAATGGTACTCAATCGCGGAGCCGAGGCGCCGCTTGAGACCGCGCTGGAGCTCGAGCGCAAGGCTTACGCGTGGCTGCGCTCCACGCACGACTACGCGGAGGGCGTCACCGCATTCCTCGAGAAGCGGCCGCCCAAGTACACGGGGAGGTAGACGATGGCTCGATCCTTTGGACTGATCCTGGCCAATCGCGCCGTCGTGCTCGGCGCCGTCAAGGTGCCGGACCTCGTCGACCTCACGGTGCAGGCGGAGCGCTCCGGCTTCTTCGACGCGGTGTGGGCCGGCGACAGCCTCCTGGCCAAGCCGCGCCTGGAGTCGGTCACCCTCCTCTCCGCGCTGGCGGGCGTGACCACGAAGCTGCGCCTGGGTGTGGGCTGCATGGCGACCTTCGTCCATCGCCATCCGGTCATGCTCGCGCACCAGTGGGCGAGCCTCGATGTGCTGTCCGCCGGCCGGAGCTTGCTCGCCGTGTGCCTGGGGGGGCCGAGCGACGCGAACGCCGCGCAGGCCGCCGAGCACTCCGTCATGTCCATTCCTTCCGCCGAGCGCGTGGGGCGGCTCGAGGAGGGGATCGCCCTCATGCGGAAGCTCTTCGGCGGCAAGAACGTCTCGCACCACGGCCGGTTCTATTCGTTCGACAACGTGACGCTCGAGCCGCGGCCGGTCCAGCAGCCGTGCCCGATCTGGATCGCCTCGAACCCGACCGGCCTCACCTGGAAGGGCGGCGCCTCGGCCTCCGAGGCGGTGATCGAGCGCTCATACCGGCGCATCGCGCGCCACGCCGACGGCTGGATGACCAACAAGCTCACGCCGGACGAGTTCCGCCGGCAGTGGAGCCGCATCGGCGCGATGGCGCGCGAGGAGGGCCGCGATCCGGCGAAGCTCGGCAGCGCGCTCTACCACAACATCAACATCACGGAGGACCGCGCGAAGGGGCTCGAGGAGACCAAGGCCTTCCTCGACAAGTACTACACCTCGAACTTCTCGCGCGAGTTCGTGGAGCAGTGGACGATCTCCGGCGACCCCAAGCAGTGCGTCCAGGAGCTCCGCGCTTACTTCGACGCCGGCGTCGGCCACATGGCGCTGCGCTTCGGCTCGTGGGATCAGGTCGGCCAGTTCAAGCGCTTCCTCGGCGAGGTGGCGCCGGCGCTCGGCGCATGATCGCGTCGGGCGAGCTCCTGATCCGCCTGGTCGTCGGGACCACGCTCGGCGGCATCATCGGCTACGAGCGCGACGTCCACGGCCGGCCGGCCGGCTTCCGAAGGACCGGTGCGAGCATCCAGGGACTGACGACCGCCGCCGGTCTCTGGCTGGTTGCCGCCATCGGGCTCGCCTCCGGCGCGGGCATGTACGTCGTGAGCGCGGCGGCGACGCTCGTCGGCGTCGTGGCGCTCGCGGTGCTGCGTCGCTTCGAGCACAAGGACGACCAACTGCCTGCGCACCCTTGCGCAGGCGGGAGTCGCGGTCGCGCCGGCCGAGTACGAGCGGCGCGTCGACGAGCATCGCATTCACCTGACGCTCCAGGCACGGGTACCTCCCGGAGGCCAGGAGCGTCTGGTCGACCTGCTCGAGTCGCAGCCCGGCCTCGAGCGCGTGCGGATCGAGCCGATCGAATGACTGCGGAGCGCCGAGGGCGGAAAGGGAGGCCGGGGCAATGAGCTTCGTGGACATGCGCGAGTGGATCGCGCGGCTGGACAAGGACGGCGAGCTGCGACGGATCACCGCCGAGGTCGACTGGGACCGGGAGCTCGGCGCCATCGCGCGGCGCGTGCTCGAGAAGAAGGGCCCGGCGCTGCTCTTCGAGCGCATCAAGGGCTACGAGACCGGGCGCTGCACGAAGGTGTTCGTCAGCGGGCTCGGAAGCGTCGGCCGGCTCGCGCTCGCCCTGGGCTTCCCCAAGGACGTGTCCAACCGCGACCTCGTGCAGCACGTCATGAAGCTGAATCGTCAGGTGATCCCGCCGAAGGTCGTCGCGACCGGCCCTGTGAAAGAAGTCGTGGTCCGCGGCAAGGACGTCGACCAGACGGAGTTTCCGGTCCCGAAGTGGCACTACCTCGAGGGCGGGCGCTACATCCACACGTTCTCCGGCGTCGTCACGCGCGACCCCGAGACTCGCGCGATGAACGTCGGCATCTACCGCGGCATGATCGGTAAGAAGGACACGGCGCCGTTCCTGCTCATCAAGGGCGGCCAGCACTGGGGCCAGCACTTCCTGAAGTACGCGACGCGCGGCGAGCCGATGCCGGTCGCGTGCGTGATCGGCTGGGATCCGATCATGCCGTTCCTGGCCGGCTCGCCGATCCCGACCGGTGTCTGCGAGTGGGACGTGATGTCCGCCTACCGCGGCGAGCCGGCCGAGCTGGTCCGCTGCGAGACGATCGATCTGGAGGTGCCGGCCTCCGCCGAGATCGTGGTCGAAGGGTTCATCAGCGACGACCCGGCGACGTACGAGACCGAGGGGCCGTTCGGCGAGTTCACGGGCTACGTCTCCGACGTGCCGACGCTGCGCCCGACGATGCGGGTCACCTGCATCACACACCGGCGCGAGCCGATCTTCCGCGGCTGCCTCGAGGGCACCTTGCCCGGCTCCTACAGCGAGAACAGCGTGATGTCGTCGGTGCAGCGCGCGGCGATCGCGTGGAACATCCTGACGGCGGCCGGCATCCCCGGCGTGCGCGACGTGTTCGTGCCGCCCATCACCAACGGCGTGAACATCGTCGTCCAGATCAAGAAGGCTTACCAGGGCCAGCCCAAGCAGATCGCCGCGGCGCTCTGGGGCTCGAGCGCCGCCCAGTACCGCTACAAGCACGTCACCGTCGTCGAGGAGGACATCGATCCGGCTTCGTACGAGCAGGTCGACTGGGCGTTCGCCCACCGGGTCAACGCCGGCGAGGACGGCATCGTCATCTTCCCCGGGATCTTCGGCTCGCCGATCGATCCGAGCACGCCGATGGAGGATCGCGACGTCGCGCGGCTTGGCACCGGGCTCTGGAATCGCGTGCTGATCGACGCGACCCGCTCGTGGAAGCTCGAGCGGCGCCCCGAGTGGGGCGGCGAGCGCTTCCCGCCCACGGTGCGCCCGGCGGTCGAGGACGAAGCGAGGGTGCGTGCGCGCTGGGAGGAGCTGGGGCTCGGGGATCTCTGAGATGAAGATCACCGAGATCCGCTCGATCCCGCTCGCGGTCCCCTTGCAGGTGACCGGGCCGCCGTCGTCCTGGGCGCCCGGCGCCGGCAAGCAGATCCTCGTGCGCGCCACCACCGACGAGGGGCCGGTCGGCTGGGGCGAGAGCTTCGCCTACGGCGCGACCGAGGCGGTGTGCCACGTCGTCGACGACGCGCTGGCGCCGATCCTGCTCGGCCAGGATCCGACACAGATCGAGAGCCTCGTCGATCGTATACACCACGCGCTGATGATCTGGGGGCGGCGCGGCCTGGCGATGATGGCGGTGAGCGGCGTCGAGCTGGCGCTCTGGGATCTGGCCGGCAAGGCCCGAAGCGTTCCGGTCTACGAGCTGCTCGGCGGCCTCTGCCAGTCGCGGCTGCGCGTTTACTCGAGCCTCCTGCGCTACGACACGCCGAGCCAGGTCGGACAGGCGATCTCGGGCGCCCTGGCGGCCGGCCACAGCGCGATCAAGCTCCATCAGACCGACGTTGAGTCGGTTGCTGTAGCGCGCGAGGTTGCCGGCGACGACGTGGAGCTGATGCTCGACACAAATTGTCCGTGGTCGGTCGAGGAGGCGATCCGCATGGGCCGACGGCTCGAGCGCTACGATCTGCGCTGGCTCGAGGAGCCCGTCTGGCCGCCTGAGGACTACGCGGGGCTTGCGCGCGTGCGCGCGGCGCTGCGTATTCCGATCGCGGCCGGCGAGAACGACGCGACCGTGTTCGGGTTCCGCGAGCTGATCGCGCACGGCGCGGCGGACGTCCTGCAGCCGAGCGTGACGAAGGTGGGCGGGCTCCTCGAGATGAAGAAGATCGCGATCCTCGCCGCCGCGGCCAACGTGACGCTGGTCCCGCACGCCTTCTACTACGGTCCCGGGCTCGCGGCGAGCCTGCACCTGGCCGCCGCGACGCCCGGTGTGCCGTACGTCGAGTTCCCGGGCACGCCGCTCGTCGCCTCGCTCACCGCCGAGCCGATCCGCTTCGCCGGCGGTGCCGTCGCGGTGCCCGATCGGCCGGGCCTCGGCGCCGATCCCGATCCGGGCTTGCTCTCGCGTTATCCCTATCAGGCTGCCGCGGCGCGCCCCTTCTATCTGACGTGAGCCGACGCGAGCGGCTGACGTGAGCATCGAGATCGTCCGCGCGACGTCGCCCGATCAGATGGTCGTCGCGCGGATGCTCTTCAAGGAGTACGAGGCCGCGCTCGGTATCGAGCTGAGCTTCCAGGGCTTCGCGCGCGAGGTGGCGGAGCTACCGGGCGCCTATGCCCCACCCGCGGGTCGTCTGTTTCTGGCGACCGACGGGGCCGAGCCCGCCGGCTGCGTCGCCTTGCGCCCGCTCGGCGACGGCATCGGCGAGATGAAGCGCCTCTACGTCCGGCCGGCCGCGCGGGGAGCGCGTCTCGGCCGCCGGCTGGCCGAGACGATCATCCGAGAAGCGCGCGCGACCGGCTACGCGCGCCTACGCCTTGACACCCTACCGTCGATGAAAGAAGCGTTCGCGCTCTACCAGAGCCTCGGCTTTCGCGAGATCCCGCCGTACTGCGAGAACCCGATCGTCGGCACGCGCTTCATGGAGCTCGAGCTCTAGTCATCTTCGCGCGCGATATGGCCGCGATGCGTCGCTTCTACGAAGACATCCTCGGCTTTCCACTGCGACGGGAGCTGTCCCCAGATTGGATCGAGTATCGAGTGGGAGACAACACCTTGGCCTTGGCCAGGCCGAGCCGAACCGCAGCAGATGCTCCAACGCCCGAAGGCAGCGCCTCGCTTCAACTGGCGTTCAAGGTTTCCGCTCCCGAAGTCGATCGATGCGATCCGGATGGAAACTTGCTGGAGGTGTTCGGGGAGATCTAGACGGCCTGCTCAGGCGCGGACGGGCTCCGCTACCGAGGCGCGCAGCACGAGGCAGAGGGGGATCGTTGTGAGGACCAGCGCCGAGACGCCGACGAGCGTCGTGGAGACTCCGGCGACGTCGCCGATCAGGCCGTAGAACGAGGGCGCGAGCGCCGACGACATGATCGTCAGCGTGTAGTAGAGGCCGTACGCGCGAGAGCGCCGGTCGGCGCTGACGAGATCGGCGACGGTGCCGTAGAGCACCGAAGACGTCCCGTTCAGCGCCACGCCCATCAGCGGCAGGATCGCCAGCGCCGCCGGCAGCGGCGCGGGGATCAGCACGAGGATCCCGAGCGCCGTCGCGGCCTCGGTGAGGACCACCGTGCGGATCACGCCGAGACGCTCGGCGACTAGACCGCAGGCGAACTTGCCGACGGCGCCGCCCGCGAACAGGAGCGCCAGTGCGGTGCCGACACCCGCGACCGAGGAGCCCTTCGCGATCAGCGCGAAGGGCAGGAACGTCAGGAACCCGGTGCGCGTCGCGTTGTCGATCATCCCGATTGCGGTCAGGGACTGGAAGCCGCGTAGATTGCGAATCCCCCAGCCCGACCGGGCCCCGAACGTCGCCTGCGCCCGGTCATCCGCGGCGGGAGCCGGCAATTCTGGCGCGAGCCGCGCGAGGATGCCGAGAATCGCGGCCGCGGCCACGAGGCCGATCACGCCGTACGCCGCCGAGGCGGCTCGCCACCCGACCAGGAGCGCGGCGAAGGCGACCGCCGCCGGCACCGCGACCTTGCCGAGATCGCCGGAGAAGTTGTAGGTCCCGAGCGCGGCGCGCCGCGGGCCCGTCTCGTACGCCTTCGAGACGAGCGACGACGAGAGGGGGTGCTGCACGCCGGATCCGAGCCCGGCGATCAGGAGCACGAGCAGCAGGGAGAGGAAGCCACCGGCCAGACCGGCGACGATGAACCCGCCCGCCGTGACCGCCGTCCCCGCGGCGAGCAGACGCCGCTCGCCCCACCGCTCGGCGAGCAGCCCCGCGGGAATCTGGAATGCGGCCATGCCGCCGCTGTAGGCGGTCCGGATGACGCCGACCTGTGCGAAGGTCAGCCGGAACTCGCTCGCCCAGATCGGCAGGAGCACGTAGAGGATGTCCGAGAATCCGTCGTGGACGAAGTGGATGCTGCAGGCGGCGGCCAGCACCGCGCGGGCGCGCGATCTCACGCTCCGATCATCCCCGAGCGGCCTGGCGCGTTCAAGTAGAATACCGTTGACCGTACAAAGGGAGGGAGGCTCCATGCCGATCAGCATCACGCGCGTCTACACTCGCACCGGCGACAAGGGCGAGACCTCGCTGGTCGGCGGCAAGCGCATCCCGAAGGACTCGCCCCGGATCGTGGCCTACGGCACCGTCGACGAGCTGAACGCCGTCGTCGGCCTGGTGCGCGTCTTCAACGCCGAGCGGCTCGACGCGGGCGAGCGCCACCGCTGGCTCGACGAAGTGCTGCGAAAGATTCAGAATCAGCTCTTCGATCTGGGCAGCGAGCTCGCGACGCCGCCCGACGCCGAGTACGAGGGGATGTTCAAGGTCGGCGAGGGCGAGGTGAAGGAGCTCGAAGAGCTCATGGATCGCTGTCAAAAAGATCTGCCGCCGCTCAAGTCCTTCGTGCTGCCGGGCGGCGGGCGCATCAACGGATTTCTCCATCAGGCGCGGACGGTGTGCCGGCGCGCCGAGCGCGAGCTCCTGGCGCTGTCGCGCCAGGAGCCGATCGGCGAGTGGCCGCTCCGCTTCGTGAACCGCCTGAGCGACGTGTTCTTCGTGCTCGGCCGCTGGGTCGGCAAGCACCTGGGCGAGCAGGAATATCTCTGGGAGCGCGGGCTGTCGAGCCACGCGCGCCCGCGAAAGGCGCGCTCATGAAATTCGGACTCTTCTACGAGCTCTCGGTGCCGCGTCCGTGGACGCGCGAGTCGGAGCGGACCGTCTACGATAACGCGCTCGAGCAGGTGAAGCTCGCCGACGAGCTGGGCTTCGACCAGGTCTGGGCGGTCGAGCACCACTTCCTGGAGGAGTACTCGCACTGTCCGGCGCCGGAGCTGTTCCTGACGGCGTGCGCGATGGTGACCAAACGCATCCGGGTCGGCTTCGGCATCGTCGTCTGCGTGCCCGAGTTCAACCACCCGATCAAGATCGCCGAGCGCACGGCGGTGCTCGATATCCTCTCGGGCGGCCGCGTCGAGGTCGGCACGGGCCGCTCGGCGACGTGGACCGAGCTGGCCGGGTTCAACGCGAGCCCGGACGTCACGAAGAAGAGCTGGGACGAGTTCGTGCGCTGTCTGCCGCGGATGTGGACGTCGGAGAAGTTCGAGTTCGAGGGCGAGTTCTGGTCGATGCCGCGCCGCACGATCCTGCCGAAAGTCTATCAGCGGCCACACCCGCCGATGTGGGTGGCGGTGACGAGCCCGGGCACCGAGCTCGATGCCGCCGACCGCGGGCTCGGCAGCCTCGGCCTCACCTTCGGCCAGTTCGCCGAGCAAGAGAAGCGCATCGCCGAGTATCGCCGGCGCATCCAGCTCTGCGAGCCGGTCGGCGAGTTCGTCAACGATCAGGTGTCGACCGTCAACTTCCTCTACTGCGGAGAGGACGACGCCGTCGGGCTCAAGACTGGACGCCAGATGGCGAACCACTTCAACTATCTCGCGGCGCAGCTCATCTCGGTGCGCGAGACGTACCCGTCCAAATCGTATCCGTCGCTCGGCCTCCTGCCGCAGCTGCGCCGCCAGGCGACCGGACCCGACGCCTCCGAGCAGGCGGGCGAGGGACTCTGCCTGGGCGGGCCCGAGCGCATCACGCGCGCGCTCAAGCGCTGGGAAGCGTGCGGCGTCGACCGCGTGAACTTCCTGCTCAACACCGCGGAGTCGATCCCGCAGGCCGACGTGCTGGCGAGCCTGCGGCTCTTCGGGAAGGAAGTCATGCCCGCGTTCAACGGTGGCAAGTCCTGATGCCCGTCTTCGGCGAGCTCGAGCTCGCGACGATCGCCGACAGCCTGCCGGCGATGCGCGACCTCGACACCGAGGCGTGGGAGCTGCCGAAGGCCGAGGTCCTCCAGCTCGCGTGCGAGATCGCCGACGGCTCGTGCGCGCTCCTGCCGCGGGCGCTCCACCCGGCCATCCCCGAATACGTCACCTTCGTGGTGACGCGCTATCCAGAGAGCCCGCTCGGGCCCTTCAGCCTGGCGCAGGTGAGATTGATGGCGCGGGCCGGCGTTCACCCGCGCGGCTACGTGCTAGGCGCCGTCGCGTCCAGCCCGGACGCCGTGACCGCCCTCCGCGAGCGCTGGGGCTATCCGGCGGTGCAGGGCGAGATCGCGCTCCGGCGCTATCACGACCGGGTGGCCGCGACAGTGCGTCGAGAAGGCCGGACGATCCTCGAGCTGGCGCTGGTCGATCCGGAGGTCGTCTCGGGCGGCGACCTTCAGTACATCCACGGGGTGACCCTGGCCCGGGTCGCCGGAGCGGCACAGCTGATCCAGGTGGATCCGCACTACACGCTGCATCAGGCCAGCCGCGGCCGCGCCTGCGTGAGCCGCTTCGAGCCCGAGGCGTGGAACGCCGTCCTGGTCGAGCTGACGACGCCGATCTCGGCGAGCGTCTCGACGTGCGATACGGACCTGCCGCGCATCCGCTTCGTGATGGAGCCGGAGACCCCGGTGGTCCGCGGGACCCGGAAGGTTCGGTGAGCTAGCCGCGCCGGGCGGCGCCGTCGAGCGCGAGCCGCAGGTGGTGCATCAGCGACTCGGGCGTGAACGGCTTCGGCAGCAGGATGATCTCCGGGTCGAGCCCGCCGTGGTAGCCGAGCGCGTCGTCGGTGTACCCCGACATGTAGACAACCCTCGTTCTCGGACGCAGCGCGAGAATCTGGCGCGCGAGCTCGGGGCCGCTCATCTGCGGCATGACCACGTCGCTGAGCAAGAGGTCGATCGGCCGCGCTGACTCGCGGCAGAGCCGCAGCGCCTCCTCGCCGCGCGCCGCCTCCAGTACGGTGTAGCCCGCCATCTCGAGGATCTCGCGGGTCAGCTCGCGCACGTCGGCCTCGTCCTCGACCAGGAGGATCGTCTCCGAGCCGCGCGATTCGCCGCCGCGCTCTGGGCCCGGCTCGGCGCGGTCGTCGTCCGTGAGGCTCGCGCACGGCAGGTAGATCTCGAAGGTCGTCCCGCGGCCTTCTTCGCTGCGGACGCCGACGTAGCCGCCGTGCTGCTGCACGATGCCGTAGACCATCGAGAGGCCGAGCCCGGTGCCGCGCCCCTTGTCCTTCGTCGTGAAGAACGGCTCGAAGATGCGCGCCTGGATCTCGGCGCTCATCCCGACGCCATCGTCGCTCACCGACAGGCGCACGTGCGGGCCCGCAGCGGCCCCGGGGTGCTCGCGCGCGAAGGCCTCGTCGAGCTCCACGTCGGCCGTTTCGATGGTGAGGCGGCCGCCCCGCGGCATCGCGTCGCGGGCGTTGATCGTGAGGTTCATGAGCACCTGCTCGAGCTGGGTCGGATCGGCCTTGACCCGGTCGCGCCGCGCGCCCGTCACGGTCTTCAGAGTGATGTGCTCGCCGATCAGCCGCTGCAACATCGAGACCGATTCGCCGACGGCTCCGTTGAGCCGCAGCACGCGCGGCTGGAGCACCTGCTGACGGCTGAAGGCCAGGAGCTGCTTGGTGAGCGCCGCGGCCCGGTGGGCCGTTTGCTGGATCAGATCGAGGTCCTGACGCGGCTTGGTGCCGGGCTCGAAGCGCTTGCGGAGGATCTGGCAGCGGCCGTGGATGATCGTGAGGAGGTTGTTGAAGTCATGGGCCACGCCGCCGGCGAGGCGGCCGATCGCGTCCATCTTCTGGGCCTGGAGAAGCGCCTCCTGAGCCCGCGCCACCTCCTCGGCAGCCACCTGGACCTCGCGGAACAGGCGCGTGTTCTCCAGCGCCGTCGCGGCCTGCGACGCGAAGGCCGTGGCGATCGTCTCGTCCTCCGCCGAGAAGCCGGACGGTCGCCGCGTCCGGATCGACAGCACGCCGATCACCCGCTCGCCGACCTTGATGGGCACGCCGAGGAACGCGCGGTAGCCGAGCCGCTTGACGGCGTTCCGGTGCGCCGGGATGAGCTGCGCGTCCTCCGTCACGTCGTCGAGCCGCAGCGGCGCGCCCGTGCCGGCGACGACGCCGCTCAGGCTCTCGCCGATCTTGATGCGCGAGGTCGACATCGTCTCCTTGGCGTCGCCCACGAGCCCGGCGGCCACGAGCTCGTCGCCCTCCACCAGGCGAAAGCCGACCGACTCGGATTCGAGGACCTCGCCGCACGCGGCCGCGATCGCGCCGAGCAGCTCTTCGACCGGCTGGATCCTCGACAGCTCGTGGCTCACGGCGAGCAACGCCTCCAGCCGCGCCTGATAGGCGCGCCGCGCCTCGCGCAGCTGAGCGTTGCGGATCGCGATCGCGGTCTGCGCGGCCAGCCGCGCGAGCCGGGCCTCGTCCCGGTCGGTGAACGGCCGCGGCGAGCGGTTGTACACGGCGAGGAGCCCTTCGACGCGCGCGTCCGTCAGTATCGGCACGGCCAGCGCCGCCTCGACGCTCTCCACCTTGAGGAGCGGCTGCGGGTCGTTCCGCAGACGCGGATCGTGCGGATAGTCCTCCGTCCGGAACGGACGGCCGGTCAGCAGCACCTGGCCGGCGAGCCCGTCGCCCGGCACGATCTTTCCGATGGGCGGCGCCGGAGCGCCGGGCCAGTGGCGGAGCAGTATCGCCTGGGTCGCCGAGTCGCGGGTAGCGATGACGCCGAGGTCGGCTCGACAGAGCTCACGGGCGGCGTCGCATACGCTCTTCAAGATCGTGTCGAGATCGAGAGAGGCGGTGATCTGGCTCGCCAGCTCCGCGAAGATCTCGGCCTCGCGCCGGCGGCGCTCGGAGTCCTCGAAGAGGCGCGCCTTCTCGAGCGCCATGGCCGCCTGGTCCACGAACGCCTGCGCCAGACGCACCTCGTCGCCGTCGTAGGCGCGGCCTTCGTGGTCGCCGATGGCGATGGCGCCGACGACCCGGTCGTCGACGATCATCGGCAGCGCGAGCGCCGACAGGTGCGGCCGCGCCTGGAGCGATTCGTGGAGCTCGGGGGTCAGCGCGATCCGCGGATCGGTGAGGACGTTCGTCGTCGCGACGGGGCGCCGCGTGCTCACGGCGCGGCCCATGGCCCCGGTCCCCGCGGGGAACGCGATGTCGTGGCCGGAGCCGTCGGCCGAGATGTGCCGGCCGACGAGCGCGCCGGTGACCGGCTCGACGCGGACGAGCGCCGAGGAGAGGCCCCCGAGGAGTGCCCGCAGGCTGTCGGCGATCCGCCCTGCGACCTCCTCGGCGTCGAGCGACTCGGTGACCAGCCGGCCCACGCCCGCCAGGACCTCGGCCTCCCACTTCCGGCGCGTCGTCTCCGAGTGAAGCCGCGCGTTGTCGAGCGCGATCGCGGCCTGGTCCACGAACGTCTGGGCGAGCCGGATCTCGTCCGACGTGAAGACGCGGCCCGTGCGCCCGAGCGCCGCCAGGGCGCCGAAGACCCGCTCGCCGGCGACGAGCGGCAGCGCGAGGATCGCGCGATGCTCGAAGTTCTCGAGCGCCACGCGGGTCTCGGGGGCGAGGGTGATGCGCGGGTCGGTGAGGGCGTCCGGCGTCCACACGGGCCGGCCCTCGCGCACCGCGAGGCCGACCGCCGCGGTACCCCGCGGCAGGGTGCGGTTCCAGTCGGCGCCGACGCCCGTGCTCGCCAGCAGCACGAAGTCGCCGGTCTCGAGGCTGATCCGGTACAGGGTGGCTATGGCCGACCCGAGCAGAGGGCCGACGCTCTCGACGATGCGCTGTCCGACCTCGTCCGGCTCGAGAGATCGCGAGACGAGCCGGCCGACCTCGGCGAGCATCTCGGCCTCGCGCCGGCGGCTCTCCATCTCGCCGAGCAAGTGGGCGTTCCCGATCGCGACCGCCGCGTGGTTGGCCAGGCGGGCGAGCGCCGCCTCGTCCCGGTCGGTGAAGGCACGCGCGGTGCGGTTGAAGACGTACAGCAGGCCCTTGAGCTCGCCGTCCCGGATGGGGATCACGATCTGCGCGACGACGCCCGCGGCCGCGACCCGGTCGGCGTAGTCCCGGGTGATCCGCGGATCCTCGGCGTAGTTCGTCGTCCGGAACGGCTGTCCCGTGGTCAGGACGAGGCCGCCGGAGCCCTTTCCGGGCTCGATCACGAGGCCGATGAGCGCGTCGTCCGCCGCGCCGCGGGCGCCGCGCCGGTGGATCACCCGAACGCCGTCGGTGCCGGGCTCTCGCAGGGCGATCTGGGCGCCGTCGCCGCCGGTGAGCTCGCAGGCCCCGGCGGCGATGCGCGAGAGGATGGTCGCGAGGTCGAGCGAGCTGTTGATCTGCCCGACGACCTCGGCCAGCACGGCGACCTCGCGGCGCCGCCGGGTCGCGTCGTCGAACAGCTGCACGCTCTCCAGCACCAGCGCCGCGTGGTCCGCGAACGCCTGGGCCAGACGAATCTCGCTCTCCAGGAAGACGCGCCCCGCGTTGTCGCAGACCGCGAGCGCGCCGATGACCCGGTCCTTGAGCAGGAGCGGCAGGGCGAGGACGGCCCGATACGCGGCGCCTCCCAGGCGCTCGAGAATCGTCGGGTCGTGCTGGATGCGCGGGTCGTCGGCGAAGTTCGACGTGGCGATGGGGCGGCGCTCGCGCGCGGCGAGCCCGACGACCCCGGTTCCGCGCGGGAAGACCGCGCCGGGCCCCAGCGCCTGCTCCCGCTCGCCCATGAGCGCCAGCGCCGCCAGGTCGCCGGTCTCGGGCACCAGCCGGTAGAGCGCGGACTCTCGGGCGCCGAGCAGGGTCCGGACGCTGTCCACCACCCGCCGTGTGACGGTGCCGAGATCCAGGGTCTCGCTGCTCAGGCGGCTCAGCTCCGCCAGGGCCTCGGCCGTGCGGCGGCGGCGCTCGCTCTCCGCCAGCAGGCGAGAGTTGCGAATCGCCGCTCCGGCCTCCGCGATCAGGGCCTCGAGGATCTCGTATTCCTCGCTCTCGAGGTCGAAGGGCTGCTCGGCCATGAGCACGAGGACGCCGACCACGGAGTCCTGATACGCGATCGGCAGGGCGTACAGGCTCCGGAGGCCCTGGGCGGCATACCACTCGCGCGCGACCATGGACGTCCGGCTGAGGTCGTCGGCCTTGATCGGCTCGTCGTGGAGCGTCACCCATCCGGCGACACCCTGACCGTAGGCGAGGCGCGGGCTCGGATGCCCCGAGCCGATCGCGGCGTCGGAGCACGCGCGGAGCTCGACCGTGCGGGTGGCCTCGTCGGTGACCCAGAGCGATACGCAGCGCGCGTCGGTCAGCCGCACCGCTACGGTCGCGATCTGGCGGAGAATCTCGTCGGTGTCGAGCGAAGAGGAGATCAGCTCGATGAGCTGGATGAGCGTGCGCAGCTTGCCCGCCAGCGCTTCGGAGGCGTCGACGCCGGACCGGTCCACTACCCGGTGCGCCCGGACCAACCGGACTGGAGCGCGCGACGCGCGCTCCAGATGACGGCCAGGGGCAGGACGGCGACCCCCTGGGCGACGACCGTGGCGGGGGGCGATCCGGCGGCGTCCTGTCCCCGGCGCTTCATGCTGCCCCACCCCCGTTGGAGGCAACCGTGATCCGCGCCGCCGTCTCCGGATCGGGGCTGAAGATCCGGGAGACGACGCGATCGAGACGCTGAAGATCGATCGGCTTGTGGAGGTACTGGATGATTCCGAGCTGGCGCGCCTGGACCTCGGTCGCCGGGCTGTAATCGCTCGTCGTCATGACGATGGGCAGCGCCGGCTCGAGCACGCGGAGCTTTCTGACGAGATCGCAGCCCGGCATGTCGAGCAGCTCCACGTCCACCACCGCCAGGCCGAGGCGAAACCTGCCGACGAGCCGCATGGCCTCGACGCCGCGCGCGGTCGGAAACGCGCGCAGACGCGCCTGGAGGAGAAAGCTGGCCACGGACCGGGCCGAGGCCTCGTCGCCGTCGGCGACCAGGATCCAGCGCTGGCCCGCGGACTCCCGGAAACTCATGATGCTGCTAGACAGCAGGTTCAGTGCCAGAGGACGTCGTGGCTGTGAAATCGAGAAGTTGCACCCGCGCGATCGCGGGCACTCCGCCGCCCAATGACAGATTTGACGGTCGTCGGTTGACGGTGCTGCTAGATCAGACCGAACTTCTTGATGCGACGGTACAGCGTGCGCACCGTGAGGCCCAGCGCGCGAGCGGCCTGCTCCTTGTCGTTCCGGAAGCGCGTGAGGGCTCGCGCGATCAGATCGCGCTCGGCCTGATCGAGGGTCGGAAGCGTGTCCATGACCGCGGCGTCGGCCGGCGCGTCGGGCTTGGTGCTGAGATCGGGCAGGCTCGTCCGCTCGATCTCGTCGCGGGCGCCCAGCGCAAAGGCCCGCTCGAGGAGGTTCTCCAGCTCGCGCACGTTGCCGGGGAAGTCGTAGGCCGTCAGGGCCGCCATCGCGTCGGGCGCGATGCCCTTGACGTCGCGCCGGAAGCGCTCGTTGAACCGCCGGAGGAAATACCTGAGCAGGACGGGGATGTCGCTCTTGCGCTCGCGGAGCGGCGGGACCACGATGCGGACGACATTGAGCCGATAGAAGAGGTCCTGGCGAAAGGCCCCGCTCTGCACGACCGCTTCGAGGTTCTTGTTGGTGGCGGCGATCATCCGCACGCTGACCGAGTGGGTCTTGGTCGAGCCGACGGGCCGGATCTCCTTTTCCTGCAGGACGCGCAGCAGCTTGGCCTGGAGCGCCGGGGAAAGCTCGGCGATCTCGTCGAGGAAGAGCGTGCCGCCGTGGGCGGAGCGGAAGAGCCCGAGGGCGTCGGCGACCGCGCCAGAGAAGGCGCCCCGCACGTGGCCGAAGAACTCCGATTCCATGAGGTCGGCCGGGATCGCGCTGCAGTTGACCGGCACGAACGGCCCCTTGCTGCGGCCCGACTGCCGGTGGATCGCGGCGGCCACCAACTCCTTGCCGGTGCCGCTCTCGCCCTCGATCAGAACGGGCGAGTCGGAATCCGACACCTTGGCGATGATCTCCCGGACCCGCGTCATTCCCGGCGCGTTGCCCACCAGGTCTTTCACCGCCAGGTGCTCGGCGAGGCGGTTGCGCAGCGAGTGCACCTCGCGGCTCAGGAAGCGCTTCTCGAGGACCTGCTGCATGAGGTGTTGTAGCTCGTCCAGGTTGAGGGGCTTGATGAGGTAGTCGTAGGCGCCCGACTTCAGGGCCTGGACCGCGGTCTCGACCATCGGGTTGCCGGTCATCATCACGACCTCGAGCGCCGGGTCGTGACGCTTCATCTCGTCGAGGACTTGCAACCCGTCCATCTCGGGCATCCAGATGTCGACCAGCGCGGCGTCGAAGATCTGGTGACTGATCAGATCGACGGCCTCCCGGCCGCTGGCCACGCGGGTGACGTCGTAGCTCCAGGAGCTCAGCGCGTCGCGCAGGAACTCCCCGACGTCGGCATCATCGTCCACCACGAGCACGCGCGGGTGATCCATCGGCGACTACCCCCTTGTCCGCCGATCGCACCGGGCCAGAAAATCGAGCACGATCCGGTTCCAGGCCTCGGGCTGGTCGCGGTTGCCGAAGTGGCTCGCCGGCGAAAGGACCGCCAGCTTCGAGCCACGAACTTTGCGGTGCATCACCTTCATCGGCGCGAGCGAGGGGTCGCGGTCGCCGCCGATGAGCAGGACCGGCATCCGCAGACGCGGCAGCTGGTCGGTGATGTGATCCATGGCGAGCAGGGCCCGGAGGGAATTCGCGTACCCGATGGGTGAGAGTCGGCGGTACTCCTCGTAGAACTCTTCGCGGGCGGCCGGCTCGATCGCCAGACGCTCCGAGAGGTTCGGGTTGGCCGCCATCGCGAACTCGGCCATGGCGTCCATGCCTTTCGTCAGGGTGATCTCGATCGAGCGCGCGCGCATGACGAGGTTCTCGACCGAGAGCGGCAGCCCGGCGGCCGAGGACGAGTTCGTCACGATCAGCGACCTGACGCGCAAGGGAAACCGCAGAGCGAAGCGGGTCGCGATGCCCGCGCCCAGGGAGAGGCCGCCCACGTGCGCCTTGCGGATTCCCAGGTGGTCGAGTACCGCCTCGAGGTCCCGCGCCCAGCGCTGGAACGAGTATCGGACCGGGTCCCCGGGGCTGTCGGACCGAGCGTGGCCGCGCGGCTCCCAGAGCACGAGCCGGTGGCGGGCGGCGAGCGCGTCCCGGTTCACGTCCCACATGTCGGCGTTGCCGCCGATGCCGTAGGCGAGCACCAGAGGGGTGCCCCGCCTCCCGTGCTCCTCGTAGTAGAGCCGCACCCGGTCGTCGGTCCGAGCGAATGGCACGGGGGTATCTTAGCCGCCCGCGGTTTCGAGGCCCAAGGTTTCGCACTTGACACGGATTCGGGCGATTCAGTATTTTTAAACTGTCCTTAAGCCCTGGTAAATCAGCCGCACGCCGGTGGAGCTCCGATGAAGGTTCGCGTCGCGCTGAACGTCAACGGCGAGTCCCGCGAGGCGCTCGTGCCGGTCCACAAGACCTTGCTCGAGGTGCTCCGTGAGGATCTGGGGCTCACCGGCACCAAGCACGGGTGCGAGCTCGGCGAGTGCGGAACGTGCACCGTGCTCGTGGACGGCGAGCCCGTGCTCTCGTGCCTGGCCCTCCCGGTCGAGATCGAGGGAGCCCACATCACGACGGTGGAGGGGATGGCCGAGGGCGGACGACTGCATCCGCTCCAGCAAGCCTTCGTCGAGCTCGGCGCCGCCCAGTGCGGGTACTGCACGCCCGGAATCCTCCTCACGGCGATGGCGCTCCTCGCCGAGCGGCCGAGCCCCACCCGAGAGGAAGTCAGGGAAGCGCTCGCCGGGAACCTCTGCCGCTGCACCGGCTACACGAAGATCCTCGACGCCGTCGAGCTGGCGGCCCTGAGGATGGGTCGTCAGGAGGCCCGTACATGACCAAGAACGCGTTCGCGGTCATCGGCCGGCCGCTCCCGAAGGTCGACGCGTGGGCGAAGGTCGTCGGCGAGACCAAGTACGCGGACGATCTGTTCCTACCGCGCATGGCGTACGCCAAGCTGCTCCGGAGCGCTCACGCCCACGCCCGCATCCGGTCGATCGACACCTCGCGCGCCCGCGCGCTCCCCGGCGTCCTCGCGGTGGTCACGGCCGCTGACTTGCCGCGGGTGAAGTTCGGCATCTTGCCCGTCTCGCAGGATGAGGAGGCCCTCTGCGCCGAGAAGGTCCGCATGGTCGGCGATCCGGTCGCCGCCGTCGCGGCCGTGGACGAGGAGACGGCCGAGCAGGCGTGCCGGCTGATCGAGGTCGACTACGAGCCGCTTGTCGCCCTCATGTCGATCTTCGACTCGCTCGCCCATCCCGAGACCCGGATCCACGAGTACGGCGACGGTCCGAACGTCCACAAGAACGTCGCGCTCCAGTTCGGCGACGTCGACGCGGCCTTCGACGCCGCCCACCTGGTCCGCGAGGACGTCTTCTTCTTCGAGGGCAGCAATCACCTGCCGATGGAGCAGCACGCCGCCGTCGCCCACTGGGCCTCCGACGGCAAGCTGACACTCTGGTCCTCGACGCAGACGCCGCACTACGTGCACCGGGTGCTCGCGAAGGTCCTCGAGACGCCGGCCGCCCACATCCGCGTGATCGCCACGCCGGTCGGCGGGGGCTTCGGCGGCAAGACCGATCCCTTCTCGCACGAGATCGTGGCCTGCCAGCTCTCGAGGCTGACGGGCCGGCCGGTGAAGATCACGCTCACCCGCGAGGAGGTGTTCTACACGCACCGCGGCCGCCATCCCGTCCTCATGTGGATCAAGACCGGCTTCACGAAGCAGGGCGACATCACCGGCTGCCACCTCCGGACCTGGCTCGACGGCGGCGCGTACGGCTCCTACGGCGTCGCGTCCACCTTCTACACGGGCGTGATCAATCCCGTCACCTACAAGATCCCGGTCTACAAGTTCGAGGGCGCGCGCATCTTCACCAACAAGCCGCCGTGCGGACCCAAGCGCGGCCACGGCACGGTCCAGCCGCGCTTCGCCCTCGAATGTCAGCTCGACAAGGCTGCCGAGCAGCTCGGCCTCGACCCGGCCGACATGCGTCGGCGGATCGTCGCCGAGCCGTTCACGAAGACGGCGAACCACCTGACCGTGACCACCATCGGGCTCGGTGAGTGCATCGACAAGGCCGTCGAAGCCTCGGGCTGGCGCGACAAGCGCGCGCGCTTGCGCGTCTCGGCCGGGCCGGCGGCGCGCCGCTCGCCGAAGAAGCGGGGCCTGGGCCTCGCCTGTTCGGCCTATCTCACCGGCGCCGGCACGGCGATCTACTGGAACGACATGCCCCACTCCGGAGTGCTCGCCCGGGCTGATCGCGGCGGCGGCGTCACCGTGCTCTGCGGCGCCACTGACATCGGTCAGGGATCCGATTCGATCCTCGCCTATCTGACCGCTGAGGTGCTCGGCATCGAGCCCAAGGACGTCCACATGCACCCAGCCGACACGAGCCTGGCGCCCGTCGATCTCGGCTCGTACTCCTCGCGCGTGACGCTCATGTGCGGGATGGCGGCGATCCAGGCGGCCGAGCGGCTCCGCGACGCTATCTTCGCGGCGGTCGCGCGGAAGCTCGAGGTGAGCCCGGCGTCGCTCGTGGCGCGCGAGCGCAAGGTCGGTGTGCCCGACGACTGGGACAAGGCGGTGTCGTTCGCGCGGGCTGTCGAGCTCGGCGAGGCGCTGCACGGCGTCCTCGCGTTTCCCGGCTCGTACGCGCCGCCCAAGCGCGCGGGCAAATACAAGGGCGGGGGCGTCGGCCCGTCGCCCTGCTACTCGTATTCGGCGTGCGTGGTCGAGCTGACCGTCGACGAGGACACCGGCGCCGTCGAGCTCGAGCACGTGTGGATCGCTCACGACATCGGACGAGCGCTGAACCCGCTGCTGGTCGAGGGCCAGGTCGAGGGCTCGGTGTACATGGGGATCGGCGAGGCCTTGATGGAGGAGCAGGTCTTCAGGAAGACTCTGCACAAGCTCCCGTCGATGCTCGACTACAAGAGCCCGACCACGCTCGAGACGCCGGACATCCACACGATCCTCGTCGAGACCGACGACCCGGAGGGGCCCTTCGGCGCCAAGGAGGCGGGGCAGGGGCCGCTCCTGCCGGTGATCCCGGCGATCGCGAACGCGATCCACCACGCGCTCGGGATCCGCATCGACGAGGTGCCGATCACGCCGGACAAAATCTTGAAAGCGCTCGACCTCAAGCGGGCGGGCAAACCGGCGCGGGTCGGGCCCGAGCGGCTGCCGCTGCTCACGTTCAAGGTTCCGCTGGTGGTCGAATCGGCCTTCGGCGAGCCGGCCGACGCCGTCGTGTCGAGGCCTTTCTCCTCGTGATCCGGCTGCCCGCGTTCACCTACCTCGCGCCGAGCACGATCGACGCCGCCGCGCGGCTCGTGGCCGAGCACGGGCGCGAGGCGATGCTGGTCGCCGGCGGGACCGACCTCTACCCGAACATGAAGCGGCGGCAGTTCGAGCCCAAGGTGCTCGTCGGGCTCCGCGGGATCCGCGAGCTGCGCGGCATCCGGGGCTCGGCGGCCGGCGGCGTCACGATCGGCGCCGCCACCACGCTCTCGGCGGTCGCCGCGCATCGCGACATCGTGCGCGATTTTCCCGCGCTCGCGACGGCCGCCGGACTGGTGTCCTCGCCTCAGCTCCGGAACATGGGTACTATCGGGGGCAACGTCTGTGTGGACACCCGATGCAACTATTACAATCAGTCCTACGAATGGCGTAAAGCGATCGGCTTCTGCATGAAGAAAGACGGCGACATCTGTCTGGTGGCGCCCGGGAGCTCCCGGTGCTGGGCCGTGTCCTCGTCGGACACCGCGCCCGTGCTCTGGGCGCTCGGCGCGAAGCTTCGTCTCGTGAGCGCGGAGGGCGAGCGCACGATCCCGATGGCCGCGCTCTACCAGGACGACGGCATCGAGTACCTCGCCAAGCGTCCCGACGAGATCGTCGCCGACGTCCAGCTCCCTGCCGCCGTCGAGGGCTGGCGCTCGGCGTACCTCAAGCTGCGGCGGCGCGGCTCGTTCGATTTCCCGGTGCTGGGGGTGGCGGTGGCGGCCAGGATGGAGGGCGACGTGGTCCGCGACGCTCGCATCGTGCTCGGCGCGGTTGCCTCGCAGCCCCGTCCGTCGGAGAAGGCAGCCGCCGCGCTGGTCGGCCAGCGCGTGACTCCCGACCTGATCGCGCACGTCGCCGACCTTGCGGCGGGCCCCGCGAAGCCACTCGACAACACCGACTTCAGCCATCCCTACCGCAAGAAGGTCACCCGGGTCTTCGTCGCGCGGGCGGTCGCCGCGGTCTGCGGGCTCGGTGACTCCGGAGCGACGTCGGAGGAGGTCGCGTGACCGCACTCGGCGAGCGCATCAAGCGCCTGCGTGGCGAGCGGGAGCTGCAGCAGCGCCAGCTCGCGGAGAAGGCGGGACTGACGCCCAGCATGGTGTCGCAGATCGAATCCGGCCGCCTCTCGCCCTCGCTCCACACGCTGGGCAAGATCGCCGCCGCCTTCGGCGTGCCGATCGCGGCGCTCTTCGACGGCAAGCCGGCGGGCAGCATCGTCATCTCGCACAAGCGCGACTACCCGGTCGTGTCGTTCGACGGCTCCTCGGAGCGATGGGCGGTCCTCGGCGCCGGCCTCTTCCAGGGCAAGATCCGCGCGGTGGTGTCGACGCTCGGCCCCAGGTCGCGCGGCTTCACGACCGAGAAAGTCATCATCAAGCCGGGCCAGCTGAAGCTCTTCTACGTGCTGGAGGGCAAGGTCGCGCTCCACTACGACGGCGATCGCCACCTGCTCGAGGCGGGCGACAGCGCGCTCCTCGACGGCGGCGTGGCCCACGGCTGGGAGAACCTCGGCGGCAAGCAGGCCCAGGCGCTCTGGGTCATTCTGGGCTAACGCCGATGGCGGACAGCGCGGATCGGATCCGAGTCGACTTCAGGACGGAGCCCTCGCAGTACCGGCACTGGAAGCTCGCGTTCGACGGCCCGGTGGCCACGCTCGCGATGGACGTCAAGGAAGACGGAGGGCTCTCGCCGGGCTACGAGCTGAAGCTCAACTCCTACGATCTCGGCGTCGACGTCGAGCTCTACGACGCGATCCAGCGCCTGCGCTTCGAGCACCCGGAAGTGGGCGCGGTCGTCCTCACGTCCGGCAAGGAGCGCGTGTTCTGCGCCGGGGCCAACATCCGCATGCTCTCGCAGTCGGCCCACGGCTGGAAGGTGAACTTCTGCAAGTTCACCAACGAGACGCGCAACGCGATCGAGGAGGCGACGGGGGAGTCGCGCCAGTTCTACCTCTGCGCCGTCAACGGCGCGTGCGCGGGCGGCGGCTACGAGCTCGCGCTGGCCACGGACTGGATCGTGATGGCCGATGACGGCAATACGGCGGTTTCGCTCCCGGAGGTTCCGCTGCTCGCGGTGCTTCCGGGCACCGGCGGGCTCACGCGCCTGGTCGACAAGCGCCGGGTCCGCCGCGATCGCGCCGACTTCTTCTGCACGGTCGAGGAGGGGATCAAGGGCGCACGCGCGGTCGAATGGGGGCTGGTCGACGAGATCGCCCCGCGCTCGAAGCTCGACGAGGTCGTGAAGCGCCGCGCCGCCGAACTGGCCGCGCGCACCGACCGACCCGCCGGGGTCCGGGGCATCGCGCTCGTTCCGCTCGAGCGCTCGGTCGACGGCGATCGGATCCGCTACGGCCACGTCGCGTGCGACATCGACCGGGCCGGGGGCCTCGCCGAGATCACCATCGCTGGGCCGAGCACGCCGCCCCCGGCGGACGCCGCGTCGATCCGCGAGGCCGGGTGCGGCTTCTGGCCGCTGGCGCTGGCCCGCGAGCTCGACGATCTCATCCTCCACCTGCGTACCAACGAGGACGAGATCGGCCTCTGGGTGTTCACGACGTCCGGCCGCGCCGATCTGGTCGAGGCGTACGACCGCCAGCTCGCGGCGCATCGCGACGACTGGCTCGTGCGCGAGATCCGGCTCTACCTCAAGCGCACGTTCAAGCGGGTCGAGGTTTCGTCGCGGTCGGTGTTCGCGCTCGTCGAGCCCGGCTCCTGCTTCGTCGGGACCCTGCTGGAGCTCGTGCTCGCCGCCGACCGGTCCTACATGCTGGACGGTACCCGGCCCGACGGCAAGGAGCCGGCGGCGACGATCAGGCTCTCCGAGATGAACTTCGGCGCCTATCCGATGGTCAACGGGCTCACACGCCTGGCAAGCCGCTTCCTCGCCGAGCCCGGGCGCACCGACAAGCTCCGCGCGCGGATCGGCGAGGACCTGGACGCCGCCGCGGCGGCGGAGACGGGGCTCGTCACCTTCACGCCCGACGACATCGACTGGGACGACGAGGTCCGCATCGCGATGGAGGAGCGCGCGGCGTTCTCGCCCGACGCGCTCACCGGCATGGAGGCCTCGCTCCGGTTCGGCGGGCCCGAGACGCTCGAGAGCAAGATCTTCGGCCGCCTCACGGCCTGGCAGAACTGGATCTTCCAGCGCGGAAACGCTGTCGGGCCCAAGGGCGCGCTCGAGGTGTACGGAACCGGTCGGCGCAGCGAGTTCGACCGCAGGAGAGTGTGATGGCCGGCATCGACTACAGCGAGCGCATCCCCAACAACGTGAGCCTCGCCGACAACCGTCGGCTCCAGCGCGCGCTCGAGGAGTGGCATCCGAAGTTCCTCGACTGGTGGATGCAGATGGGCCCGGACGGCTTCCAGGCCAGGGACGTCTACCTCCGGACCGCCGTGAGCGTCGACGCGCAGGGCTGGGCGCAGTTCGACTACGTCAAGATGCCGGAGTATCGATGGGGGTTGTTCCTCGCCGAGCCCGAGGCCGGCCGGACGATCGGCTTCGGCGACCACATGGGTGCGCCCGCCTGGCAGGACGTCCCGGGCGAGTATCGCGGCGTGCTGCGCCGGCTCATCGTCACGCAGGGGGATACCGAGCCGGCCTCGGTCGAGCAGCAGCGCCACCTCGGGCGCACCTGCCCCTCGCTCTACGACCTGCGCAATCTGTTCCAGATCAACGTCGAGGAAGGCCGCCACCTCTGGGCGATGGTCTACCTGCTCGACGCCTACTTCGGCCGCGACGGACGCGAGGAGTCCGAGGCGCTCTTGCAGCGGCGCTCGGGCGATCGGGACAAGCCGCGCATCCTCGGCGCCTTCAACGAGAGGACGCCGGACTGGCTCTCGTACCTGATGTTCACGTACTTCACCGACCGCGACGGCAAGTACCAGCTCGCGAGCCTCGCGGAGAGCGGGTTCGATCCGCTCTCGCGGACGTGCCGGTTCATGCTCACCGAGGAGGCGCATCATCTCTTCGTCGGCGAGACGGGCATCGGACGGGTCGTGCAGCGCACGTGCGAGCTGATGCGCGAGGGCAAGACCGACGAGGTCCGCCGGCTGGGCGGCATCGACCTGGCCACCCTGCAGCGCTACATCAACTTCCACTACTCGGTGTCGCTCGACCTGTTCGGGTCCGAGATCTCGACCAACGCGGCGAACTTCTACACGATGGGGCTCAAGGGGCGCTTCGAGGAAGGCAAGAAGCGCGACGACCATCGGCTCAAGGACAGCACGCACTCGGTCAACGAGCTCGACGGCGACCGGATCACGATCCGCGAGGCCCCGGCGCTGCCCTCGCTCAACGAGCGGCTGCGCGACGACTACATCGCCGACTGCCAGCGCGGGCTGGACCGCTGGAACCAGATCATCAAGAAGCACGGGATCGATGCGGAGCTGCGGCTCCCGCACCGCGGCTTCCATCGCGCGATCGGACTCTTCGCCGAGGTCAAGGTGGCGCCGGACGGCCGCGTGCTCAGCGAGGCCGAGTGGGACGCGCGCAAGCACGAGTGGCTTCCGACCGAGGCGGATCAGGCCTACCTCGAGAGCCTGATGCAGCCGGTGACCGTGATCGGCCGCTTCGCCAATTGGATCGCGCCGCCGGCCCGCGGCGTCAATGGCCGGCCCGTCGGCTTCGAGTACGTGCGCCTGGCGTAGCCATGTACGCGTCCGAGCTGCTCCCCGCGCAGTTCAACGCCGCGACGTGGTTCGTCGACCGCAACGTGGCCGAGGGGCGCGGGGCCGTGTCGGCCTTCAGCTACGAAGGCCGCACGCTCAATTACGGCGACGTCCTCGAGCTGGTCAACCGCACCGGCAACGCGCTGCTCGAGCTCGGCGTCGAGCCCGAGAACCGCGTGCTCGTGCTCTGCCTCGATACGCCCGAGTTCATCGGCACCTTCTGGGGCGCCATCAAGATCGGCGCGGTCCCGATCCCGACCAACACGCTGATGCGCACCGCCGACTATCTCTACTTCCTGAACGACAGCCGCGCCAAGGTGGCCGTCGTGTCGGCGGCGCTGCTCGCCGAGGCGGGCCCCGCGCTCGCCGAGGCCAAGTACCTGAAGCACGTGCTCGTCGCCGGCGGCGCGCCCGGACGGTACCTGGCCTATGAGGATTGGATCGCGCGGGCGTCGTCGACCTTGGCGGCGGCGGAGACCTCGCGCGACGACCCGGCGTACTGGCAATACTCGTCGGGCTCGACGGGCTTTCCCAAGGGCGCGGTGCATCTACAGCACGACATGGTGATGTGCTGCGAGACCTACGGCAAGCAGGTGCTCGGGATCCGCCCGAGCGATCGCGTCTTCTCGGCGGCGAAGCTCTTCTTCGCCTACGGGCTCGGCGCCACCGGCTTCCTGCCGATGAGCGTCGGCGCGCAGGCGATGCTCTATCCCCAGCGCCCGACGCCCGAAGGGGTGTTCGAGGCCGTCACGCGTTACCGCCCGACGCTCTTCTTCGGGATTCCGACGCTCTTCGCCTCGATGCTCGCGGTGAAGGACGCCGAGAAGCGCTTCGACGCCTCGTCCTTGCGCCTGTGCGTGTCGGCCGGCGAGGCGCTCCCGGCGGAGCTCTACAACCGCTGGCGAGATCGCTTCGGCGTCGAGATCGTCGACGGCATCGGTACCACGGAAATCGGCTACATCTTCATCTCGAACCGTCCCGGCCACACGCGCCCGGGCTCGACCGGCGTGGCGGTGCCCGGCTACGAGCTCGCCATCGTGGACGACGAGGGCCGTCCGGTCCCGCGGGGCGAGATCGGCAACATCCGCGTCAAGGGCGACTCGACGATGGCGTACTACTGGAACAAGCACGAGAAGACCAAGGAGACGCTCTTCGGTCAGTGGATCCAGACCGGCGACAAGTACTACCAGGACGAGGACGGCTACTACTGGTACTGCGGCCGCTCCGACGACATGCTGAAGGTGGGCGGCATCTGGGTCTCGCCGGTCGAGGTCGAGGGGACTCTGATCCGGCACGACGCGGTGCTCGAGGCGGCAGTGGTCGGACGCGAGGACACCGATCGGCTCGTCAAGCCGCACGCCTACGTCGTGCTGAAGGACCCGGCGGCCGCTGGCGACAAGCTCGCCGACGAGCTCAAGCTCTTCGTGAAGGACAAGATCGCCCCGTACAAGTACCCGCGCTGGATCGAGTTCGTCACCGATCTCCCGAAGACGGCCACCGGCAAGATCCAGCGATTCAAGCTGCGGGCCTGAGGCCCGGGCCTCTCCGACGGTGTTCGCTCCCAGACTCGAGACGCTCCATCCCGATCGGCTTCGCGAGCATCAGTGGCGCCGCTTTCGCGCGATGGCGCGAGAGCTCCTGGCGAGCAATCGGTTCGTCGCGAGGAAATGGCGCGGGGCCGGCATCGCGTCGGTCGACGATCTGCGCGACTGGCTCGACTTCCGCCGGCTTCCGCTCACGAACAAATCGGAGTTGGTCGCCGATCAGGCCGCGCATCCGCCGTTCGGCACCAATCTGACCTATCCCCTCGAGCGCTACGTGCGCGTGCACCAGACGTCGGGGACGAGCGGCGCGCCGCTCCGCTGGCTCGACACTCAGGAATCGTGGGACTGGTGGTCGCGCTGCTGGGGCTTCGTGCTGCGGGGGGCGGGCGTGGGCCCGACCGACCGCATCTTCTTTCCGTTCTCGTTCGGGCTGTTCATCGGATTCTGGGCGGGGTTCGAGGGGGCCCGCGCGCTCGGCGCCCTGGTGATCCCCGGGGGGGGCCAGGACTCGCCGACGCGGCTGGCGTGGATGGAGGCCCTCGGCGCGACGGTGCTCGTCTGCACGCCCTCCTATGCCCTCCACCTCGTCGAGGTCGCCCGCGAGCGCGGCGTCGACCTGGCGAAGCTGCCCGTCCGTACGACGGTTCACGCCGGCGAGCCCGGAGCCGGAATCCCGGCGGTCCGAGCGCGTATCGAAGCCGGGTGGAACGCCCGGACGTTCGACCACGGCGGCATGACGGAGATGGGCGCGTACGGCTACGAGTGCTCCGAGCAGGCCGGTCTCCACGTGAACGAGGCCGAGTTCATCCTCGAGGTGATCGATCCGGTGACGTCCGAGCCGGCGACGGACGGCGAGCTGGTCCTGACGAACCTCGGCCGGGTTGGGTCGCCCGCGATCCGCTACCGGACCGGCGATCGCGTCCGCCTGGCCGAGGAAGCGTGCCCGTGCGGGCGCACCTTCAGGCGCCTGGAAGGCGGGATCCTCGGCCGCCTCGACGACATGCTCATCGTCCGCGGAGTCAACGTATTCCCGGCGGCGATCGAGGGCGTCGTCCGGCGTTTTGCCGCGATCGAAGAGTTCCAGATCGAGGTGTTCAAGGACGGCGAGCTCGACGAGGTCCGTGTCCTGGTCGAGCTCGACGACGTCTCCGGCGTGTCGCCGGTGCGAGAAGCCCTCCGGGCCACCCTGGGAATCCGCCTGGAAGTCGCGGCGGTGCCCGCTCGGAGCCTGCCGCGGTTCGATCTCAAGGCACGGCGCGTCGTCAGAAGATAGCGCCGCCAAAAGCCGTTTTGAAAGGCGCGTAGTTTTGCGCGCGCATCGGCTACTATTTTTAGTGCCACCTGAAGCACCGCCGGAATGAACGAGAACGCGCAGGGCGAGGAAAACGGTCCGCGGGCTACCCCCGACGTGTCGGTACCCGACACGATCACCATTTTCTTCAGCGATATCCGGGGATTCACCGACACCACCGAGGAGCTCGGCGACGAGGTCGCCAACCAGCTCGTCCGCGAGCAGGACTTCATCGTCCGCAGCCACATCGAGGCGTACGGCGGCGACGTCGTCAAGACCCAGGGCGACAGCTTCATGGTGGCCTTCAAGGCCACGCGCGGCGCCATCTTGTGCGCGATCGGCATCCAGCGGTCCGTCGCGGAAAAGAACAGCGACCGGGCCGGTCCCAGAATCGCGATCGGCATCGGCATCAACACCGGTGAGCCCATCCGTCAGAAGGACGGCGACTACATCGGCGGCACCGTCAATCTCGCCGCGCGCATCTGCGCCACGGCGGGCCCGGGCCAGATCCTCGTCGCGGAATCGACCCGCTACGTCGCCGGCCGCATCGAGCTGAGAAAGTCCGACGGCGGCGGCGTGGTGGAGTACGTCGACCGCGGGCTCCACCCCCTGAAAGGGTTCCCGGAGCCCAAGCGGCTCTTCGAGGTCGTCTGGCATCCGACGGGTCTCGGCGAGCAGCTCGGGCGCGAGGGAGCGCCGTCCGGCGGCGAGGCCGAGATCGCTGCGGTGAAGACGGCGGTGCAGCGGGCCATCAGCGCGCTGACCCGCGTGCTCGGCATCACGCACATGGACGATCCCGCGTTCCCATCGCTCCTGGAGTGCCAGGCGGAGGCCAGCAAGCTGCGCGTGGAGTTCTCCAGGGCCGGCAGCGAGGGGCGCGTCACCGCGGAAAGGGTGCTGGAGGACATCCACCCGTTCGAAAGTCTCTTGACCTTGATGCTCGAGCGCGACACCTTGACCGACGAGCGCTGGGCGCAGCTCGACGCCGCGGTCGCCCGCAAGTTTGGACGGACGCTCGTGAACGCCGCCACGCGCGGCCGCCTTTCCATCGCCATGGCCGAGAAACCCGCACCGGCGGCGGTGCGGCCGGAGCCCGTGCGCGAGCGCCCGAAAGAGCCGGAGCCCGCTCCGGCCGCACCGCCGCCGCGCAGCTCGGTGGCCGTCGCGCTCGCGCCCCCGCCGCTCGACCAGCGCGCCACTGTGGTTCGCTGGTGGGCGGCCGGATACGCGGCCTGGAGTCAGTGGAAGCCGTCGGGCCTCGCCTGGGCGCACGCGCTCCGCGCGGAGATGGGCCGGTTCCCGTATCTCCTCAGCGTCCACATCCGCACCGCCGTGGACCACGACGACGGCCAGCTGGCGGGCGGCTACTTCCTCCTCCTCGAGCACGTCGAGAACGTATCGCCCGGATTCATGCGCACGGTCTTCGGCCGCGCGGTCGCCGACGTCGGGGTCGACTCGGGCGCGCTCGACCGCCGGCTCTACGAGCTCCTGGTGGACGACGGTCGGCTGCGCGAGACCTACGCGTCGTTCGTGCGCGACGTCATCCAGGTGGCCGTGCCGACGCCCGGCATGTGGGCCGACGCGGGAATCGTCGAGCACGACGACTCCACGACCCTGGTCTCGCGGCCGACGCGGTCGATCGGCGACGGGCACGAAGAGTCGGCTCAGCTGACCGACCTCCATGAGCGCGGCACCGAGCGGCGCTTCCGCGTCGCCCTGGAGCCCATGACCACCCGCTTCTTCTTCGTCAAGAGCGGCAAGCTGAGGACCCCGCGCGACGTCGAGCTCCGGCTGACGTCGGACGGCGCGCCCTCGGACCGCGCCTGGTATCTGAGCGTCCGCGACAGCCTCAGCGGGCGCTCGGATCCCAAGCTGCTCCCGACCGCCGGAGCGACGATCCCGCATCTCGGCCGCGACAACTTCGGCGTCTGGGTCGCGATCTTCAACCCCAATCCGGTCGAGGTCCTGAATTACGAGCTGTCGATGACGGTCAGACAGCCTCGCCAGCAGTCACCCGCTCGGTCGGTGTTCGCGCGGCCGGGCGGACCGGCGCGTTGAAGCGGCGGACCGGCGATCCCTGGAAGCCGGCGGACCGCTACGGGCGCGAGCTGCCTCCGTTCACGGTGAACCTGGTCGTCCGCGACGTGCAGCGCGCCGTCGGGTTTCTCACGCCGGTCCTCGGCGCGACGATCCACTACGCCGACCCCGACTTCGCGGCCATCACCGTGGGCGGTGTCGAGATGATGCTCCACGCCGATCACACGTACGACAAGCATCCCTGGTACGCGCCGCTCACCCGCGGCGAGCGCCGCGGTCTCGGCGCCGAGCTGCGCGTGTTCGGCATCGACCCCGACGAGGTCGAGCGACGGGCGCGCGAGCACGGCGCCACCGTGGTGCAGCCGGCCACGACCAAGGGGCATGGCTGGCGCGAAGTCATGGTGGAAGACCCCGACGGCTATCTGTGGGCCGTCGGGGTGCCCGCCCCCTCCAAGCGAGGGTCGTGAGCTACATCGACGAGACGCTGCTCCCCGACGAGCACGTCGTCTACCGGACCCGGCTGCACTGGATCATCTTCGCGCGCGCCGCGCTCGTGCTGATCGCGGGCGCGGCGGTGCTCATCGCCTTCCACACGGTGCCACTCGCGGGCGCCGCCGTCCTGCTCGTGGGTGCCTCGATGCTGATCCCGCCGTTCATCGCTCACCAGACCACCGAGCTCGGCGTCACCAACAAGCGCATGATCGTGAAGGTCGGCTTCGTCCGACGCCGCACGCTCGAGCTGCTGCTGCGCCAGGTCGAGGCGCTGTCGGTCGACCAGACCCTGGGCGGCCGACTGCTCGGCTACGGCACGATCACGCTCAGCGGGACGGGGGGCGTGCGCGAGATCTTCCACCGGGTGCGGGCGCCCCTCGAGCTCAGGCGCCGCATTCAGGGCCAGGTCGCGTAACCGGCTGGTCGAGAGCCGGCTGCGGCGGTTGCCGGTCCTGCTATTGCTGCTGCTGTTGGGTCGTGACGTCGGCGACGTTGGTGACGAGCCGATCCGGAGGGCGCGCGGGGATCTCGCGGAACACCGGCAGATCGATGTGGGTGATCTCTTCACGGAGCGTCGAGACGACCTTGCCCGGCACGACCTCCGTCACGACCTCGGCCTTCAGCGTCTCCTGGGCGATGCCGCGGAAGATCCCCTTGTTGGGCGGCACGTCGTCGTAGTGGCGGCCGTGACCGACGACGACGTAACGCTCGTCCACCGGCCGGTTGTGAGTCGGGTCGTAGGAAACCCAGCCCGCCGCCGGTGCGTGGAACTCGACCCAGGCGTGACTCTGCGAAGGCTCGCGCTTCTTGCGCTCGACGTGCAGGTAGCCGCTCACGTAACGGCAGGGGATCTGGCGGAGCCGCAGCAGGCCGAGCATCAGGTGGGCGAAGTCCTGGCATACGCCGCCGCCGATCTTCAGGAAATCCTCGGTCGTCGAGTCGTAGGCGGTGACGTTCTTCCGGTACTCGAAGTGCTCGTGGATGTAGCTCCCGAGCGCCAGCACCTGCTCGCCGATCGCCGCGGTCGGCGCCAGGCCGATGGCCCGGTGCGCGGCGCGCAGCGCGGGCGTGAGCTCCACTGGTCCGCCGAACTCGAGAAAATCGCGCAGCACGTAGGAGGGCGCGTCGGCGGGCCGCTCGGTGAGGGAGCCGATCGCCACGCTCCACACGCGCGTCTCGACGAGCGAGCGCGCCGCCACCGCGATGCGGTCGTGGAATTTCGTGATCGTGAAGTGGTGCGTGAGGTTGTCGTTCCAGTCGCGATAGCGGTGGACGCTGGTCGGCGGGCCGACCGCCAGCTCGAACGAGGCGACCGCCTGCTGCGGCGTCGTCTTGGGCTGCACGCGGAGCTCGAGGAACGACTCGCTGATGAAGGTGTCGTACTCGAACGCGAAGCGGTGCTCTACCTGTAGGTGCATCAGGTCACGAAGTACTGCGTCGCGATCGCGTCGTGGGTCTTCGCCAGCTCGCCGACCACCCGGTCGAGGAGGCCCACGAAGTCGCCCCGGCGCATCTGCGCCTCGTCGTCGTAGCGGAGATCGGCGTGGAGCCGTCCGATGATCCGCCCCGGCGCGGTGAGCTCGCCGGGTCCCGAGATCGCCCCCAGATAGTCCCGGACGCTGGAGGCGCCGTAGCGCAGCGAGCGCGGCGAGTCCGCGTCGAAGAGCAGGAAGCCGATGACCAGGTTGGGCTCGAGGCGCGCGCCGTAGACCCGCCGGTAGTTCTCCAGCGACGACAGGCCGCGCAGCAGGGTCCGCCACTGCGTGTAGTAGAGCGGCGCGTCGCCGCGCGCCTCGGCGCCCAGCAGGGCGGGGAGCCGGGTGCGCAGCACGAGGGCCGAGCGATAGCTACGCTCGAGCGACTCGCCGAGCTTCAGGAAGCGCCAGCCCTCGTCGTGGGTCGAGGTGTGCTCGATCGCACCGACGACCGTGAAGATCCCCTTGTGGATCGCCCCGAGCGCGTCGCGGAACGCCGGGAGATCGGGCATGCCCTTGCGCTCGTACGCCTCCACCGCGCGGAACACCTCGTTCAGCGCCAGGAAGACCTCGAGGGTGAGGGCTTCGCGAACAGACCGCGCGTTCTCGCGCGCCTTCCGGATCGAAAAGTTGATCGAGTAGCCGTTGGCCTGGTCGGTGAAGAAGGCGTGCAGGTAGGGCACCGACAGCGGCGCGAACGGCGTGATCTCGCGCGTCAGCTGCGCCGAGGGAAAGATGGCGAGCATGTCCTTCCACGCGGTCTGCGCCAGATCCTCCGCCAGCCCCTGCGTCTCGGTCGAGAAATCCTCGGTGACCAGTAGGAGCCGGGTGATGTTCTCGGCGCGCTCGAGGTAGCGGCCCATCCAGTAGAGCGAGTCCGCGACGCGCGAGAGCATCAGGTGGGCTTCTCGGCCAGGACCCAGGTGTCCTTGCTGCCGCCGCCCTGCGAGGAGTTGACCACGTACGAGCCCGGCCGCAGCGCCACGCGCGTCAGGCCGCCCGGCAGCACGCGGACGGAGTCGCCGTAGAGGATGAACGGTCTGAGGTCGATGCGGCGGGCCTCGAACTTCCCGTCGACGTACGTCGGGTGCGCCGACAGCTCGACGAGCGGCTGGGCGATGTAGTTCGCGGGATTCTTCTTCACCTGCCCGAGATAGGTCTCCATCTCCTTCTTGGCCGCGAACGGGCCCATCAGCATCCCGTAGCCGCCGGAGTCGCCCGTGGTCTTGATCACGAGCTCGTGCGCGTGGTCCAGGATGTAGGCGAGGTCCGGCGCGCGCGCCCCGAGATAGGTCGGCACCTGCGCCAGGAGCGCCTCCTCACCGAGGTAGTAACGGATCAGCTCCGGCATGAACGCGTACACGGACTTGTCGTCGGCGACGCCGGCGCCGGGGGCGTTGGCGAGGCCGACGTTGCCCTCGCGATAGACATTCATGAGGCCGGGGACGCCGACGAGGCTGTCGCGCCGGAACGTCAGCGGGTCGAGGAAGTCGTCGTCGACCCGCCGGTAGATCACGTCGACCTTCTTCTTGCCCTGCGTCGTCCGCATGTAGACGTAATTGTCCTCGACGATCAGATCGCGGCCCTCGACGAGGACCACCCCCATCTCGCGCGCCAGGAACGAGTGCTCGAAGTAGGCGGAGTTCGCCATGCCGGGCGTCAGGATGACGACGACCGGCTTCTCGCTGAACCGGGGCGCGGCGTGGAGCAGGGTGTCCAGGAGGAGGGTCGGATAGTCCTTGATGGGCCGGACCGGATAGTACTTGAAGAATTCCGGGAAGACGCGATTGAGCGTATTGCGGTTCTCGAGCACGTAGGACACGCCCGAGGGGCAGCGGCAGTTGTCCTCGAGCACCAGGTACTCGCCGGCCGCGTTCCGGATGATGTCGGTGCCGACGACGTGGGTGAAGATCCGGCGCGGGGGAATCACGTTCAGCAGCTCGCGCTTGTACTCCTTGCGCGAGAGGACGATGTCGGGGGGCATGACGCGGTCTTTGAGGCACTTCTGCCCCTGATACACGTCGAGGATGAAGAGGTTCAGCGCGGTGACCCGCTGGACGAGTCCGGCCTGCAGGCGCTCCCACTCGCGCGAGGGGATCACGCGGGGCACGAAATCGAACGGGAAGATCCGCTCGGTCCCTTCCTTCTCGCCGTACACCGCGAACGTGATGCCCTGGTCCATCAGCGAGAGCTTCTGCAGGCGCTCGCGTCGCTCGATCTCGCCCTGGGTGAAGCTCTCCAGAATCGAGACCAGGGGCCGGTAGTGCTGGCGCGCCGCTCCGTTGCGGTCGAACGCTTCGTCGAATGCCTTCGTTTCAGGCAGCCATTTCACGCCGCCAAGAATAGCATCTCGGCGCCGATGTCCGCGGGGGCGGCGATCCAGAGTTGGACCTCGACCGTAGTCATGGTAGTGAAAGGCGGGGATGGCGACGATCGGCGCGGATCTCGTCAGGCAGATGGCTGCCGGCGACCGGGAGGCCTTCGCCGTCTTCTACGATCGCTACGCGCCCGTGGTGTTTCCGCTGATACTGAGAATCGTCCGCGAGCGCGCCGATGCGAGCGACGTCCTGCAGGAGGTGTTCTGGGAAGCCTGGCGGGACGCCCCCGCCTACGACGCGGCGCGAGGGAGCCCCGAAGCCTGGATGGTCACGCGGGCGCGTACGCGCGCGCTCGATCGCATCCGGGCGACCCGCCGGCGAGGCGACACGTTCGTGGCGCCGCTGGACGAGGGCCTCGCGGCCCCCCACGAGTCGGCGCCCGACGCCGCCGAGCGCGCCGCCGATCGCGGGACGGTCATGAGTGCGCTGGACCGGCTGCCCGACGTCCAGCGGGAAGTCATCGAGCTCGCGTACTATGCGGGGCTCACCCAGACGGAGATCGCCGAGCGACTCAAGCAGCCGCTCGGCACCGTGAAGACGCGGATCCGACTCGCCCTCGAGCGTCTCCGCGCGGTGGTGAAGACGAGCGCATGACCCACGAACCGTACGACACGCTCGCGGCGACGTATGCGGTCGGCGCGCTCGACGGCCAGGAGCGCGCCGACTTCGAACGCCATCTGGCCGACGGATGCGACGTCTGCGAGGCGATCCTGCGCGAATCGGCCGAGGCGCTCGCGGCGCTGGCGCGCTCGGGGCCGCCCATGGTCCCGCCGCCGGCGGTCAAGGAAGAGCTCATGCGCCGCCTCGCGGCGACGACACCGGCGCGGCGCGGCGCGGCCCGCCCGCGGCCGCTCGTCTGGGCGGTGGGGACGGCCGCCGCCGTGATCGCGGCCGCGGCCTTCATCGGCACCTACGTCGCGGCGCGCTACGAGGCGCAGCTGGGCGTCATGGCGCGCGAGTCGGCGGCGCTGCGAGCGAAGGTGGAGCGCGAGATGGCCGTGCTGCGCGAGCAGACCGACGTGTACGCGAACGCCGCCGACCTGCTCCGCGATCCCCAGACGCAGATCGTCACCCTGCGCGGGCTCGGGCCGAGCCCCGAGGCGACCGGACGGGTCGTCTGGCATCCGGTCAAGGGAGGCTACGTCTTCGTGGCCAATCTGCCGGCGGCGCCGCCGGGAATGGCGTACGAGATATGGACGATCGGCGATGGAGCGCCCCGGCCCGCCGGACTCTTCCAGGTCGACCCGTCGAAGCGAGGCGCTCATCGCATCGATCCGGTGGAGGGCGGCAAGCCCGTGAAGGTCTTCGCCGTCACGCTCGAGACCTCGACGGGCGTGCCGACGCCGCAGGGCCCGATGGTGTTGGCCTCCGCGAAGTAGGCCGCCGGCGCGGATTGGCAGTCTGCCTGCTAGCGGCGGCGTGCCGCGTGGAGGACCGCGACGATCGTCATCGAGTCCTTGATCTCGTCGCGCTCGACCATCCGCACGACCTCCTCGAACGGGAACGCGCGCACCTCGATGAACTCCGTCGGATCGGGCGGGAGCTCGATCGCCCGCAGCCCTTCGGCGAGGTAGATGTTGGCGGTCTCGTCGACGACGCTCTTCGAGGTGTGGTACGCGCAGAGCTTCACGAGCCGGGCCGCCTCGTACCCCGCCTCCTCCGCCAGCTCGCGCTGAACCGCCGCCTCCTCGCTCTCTCCCGGCTTCATCGCTCCCGTCGGCATCTCCCAGAAGAAGCCGCCGGCGACGTAGCGGTATTGCCCGACCAGGACGACCGTGTTCGCGTCGAGGAACGGCAGCACGCCGACGCAGCCGGCGCACTCCACGACGCCGTAGATCGTCGTCCGTCCGTCGGGAAGCGCGACCTGATCCTCGCGGACGCGGATCCAGCGATTCTCGTAGACGGACCGAGTGGTGAGCCTTCGCCACGGGGTGCGCGCCAGGTGCCGGCGATCCGCCACGACGGGAGGACTGTAGCACGCGCCGTCCGCGCGAGGAACGGAGGTATACTCGTCGCCATGTCGCTTCCTCGGCCCGTCGAAGCGCTGTGGACCGAGCTCCAGTCGGTGCGCGCCGAGATCCTGGGAGAGGCCGACGGGCTCTCGCAGGGTCAGGCCGACTGGAAGCCGAGCGAGAAGGACTGGTCTGTCGGCGAGGTCGTGCATCACCTGATCCTCGCGGAGGTCGCGACGGGGAAGCTGACCACGAAGCTCACGCGCCAGGCCGAGGCCGCGGGCGCCGCCGGCGGTTTCCCGGGGGACCTCACCGCGTTCCGGCCGTTCCCGGCGCCGCCGGCCGGCGCGGCGCAGGCGCCCGAGGTCGTCTGGCCCGAGCTGGGCAAGCCGATCGCGGAGCTGCTCGCGACGATGCGGGCCACGCGCGAGCGGAGCCGTCAGTCGATCGAGAAGCTCGCGTCGCTCGATCCGCGCCCCCTGAAGTTCGAGCACTTTCGGTTCGGCGCGCTCGATCTCGCCCAGTGGTGGCAGCTGCAGGCGCATCACGACGAGATCCACCTCGTGCAGATCCGCGAGATCAAGAGCGCGCCCGGATTCCCCCGGGCGTGACACCGGGACGGGCGTGAAAGTCATCCTGCGAAATCCGCGGCGGGAGGTCGACGTCGCCGGCAACCGGCGGGTGAAGGACATCCTGCGCGAGCTCGACATCATCCCCGAGACGGTCCTAGTGATCTGCGGCGACGACCTCGTCACGGCGGACCAGGTGGTGCGCGAGGGCGACACGATCGAGCTGCGGCCGGTCATGTCGGGGGGCCGCGCGCGCTCGCGATGAAGTGCCGCAAGTGCGGCGAGCCGGCGGTCCTCGAGCTCCGGCGCCACAACGCCGCGTTCTGTGCGCCGGACTTCCTCGAGTTCTTCCGCAACCAGGTCCGCGAGGCGATCCGCAAGCACCGCATGTTCACGCGGGACGAGGCCGTGCTGGTGGCCGTCTCCGGCGGCAAGGACTCCCTCGCCCTCTGGGACGTGCTGATCGACGAGGGCTACCGCACGACCGGCCTCTACCTCGACCTCGGCATCTTCGAGTACTCGGTCGAGTCGAAGGCCAAGTGCGAGAAGTTTGCCGCGGCCCGCGGCGTCCCGCTGCTCGTCAGCGCCGTGCGCGACGAGGTCGGCGCGCCCGTCCCCGTCATCAAGGAGGTCACGCGGCGGCCGCCGTGCTCCGGCTGCGGCCTCTCGAAGCGCTACCTGATGAACCGCGAGGCGCTCGAGCACGGGATGCCGGTGGTGGCGACGGGCCACAACCTCGACGACGAGGCGGCGACGCTGTTCGGCTCAGTCATGCACTGGCAGACCGACGCGCTGCCGCGGCAGTCTCCCGCGCTGCCCTCGACGCACCCGAAGCTGGTGCGCCGGGTGAAGCCGCTCTACCGGCTCTCGGAGCGCGAGACGGCAGCCTTCGCCTTCTTGAGGAAGATCGACTACATCGTCGAGGAGTGTCCGTTCGCGAAGGGCGCCACCTCGATCACCCACAAGGAGATCCTGAGCCGCCTGGAGGACGCCTCGCCGGGGGCCAAGCACAACTTCCTCTTCGGCTTCCTCGATCGGGCGCGCCCGGCTTTCGAGCGCGCCGAGTCGGTGATACTCAACGAATGCGCGCGCTGCGGGCAGGTGACGACCGGCACGATCTGCGCGTTCTGCAAGCTGGCGGACCAGGTCAAGCGTCGGCAAGGAGAAGGGCATGCCAACCATCGAGCGTAACGGCGCGTCGATCTACTTCGAAGAGCACGGCCGCGGGTTTCCCATCCTCACGTTCGCGCCGGCGGGGCTGCAGTCGGTAATCGACGTCTGGAGCCGCCCCGCCGCGCCCATCAACCCCATCACCGAGTTCGCCGGAAGCTTCCGGGTGATCGTGATGGACCAGCGCAACGCGGGCGGCCGGTCAAGGGCGCCGATCGGCGCGCAGGACGGCTGGCACACGTACCGCGACGATCACATCGCCGTGCTCGACTCCCTCCGCATCGACCGCTGTCACCTGTACGGCCAGTGTATCGGCGGCTCCTTCATCATGAGCCTGCTGAAGGCGCAGCCTCAGCGCATCGCGAGCGCGGTGCTCGCGCAACCCATCGGCCGGGTTGGGGCCATGGCGCCCGGCCGCGCCGCCCGCTTCAACGCGTGGGCCGAGACCCTCAGGGACCATCCGGAGGCGACCCAGCCGGTGCTGGACGCGTTACACCAGAACATGTACGGCCCGGGCTTCGTCTACAGCGTCGATCGCGCGTTCGTGTCGAGCTGCCAGACGCCGTGCCTGGTGCTGGCGGGCAACGACGAGGCGCATCCGCTCCCGATCTCCGAGGAGGTCGCGAAGCTCCTGCCCAAATGCGAATTCATCCGCGAGTGGAAGCAAGGCGCGGCGCTGGCGGAGGCGAAGCCGCGTATCAAGGAATTCTTGACGAAGCACACGCCGCGATGAGCGCGAAGCTCGAGACGACCTTCCGGGGCGACACCGGGCAGCTCGAGCGCCGGATCTCGATGCGCGAGAAGCTCACGGCCGCCTACTTCGAGCGGGAGCGCGAGAGGATCTTCCGCCGCGCGTGGCTGCCGATCGGCCACGCCTCGCACCTGCCCGAGCCCGGCAGCTACTTCGTCCGCGAGCTGCCCGTCCTCAAGACGTCGCTCCTGGTCGTGCGCGGCCAGGACGGCAAGGTCCGCGCGTTCCACAATGCGTGCACGCATCGCGGCAACAAGCTCGTCCGCAGCGGCGCCGGCTGCCGGAAGAGCTTCAGCTGCGGATTCCATGGCTGGACCTTCTCGTCCGAGGGCGAGCTCAAGCTGGTGACCGACGAGCACCAGTTCAGAGATCTCGACAAGGGCGCGCTCGGGCTCCGGCCGATCCACACCCAGGTGTGGGAGGACCTCGTCTTCGTCAACGGCGCCGACGCGCCGGGCGAGTCGCTGCGGGAGTGGCTCGGCGAGATGTTCGACGAGTACGGGGGCTACTTCGAGCAGCACGAGCGGGTGGCGAGCCTGCGCATCAACGTGAACAGCAACTGGAACCTCGCCGTGAACTCGTTCACCGAGGGCTACCACACGCTCTACCTGCACCGGAACTCGGTGCCCGACTATCAGGGCGGCAAGATCAACCCGGACCGCCACCGGCCGTTCATGCAGCTCTTCAAGCGGCATCATCGCTACTCGGCGCCGGCCAACCCCGACCACCGGCTCACGCCGGCGGAGGCGCTCGTCATCAAGTACGGCAAGCGGATCATCCCGGCGTTCGGGGGCGAGATGCCGGCCCTGCCGCCGGGCGTGAACCCGTCGCGCTACGAGCACTGGGCCTTCGACGTCGTGCAGCTCTATCCCAACGCGGTGTTCCTCTTCGGCAACAACTGGCACATCGAGCTCTTCTTCGGCCCGATCGACGTCGACCACACCGAGGTCGTCCAGGACCTCTACTACTACCGGCCGAAGAACGCGGGCGAGCGGCTGAGCCACCAGTTCTTCCTGAGCCGGGGCCGCCAGGTGTTCCTGGAGGACATGAACACGCTCGAAGCCCAGCACGCGGTGCTGTCCTCGGGCATCCTCAGCCACCTGCAGCTCTCGCAGCAGGAGATGAGCCTGATGCACCACTACAAGGTCTCCCGGGAAATGCTCGATGAGTGACGCGCTCCTGCCGAAAGGGTTCGCCGATCTCCGTCACCTCGGCGAGTGGATCGTGCCGACCGAGGAGGGACGTCACAAGAAGAAGATCGCGGCCGACATCGAGACGGCGCGGCGCTTCTACGCGACGGTCTTCCCGCGGATGGAAGCCATCATCCAGCACCTCAACGGGGTCGCGTGGGAGATGATGGGCCCGGCCGACCGGAACCTGTTCCTGCTCGCCAGTATGTGCATGGAGGTGAGCCACCCGGTCGAGCTCGGCTGGCAGACCACCGACATCGCCGACGCCTTCCCGACCAGCCGCGTGCAGTTTCTGTCGGAGTCCGCCGGCTACTAGCGGACACCCGCGCCGCTCAGCGCGTGGCCTGCTCCAGCCACCACGGGTCCTTCGCCTCCGGGATCGTCTGCACGAGCACGTTCTGGATCTCGCCGCCGACCTTCTCGGCCCGGGTGACGTAGATGTTGGCGAGGACGTTCTGGCTCTGCGGGTCGAACTTGAACGGGCCCAGGGTCGAGTCGAACTGCACCCGGCGGAGCGCCTGGAGGAATCCCGCGGTGTCCTCCACGCTGCCGTTGACGGCCTCGAGCGCGCGGGCGATCACGTCGCCGCCGATGTGGCCCATCTGCACCAGCGGATCCATGTAGCCGAGCTTCTGTTTCGTCGACTCCACGAACCGGCGATTGGCGGGGAAGTCGAGCGCCGGGATGTAGGTGGCGATCTGGTAGGCGCCGAGCGCGGCGTCGCCCATCGCGCCGAGCCCGCTCTTGCCGTCGAGCGTGGCCCCCCAGTTGGCCAGCGTGAGCTTGTCCTTCAATCCGTACTCGGCGTAGGTCTTGACGAAGCGGATCGCGTCGATCCCGGAGTAAACGATGTAGACCACATCGGCGTCGCTCCCGGCCCGGCCGATCTGGGTCACGTAGGTGCCGAAGTCGGCGGTCCCGAGCGGCGCGAAGACCTCCGCGACGACTTTGCCGCCGGCCGACTCGAAGCCCTTCTTGAACATCTCGGCGTGCTCTCGGCCGTACGCGTAATCGCTCCCCGAGAAGATCGCCTTGCGCTTGCCGAGCCTGTCGTAGAGCCACTTGCCCATGTAGTAGGAGCCGGTGCCGCCGGGCTGGAACGTCCGGAAGATGTACGGGCTCCGCTGGTCGCGGGTCAGCCCGCCGGAGTTCGCCATCGTGATCACGAGCGGCACCTTCGCGTCGTGGACCGCGCTCCGCAGCGCATAGGCGACGGCGCTGCTCACGATGCCCGTGAGTACCGCCACCTTCTCCTGCTCGATGAGCTTGCGGACTTTCGTCAGGCCCACGTCAGGCTTCGCCTCGTCGTCCTCCACGATCAGCTGCACCTCGCGCCCGGCGATGCGGTTGCCGCGCTGGTCGAACGCGAGCTTCATGCCGACGAGCTGCAGCTCGCCGAGTACCGCGAACGGGCCCTTGAACGGATACATCACGCCGACCTTGATCGGCGTCTTCGCAGCGGGGCTCTGCGTCCAGCCGGGAGCGATCCAGGCCGCGACCAGGCCGGTGCCGACCGCGATGGCGACGGTGAGCTTGCGCATACGTCCTCCTTGGGGCACTGCCGGGACGCGCCGATCGATCGAGCCGCGCGGGGCGAGTCAGTGCCCGCCCCGCGCGGCCCGCTGACGCCGTTACGCCGTGGTGGGATCGCGAGCCGGTACCGCGATCACGGGGCAGTCCTCCAGCACGCCACGCTGGTCGGCCTCGGCGAGCACGGCCTGGATCGTTTGCACGAGCTGGCGCGCCGCATCCACGCTGAGCTCGACCGCCACGCGGGCGCCCGGCCCCATCGCCTCGTTGACGAAGTCGATGTTGAGCGCGTGCTCGAGCGGCAGATCGTACGGATGGTCGTACGAGACGTTGGCCTCGCGGACGTCGAACCACTCCGGGCCGCTCTTGCCGCGACCCGTGATCTTCACCTGCTGCGCGATCATCGTGCACATTGTTCGGGCTCCCGACGTCCGCTCAGCGCAGGGTCCGGTCGGTGAAGGCGAAGAGCTTCTTCCAGCCGTCGACGGCCTGATCCTGCCGGTAGGCGGCGCGATCGTAGTAGAAGAAGCCGTGGCCGGCGCCGTCGTAGCGATGGAACTCGTACTGCTTGCCGTGCTTCTTCAGCTCGGCCTCGTGCTGGTTGACCTGCTCCGGCGTCGGTGACTTGTCCTCGTTGCCGAAGAGCCCGAGCATCGGAGCCGAGAGGTCCTTCGTGTACTCGATGGGCGCCACCGGCTGGTTGGGCGTGAGCTCTTCCTTGGACATCACCACGCGCCCGCCCCAGCACTCGATCACCGCGTCGAGGCCCTTCAGCCGGCAGCCCGCGAGGAACGCTTGCCGGCCTCCCGAGCACGTGCCGAAGATCCCGATCTTGCGGCTCACGTACGGCAGCGAGCGGAGCCATGCGTTCGCGCCATCCAGATCGCCGAGCACCCTCGCGTCCGGCGCGCCGCCGGCCGCGCGCACCTTGGCCCCCACATCCTCGGGGGTGCCGTGGCCGTCGCGGAAGTACAGGTTCGGCGAGATCGCCACGAAGCCGTGGTGCGCGAACTTGCGCGTGCACTCGCGGTACCACTCGTCCCAGCCTGGCGCGTGGTGGATGACGACCATGCCCGGGAACGGGCCCGAGCCCAGCGGCCGCGCCACGTACGCGTTGATGCTGTCCCCGTTGTGCCCCCGCATGGTCACCGTCTCGGCGATCATGCCTTCGTACTGATCGGTCTGGTACGCGTGAGCCATGTCAGCCTTCCCTCCGGTTGAGATGTTGGAAGAAACGCGTGTCCGCCGGCGTGTCGATGTTGTAGAGCCGCGCGCAATTGCTCCAGAGGATCTTGCGGCGTACCTCGTCGCCGAACGGCAGCCCGAAGAACTGCTCCATTGCCTCGGGGAACGCGCCGTCCGAGTGCGGGTAGTCGGTCGAGACGACGAAATAGTCGGCGCCCATCTTGTTGACGACGTCGACCGCCGGCTCCTCGTCGACGTCGAGCGCGATGTAGCACTGACGCTTGAAATACTCGCTCGGCAGCATCGAAAGCTGATGCTCGCACCCCGGCCCGAACTTCTCCCACTGGTCGTCGAGCCGCCAGAGCCACCAGTAGAGCCAGCCGGCCGTGCCCTCGAGGAACGCGCAGCGCAGCCGGGGATGGCGCTCGAGGATACCGCCCGTGGTCATGCTGGCGATCGCGCCCATCAGCTCGACCGGATTGCGGATGGCGTGGGCGATCGGGTGGAAGTTGGCGTGGCCGACGTAGCGCCGGCCGGCGTCGTCCTTGAGCGAGGTATTGCCGGTCGGATGGAATCCGATCGGGACGTCGAGCTCCTCGAGCGCGCTCCAGAGCGGCTCGCACGCTTCGTCGTGCAGGTGCTGCCCGCTGACCGGGTTCGGCGTGCCGATGATGCCGACGGCGCCGAGCTCCCGGACGCATCGCCGCGCCTCGTCGATCGCCGCCGGGATGCTGTGCATCGCGATCTGCGCGGCGAACTTCAGCCGCGCCGGCTGGTGCTGGCAGTAGTCGTACGCCCAGTTGTTGTAGGCGCGCGCGAGCGCCGCCGCGTAGTCCGCGGCCAGGTCGTCGTGCATCAGGATCTGCCGCCCGCGCGTACCGTACATGACGGCGACGTCGACCCCCTCGATGTCCATCGCGGTCAAGGTCGAACCCGGATCGAAGCCGCGGCCGCGCGCGACCTGGAAGTGCGGGTGCCGCGCACGGCTCCGGCGCCGTAGCTCGCGGCTCGACGCGGTCGCGCCGAGCGCCTTCGCGTGCGCCGGAATCGCGAGCCCGGCGACCTCCATCCCCATGATGATGTCGGCGTTGCCCTTGTCCTCGGCGCTCGCGCTGAGCGTTTGCTGCTGCCCTCCGAAGAACCGCGGCAGGTTCGCGCGATGCGGGCCCTCGAGGTAGCGCGACCACAGATCGTCGGGCTCCATCATGTGCAGGTCGCTGTCGAGGATCAGATAACCGTCGCGGGCCATGTCGCACCTCCACCGGTCTCGAGAGCCTGGGTTCGTGGCTTCCGGCGCCCGCCGATTATCTCCAGAAGCGCGGGCGAGATAAAGGCCCCCTCCGACGGGTCTCCTCTCCGATCGCTTTGGAGTGTTCACCCGATTGCTCCGGGTTCGAGCGCGGCCCCACAGTCAAATAAATCCTGGTCGGAGACTCGGCCGACCACTCGAACTGGGGGAAGTCGCAATGGCCCGCCTGACCTGCGCCTCGCGACCGTACGTCGTCGGTCTCGCGCTGCTCTTGCTCGCCGCGCCGCTCGTGGTGGCGGTGCAGCTCGTCTCGGATATCGGTATCGCTCGCGCCAAGGGGCCCGGCGGCCGAGGAGCCGCCAGCGGGGGAGGTAACCGAAACGGCGGCGGAAACGGCGCCGGCGCCTCTGCCGGCGGGGGTGCCGGTGGAGACGGTGTTAGCGGTGCCTCCGGCGCAGGGGCTGGTAGCGGCCCCGCCGCGGCTGGCGCAGCCGGAGCGGGCGTCGGTGGCGCATCCGGACCCGGCGCTGCCGGCGGCGGCGCGGCCGGTCCGGTGGGCGTTGGCGCCGCCGCCGGCAGCACCGGCGCGGCAGGGGCTAGTGTCGGCGGCACCGCGAGCGCCGAGGCGAGCGCACCGGGGCCGAGCGGGAGTCCCAGCGCGGACGGTGTGAGCCCCGGAGGCCCGGGCGTCGGAAGCACCGGTGGAGACACTGCCACCGCGCGGCCGAACCGGATCTACGAGGCCTCTCGGGAAGCCTCTGGGGCCGCCTCGGCAGCCGCGCGTGCGGCGAAATCCGCGTCGCCTGACGCTGCCGAGGTCGTGCACCGCGAGGCCCTGGCGATGTTCATCCGGGCGAGCCTGGCGGCGCCGGACTCGCACCAGTACCAGCTGGGGATGGGCTGGTGTTACCTCGGGCTCGGCCAGCAGGACGACGCGCGGGCGGCATTTCGACGGGCCCGGCAGCTCGGGCCCACCGACGATGCCGTGCGCGAGGGTCTCCGGCGCGCGGGCCTCTGACGCGATCGTCGCGAGATGGGAGCGAGGACGAAGCTGGTGGCACCGCTCGAGGTGGAGCCGCGCGCGGAGCATCCGCATCGATGCAAGGCCGGTCATCGCTGGCAGCACGGCGGACCGGCGGCGACCACCTGCCGCATCCCGAGCTACGATCCGATCTCGGGCGATCTGCCGTTCGTAGGTCCCGAGGATTGCCCCGTGTGCTCCGGCCGGAGCGATCTGCTGATCAGAGAGCCCCATTCGCACTACTGCAACATCTGCGACGGAGACTGGAGTCACGAAGGCCACTGTCTCGACAGTCTCGCCGCGTGCTGTCCCTGGTGTTTTCCGAAGCCCGACGCCGAGCCGTTGCCGGGCGCCCGCTCAGGTCCGCATTTCCACGTCTGCGCGGAATGCGGGCAGAACTGGCGTCACGCGACCGGGTGCTCCGCGCCCCTTCGTGCGGCGCTTTCGGAGTGCCCGGGTTGCCGGAGCGCTAGCCCGCCGACCGGACGCGATGTGCAGACACGAGCGCCCTCCCCGGCGACTCCGTCAACCGGCGCACGAGCTATCGGCGCTCGCATCGGCGCTCGCGTCAGGCTACCCGCTCGTTCGATCGGAATCGCCGCGGCCGTGCTGCTGTCGATCGCGGTCGTGCTCAAGGGCTATACGATGCTCCGGAGCCCGGACGCCGACGACAGCGCGCCCGTCCGCAAACCGCGAATCGAAGCGCCGAGCCCTGCGTCAGATCTACCGCCGCCGGCGCCTGAGCCCGCGCCGCTCGCTCCCGCGTCGGACTTGCCGAAGCCGCCGGCCAAATCGAGCTCGGTGAAGTCTATCCCGTCGGCGAAACCGTTCCCGCCGGCGAAACCCATCGCGCCGGCGAAACCGATCCCGCCGAGCACTGTTGCCGATCTGCCGGCCCCCCGCGCTCCCGTCGGCGACCGTGTCATCGAGCCGCGGGCTCAGGAGTCGCGTCCCGACGAGCCTGCGAAGCCCGCGCCGTTCGTCGCGCGCCCGGCGGTTGTCGCCGAGACACCGCCGCCGGCGCCGGAGACTCCGCCGACCCCGAGCGAGAGTGGACCACCCACGCCTGTTCGGGCGGCGCTACCGTCGATCCCGGGAGCGCCTCCGTTCGCCGGGCTCAGCGGCAGCAGCGGCCTGGGCACGTCGCTGGACGGCCATCCACGGCGCGCCCCTCGATAGCGCGCGGCGCGATTTGCGCCATCCCCCGTGGCCCCGGTAAGATGAATTACTGTTCAGTCCGTCGGGGAGGTTGCCATGCGGGATGCAGTCATCGTCGGGGCCGTGCGGACGGCCGTCGGACGCAAAGGTGGAAAGCTCTCGGGGATTCGCCCGGATGATCTCGCGGCGCTGGTGTTGAAAGATCTGGTCGCGCGGCTGAAGATCGATCCGGCCCAGATCGAGGACGTCATCCTCGGCTGTGTCGACCAGCTCGGGGAGCAGGGGTTCAACATCGCGCGCAACGCAGCGCTGATCGCGGGCTTGCCCGTCGAAGTGTGCGGCACGACCCTCGACCGGATGTGCGGCTCCGGCCAGCAGGCCGCCAACTTCGCCGCGATGGGCGTGATGGCCGGCCAGTACGACGTCGTCATCGCCGGCGGGATCGAGCACATGACGCGCGTGCCGATGGGCTCGAATGCCATGGGGCCGGGCGATGGGCCGCTCTCGCCGAAGCTCCAGGAGCGCTTCAACATCGTGCCGCAGGGCATCTCGGCCGAGATGATCGCCGAGAAGTGGGGGCTCAAGCGGGAGGAGCTCGACGAGTTCTCGGCGCAGAGCCACGAGAAGGCCGGCCGCGCCATCGCCGAAGGCCGCTTCAAGCGCGAGATCGTCCCGGTGACGTTGCCGGACGGCTCCGTCTTCGACACCGACGAGGGCGTCCGCGTCCCGGTGAATCGCGACAAGATGGCGACGCTCGCGCCGTCGTTCAAGCCCGACGGCGTCGTGTCGGCGGCGAACTCGTCGCAGATCTCCGACGGCGCCGCGGCGTTGATGTTCATGTCCGCCGACCGGGCCAAGGTGCTCGGACTCAAGCCGCGGGCCCGCGTGGTCGCGACGGCGCTCGCGGGAGTCGATCCGACGATCATGCTCACGGGACCGATTCCGGCGACCCAGCGCGTGCTCCGCAAGGCCGGCCTGACGCTCGACCAGATCGACCTGGTCGAGATCAACGAGGCGTTCGCG
>Ga0209470_1000025_pt1 | contig 87762 bp, 91 predicted proteins | sample GraSoiAngelo_125_FD_185882 | JGI IMG/M metagenome (GOLD analysis project Ga0209470, IMG submission 185882) | Grasslands soil microbial communities from the Angelo Coastal Reserve, California, USA - 14_0927_05_40cm (SPAdes) (version 2) | ecosystem: Environmental > Terrestrial > Soil > Grasslands ... | reverse complement strand
TCGAAGCGATGCGGCTCTGCGCGTATCTCTCGCGGGTCCAGACGTTCGACTACCGCGAGTGGATCACCGCCGGTGAAGCCTTCACGCTCGCCACCGAAGGCAGCGCCCGCGTGCTGGGGATGGGTCGGATCGGCCGGCTCCTGCCGGGCTTCAAGGCCGACGTGGTGTTCCTCGATCTGTCCCGCACGGGCTGGGTCCCCCTGAACGATGCGCTGCTCCAGCTCGTCAACACGGAGAGCGGCGCGGCCGTGGACAGCGTGATGGTGGGGGGCCGGCTCGTCCTCGAGCACGGACGGCTCTTGACGGTCGACGAGGCGAAGATTCGCGCCGAGGCCGAGCGCGCGGCCGAGCGCCTCAGGGCCGTCAACGCCGAAAGCTACGCGTCAGCGCGCGCGCTCGCCGAGCACGTCGGCGCGTTCTGCCTGCGCGTGACCGGTCACGAGGGACGCAAGTGAGCGGTCGGCACGACCCAGAAGTAGATGTAGTGAGTCCGGGAATCCACGGTGACCCGGTGGGAGCGCTGGGGCACCCAGGAGCCCATGTCGTAGTTGTGTGAGACGACCCGCGTGCCCGGGGCGAGCTCGGTCAGGAGCCTGGGGCGGAGCCGGAGGTTGAGCTCGGGGAGCAGGTAAAGCGTCACCACGGTCGCCTGGGCGAAGTCGGCCACGAAGATGTCGCCGTGCACGAAGCGCACGAGGTGCGTCACGCCCGCCTGGCGCGCGTTCTCGTTGGCCACCTCGATCAGCGCCGGATCGATCTCAATACCGACGCCTCGCGTTCCAAATTTCCGGGCCGCCGCGATGACGATGCGCCCGTCGCCCGAGCCCAGGTCGTAGAGCAGATCGTTCGGGCCGACGCTCGCGATCTGCAGCATCTCCTCGATCACGCGCTCGGGCGTCACGACGTACGGCACGTCGGGAAGCCGCCGTCCTGGCGCGCATCCTCCGGCCGCTGCCGTGCCCAGCAGGATCGCGGCGACCGTGAGCAGCCACCTGCGGTGATGCGTCATGGGGCGATCCTCGCGTGGCGGGCGCTCACGACGAGCCGTCAGCGCGCGGCCGGCCGGTTGGCGAGGCCGATGCTGCGGCCGACCTGCGACGGGCGCGGCACCGGGTCGTGGACCGCCTGGATCGACACCAGACGCTCGCGGACCGTCGGGGCCATCGGCGCGGCCCGGCGCGTGGCCTGGCTCACGTGGAGCGACATCAGCTCGTTGGTCGCCGCCAGATAGCCGGCCGTCGCGTGGTGCATCTCGTGGAAGTAGTGGATGCGCTTGTCGTCGTGACCGAGCAGCAGAGTCGTGAAGCGGAGCTGATCGCCGGCGAGGACTTCCCGGTGGTAGGTGACGTGGGCTTCGAGGCAGAACGTGGTCACGCCGGCCGCGCGTCGATGAGCGTCGTCGAGGCCGACCCAGCGGAAGAACGCGTCGGTCGCGTAGTCGAAGACGACCAGGTAGTAGCCGACGTTCATGTGGCCGTTGTTATCGATCCACTCCGGGCGGACGACGTCGCGATAGACGTCGAGCGGCGCGGCGAGCGTCACCGGCGGTCGGGCTTCTTGCTCGCCGGGGCTCCGCTCAGCGACGCCAGCACGTCGAACAGGATGCCGAAGTCGAAGTGGCCGAGGCCCAGGCCGCGCGCCATCGTCAGCCATTCCTGGACCAGGGCCGTCGTGGGCAACGGCACGCCGACGGCGCGGCCTTGCTCGAGGGCGAGCTGCAGGTCCTTCTGGATCATCGGCACCGGAAACCACGCGTCGGTCGGCATCTTGCCGATGACGAACGGGCCACGATACTTCACCATCGGCGACGCAACGACGGATTTGAGCAAGGCCTCCACCGCCGTCTCGCGCGGAATCCCCGATTTCTCGGCGAGCAGCACCGCTTCGCTGAACGCCAGCATCTGGACGGCGAGCCCGAGATTGGTCGCGACCTTCATCGCCTTGGCGAGCCCGAGCGGGCCGACGTGCGTGATCCCGCCCGGCCCCATGGTCAGCAGATACGGCCGGACACGCTCGAGGGCGGCGGCGTCACCGCCGACGGCGATCGAGGCCTGACCCTGCTCGACGGTGATCGTGCTGCCGGAGACGGGGGCGTCGAGCATCGTCGCGCCCCGACGGGCCACGGCGTCGCCGATCTCGCGCGTGAGCGCCGGGCTCACCGTGCTCATCTCCACGTACGTCGTGCCTGGTCCGAGCGCGCCGACGATGCCGTCCGGAGCCAGAGCCACCGCGCGGAGCGCGGCGTCGTCGGTCACCATGCTGAAGACCGCCTCGGTGGAGGCCGCGACGGCCCCTGGCGTTTTCTCGAGCCGGAGCCCGGCGGTGACGAGATCGCGCGCCTTCTCTGGTGTCCGGTTGTAGCCGACGACCGTGTGGCCCGCGGCGAGCAAGCGACGGGCCAGGCGGCTTCCCATCGCGCCGAGACCGACGAACCCCAGCGTTGCCATCACCGTCTCCGACCTTTGCGAGCGCTCGGCTTGCGCGTCGCCCGCCGGCGACGGGGCATCTGCACTGCGTCATCAACGATTGCGATGGCGCTGATCTCGAGCTTGCACCGCGCGTGCGTGGCCAGGCGCGAAACTTCGACCGTGGTCGTCGTCGGCAGATGGTCGCCGAGGTACTGAGCCCAGACGCGGTTCATGTCATCCTGCTCCGCCACGTTCGTCACGTAACGCGTCGCCGACACGAGATCGCCGAGCGTGCAGCCGGCGGCCTCCAGCGTCTTCTTGACGTTCTCCATCGCCAGCGTCGCCTGTTCGCGCATCGTGGCCGGCAGGTCGAACTCCTCGTCGCGATGTGGATGACTGTGATACACGGGCGCCGCGGTCACGCCTGACAAAAAGACCAGATGGCCCCGGCGGACGACGATGCCGGGAGCATACGGCATGACGACGTCGGTCCGGCGATCGGCATGATGGACCACGCTGACGGATTTCGTCATGGTCTCCTCTGGGCCTGGCGCGCCGCATCGTACCACGCGCGGATAACCTTTCTCTCCAACCTGGGAAGATTGTTGCCCTGTGCGCGAGTCGGTGACGTCGAGATGTTGCACATGGCGTGGGCTTCGTTGCCACAGGCCGGGGCACAGTTGTTGCTCCCCTCGTGCGCCGCCATGAGCGCCAATAGACCTGATGCCTGGGCCATCATCCTGGCCGGTGGTGACGGCCTTCGTCTGCGCTCGTTGACTCAGAAGATCGCGGGTGATCTTCGTCCCAAACAATTCTGCGCGCTGGTCGACGGCGAGACCATGTTCGATCGCACGCGCCGTCGCGCCGGGCTGCTAGTCAGGCCAGATCGCCAGGTCGCCGTCGTGACCCAAGAGCACCGCGAGTACTTCGGTCCGCTGTCGTCGGATCTCGCGCCCGGCTGCCTGGTCGTTCAGCCGAGCAATCAGGGCACGCTGGCCGGCATCGTGTATTCCGTGATGCGCGTCGAGCATCTGGCCGGCGACGTGCCGATCGCCATCCTGCCGTCCGACCACGATGTGATCGACGATCGAGCGTTCATGACGTACGTCGAGAGCGCGGTGGAGCTGGTGCGCGCGCTGCCCGATCGCGTCGTGCTCCTCGGCATCGAGGCCGAGACGCCAGAGACCGACTACGGCTGGGTCGAGCCGTCGCGGCTGCCGTTGCCGGTCGACGGCCCGCCGGTGTTTCCGGTCCGGCGATTCTGGGAGAAACCGTCGCCGACGCTGGCGCGCCTGCTCCTCGAGCGCCGTTGTCTCTGGAACAGCTTCGTGATGGTCGGCTGGACCAGCGCGTTCATCGACTGTGTTCGTGCGACGGTGCCCGAGGCCCTCGTCACGTTCGTGCCCCTCCGCCAGGCGCTGGGTACCCCCCAGGAAGAGGCCGTCGCGGCGATGGTCTACGCCCATCTGGCTCCGCTGAGCTTCTCGGCCCGCGTGCTGGTCCGCGTGCCCGATCGGCTCCTCGCCGTCAGGGTGAAGGACGTCGGCTGGAGCGACTGGGGGCATCCGGCTCGGGTGATGGCGGCGCTGCGCCGTACCGGCCGGCAGCCCACCTGGCTCGAGCCCGACGGGCTGGCCTCGACCGCCTGATCAACCTGATTCCGGAGGGCCAGCACTGTACACTTGGGCCGATGGCCGTCATTCTGGTCGTCGAGGATGACACCGACACGCGCCAGGCCCTTGGCGAGTACCTGACCGCGCTGTTCCCCGACGCTCGCGTCCTGATGACCGAGTCCGGGGAGAATGGCCTCGAGCTCGCCGTTCGCACCCGACCGACCGTCGTCCTCCTTGATCTCCGCTTGCGCGGCATCCACGGCTTCGAGTTCGCCACCCGCCTGCGCCAGTATCCCGTCGCCGCGGGGGTGCCCATCGTCGCGTTGACCGGCGACATGAGCCCGGCTACCTTACTCAAGGCCGAGGAGGCCGGATTCGCCGCCTTCCTCCGTAAGCCCGCCGACATGGACCGTCTGGAGACGGTGCTGCGGCCGCTGCTCGAGGGCAGAGCCTCGGCGTAATCCAGTAGCGCAAGGAGACGGCTGTCGAATCGTTGAGGGGACGTGTGGGCGTCGTCACCGGCGGCGCCAGTGGCATCGGTCGTGCTCTGGCCGAGGGCCTCGCTGCGGAAGGCGCGGCCGTCGTCGTGGCCGACGTCGACGAGGCCGGCCTCGCCGAGACCGTCAAGCGAATCGAGGCGCGGGGCGGACGCGCGCTCGCCGTCCGTACCGACGTGAGCGACCGGGCCCAGGTGCAGGCGCTCGCCGACCGCGCCTTCTCGGCGCTCGGCCGTGTCCACGTCCTCTGCAACAACGCCGGCGTGGCGATCTGGGGTGGGCTCGAGACGGCCACCCACCGGGACTGGGAGTGGACGCTCGGCGTCAACCTCTGGGGCGTGATTCACGGGCTCGAGGCCTTCCTGCCGCGGATGATCGCCCAGCGCGACGGTGGCCACGTCGTCAACACGGCGTCGATGGCCGGACTCATCGCCTCGCAGGGGCTGGGTGTCTACAACACGTCGAAGTACGCGGTGGTCGGGCTTTCCGAGACGCTCGCCAAGGATCTGCGGCCCTACGGCATCGGCGTGTCGGTGCTCTGCCCGATGGGTGTGGCCACCCAGATCCGCGCGAGCGAGCGGAATCGACCGGCCACGCTGCGCAACGAGAAGCCCGCCTCCACGCCCGTCGATCTGATCGGCCGCACGCTCGATCCGGACACGGTCGCGGCGATGACGATCGCGGCCATCAAGGACAATCGGCTGTACGTCATCACTCATGAGGAGGGCCTCGAGCCGTTGCGTCGGCGCTTCCAGCGACTCGAGCAGGCCGTCCTCGCCCGAAAGCCCTAGCCACGCCACGCTGGATCTCGACCGCGGCCGATCTCGAGGAGATGGTGCGCCATCTCGCCGGGCTCGACGAGATCGCGCTCGACACCGAAGGCGACAGCCTCCATCACTATCCGGAGCGGCTGGCGCTGATCCAGATCGCCGATCGCGCTGACCAGGCGTGGCTCGTGGATCCCCTGGCGCTCGCCGATCTCGAGCCGCTCGGCAAGCTCGTCGGCGGCGAGCGGCCGCAGGTGGTCCTGCACGCCGGCGACAACGACCTCGTCCACCTCAAGCGCCGCTACGGGTTCACGTTCGGCGCCATCTTCGACACGTCGCTGGCGGCGCGCTTCCTGGGCGCCCGTGCCCTCGGCCTCGACGTGTTGCTGCGCGAGTATCTCGGCGTCGAGCTGCCACCGTCGCGCCAGAAAGACGACTGGTCGGTGCGTCCGCTGACCGAAGCCCAGGAACGCTACGCGGCCGCCGACGTGTTGCACCTGCTGGCGCTGAAGGACCGCCTGGTGGAGCCGCTCCGCGCCGCCGGACGCTTGCACTGGGTGGAGGAAGAGTGCGCCGCGCTCGCAGCCGAGGCGGTGGCCGAGCGTCCGGCCGACCCCGACGCGTTCTTCCGGCTCAAGGGCGCGCGCGATCTCACGCTGCGGCAGGTCGGAATTCTCAGGGCGCTCTGGCAGCTCCGCGAGCGGCTCGCCAGGAGCGCGGATCGTCCACCGTTCAAGGTGCTCGGCGACGCCACGCTCGTCGCCCTGGCCGTGGCGGCGCCCCGCACCGTCGCCGACCTCGGCAAGATCCCGGGCTGCACGCCGCGCGTCGTCGGTCGCTGGGGCCAGGCGATGCTCGAGGCGATCGCCCGTGCTCAGGCCCTGCCCGAGTCCGAGCTGCCCGTGGCGCCACGACCGCCGCGGCTCCCGTCGGTGCCGGGGCCGGTGCGGCGGCGCATCGAGCTACTGCGGCAGTGGCGGACCGACGCGGCGCCCGCGACGGGGCTCGAGTCGGGCGTCGTCCTGCCGAATCGGCTCATGCGTCCCATCGCGGAAGCCGCGCCCCGCGACCTCGAGGCGCTGTCACGCGTGGAAGGCATCCGGCGGTGGCGCGTCGAGTCCTTCGGCCCGCAGATCCTTGCCGCGATGTGGACGACGTGAGAACGTCGGCGGCATGAGTGAGTGGACGGAGCTCGTGGTCGATGACGACGCGGGCCTGCGTGCGATCTTGAGGACGGCGAAATCGGTCGCGGTCATCGGCGCCAAGATCGGCGCCCACGAGCCGGCCTATTACGTGCCGGCCTATCTCGCGGCACGCGGCTACCGGATCCATCCCGTCAACCCCAAGCTGGTCGGCGAGACGATTCACGGCGTGCGCGTCGTCGGGAGCCTCGCCGAGCTCGCCGGCTCGGTCGACGTCATCGAGATTTTCCGGCGGCCGCAGTTCCTGCCCGGCCACGCCAGCGAGATCCTCGGGCTTCGCTGGCGACCTCAGGCCGTGTGGTTCCAGCTCGGCATCCGGAACGACGCGGCGGCCGAGGCGCTGGCGCGGGCGGGAATCAAGGTCGTCCAGGATCGCTGCATGATGCCGGAGCACCGGCGCTTACTGGGGGCGGCATAGATGGCCGGCGAATACGCATTCGTGATGAAAGACCTCCGCAAAGTCGTCCCGCCCAAGCGGGAGATCCTGCGCGGCATCTGGCTCTCGTTCTTCCACGGCGCCAAGATCGGCGTGGTGGGCGCCAACGGGGCGGGCAAATCGACGCTCCTGCGCATCATGGCCGGCGTGGACGACGACTTCCAGGGCGAGGCGTCTCCGGCCGCCGGGCTCAAGATCGGCTACCTGTCGCAGGAGCCGCAGCTCGATCCGGCCAAGGACGTGCGGGGCAACGTCGAGGACGGAGTCGCCAGCACGCGCGCGCTGCTCCAGCGCTTCGAAGAGGTCAGCACGCGTCTCGGCGAGCCACTCGCCGACGACGAGATGGAGAAGCTGCTCGAGGAGCAGGGACGATTGCAAGACCAGATCGACGCCGTCAATGCGTGGGATCTGGATCGGACCGTCGAGCTGGCGATGGACGCGCTCCGCGTGCCGCCGGGCGACATGGACGTGGCGAAGATCTCCGGGGGCGAGCGCCGGCGCGTCGCGCTCTGCCGTCTGCTGCTCGCGCGCCCCGACATGCTGTTGCTCGACGAGCCGACCAATCATCTCGACGCCGAGTCGGTGGCGTGGCTGGAAGGGTTCCTCAAGGACTACGCGGGCACGGTCGTCGCCATTACGCACGACCGCTACTTCCTCGACAACGTCGCGCGGTGGATCCTCGAGCTCGACCGGGGGCACGGCATCCCGTGGGAAGGCAACTACTCGTCCTGGCTCGAGCAGAAGCGCCAGCGCCTGGAGCAGGAAGAAAAGACCGACCTCGCCCGCCAGCGCACGCTCGCGCGTGAGCTCGAATGGGTGAAGATGGCGCCCCGGGCGCGCCAGGCCAAGTCCAAGGCGCGGCTCCAGGCGTACGACGCCATGCTCGGCGAGTCCTTCGAGCAGCGGGCCGCCGCGCTCGAGATCGCCATCCCGCCGGGACCGCGTCTCGGCGACGTCGTCGTCGAGGCGGCAACGGTCGGCAAGGCCTTTGGTGATCGCGTGCTGATCGACGACCTCTCCTTCCGGCTGCCCCGCGGTGGCATCGTCGGCGTCATCGGGCCCAATGGTGCCGGCAAGACGACGCTCTTCCGCATGATCGCCGGCCAGGACACGCCCGACCGCGGCACGCTGCGGGTCGGCGACAGCGTGAAGCTTGCCTACGTCGACCAGAGTCGTGACGCCCTCGACGGCAAGAAGACGGTGTGGGAGGAGATCTCGGGCGGCCAGGACGTCCTCGACGTTGGCGGCCGGAAGCTGCAGTCGCGCGCCTACGTCGCCTCGTTCAACTTCAAGGGCAGCGACCAGCAGAAGCGCGTCAGCGAGCTCTCGGGCGGCGAGCGCAATCGCCTGCACCTGGCCAAGATGCTCAAGAGCGGCGGCAACGTGCTGCTCCTCGACGAGCCCAGCAACGATCTCGACGTGGACACGCTGCGTGCCCTCGAGGACGGCCTGCTCGACTTCGCGGGCTGCGCGATCGTGATCAGCCACGACCGCTGGTTCCTCGACCGCATCGCCACCCACATGCTCGCCTTCGAGGACGAGGGCCGCGTGGTGTGGTTCGAGGGCAATTACCAGGATTACGAGGCCGACCGGCGGCGCCGTCTCGGCGCCGAGGCCGAGCGGCCCCACCGCCTGCGTCTCAAGCGCCTGCCGCGAGCTTAGCGCAGACGATCAGCACGTTCTCGGCCGCGCGCCTGACGCGCCGCAGCCGCACGGACTCGAAGTGCGGGCGCAGCGTGGCGGCCAGGCGGTGAGCGTCGCCGCGGCGGTGACGGTTGATCACGAGCACACCGCGGCGGGAGAGCAGCGGAACCAGCGCGCGGAGCAGCGGCAGCGAGCGTTCGAGCGGCTCGGCATAGGTCGCATCCTCGAAGACGAAATCGAAGCGCCGCCGGGCGGCGTTGAGCCAGCGCGCGACGACGTCGGCCTCGCCGGTGAGGTATTCCACGCCGGGCACGCGCTCGAGGCCGAACCAGTCGTGGGCGGCCTCCAGGATGACGGGATCGCGCTCGATGACGGTGACGCTGCGCGGGCGGCACCTCGCGCGGAGCACGTGGAGCGACGTGCCCCCGCCCAGGCCCACGAACAGCGCGGACGGGCGCGCCGGGACCGGCGCCGCGTCGATCGCGTGCCACCAGTACTCGCGGGTCACGCGGTCCCACTTGCCGCCGAGCGGGTACACCGACAGCGTGTCGCCCGCCACGATCAGACGGCGCTCGGCCGTGTCCTCGATGACCCGCACCCGTCCCGACAGCGGCGAGCGGCGATCGAAGACGGTGTGCGAGGTTCTCACGCTTGGACAGCGTCCCGGAGAGTTACAGCTCTGATCGCCAGACCGAGCAATCGCCGCGGGTGATTCCGGGGGCCCGCCGTGCGAGCCGAGACGCGTCGCGCGGCGAGGCGAGCGCTGAAATGCCCGGACAACGAGCCGAGACGCGTCGCGCGGCGAGGCGAGCGCTGAAATGCCCGGATAACGAGCCGAGACGCGTCGCGCGGCGAGGCGAGCGCTCAAATGCCCGGATAACGGCCCGGGTGCCCGCGGCCGTTTCAAAAATCGTGGGGAGCCCGGATGCCCGTGCCCTGATACATAATCACCGAGGCGACATCCTGATCGCGCCGTCGAGCCGGATGGTCTCGCCGTTCAGCATGACGTTCTCGACGACGTGCAGCACCAGCGCCGCGTACTCCTCGGACCGGCCGAGTCGGGGCGGGAAGGGGACCTGCTTGCCGAGCGAGATGCGAACGGGCTCGGGCAGCGTGGCGAGCAGTGGCGTGTCGAAGATGCCGGGCGCGATGGTCATCACGCGGATGCCGAGCTCGGCGAGATCGCGCGCGACGGGCAGGGTCATGCCCACGATGCCTCCCTTGGAGGCCGAGTAGGCGGCCTGTCCGATCTGGCCGTCGAAGGCGGCGACCGACGCGGTGTTCACGATGACGCCGCGCTCGCCCTCACCGGTGGGCGCGTTCTTGGCCATGACGGCGGCGGTGAGCCGGATGCAGTTGAAGGTGCCGATGAGGTTGACGGTGATGACCCGCGTGTAGTCTTCGAGGCGCGCCGGGCCCTGCTTGCCGAGCGTCTTCATCGCCGTGCCGATCCCCGCGCAGTTGACCAGCACGTTCACGCCGTCCATGGCGCTTCGCGCGGCCTCGAGCGCGCTCTCCACGGCCGGGCCGTTCGTCACGTCGGCCGGCGCGAACGCGACCCGCGCGCCGAGCGTCTTGGCGACGTCGGCGCCGGTCGACGAGGCGAGATCGAGGATCGCCGCGCGCCCGCCGGCGGAGACGATGCGCGTCACGGTCGCCCGGCCGAGGCCGGAGGCGCCGCCGGTGACGACGGCCTTCACGTTCTTGGGATCCATCGATGGTCCTCCTCGGCTCGCATTTTAACGGAAGTACGGTATCCTGAAATCGACGGTCATGCGTACCCGCTATCTCTCCACACGACGGCGGCGGGTCCTCTGCGTTTCACCGCGGTACGCTCCGTCGTTCGGCACCTTTCAGTATGCATATCCGTTTTTTGGCGGCCGTGTCCGCGCGTTCATGCCGCCGCAGGGCCTGCTCGTCGTGGCCAGCTACCTCCCGGAGACGTGGGACGTCCGCTTCGTCGACGAGAACGCCGGCGCCGCCAGCGACGCGGATTTTCAATGGGCGGACGCGGTGCTGGTGTCGGGGATGCACGTGCAGCGCGCCTTCATCAACGACATCGTCGCGCGCGCGCACCGTCACGGGCGCGTGGTCGTCCTCGGCGGGCCCTCGGTCTCGAGCTGTCCCGAGTACTATCCGGAGGCCGACCTCCTGCACGTCGGCGAGCTCGGCGATGCCACCGACCGCATCATCGAGTACCTCGACACCCATAGGGGGCGGCCGCGCCGCCCGCTACGCTTCGAGACGGCCACGCGCCTGCCCCTGTCCGACTTCCCGGTGCCGGCCTATCACCTGACGCCGATCCGGCGGTACTTCCTCGCTAACATCCAGTTCTCGAGCGGCTGCCCGTACTCGTGCGAGTTCTGCGACATCCCCGCGCTCTATGGCAAGAATCCGCGGCTCAAGACGCCGGCCCAGGTGCTGGCCGAGCTCGACCAGATCGTGGCCGGAGGAGCGGCCAGTGTCTACTTCGTCGACGACAACTTCATCGGCAACCAGAAGGCGACGCTCGAGCTCCTGCCCCACCTGATCGAATGGCAGCGCGCGCACCGGTATCCGCTGCGGTTCGCCTGCGAGGCGACGCTCAACATCGCCAAGAACGAGCGGGTGCTGGCGCTCATGCGGGAGGCGGGGTTCGTCACGATCTTCTGCGGCATCGAGACGCCAGAGCCCCAGGCCCTGCGCTTCATGTCGAAGGATCAGAATCTGCGCATGCCACTGCTGGAGGCCGTGCGCACGCTCAACCGCTACGGCTTCGAGGTCGTCTCCGGCATCATCATCGGCCTCGACACCGACACGCCCGACACGGCCGATCGCATCATCGACTTCGTGCAGGCCTCCGCGATCCCGATCCTCACCATCAACATCCTCTACGCGCTCCCGCGCACGCCGCTCTGGCGGCGGCTGGAAGCCGAGGGGCGCCTCTTGCCCGACGAGGGACGGGAATCCAACATCGCGTTCCGCATGCCGTACGAGAGCGTGCTGGACATGTGGCTGCGGTGCATCACCACGGCCTACGAGCCGGCCGCCGTCTACGAGCGCTATGTCTACAACGTCGAGCACACATTTTCCAACCGGCTCCCGTTTCCGACGAACCGCGAGCGCGCGTCGTGGCGGAACGTCCTCATGGGGCTCGCGATCCTCGGCCGGCTGTTCTGGCGGGTGGGGATCCGCGGTGACTATCGGCGCACGTTCTGGAAGGCGGCCCTGCCGATGCTGAGGGCGGGTGAGCTCGAGGCCCTCATCAACACCGCGGTGGTGAGTCACCACCTCATCGAGTTCACCCGGCAGTGCGCGCGGGGCGTGCGCGAGTCGTCGTTCTACGCGCCGGAAGCGCCGGCGCCGCCTGAAGCCCTCGCGGGCTGATCGTCAGGCGGCTTCGCCCGTGTGCGCCCAGAACTCGTCGTCGCGTTCCATCTGCGTCAGCCGCGGCGGAATCTTTCCGCGATGGAAGAAGTCACACATGATGCGGTTCGCCACCGCCCAGTCGTCGCCGTACACGCAGTGATGATGCGGGCAGAGCGCGGCGTCTCCCGTCAGTTGCAGGCCGCACGAAGCACACAAACTCATGCTCGATGGAATTAGCGAATGGCGTGCCAACCGTGGCGATAGGGTAGCTTTCTTCTTCTTTCTGCGCGCGCGATGGCGTACGATGCGACCGCTCGACGACGCGTCACACTTCCCGTGGAGGCCGAATCACGCATGCGCATGACCGCCTGGGTCGCGTTTTTTCTCGTGTCCAACGTTCTCGGAGTGGCCGCGTTTCGCGCGGCCATGACGCTGCCCTTCGACGAAGCCTTCCTCCCCGGCGTGCTCACCGTGCCTCTCGTGGGGCTCACCGCCTTCGGCGTCACCCGCGTCCTCGAAGCCTGGCAGCGTCGAGACGACGAGTAAGTTTTACATCCGCGCGCTTCTGGCACTGGGTGTGCACTGCACTCCCCCAGTACGGACGTTGACTGCTCTGAAAGGAGCGCGCGATGGACATCCTGCTGTGGGTCGTATTCGGCCTCGTCGTCGGTATCGTCGCCAAGCTGATCATGCCGGGGGCGGACCCGGGCGGTATCGTCGTGACCATCGTCCTCGGGATCGTCGGGGCGCTGCTCGGCGGATGGATCGGCCGGGTGATGGGCCTCTATCACGAAGGTGAGGCGGCCGGCTTCATCATGGCCGTCATCGGCGCGGTGATCGTGCTCGCCCTCTACCGCCTTGTCGTATCCCGGCGGACTCTCTAGAACGCTCGGGAGGCGGGGGTCATTCCCCGCCTCCTAGAGCAGATCGCGGATCGGCGTCGCCAGCAGCTCCATGAAGCGATCGATCAGGCTGCGAGCCCGCCAGTGGCGGTAATCGACCAGGCGTGAGTAGCCGAGGTCCTCTTTGATGATGGCCTCGAGGCGCTGGGCCGTCGGCGCATCGTAGACGACGAGGTTCAGCTCGTCGTTGAGCGCGAACGACCGATTATCCAGATTCGTGCTCCCGACGGTCGCCCACACGCCGTCGATCACCATCATCTTGGCGTGCAGCAGGGCGGGCAGATACTCGTAGATCTGCACGCCGCCCTTGAGCATCTTCCCCCACTTCCCGCGGCTGGCCTGCCGGACCAGGTTGTGATCGATCGCGCCCGGCGTCAGGACGACGACCTTGACGCCGCGCCTGACGGCGATCAGCAGCGCTTCGCTCATGCGATCGTCGAGCACCAGGTAGGGGTTGGTGATGTAGATCGAGCGCCGCGCGGCCGACATCGCGAGAAGGAACGCCGTGTACATGGCGGCGCTCCCGCCCGCCGGTGAGCTGCGGATGATCTGCGCGTGGACCGTGCCGGCCACCGGGAGCCGCGGGAAATAGGCGTCACCGCCGAGGACGATGCCGGTAGCCTCCAGCCAGTTGTCGGCGAATGCGCCCTGCAGATATTCCACGATCGGACCCTCGACGCGCACGTCGGTCTCTCGCCAGTGATCCTCGACCCGGCCGTTGCCCATCCACTTCCGGCTGACACCCGAGCCACCCGTCCAGCCCACGCGACCGTCGACGACGAGAATCCGTCGATGGTTGCGATTGTTCGCGCGGTGCCAGGCCAGGGGTCCGAGTGGCCGAAAGAACTCCACGTGGCAGCCGGCGCGCCGCATCGTGTCCACGTACTCGCCGGGAATGCCGAGGGCGCCAAACGCGTCGAGGAGCACGTTGACGCCGACGCCGGCCAGGCCGCGCTCGCTGAGCGCGTTCGCGATGTCGCGTGAGACCGGGCCGTCCTCGTAGAAATACTGGGCGTAGGTGATCGTCTTGTGCGCGCTCTGGATCGACTCGATCAGAGCGGGAAAGATCTCCTCACCGTTGAGCAGGAACTCCACACGATTGCCGGGGACGATGGGGGCCGCAGCGTACGCTTCGAGCGTCGGGAAGAACGAAGGTTCGCCGAGCCGCAAGTCGGGCAACAACAGGTGCGGGGGGACCCGGACGCAGCCGCCGAGCAGGAGCAACGCGAGCAGACAAGCCCTTTGCGTCTTCATCAAAACGCTCCCGGAACCTGCGTCCCGGACCGGGCTCGACGGGCCGTCGTGGCAGGTGGGTTGCTGCACTTCCAGCATACATGATGGTTCTGGGGCGCGCCTTCGGCATCCCGATTCGGGTCGATCGCAGCTGGTTCATCAGCTTCGCGCTGGTGGCCTCCAGCCTGGCCCTCGTCTACTTCCCGCGTGCGTTGCCGGCGGCGCCGCCCGTGGTGCACTGGGCCTGGGGAGTGGGCTCCGCGCTGCTGCTCTTCGTCTCGCTGGTCGCCCACGAGCTAGCGCACGCGCTGACGGCTCAGCGCTACGGCATCCGCGTCGAGTCGATCACGCTCCACCTGCTCGGAGGCGTGTCCCAGATGGTGGAAGAGCCGTCCACGCCGCGCGCCGAATTGCTCATCGCCGCGGCCGGGCCGGGCATGAGCTTCGCTCTGGCCGGGATGGCCTTCGGCGCTCGCGCCATCGTGGGCGGTCCGGTCTCCCTGCTCGTCCTGTTCGGCTACGTCGGCGCGGCCAACCTCGTCATCGCGGTCTTCAACCTGCTCCCGGGCTATCCGCTCGACGGGGGCCGCCTCGTGCGCGCGAGCCTCTGGGCGTGGCGAGGCAGCTTCGACTGGGCGACGCGGGTCGCGAGCACGATCGGGCGGGTCACGGGCCTGATGCTGGCGGGATTCGGCGCCGCGAACGCCGCGGCGAGTGGTGAGCTCATCAGTGGCCTGTGGCTCGTGATGGTGGGGATCTTCGTGCATCAGTCGGCGCGCGCGGCCGGCCGGCTCGGCGAGACCCGCGAGCGCCGGGCTCCCGTCGAGGTCGAGCCGATCGAAGGACACGTGGCGTGAGGTCAGCCGCGCGAAGGTCGCGTGGCCTGGATTTCAGCACCCTAGGATCATGAAGTTGGGAGGGGGCACGAGGCGCGCCCCCTCCCAAACCCACCCCATCACCCGTGGCCATACTTCACGGGTCGCTTTGCGCGCGGTTCATCGCGACGCGAGGCCTTCAACGCCTGACCACGAGCTCGACGTCTCCGCGGCGGGAGATCAGCTCGACGGAGGCGCCGTCGCGGCCGCGGCTGATGGCCACGTCGAGCGCGGATCGTCCCACCCGAAGATCGTGGATCTCCACGAAGCGCAGCCACGGCGGCAACACGGGACTGTGGAACGTGACGCGGCCGTGCACGGCATCGGCGTCGACGCCGATCAACGCGGTGAGGAGCTGCAGCGTGCTGCCGGCCGCCCACGCCTGGGGCGCGCAGGCCACCGGATAGGCGACCGGCCCGTGGTCGAGATGACGGGCGAAGCCGCAGAACAATTCGGGCACACGGGCGTGCTCGAACCAGTGAGAGGCGTCGAACAGCGCGCTGGCGACGGTGATCACGTGCTCGAGGAGCCGGTAGCCGCGGAATCCCGCGGCGGCCAGGGCGTTGTCGTGCGGCCACACCGAACCGTTGTGGTAGCTCATCGGGTTGTAGCGACGCTCGCGCGCCGACAGCGTGCGGATGCCCCATCCCGAGAACATGTCGTCGGCCAGGAGCCGCTTGCCGACGAGCGCGGCTCGCCGCTCGTCGACGAGGCCACTCCACAGACAGTGGCCGGCATTCGACGCGATCACCTCGCACGGGCGACCGTCCGCGTCGATGGCCAGGGCGTAGCTCTGCTCGTCCTCCAGCCAGAAGTCGCGCTCGAAGTCCTGGCGGAGCGCCTCGGCCTCGGCGGCCGCGCGCGTCGCCGTGGCACCGTCGCCGAGGAGCGCCGCCAGCTCGGCCGCGTCGCGATACGCGGCGTACGCATACCCCTGGACCTCACAGAGGGCGATCGGCGAGGGCGCCAGCGTGCCGTCGGCGTGCATGACCGCATCCTCCGAATCCTTCCAGCCCTGGTTCCCAAGACCGAGACGCGAGCGGCGCGTATAGGTCAGATAGCGATTCGGCCGGCCCGGCGAGCTCATCCAGGCGAGGGCCGCCTGCGCCGCCGGCCACAGCTCGCGCGCGAGGGCGACGTCGCCGGTCCAGCGCACGTACTCGCCGAGCAGGGTCACGAACAGCGGCGTGGCGTCGACGCTCCCGTAGTAGGGGACGAACGGGATCTCGCGGCAGTTCGCCATCTCGCCCCGGCGGTACTCGTGCAGGATCTTGCCCGGCTCCGCGTCGAGGAACGCGTCGTCGGTCGGGCTCTGCCAGCGCGCCAGGAACCGCAGCGTGCCCGCTGCCACCTCGGCGTCGTAGGGCAGGAGCTGGTACGCGGTGATGAGGCTGTCGCGCCCGAACGGCGTCACGTACCACGGCACGCCGGCGTACGGCACGCGGCCCTGGGCCGTCTCGGTGAGCAGCATGTTGAGATCGACCAGCGAGCGCGCGACCAGCGCGTTGAAGCTCTCGTGATCGGTGACCACGCGCGCCGCCCGGGTGGCGAAGCGGGCGCTGCCCGCGCGCAGTCGCGTCACCGCCTCGCCGAGCCGCGGGGCCGGCGCCGGCGCGTCGGCGTCGGCACTCTCCGCGGTGGCCGTGATGTCGAAGCGAAAGCCTTCGGCGGGTCCCAGCGCGACGCGGTACACGGCGCGGCTCTGCGCGATGAGCGCCGGCGGCGGATCGAACGTCACCGTCGTCCCACGCTCGACGCCGTCCCGGCCGAGATACCGGAGGCGGACACGGCCGCCCTCACGCTCCTCGGCGAGGAGCTGCCCGCGCTCGGCCCGCTGCGTGCCGCGCACCTCGAACACGTCCCGAAAGTCCGCGGTGAAGATCACCTCGACCAGGACCTCGCAGGGCGCGACGTGGAAGTTCGTCACGGTGACGGACTCCAGCAGGTGAGGGTCGTAGAGCGTGAGCCGGCGATCGAGATAGATCGTGTTGCGGGGCACCACCACGCCGCCGCCGCTCGCGGCCGGTGCGTGCACGTCAGCGTTCGTCAGCGTGACGAGAATCTGGTCGTTGTCCGGCGCGGTGTCGGCGCCGAGCAGGAGCGGCGACTCGCCGTGCAGGCGCAGTTCGAGCCAGCGCAGGTGGCGCGTACCGGCGCGATAGAAGCCGAGCTCGCCCTCGAAGTGGGCCGGGAAATCTCCGCGGCGATCGGCGACGAGGAACGCGTCACCGTGCTTCAGGACGAGCTTGGGAAGCACGGACGCCTGGGGCGAGGCCTGGATGTGGAAGTCGGCGGCGGCCGGGATGTGGTCGTCCATGCTCATCGGCACTGCAGTTGCATCTCCAGTGCCACGGGATGCGTATCGCGCAGGTTGCGCCGCTGTACGAGTCGGTTCCACCTCGACTCTACGGAGGCACCGAACGTGTCGTGTCGTGGCTCGCCGACGAGCTCGTGCAGCGTGGCCACGAGGTCACGCTCTTCGCCAGCGGTGACTCGCGCACGCACGCCCGGCTCGTCTCGGCGTGGCCGCGCGCGTTGCGGCTCGATCCCGCGCAGCCCGATCCCTTCGCCCTGCACACGCTCGAGCTCGCGCAGGCGTTCTCGCGCGCGGACGATTTCGACGTCGTGCATTGCCACGTCGATTATCTCGCGTTCCCCTACGGCCGTCTGGTGTCGACGCCCGTCGTGCACACGCTGCACGGGCGCCTCGATCTGCGGCCCCTCATCCACGTGCTCACCGAGCTGCGCGAGGTGCCGCTCGTCTCCATCAGCGACAGCCAGCGGGAGCCGCTCACCGGGCTCGACCTCAACTGGGTGGCGACCGTTCACCACGGTCTGCCGATGCGGGACGTGCCCGCCGCCACGACGGCCAGTGACGGACGATATCTCGTGTTCCTCGGGCGCATGTCGGCCGAGAAGCGTCCCGATCTCGCCATCGCCGTGGCCAAGCGCGCCGGGCTGCCGCTGATCATGGCGGCGAAGGTCGATCGCCCCGATCGCGAGTACTTCGAGCGGGAGATCCGGCCCCAGCTCGGTCATCCGTTGATCGAGTACATCGGCGAGGTCAGCGACGCCGAGAAGTGGCGCTTGCTCGGAGATGCGCTGGCGTTGCTCTTCCCGATCGACTGGCCCGAGCCGTTCGGGCTGGCGATGATCGAGGCGCTCGCGTGCGGGACGCCGGTGGTGGCCCGCCCGTGCGGCGCCGTTCCCGAGATCGTGCGTGACGGAGAGGTCGGCTTCCTGGCCGATACCGTCGACGAGTTGGTCGCCGCGGTCAAGCGCGTGGACGTGATCGATCGCGCGCGCTGCCGACGCTGGGCCGAGGCGCAGTTTTCGGTCGGCGTCATGGCCGATCATTACGAATCCGTGTATCGACGACTGAAGTCCCGAGCGACATGAACGCGTGAAGGCCGGGACGCGGGCTCCCGGCCTTCCTTCCTCGCGTTGGCCGCGTTACTTCTTCGCGCCGGAATCCGACGGCTTGGCGCTCGAGTCGGACGACGAACCGCTCGTACTCGGCGAGGCCGACGGGCTCGACGGACCGGCGGCGCCGCTCCGTCCTTCGATACCGAGCTTCGACATCGTCTCGGCGTCGAGGCGGCCGGTGTCCTGGATGCCCTGAGACTTCTGGAAATCCTTGAGCGCGGCCTGGGTCTTGGGGCCCATGACGCCGTCCACCATGCCCGGATCGTGACCCTTGTCCTTGAGTGCCTGCTGAGCGGCGCGGACCTGATCGCGGTTGCCGCCACGCGTGGCTTTCCCGGACTTCATCATCGTGTCGGACGTGCCCGACTTCATCTCGCCCGATTTGTCGGCCTTGTCCATGTCGGCAGCGCCGCTCTTCGTCGTGTCACTGTCGCCGGGAGCCTTCTGGTCACCACTCGGCGTCGTCGCCTGCGCGAACGCGACGGTGGAGACGAAAACGCCCGCGAAGGCCAGGGCCAGTGCGCTCTTCCAACTCTTCATGCGATGCCCTCCTCTGGAGGATTGAAATCGATCCGCCTCGGTCCACCACCGCACCTGCCGCCGAGGCCGGGCCCGAGGCTCAGCCGGCCTGGCGGCCTTCGATCGACGCGCGCCGGACGTCGTTGTCCACTGGAGAGGGCTCGATGCGGGCGAGCCGCGGCAGCGTGACCGGCCGGCCATCGCGCGAGGAGCGATAGATCGCCTCGATGAGGCGCGTGTCCTGCAGCCCTTCGATGCCCGACGGCTCGGGCTGGCGATCTTCACGGATGGCGTCGGCGAAGTAGGCCAGGACCGCGGCGTATTCGTCGGTCGGCTCGAACGTCTGTTCGTGCCGCTCCCCGCGCTTGACCGTCACCAGGTGGCTCGGCAGCGTCGGCGTGAACGCGTTGAGCACGTGAATCGAGCCCTCCTCGCCGAAGATCGTGAACGCCGAGCGTGGCTCCTCGCCGAAGCTCGAGTGGAAGTGGGCGAGACGCTCGTCGGGGAAGCGGATGAGGGCGACCGCGCCCTCGTCGACGTCACCGCCGTAGCGCCGACTCGTGCGCGCCGTCATCGCCATGACCTGCGCCGGCTCCGCTCCCAGCACGCTGCGCGCGGCGTGGATGCACTCGACACCGAGGTGGTACACCGTGCCACCGCCGAGCCGGCGCTGCAGGCGGGTGTTCTCGGGATCCTCGATGCGCGTCGTGAAGTCGGCGCTGAACGTCTTGGGGATGCCCACGTGGCCGGCCCGGACGAGGCCGAGCGCGCGCACCACCGCCGGGCGCACGTGCAGTCGGTAGGCGATCATGAGCTTGACGCGATTGGTCTGGCACGTCCGGATCATGCGCCGGCATTCGTCGGCGGTGATCGCCATGGGCGGCTCGCACAGGACGTGCACACCGGCGCGCGCCGCCTCGACCGCATAGTCACAGTGCAACGAGTTGGGCAGCGCTATGTAGACGGCGTTCACATCCTCGCGTTGCAGACACTGACGGAGCTCGTCGTAGTGATACGCGGCCGCCTTGAACTCTCGAGCGACGATCTGGGCCTTGGTGCGATCTCCGGAAACGACGGCCACGAGCCGAGAATTCCCACCGATGGCTGCGAAGGCCGGCAGCACCGAGGTGCGCGCGACCGTTCCGAGTCCCACGACTGCGAATCCGATTTGCCTGGCCATTCGCTGAGTACGTTCCGTTCGTTTTGTCCAATTGGGGTGCAAGCCAGAGGCCACTGGTGAATCGTGCAACGTCGATTACACGCAGCGCGTCGGGGCGCCAGCGCGGCGACCCGTGAAGCGCCAGAAATCGCGATATGTCGGGGATGCGGGCGGTCTGAAGCACTACATCTCGGGCCTTGCCATCAACTCGTCATGTGATAAGCAGTGAGGAGACGATGCGTGGAGAGGTGATCGAGATCGTGGGAAGGCTCTCGTCGGGACGCACGAGTCTACTCACGGCGTGGCTCACCGACGTCACACGGCGTGGCGGCTTCGTCGCGCTGGTCGATGCCGACGGCGCGTTCGATCCGTCATCGGCGGTGCGCGCCGGCGTCGATCTCCGGCGTCTGCTCTGGGTGCGCACCGGAAGTCGCCGCGATACCGCGCTCCGCGCCGTCGATCTCCTCGTGCGCTGCCGGGGAGTGGCGCTCGTCGCCGTCGATCTCGGCGAGTCGCCGCCGCGCCTGTCACTCGCGGCGGCATTTCGATGGCGAATGGCGGTGCAGCGTGCCGGCACCACGCTCGTGATCCTGACGGCCCGACGCATCGCCGGTGCCGGCGCGACGCTGGCCGTTCGCACCGCGCGCCGCGCTCTGGAATGGAGCGGCGACCCACGACCGACGCGTCTGGCGCGCGTGGCGACGGACGTGGAGGTCTTACGCGGTCACGCGCTGGCGGCGGCTCCGCACTGGTGGTGCGCGTGAGTCGCCTGGCCTGCGTGCGGGTGCCCTGGTTCGCGGCGGCCGCCATCGTGCGCTGCGAGCCGACGCTCGCCGAGCGTCCACTCGTGGTGGTGCAGGGAACGCCGCCGGCCACGCGAGTGGTCGAGGCGAACGCCGCGGCTCGCGAGCGGAGCGTCGCCGCGGGCATGACGGAGGCTCACGCCCGCGCTCTGTGCCCGGAGCTCGTTCGCCGCCCGTTCGTCGAGGCGCGCCTGGCGTCGGCCCAGCACGCCTTGCTCACCGCGGCGCTCGGCGTCTCGCCGCGCGTCGAGGACGCCGGGCCCGGCCTCGCCTACGTGGAGATTCACGGCCTCGGGCGCCTCGTCGGCGACGACCGAGCGGTGGGCGAGCGGCTGGTGCGTCTGGCTCGCGACGTAGGGCTCGAGGCGCGCGTGGGAATCGCCGATGGCCGCACGGCCGCCCGCGTCGCGTCGTACGGCGACGTGCGCGTGACCATCGTGCCGGCCGGCGCCGACGCAGCGTCGCTCGCTCCGGCTCCGCTCGATCGCCTCGATCTGCCCGAGGCCGTGGTCACCACGCTTCGGCGCTGGGGCATCGCCGACCTCGGTGCTCTGGCGGCGTTGCCGCGCGACGCCCTGGCCACGCGCCTCGGCCCCGATGGACTCCGTGCTCACGACCTCGCGAGCGGTGTCGATTCCGCGCCGTTCCACCCGTGGACGCCGCCGCCGTTCTGGGAGGAGGCACAAGGCCTCGACTGGGAGGTGCACGATCTCCTCGCGCTCGGCGCCGTGCTCGAAGTGGTGCTGGCGCGTCTGGCCGCGCGCCTGAGCGCTGTCCATCTCGCCGCGGACGTGATCGACGTCCGACTGGGTCTCGTCTCGGGAGCGCATCACGAGCGCACGGTGGCGCTGGCCCATCCCACGCGCGACGTGGATTTGATGCTGGCCCTGCTCCGTCTCGACCTCGAGCGCCGGCCGCCGCCGGCGGCGGTGATCGACGTGGCGCTCAGCGTGCGGCCGGTGGTGGCGCGACCGGGCCAGGGCGGATTGTGGCAGCCGCCGGCCATGGCCGAGCGCGACCTGGCCGCCCTGCTCGCTCGGCTCGTGCGTCTCGTGGGGCCCGACAACGTCGGCTCGCCCGCGGTGGATGATTCTCACCGGCCCGACGCGATCACGCTCGACCCTTTCTCACCACCGGACAGCGTGGTCAACGACGCCGACGCGACGACCGAACGACCTCTGGCGCTCCGGCGCTTGCGCCCGCCTCCCGTGGTGACCGTGGCGATCGCCGACGAGCGTCCGGCGCGCGTCACTCGCGGCGCCACGGCGGCGAGGGTCGTGACGTGCGCCGGGCCGTGGCGCATCTCCGGCGAGTGGTGGGACACGCGAGGCTGGGCGCGTGACGAGTGGGATCTGTTGCTCGACGATGGCACGCTCTGTCGCCTCGCCCACGACCACATGACGAACCACTGGCTCCTCGACGGCGTCTATGACTGACCGCGGGCACGTGATACCCGCGAGCCACGCCCCGCGAAGCCTGATGCACGAGCTCGCGTCGCGCGTGCGTGTGCTGAACATCGTTATGGGTCGATCCGAAGTGGGGCAGTGGGCCGGTGAGGTCCGCCGACCCGTTCCATCCGGCCAGGACTTCGAGACGCGGAAGGTATGGATCACGCAGCGGGAGGCTTTGCGCCAAAGCTCGTGGTCGTCGGACCTCACCGGCCCACTGGCTCATTTCGAAATCGCCGCGTGACGTATGTTCGTCGAATTGCACGCGCAGTCCGCGTTCTCGTTTCTCGAAGGCGCCGACCTCCCCGAGACGCTCGTGACCGAGGCCGCGCGACTCGGCATGGGCGCGCTGGCGCTCGTCGATCGCGACGGCCTCTATGGCGCGCCACGCTTTCACCGGGCGGCCACGGCGGCCGGGCTCACGCCGATCATCGGCAGCGAGGTGACGCTCGAGGACGGCTCGCGGCTGCCCTTGCTGGTGGAAGACCGCACGGGATACCGCAATCTGTCCCGGCTGCTGACCCGAATGAAGCTCGCGGCGCCCAAAGGCCAGGCGGCTCTCGCGCTGGCCGACCTCGAGCGACATACCGACGGCCTCGTCTGTCTCACCGGCGGCGCGAACGGTCCGCTGGCGCGGCTGGTCAGCGCCGGGCGTTACGACGACGCCCTCGAGCGACTGATCACGCTCGTTCGTCTGTTCGGCCGCGATGGGTGCTTCGTCGAGGTCCAGCGCCATCTCGATCGTGACGGCGAGCGGACGCTCGAGCGGCTCGTCCGCCTCGCGCGCGCCGCGCGCGTCAGGCTCGTCGCCACCAATCAACCGCTCTACGCGAAGCCCGGTGGCCGCGCCGTGGCCGACGTCTTCACCTGCCTGCGCGAGAAGACCGATCTCGACCACGCCGGTCGGCGACTGAGCGTCAACGCCGAGCGCGGCCTCCGCTCACCCGCGGCCATGGCGCGCGCGTTCGCCGACCTGCCCGATGCCGTGGCGACGACGGACGAGCTCGCCCTCCGCCTGCAGTTCACCATGAAGGACCTCGGCTACCGCTTTCCCGATTTTCCCCTGCCGCCGGGTCAGTCCGCGCTCGAGCACTTGCGCGAGCTCACCCGGCACGGCGTGCGCGCCCGCTACGGCCAGGGGGAGCTGGCGGAGCGCGCGCGACGTCAGGTCGCCCACGAGCTCGAGATCATCGGCCGCCTGGACCTGGCCGGTTACTTCCTGATCGTGTGGGACATCGTCGAGTTCTGTGGTGCGAACGATGTGCTCGTGCAAGGGCGCGGCTCAGCCGCCAACAGTGCGGTGTGCTACGCGCTCGGCATCACCGCCGTGGATCCCGTGAAGATGGAGCTTCTCTTCGAGCGCTTTCTCTCCGAGGCGCGGGGCGAGTGGCCCGATATCGACCTCGACCTGCCGAGCGGTGACCGCCGCGAGCGGGTGATCCAGTACGTCTATGAGCGCTACGGCCGGCTGGGGGCGGGGATGACGGCCAACGTGATCACCTATCGCGGCCGCAGCGCCGCCCGCGAGGTGGCCAAGGTCCTCGGACTCCCACCCGAGCTGCAGGAGCGGTTGTCCCAGCTCGCGCCCGCGTGGGGCTATCAGGATCCGAGCGATCTGCTCACCAGGCACCTGGCCGAGGCGGGCTGCGATCCGCGGCACCCGCGCATGCGCGTGTTCGCCGCGCTGTGGACGCGGCTTCAAGATCTCCCGCGGCACCTCGGCCAGCACTCGGGCGGCATGGTGATCGCCGCCGGCCGCCTCGACGACGTGGTGCCGCTGGAGCCGGCGACGATGCCCGGCCGGGTCGTCATCCAGTGGGACAAGGACGACTGCGCCGCGCTCGGCATGATCAAGATCGACCTGCTCGGGCTGCGCATGATGTCGGTGCTCCAGGAGGCGATCACGATGGTGAGCGAGCGGGGCGGAGAGGTGGACCTCGCCCAGCTGCCGCCCGACGACCGCGAGGTCTACGCGATGCTCCAGCGCGCGGAGACCATCGGCGTCTTCCAGGTGGAGAGTCGCGCGCAGATGGCGACGCTGCCCCGCATCCATCCCGAGCGCTTCTACGACCTCGTCGTGCAGATCGCCATCATCCGCCCGGGGCCGATCGTCGGCGACATGGTGCATCCCTACATCCGCCGGCGGCGCGGCCGCGAGCCGGTGACGTATCCGCATCCCAGCCTGGAGCCGATCCTGCGCCGCACGCTGGGCGTGCCGCTGTTCCAGGAGCAGCTCTTGCGCATGGCGATGGCGGCGGCCGGCTTCACCGGCACCGAGGCCGAGGAGCTGCGCCGCGCCTTCGGCTTCAAACGCAGCGAGCAGCGCATGCACGAGGTCGAGGTGAAGCTGCGCGAGGGGATGGCCCGCCAGGGGATCACCGGCGAGGCCGCCGAGCAGATCGTGCACTCGATCACGTCGTTCGCGCTCTACGGGTTTCCCGAGTCGCACAGCTCGAGCTTCGCGCTGCTCGCCTACGCCAGCGCCTATCTCAAGGTCCACCACGCGGCGGCGTTCTACGCCGCGCTCCTCAACAACCAGCCGATGGGCTTCTACCACGCGTCCACGATCGTGAAGGAAGGCCAGCGCCGTGGTCAGCATTTCCTGCCCGTCGACGTCACGCGCTCCGACTGGCTCTGCACCGTCGAAACGGTTGACCGCGACTCTGATCACGCAAGCGAACGACCCCGCGGGTGGTTCCGAGGGGGTGCGGGCGTGGCGAAGCCCGGGGGCCCGCACCCATTTCAATCAGTCCGCATCGGCTTGCGCTATGTGAAAGGCCTGCGCGAGCGCGCGGGGCGGGCCATCGTGGCCGCGCGCGCCGACCGACCGTTCCGCTCGCTCACCGACGTCGCCACGCGCGCCGGCCTCGATCGCGATGAGCTGACGGCGCTCGCCGCCATCGGCGCTTTCAACGCGCTCGGCGGCACCCGGCGCGGCAATCTGTGGCGCGCCGCCGTTCCGGTGGCCGGCCCGCTGTTCGCCGGCGTCGATGACCGTCACGTTCGGCCACGGCGGCACGACTCTATCGAGCCGCACAACTCTACCGAGATGTCGCAGTCGAACGCAGAGACTCCGCAGCCGATCACCGACATGACGCTGGCCGAGCGGCTGGCCGCCGACTACGCCGGCACCGGGCTGACGCTGGGGCCCCATCCCATGCGGCTTCGCCGCGCGGCGCTGGCTCGAGACGGCGTCGTCGCCGCGGCCCACCTCGCGAACGGCACGGACGGACGACGGGTGCGGGTGGCCGGCAGCGTGATCGTGCGACAACGTCCGGGCACCGCGAAGGGATTCGTGTTTTTGTCGCTGGAAGATGAGACCGGGATCGCTAACGTGATCGTGACGCCGCAGCTCTTCGCGCGCCATCGCCTCACGCTGGTGGCCGAGCCATTTTTACTCGTAGAGGGAATCTTACAAATCCAGGACGGGGTCGTCTCCGTCCGCGCCCAACGGGTGCGCGCCCTGCCCGCCCCCGAGTACACCATTCCATCTCACGATTTTGGTTGAACAACGCAACGCGGCAGCCTGTCTTGGCAGTCATCTTGCTCCCTGCGACCTTCGATGGCCACCGTGCGCCGCCTGCGTGAAGTCCCGATCGAGGCCGATGGTCTCGGCAGTTCCCTCTCGCGCCTGGCGCGCCTCGAGCTCGAGCTCGGACTTGCCGAGGCGCGCGCGGTCATCACCCAGCTCGCCATCGCCATCGCGGTGGCGGTGACGGCGGCGATCGCGTTCGTGGCCGCGCTGGTGGTGCTCGTGGCCGCCGCCTTCGCGCCGCTCTTCGGCGCGGGCTGGCAGCACCTCGTCATCGCCGGCGGCGGCGTGGCGCTGCTCTCTCTCGCGCTCGTCGCGTGGTCGGTGATGCGCGTACGAAACCTGAGATGGCCGCACGGAACCATTCACTCGATCGAGGAGACGTGGCGATGGCTCGCCGCCCAGCTGAAATCCAGGCTGACATAGCGCTCACCCGTCGTCACATCGAGGCGCAGCTCGATCAGTTGGAGCAACGCGTGACCCGGCGCGGGCGGACGCTCGGGCTCGTGCTCGGCGGCGCCTTCGTGGCCGGCCTCGTGCTCTCCCAGCTGCCCGTGCTGCGGCTCCTGCGACTCACGGCAAGTCTCGCGCGCGCGGGCGCGACGGTGGCCGGGACGATCGCAGCGCTCGGCGGCATGGCGGCGACGGTGGAGCATCTCCGTGAGACGCCGCGCCGCTTGCGCGCGGCCTGACGTGCGACCGGCCACCGCGGCGGCGTCCGGACCACGGGCGTTCCGATGAGCACGCGCGTCGCCGAGGTCGACGAGCGGCGCATCCTCTTCGCCAACACCGAGACACTCCTGTGGCCCGAGGCCAACATCAGCAAGGGCGACCTCATCGACTACTACGTCGAGCTCGCCGGCGTCGTGCTGCCGTTCCTCGCCCTGCGGCCGCTCAGCCTGCTCCGCTGCCCCGACGGCGTCGCCGGCGAATGCGTGTACCAGAAGACGGCGCCGCCCGGTCTGCCCCAGTGGATCCCGACCCGGCGCGTGCGCAGCGACCAGGCCGCCCTCGGCTACGCCGAGTACGTCATCGGCAGTGAGCGCGCGGCCCTCGCCTATCTCGTGAACCTCGGCTACACGTCGTTCCATCCATGGGCCTGTCTCGTCGACGCGGTCGATCGCCCCGACCTCATGCTGTTCGATCTCGATCCGACCGAGATCGCGTTCCGCGAGGTGCGCAACGCGGCGTTGCTGGTCCGCAGCCTGCTCGCCGGTTTCAAGATCCGGAGCTGGGTGAAGACGTCGGGCGGCGCCGGCGTGCACGTGATCGTGCCCCTCGATCCCGTCTACTCGTTCGAGCAGACCCTGACGGCCGCGTCGACGATCACCCGGATGGCGCGCCAGCGTGAGCCGTCGCTCTTCACATTCGACATGCGTCGCGCACGCCGTCGTGGGAAGATCTTGATCGACGTGCTGCGCAACCGGCGGGGCGCGACCCTGGTGAGCCCCTACGCCGTGCGCGAGTATCCGGGCGCGCCGGTGGCGACGCCGCTCGAATGGAGCGACCTCGAGCGCAGCGTGTACCCGGAGGATTTTCACTTCCACAACGTCCGGGAACGGCTCCGCCAGCGGGGCGACCCGCTGCGCGGGCTCTTCGCCGAGCGTCAATCGCTGGCCCCGCTGCTCGAGGGTGGGCGCGCGCGGCGTGCCCGGCCGATCGCCTGAGCGGGCCGAGGAGCGTCGTCATGGAGCACCAGATGGAACGGACGATCGCCGTCGTGCGTGACCGCGCCCGCCAACTCGCGCGCGGCGCCGACGAGCAACTGATGGAGATGACCGGGCGGCCGCTCACGGGCTGGGCCGAGACGCTGCGCGCCGCCTTGCGCGATCACCCGTTGCCGGTGATCGTCGCGGCCCTCGGCACCGGCTACCTCGTGGGCAAGATCCTCCGCCGCTAGCGCCGCCGCTGCCGAACGGCGCGACAGCGGAGCGTCGCGGTTTTAGAGGAGCGCACGGATCTGCCGGGCGCTCCGAACATTGGGGGTTTGGGGGCCATCTCGGGGCCCCCATTTTCTAGGGGCCCGCTACTTCATCTGGCGGAGCGCTTCGATCCGATCACCCGTCGCGGGATGGGTCGCGAAGAACCCGCCCTTGCTGTTGCCTTCGACCTGAGTCAGCCACGTCAGCGCGTCGATCATCTGCTCCTTCGGCTTGCCGATGCGCCGGAGGAGCTCGACGCCGTGCTTGTCGGCGGCATACTCCTCGTTGCGGCTGTACTTGTTCAGGATCAGCTGCCCGGCGATCGGCGTGAGCGCGCCGCTGCCCGGCAGGATCTGATCGAGGATGACCATGCCGATGTTGAGGCCGGTGCCCAGCGCCTGAGCCTTGGCCACGTGGCCCAGGTCCTCGTGGGCCGTCTCGTGGGCGAGCACCGCCTGCAACCGATCGTCATTGGCCTTCTCGAGCAACCCGGTGGTGACGAGGAACTGGCCATTACCGGCGTTGGCGGCGTTGATGTGCGCGTCGTCCATGAGTCCGACCTTCACCTGGTTCGGCTGCAGCGGGTGGTCCATCGCCTTGAGCAACGGGGTCCACACGCGCTGGAGACGCTCAGCCTGCGCCGGATCGAGCGCCTTGGCGCTGGTTTTCGGCGCGCTCGCATCGGTCCGGGGCGAGGGGGAGGGAGAGGGAGAGGACGAGGACGTCGGTCCCGCACACGCCGCCAGGAGGAGGGCTATCGATCCCAGCGCAGCAACGGTAGCCATGCGCAGCCGCCGGCCGTCCCCGCCCGAATGATGGACGCGTCGGACGGTTGGCCCATTCATGTCGCTCATGCCGTGAGCTCCTCGCCGACGGCCTCCACCAGGACGTGCTCTTCGGCGCCCGCAGCGGCGCTTCCACCACCGAAGTAGTCGATGTAGCGATCGATGGTCCGGGGCCGGTCGCTCTTGAAGAAGGCGGCGGCGGCCGGCGAGACCGAATCGATCAGGATGTTCGCGTGTGTCATTGGCTGCTCTCCCCAGTTCCACGTGAGGCGTTCGATAAAAGCTCGCCCTCTATGGGTGCAGCGGTCATGCCATGACGTCCCTACGGGCCTTTCGGGTCGTCGACGGTTGTCGAAGTGGGAAGAGGGTGAAAAAATTTCTCCGAAAGAGTGTAGATCCGTCAACAACCGGCACGCGGGTGCGGAGATCGTGCAGGAGGTCGTCATGACCCGCGCGGCGAATTCCCGCCCAACTGGCTCGAATTCGCGTCCTTTCGGCCGGCCCCACCGTCGTCCAAACGTTGGCACGGTCGGTGCCTCTCGTGAAGCTCACAAGGCCTCGGGGCGATCGGCCCCTCAAGGAGGCGCCTTTATGCTGAGCATCAAGCGGGAGCTGGAGCGCAAGCGATCGGCGTTGAAGGTCGCCATCCACTCGAGCATGGATTCCAATCGTGATACGGACCACTTTCGGGAGCTCGCCAAGGATCCGTACGGGAGCGCCTCGCTCACACACGATGACGAGATAGCGGCGGCCGTGGTCGACCGCCGGGCCCGTGAACTGCAACAGGTCAACTCCGCCCTCGAAGACATCGAAGCCGGACGCTACGGCGTCTGCCGCGATTGCGGCGAAGAGATCGCCGAAGCGCGGCTCCGTGTGCTGCCCTTCGCCACACGTTGCGTGGCGTGCCAGGCGGAGCTGGAAACGAGACGTCGCGCAGCCTGAGAGCGACAGGAGGAACGGACATGAGGCTGGGACGGCTGATGAAAACGCTGGTCGTGATGGTGGCAGTCCTCTCGGTACTGAGCGGCTGCCGGAGCATGACCGGCAAGTCCGCCGGCACGAACATCGACGACGCGAGCATCACCACGGCGGTCAAGTCGAAGCTGGTCGCCGACAAGGTGTCGAACCTGACCCGGGTGAACGTTGACACCAACAACGGCACTGTTTACCTTAACGGGACGGTCGAGAGCGCCGAGCAGCGGGCGCGCGCGGAGCAGATCGCCCGCGAGGCAAAGGGTGTCCACAACGTCGTCAACAACCTGCAAGTCCAGAGGAACTAGAAAACCCGATTCGCTGCGGGTACTCTGACGGGGCGGGAGACGATTTCCCTCGACTCCCGCCCCGCGTGTGGACGCGACGAGAAAACCAAGAGGCGACTGCGACGGTGAGCCCGGTACGACGCGATCAGACGAAAGGCGGAAAGGTCCTCGTCGTCGACGACGAGCCGACCGAGCGGGAAGGTCTGGCCCGGATGGTCGGACAGTGGGGCTACGAGGTGGAGACCGCCTCGTCGGGTGAAGAGGCGCTCGAGCTGGTCGAGACGCATCGCCCGGCCGTGGTGGTGACCGACCTCGTGCTCCCCGAGATGGACGGTCTCACCCTGCTGCAGAAGCTGAAGGAGACGGGCCGGCCGCCGGCGGTCCTGCTCGTGACCGGGCACGCAACCGTCGAGAGCGCCGTGGAGGCGATGCGGCACGGCGCGTTCGACTATCTCACCAAGCCGGTCGATGCGACGCGGCTGCAGGTCCTCCTCGAGAAGTCCATCGAGCAAGAGTCGCTGTCGCGCGAGGTCAACTTCCTGCGCCATCAGCTCCGCCAGAAGGGGAGCTTCGGCCAGCTCGTCGGACAGGCGAAGGGCATGCACGAGGTCTACCGCTGGATCGAGCTGGCGGCGACCAGCACGGCGCCCGTCCTCGTCTTCGGAGAGAGCGGTACCGGTAAGGAGCTGGTCGCCCGCACGATCCACGACCTCTCGAACCGGCGCAACCGGGCGTTCGTCGCCATCAACTGCGCGGCGATTCCGGAGACGTTGATCGAGAGCGAGCTGTTCGGCCACGAGCGCGGCGCCTTCACCGGCGCCACCGAGCGGCGCCTCGGGTGCTTCGAGCTGGCCGACGGCGGCACGCTGTTCCTGGACGAGATCGCGGAGATGGACAACTCCACCCAGGCCAAGCTGCTCCGGGTGCTCCAGGAGGGCACCTTCCGGCGCGTGGGTGGCGGCAAGCAGGAGATCCAGGTCGACGTCCGGGTCATCGCGGCCACCAACCGCGTGCCGCAGGACGCCATGACCGCGGGCCAGCTCCGCGAGGACCTCTTCTACCGTCTCAACGTCTTCGCCATCCGGCTGCCCACGCTGCGCGAGCGCAAAGAGGACATCCCGGTCCTCAGCCGCTCCTTCGTCGACGAGTTCAATCGCCAGGACAGCCGGCAGGTGCGCGGCATCGGCCCCGAGGCCGAGAAGGCCCTCGATCGCTACGGCTGGCCCGGCAACGTGCGTGAGCTCCGGAACGTGATCCAGCGCGCCGTCGTCCTCTCGGGCAGCGGCCTCATCGCCCTCGAGCACCTGCCCGAGAACGTGCTGCACACGGCGGAGCCGACACGGGCGCCCGCCAAGGGCTCGGTGACGCCCATCCGCGAGATGGAGCGAGAGCTGATCCTGCGTGCGCTCGAGGACACCAACCAGGACAAGCGGCGCGCGGCCGCCCTCCTCGGCATCAGCCTCAAGACGCTCTACAACAAGCTCGCGAAGTACGGCATTCAGGCGGTCAAGTCAGCGCGCATCACCTGATGGCGCCGCCGCTGGAGGACGCACGCCGTCGTGACTTGCCGGCCGATCTCGAGCGCCTGTTGCACGACCTGCGTGGCCCGCTGAACTCGGCGGTGATGCATCTCGAAGTCGTCAAGCGCGCCGGTGTGAGCGATCCGCTCGCCAAGCAGAGCCTGGAGACGATCGGCCAGGAGCTCGTGCGTCTGGCCCGCATGCTGCCCGCCGCGTTCTCCGTGGCCGCGCTGGACCGCAACGAGATGGCGATGGTGGACCTGCGGTCGGTCGTCGAGCAGGAGGTGCGCCGGCTGGGAACGGCTGGCGTGAGCGTGGTCGGGAGCGAGTGGCCGCGCGTCCGTGGAGACGCCGAGCTGCTCAGCGTCGCGGCGTCGCACCTGATCCGCAATGCGCTCGAGGCCACCGAAGACGCCGGCCCCGGTCGCCCGAGCCCGACCGTTGGCGCGGAGACCGGTGATGAGCGAGTCGCGCTCGTCGTCCGTGACTGGGGCGTCGGGATCCGCAACCCGCGCGTCGCCATTCGGCTGGCGGCGTCCAAGAAGCCGGGCCGCGCGGGGCTCGGACTCGTCACCGTGGAACGGATCGCCCGCCTGCACGGCGGCACGCTGGCGCTCTCGACTCCGCCAGACGGCGGGATCGAGGCGCGGCTCACGCTGCCGGTCGCCTAGCCACTCGCCTCGCGTCGTCGCGTCGGAGCACCGGCGCAAGCGGCGCACGAGACATCGACCGCGTCATCGGCACGACCCGCTGCATGTGGTCGTGGACCGCGAAGCCGATCAGCGCGGCCCACACGGCGATGGCCGCGTCACCCGAGGCCGAGGCCAGGACGGCGACGCCGACCATTGTCCAGCCGAGGGCTCGTCCGATGGCGTCGGCGATCGCGCCCGCGATGTCGGGTCGGCGGAGGACCACGCCGAGCACCGCGCGAGCAGCGTGACCACCGTCGAGAGGAAGCGCCGGGATGAGGTTCACCAGCGTGATCCCGAGGTTGATCACGACGATGCTGGCGGCGGCGGCCGCCGCGAGGGGATCGGCTCCGGCGTCGACGAGCACGACGTGGACGATGCCGGCGACGACGGCGACGAGCAGGTTCGCCACCGGACCGGCCAGCGCGAGCGCCCAGGCCTGACCGGGCGTCCCCGGCTCGCGGTCGAAGACCGTCACGCCTCCGAAGAGCGAGAGCGAGATGTGGCGAGGCGTGAGACCGATCCACCGGCCGACGATCGCGTGACCCACCTCGTGGAGCACGAGCGACGTGATGAGCCCACCGGCGGCGACGATTCCCGTCGCCACGTACGCGACCAGGCCACGTCCCGGCGCCGCCGCCGGAAACACGGCATCGGCGAACGTCCACGCACTGAGCCCGATGGCGAGCAGACACGAAATGTCCGGCCGCACCGCGATGGCAAGCGTGCAGACGCCGCCGGCGGCGCGTAACGCGCCGATGCGGGGGAGGGGAGCGGGTCGGACCACCGACGACGCCATCGGTGCGCGATCAGGAGGCCAGCGCGTGCACGGCGGGCGTCGGGTCTTCGGTGCTGATCCGGACGTCGGACACCGGCAGCACCGCCGCGTGATGCGGCCGCACGAACAGCGCATGAGCGATGTCGGCGTACGGCATCTGCTCGTAGACGGCCTCGCACAGCAGTCTCTCCTCGGGCATGCCGAAGGCGGCCTCCAGCGGCTCGAACGTCTCGAGCACGTCCGGAAGATACCGGCGCCCGAGCTCGAGCAGCGCGCTGACCTTGGCGATCACCACGTGCGTGTTGACGAGCGCGTCGCCGGCGTAGAGAGCGATCGCCTCACCGCGTGAGGGCCGCCCGACGAAGCGCCGCACCGTGCGCACCGCCAGCGTCTCCAGGCCCTCGACCGGGTTGCCGGGATCGATCCACGTGCAGGGGATCTCGCGGCCGAGCGGATGAGCGCCGATCACGACGACGAGGTCCGGCCGTCGTTCGACGGCCTGAGCGGCACGGCCCACGTAGGCCATGAGCCGGGCCTCACCGTCGACCAGCTGACCGCTGGGGACGACGACGACCGTGGCGTGAGGATCCTCGGCCGCGATCCGGAGCACGGGCAGAAAGAGCTCGGGCGCGCTGCCGCGATAGGCGGGTTGCAGGATGCGGCGGACGCCCGGGAACTCGCTGAGCTCGGTGTCGTAGTATGCACGGTGATCGCGGGCGACGACGGCGAAGAGCTGGTCGGGCTCGATCAGACGTGTGGCCCGGTCGAGAGCCTGACGGAACAGGATGTGGCGCGCCGACGTGGGAACCCGCGACTGGCGCAGTCTGCGATTGTGTGGGCCGCGCACGGGGCGATGCTCGGCACTGCCGGTGAGGACGATGCCCCAGAGGTGGTCTGTCATCATGTTGGTGAGGCCAGGAGGTGCAGTCGTTATGCCACGCGCAACGTACGCAACTCCGCACGTTTGGACGACTCCCCGCCGTGAAATTCTTGAAAAGTCTTCAAAGTGCCGCGAGTCGGTGTAAGACTTACACCCTTCCTTATATATACGGAGGCGCCAGTGTTCGACCTGAAAGGCAAGGTAGCGGTGGTCACGGGTGGTAACGGGGGCATCGGCCTCGGGATGGCGCAGGGGCTCGCCGCGGCGGGAGCCCAGATCGTCGTCGCGGCGCGGAATCGAGAGAAGTCGCGCGCGGCCGCAACCGAGATCGAGCGGCACGGCGGGACGGCGATTGCCATCGACGTGGACGTCACGAGCGAGGCGTCGGTGGATGCGATGACGAAGGCCACGATGGAGCGGCTCGGACGCCTGGACATCCTCGTCAACAACGCGGGCACCAACATCCGAAAGCCGGTCCACGACCTGACCCTCGACGAGTGGCGTCTCGTCCTCGACACCAATCTGACCTCGGCCTTCCTGTGCTCCCGGGCGGCCTATCCGGCGATGAAAAGAGCCGGTGGCGGGAAGGTCATCAACATCGGTTCGATGATGTCGATCTTCGGGGCCCCGTTCGCGCCCGTCTACGGCGCAAGCAAGGGCGGGATCGTCCAGCTCACCAAGTCGCTGGCCACGACGTGGGCGCGCGACAACATCCAGGTCAATGCGGTGTTGCCGGGTTGGATCGACACCGAGCTGACGCAGAAGGCTCGGCGCGAGGTTCCCGGCCTCAACGAGATGGTCCTGCGCCGGACGCCCGCCGCGCGCTGGGGTGTCGGCGAGGACATGGCCGGGATCGCGGTGTTCCTGGCCAGCTCGGCGTCCGACTTCATCACCGGCACGGCGATTCCCGTGGATGGTGGGTACTCTATCCAGGTGTAGATGAAGACACTGGTCGTCGACGCGATCGCTCCCGAGGGCCTCGTTTACCTGCGCGAACACGGCTTCGAGATCGACCAGCTCATGAAGCCGTCGCTGCCGACGCTGTACGAGCGCGTCGGCGACTACGAGGCGCTGGTGACGCGGTCGGGGACGGCGGTCACGCCGGAATTGCTGGAGCACGCGCCGCGGCTCCGGATCGTCGGGCGGGCCGGGGTCGGGGTCGACAACATCGACGTGGAGGCGTGCTCCCGCCGGGGCATCGTCGTGGTCAACGCGCCGGTCGGCAACGTCGTGTCGGCGGCCGAGCACACGGTGGGCATGATGCTGGCGCTGGTGCGCCGGATCCCCGACGCTCACGATCTCCTCAAGGCCATGAAGTGGGACCGGGGGATCTACGGGACCGAGCTGTTCAGGAAGACCATCGGCGTGGTCGGTCTCGGCAAGGTGGGCTCGCGCGTGGCCGCGCGGCTGCGCGGGTTCGACGCTCGCGTGCTCGTCCACGACCCCTACATCCCCGAAAGCCGTGCCCGCGACTTCGGAGCCCAGCTCACCGAGTTCGACCGGCTCGTCCGCGAGTGCGACGTCATCACCTTCCACGTGCCGCTGACCGACGAGACCGAGAACATGATGACGGCGCGCGAGCTAGCCATCACCAAGCGCGGCGTGCGACTGGTGAACTGTGCGCGAGGCGGGATCATCAACGAGGCCGATCTGCTCGCGGCGCTCGAGTCCGGGCAGGTCGCGGGGGCGGCCATCGACGTGTGGACCGAGGAGCCTCCGAAGAGCGACGGCGTCCGGCGCCTCGTCGCGCATCCAGCCGTCGTCGCCACCCCGCACCTCGGTGCCAACTCCGCCGAGGCTCAGGTCAACGTCGCCCTCGACGTCGCGCGCCAGCTCGTCGCGTTCCGCGACGGTGCGCTCGTCGAGTACGCGGTGAACATCCCGGTCGGTGACGTCGGGGCGCTCGAGGAGATGAGGCCGTTCCTCGCGCTGGCCGATCGGCTGGGGCGCTTCAGCGTCCAGCTCGATCCCGAGCACCTGTCGAGCGTGGAGGTGAAGGTGGCAGGCGCGCTGGCCCAGCGTGATCCCGAGCTGCTGGCCCGCGCCGTGCTGGCCGGGCTGCTCGCACCGGTGATGGCGGGCCCCGTGAACCTCGTCAACGCGCATCTCGTCGCCCGCGAGCGCGGCGTGGCCGTCACGACCACCGCCGAGGAGGAGACGCACGGGTACGGCAGTCTCCTGACGGTCGTGACTCACACGCGCGAGGGCCGGAAGATCATCGCCGGGACGGTCTTCTTTGGACAGCCGCGCATCGTGCGCCTGCGCGATCTGAACATCGAGTTCACGCCCGAGGGCTACATCCTCGTCCTCTCCTACGAAGATCGCCCCGGCATGGTCGGACGGATCGGCACGATGCTGGGCGGCCTCGGCGTGAACATCGCCTCCATGCACGTGGGCCGTAAGTCCAAGCGTGGCCGAGCGATCGTGGTCTTGATCCTCGACGAGGAGCTGTCGCCGCGTCAGCTCGCGGAGGTGGCACGTACCGTGGAAGCGGACTTCGCTCGTCTGATTCGGCTCGTCTGAGACGTCCCCGCGACAATTTTCTTTTGAAACGGGACATGCGCCTTGCTACGCTCCCGCTATGCGAGCAAAACGCCTTGTTCTCGTGTCGCTCGTCGTTTTCCTGACCGGTGCGTGCGTCACGTCCCAGTCGCGAACCCTCCGGAGTGAGTTCGAAGACATCCCCGTGCCGAAGGGCCTCTCCTATGTCGAGAACCAGTCGGTGATCATCGAGTCGCCGTCCGTGAAGGCGGCGCGGTTGATCTACCGCGGGCGGATCGAGATGGGAAGCCTGGCCGTGGCGATGCGAACCATGATGGAGGCGAACGGCTGGCGCGCGATCAGCAACACGTCGGCGTCGACGCACGGTACGACGCAGGTGTATGAGAAGGCCGGCAACTCGCTGCAGATCCGCGTGTGGGAAGGCCTCTACTACACCTACGTCGAGATGACGGCCTCGCGCGCGCTGCCGCCTCCGACCGCCGAAACGAAGTAGTCGGCGGCCGGCCACGCGCGACTAACGGGCGAGGTTCAGCCGCGCGTTTTGATTATTGAGTTGGGAGGGGGGACAGGAGTCCTCCCCTCCCAACTCAATAATCAGAGCGCTTTAGTGCGTCTCCAACCTGCGGGTTGTGCCAGCGAAACCCGTCTTTCGCGATGAACGCGTCCGCCTCGCGTGGTCCCCACGATCCAGCCTCGTACATCGGTAGGGGGTTCGCGGTCTCGCGCGCCGACGTTCTCAGCAGGGGGCCGAGAATCTGCCACGCCATCTCCACCCAATCGCCGCGGGCGAACAGCGTGGCATCGCCGTGGATCACGTCGAGCAAGAGCCGCTCGTAGGCCTCGGGAGACTGGCCCCCGAACACCTCGCGGTACTCGAAGTCGAGCTTGACGATACCGAGCTTGAGGTCGGGTCCAGGGACCTTGGCGGCCAGCGTGAGCGAGAGGCCCTCGTCCGGCTGGATGCGGATGAGCAGCATGTTCGGCTCGACCCCGTCGGGCTGGCGCCGGAAGATCATGTGGGGCGTCCGGCGAAAGTGGATCGCGATCTCGCTGGCTCGTTTGGCCAGGCGCTTGGCGGCGCGCAGGTAGAACGGCACCGACGCCCATCGCCAGTTGTCGATCAAGAGCTTGAGCGCCACGTACGTTTCCGTGCGGGAGTCCGGCGCCACGCCTTTCTCGTTGCGATACGCGACGACCGGACGGCCCTCCACGAAGCCGGCTCCATATTGCGCGCGGATCGCCGCGTCGTCGATCTGCCTGACATCGATCGGATGGATCGCGGCCAGGACCTTGTTCTTCTCGTCGTGGACCGGCGAGGCGTCGAACGTCACTGGCGGCTCCATCGCGATGAGGCAGAGGAGCTGGAGCAGGTGATTCTGCACCATGTCGCGCAGGGCACCCGCCTCCTCGTAGTACGCGCCACGCGTCTCCACGCCGATGGTCTCGGCGACCGTGATCTGCACGTGGGCGACGTGGTTGCGGTTCCACAGCGGCTCGAAGATCTGGTTGGCGAAGCGCAGCACGAGGAGGTTCTGGACGGTCTCCTTCCCGAGATAGTGATCGATGCGGTAGATCTGGTCCTCGCCGAAGTAGCGCCGGAGCTGCCGATTGAGGGCCCGGGCGCTCTCGAGGTCGTGGCCGAACGGCTTCTCGATGACGATGCGGGTGAAGCCAGTGCGGCTCTGGGCCAGGCCGGAGCTCCCGAGGTTCTCGACGATGTCGTCGTAGAGGCTCGGGGGCGTGGCGCAGTAGAAGATGCGATTGGCCGGCCCGCCCCGGCGTTGCTCGCCGTCGCTCAGGAATGCCTTGAGCGCGGTAGAGAACGCGGGGTCCTTCGGATCGCCCGGCAGGTAGTAGATCGCCTGGGCAAAGCGCTCCCACACGTACTCGGACGGCGGTTGCACGCGTCCGTGCTCGCGGACGGCCTCCCGCATCCTGCGCCGGAAGTCGTCGTGGGTCATCTCCGTGCGGGCCACGGCCACGATGGTGAAGGGCTCGGGTAACGTGCGCGTCGCGTAGAGCGCGAAGAGCGCGGGGATGAGCTTCCGGCGCGTCAGGTCGCCGGACGCGCCGAAGATCACCAGCGAGAACGGCTCATCGACGGACGGCATGGCCACCGAAGGCGTTGCGGAGCGCGGCGAGCAGCCGGTCCGCGAACGAGTTCTCGCGACGTGAGCGGAAGCGCGCGTAGAGCGATGCCGTGATCACCGGCGCGGCCACCGCTTTCTCGACGGCATCGGCGATCGTCCACCGGCCCTCGCCCGAATCCTCGACCCAGCCCTTGATCGCGGCGAGCTTGGGATCGTGGCTGAGCGCGCCGGCGGCCAGCTCGAGCAGCCACGAGCGCACGACGCTCCCGCGGTTCCAGAGTCGGGCGATCGCCGCCAGGTCGAGGCCGTAGTCGGACTCCGACATCAGCTCGAAGCCCTCGGCGTACGCCTGCATCAGGCCGTACTCGATGCCGTTGTGGATCATCTTCACGTAGTGGCCGCTGCCCACGGGGCCGGCGTGCAGCCAACCGTCGGGCGGCGCCAGCGTCGTGAAGATGGGGGCCAGGCGCTGCACGACGTCGCGCTCGCCGCCGACCATCAGACAGTAGCCTTCGGTCAGGCCCCAGATGCCGCCGCTCACGCCGGCGTCGACGTACCGAAGCCCGCGCGCCACGAGCGCCGGCGCACGACGGACGTCGTCCTTGTAGTGGGTGTTGCCGCCTTCGACGATCGTGTCGCCGGGGGCGAGGAGCTCGGCCAGGTCGCGCAGCGCGATCTCGGTGGGCTCGCCGGCCGGGACCATGATCCACACGACGCGCGGGATCGGCAGCGCCGTCACGAGCTCGCGAAGCGAGGCGGCCGTCTCGATGCCGCCGGTCTGTGCCGCCTGACGCGCGGCGGACGAGGGATCGAAGCCGACGATCCGGTGTCCGCCCCGCACGAGACGCGTGGCCATGTTGCCGCCCATCCGCCCGAGACCGATCAGTCCCACGTCCATCAGGCATGCCTCCCGGCGAGCGTATCCGGGTCCTCGATGACGTGGCCCACGTCAGGGGCCGAGGAGCGCGGCCGCGGCGCGATCGAGCATCCACACGAGACGCCCGTTGGCGGGACGAACCATGCCGGCGGGCAGCAGCACGCCTTCCTTGAGCGCGGAGCGAACGACCTTGGTCTTTTCGGCGCCGGCGGCGAGGAAGATCACGTGCGCCGCATTGTTCAGGACGGGATAGGTCAGGGTGATGCGCTCGGGAATCGCCGCCGCCGCGGCGTGGACCGCCACGACCGGGCGAAAGACTTCCTTCAGCGCGGGCGATCCGGGAAAGAGTGACCCGGTGTGGCCGTCGATCCCGACGCCGAGCAGGATCAAGTCGAAGCGAGGCAACTCGCCCCGGCGGAGACCGAACACCTCGCTGAGCGCACGAGCGTAGCCGGCGGCGGCCGCGTCGCTCTCCTCGCCGTGCTCACAGAGGATCGGGAAGATCTGGCTCGCGGGAATCGGAACCTTGGCAAGCAGCGTTTCCTGGGCCATCCGGTAATTGGATTCGGGGTGGTCGTGCCGTACACAGCGCTCGTCGCTGAAGAACACGAAGGTCTGCGGCCACGGCACCGTCTCACCGTACGGCGGCTGGGCCAGGCGCATGTAGGTCTCGCGCGGTGTGCCGCCGCCCGACAGCGCGACGGTGAAGCGACCGCGGGCGGAGACGGCCTCGCTCGCGATGGACGCGATGGTCTGCGCGGCGGCGGTGGCCAGCGCGCTCGCGTCGTCGAAGATCTTCACCGTGAGGCTGTCGTCCATGGCCACATGATACCGGCTCACGCCAGCTTCGCGTCGAGCGCGCGTTGCCGCGCCAGCGCCTCACGATAATGGGCGTGGCGCGCGGCGTCCGGACGGAGCGTGTCCCCGTCGGGTGGACGCCCCGACGCGAGCTCGGGGCGCCGGCCGAGGGCCGAGAGCGCGAGCAGCGCGGCGCCCCGGCTCGTCGCCTCTTCATCGTGGAGCACCGTGATCGGCCGGTTGAGAACGTCGGTGATGATCTGGGCCCACGTCCGAGCGTGAGCGAAGCCGCCGCCGGAGGCCACGACCACGTGATCGCGAGCGAGACACGGCCCCAGCAACTCGTAGACGATCCCGAGGCGCAGGGCGACGGCTTCGAGCATCGCCCGCATGATGTGCGCGGCCGTCGTGTCCAGTCCCAGGCCGGTGATGCTCGCGCGTCGATCTCCGCGCCACCCCGGTGCGCGCTCCCCAGCGATGAAGGGCAGGACCGTCAGGCCGTGGGTGGTCGCGGGCAGCGCGGCGACGGCGGCCTCGGTGGCGGCACCGTCGGGCAGGCGCAGGACCTCACGGCACCACCTCAGGAGGTTGCCGCCTTCGCTCAGCGCCCCGCCGACGAGGGCCACGCGGCGATCCAGCCGATACCGCCAGAGACCCCGCGGGGGCGGACTGGAATCGGTCGTCATCGTGCGCAGCGCTGCCGACGTGCCCAGGTTGAGCGCGACACGCGACGGATCGACGCACTCGGAGCCGGCGTTGCCCGCCGCGCCATCGCCGACGGCCGGGAACCAGGGCACGCCGCGCAATGCCGGCCAGCGACGGGCCCACGCGGACCGCAGATCTCGCCGCGGCTCGTGACGATCCACGAGCGGAAACAACTGGGCCGTCTCGATCCCGCCGGCGGCCAGCGCCGTCGGGTCCCAGTGGAGCCGGGCGTGATCGAAGAGTCCCGTCGCCGAGGCGATCGACACGCTCGTGGCGGCCTCACCGAAGAACGCGTGCTCCAGGTGCTCGCCGATCGAACCCCAGCGCGTGACGCGCTGGAGCTCGGCCGGACGCTCGCGCGCGAGCCAGCGGAGCTTGGCCGGCCAGTACGACGTGTGGATGTAGCAGCCGGTGCGCGCGTGCAGCGCGGCCTCGTCGAGCGCGCCGGCCAGAAGTGTGGCCTCCCGCGCGCTCCGCGTGTCCGCCCACATGTAGATCGGGGTGACGGCGTGGCCGGTCGCGTCGAAGCCGAGGAGCCCGTGCCAGAAGGTGGCGACGCCGACGCCGGCGACGTCGGGCAGCCCGGGGCCGGTGAGCACGGCGTCGAGACACGTGGCGACGGCGGCCAGCACGACGTTGGGATCGTGCTCGACACCGCCGTCGGCGGTGATCGTCGGCTCGTAGGCGACGCGATGCAACCGACGCGGCACAGGGACGCCGGACTCGTCGTACAGGGCGGCCCGCGCCGAGGAGGTGCCGACGTCGAGCGCGAGGATCATGGGCAGCGCACTCGGGTAAGATACCGCCCATGAACGAGACGTGGGAAGTGCTCACCTTGCGCGGCCTCAGCGCCACCGACGAGCGGGCCGAGGAGTTCACGGGGACCCTCGTCATCCACCGCCAGGGCCAGCGTGAGCCGGTCGAGACGATCAGCATCCGCGTCAAGCGCTCCATCCTGAGCGAGCTGCACACGACGCTCGGACGGCTGCTGAGCCGCTCCATCGGATTTCGGCGCGGGGTACAATGACCGCCTTCGACGGGAGGATGCCATGACGGTGATCCGCGTGCTGAGTCCGACCGGGATCGACACCGGCGAGCGCGTCTCGGTGCCCGCGCTGCCGCACGATCTCTCCGGTCGCACGATCGGCTTCCTCGACAACACCAAGCACAACTTCGACCGCCTCGTCACCGACTTCGGCGCGCTCCTGCGCGAGCGTCACGGCGTGAAGGCCGTGGTCCACCGGCGCAAGGCGAATGCCTCGACGCCGGCGGCGGCCGAGCTGATCGTCGAGCTCGCGAAGACGTGCGACGTCGTCTTCGCCGGCTCCGCCGACTGAGGGTCGTGCACGTCGTGGAGTCTCCACGACGCCCTCGAAGTGGCGAAGGTCGGAACCGCGGCGGGTCTCATCGCGACCACGGCCTTTCAGGGGCTGGCGGTGCGCCAGCTCTCGGCGCGCGGCGTGGCCGGCCTGCCCTTGCTCGTGATCGAGCACCCGCTGGGTGGCGAGCGGCCGGAATCCGTCGCCCGCCGGGCCCAGCAGGCCGTCGAGCAGCTCGCTAGTCTTCTCGGCCCCGCGTGAGCACCGCGCTCCGGTCCATCGAAGTCGACGACGCGCCCGAGGCCGTTCTCGACGCGTTCGTCACCCGCGAGTGGTGCGACGGCTTGCCCATCGTCCCTCCGACGGCCGACCGCGTGCGGGTGATGCTCGGAGACGCCGAGCCCGGGCGTGCGCTTGGGGCCATGCCCCCGCTGTGGCGGACGGCGACGCTCGAGGCGATCGCCGTCAACGCCGTGATGGCCGGCTGCCGTCCGGAGTACTTTCCGGTCATCGTCGCCGCGGTGGACGCGATGCTCGATCCCGACTTCAACCTCTACGGCGTGCAGGCGACGACCCATCCGGTGGCGCCGCTGGTCATCGTCAACGGCGCCTATGGGCGACGCATCGGACTGCACGCGGGCAGCGGGTGCTTCGGCCCGGGCTTCCGCGCCAACGCCACGATCGGTCGCGCGCTCAGATTGATCCTCATGAACGTCGGCGGCGCCTGGCCGGGACGCCACGACATGGCCACGCAGGGCAGCCCCGCCAAGTTCTCGTACTGCATCGCCGAGAACGAGGAGGCCTCGCCGTGGGGACCCCTGAAGGACGGTGACGCCGTCACCGTCTACGGCGGCGAGGGCCCCCACAACGTCAACGACCACGCCTCGACGACGGCCAGCGGGATCCTCTCCACCGTCAGTCACACGGCGGCGACGCTCGGCTCGAACGTCGGCTGGTACTTCTCGCAGAGCCAGCTCCTGGTCGTGCTCGGCCCCGAGCACGCGCGCACGATCGCCGGCGACGGCCTCACGCGCGCCGACGTGCAGCGCTTCGTGTACGAGCACGCCCGGCTGCCTCTGGCGACGCTGAAGCTCGGTGGGATGTGGGGCATGCACGACTGGCCGGCGTGGATGATGGCGCTGCGCGATGACGAGGTGCGGCCGCCCCAGGTGCCGTCGCCCGACGACGTGCTGGTCGTCGTCGCCGGCGGCCCGGGCAAGCACTCGTCCGTCGTGCCGAACACCTGCTTCAGCCGCGCCGTGTCGCGGCCCATCGAGCTCGGCCGTGCGAGCTGAAGCCTGCCGGCTCTCGAGCCAGCGGTGTCTCGGTCGACGATCCAACTCCGGACCGACGTCACCGGGCTGATTCAGATGGGCGCGGCTCCGACGCCCCTGGCGGCTACACGGGGAAGCGTGAGCCAGATCGCGGCGAAGAGGAGCAGCGCTCCGACGAGACCGGCGGCGCCCAGGCGTTCGGAGAACACCCACACGCCGAGCAGCGTCGCGGTCAAGGGCTCGAGCAGCGTCACGACTCCCGCGACCGACGCCGGCACGTGGCGCAGCCCGAGCGTGTAGAGCGCATAGGCGCCCGCGGTCGCGATCGCGCCGAGGTAGAGGAGCCACGGCCAGCTCCGCGCGGCCTGGGCCAGCGGCGCGTGTGTCCAGACGAGAAAGGGCAGGGTCAGGACCGCGGCGACGGAGAACGTGACCGCCGTGACGGCGAGCGAATCCGCTCGCGCGACGGCGGCCTTGGCGATGACCACGTACACCGCGTACGAAAGCCCCGCGGCCAGCGCGAGCGCGATGCCGATCAGGAAGCGAGAGGCCGATCCCGTCATGGTCGAGGGAGTCGCGATGAGGAGCGCCGTGCCGATCACGCCGAGCGCGAGCGCGGCGCCGGTCCGTCGCGTGAGACGTTCACCGAGCAGGGCGGCGGCCAGCATGGCGATCATCAGCGGAGCCGAACAGATGGCGATGAGGGCGGTGACGGCGATGCCCGTCATGGCGACGGCCGAGAAGTACGCCGCCTGGTAGAGCGCCATGCACGCACCCATCGCGAGGCAGTGCGGCAGCGCGCGGGCGGTGCGCGTCGGGCCCGCGCCGACGGCCGTGGCCCCGGCGACGAGCACGAGCGCCGCCACCCACATGCGGGCGGCACCGATGAGGAGGGGCTCGGCGTCGGACCGGGCGATGAGGATCGTGGTCACGGAGCCGGTGGTACCCCAGGAGACCGCCGCCAGGCCGATGAGGACGAGGCCACGCAGCACTGACGCCGGATTATAGCGAAGGTGAGATGACGATCGATCCCAAGGACATCGACGCTCATCACCGGGGAACGCTCACCGAGCTCCTCGGTGTGCGCTTCGTGGAAGCGAGCCGGGAGCGGGTCGTGGCCGAAGTCGACATCCGTGACCAGCTCCGAACCGTCGGCGGGCCGCTCCACGGCGGTACGGTGATGGCGCTCGCCGACATCGTGGGCGCGACGGCGACGTTTCTCAACCTTCCGCCGGGGACGACGACGACCACGGTCGAGTCGAAGACGAACTTCTTCGCGGCTGGACGTGACGGCGTGGTCCGCGCGGAGTCGACACCGCTGCACCGCGGCCGACGGACGATGGTGTGGCAGACGCGCGTGACGGACGAATCGGGCCGGCTGCTGGCGATGACGGTACAGACCCAGATGGTGCTGGAGGCGTAGATTGACCGTCTTGGCGCGGCGAGCGACGTCGGCAGGCGAATCCGCCCACTGGGCGCCCCGATCGAGCAACGGCGCCGCCGCGGCCCGCCGCGCATCGTGGACGACCAGCGTGGGTCCGGCGGCGAGCAGGCGCCCAGCCATCGGTGTTCCCATCCGCCCGGTGACCGGCGAGGCGATCCGCTGGTTCCGGGAGGCGATGGCGGGAACGCTGGCGTCCGGCGATCATGTCGAGGTCGTGAAGCTCATCGGATATTCGGAAGGAGGACGTTCATGAACGTCGCGTTCATCGGCACCGGAACCATGGGCGCACCCATGGCCGCCAACCTCGTGAAGAAGGGCTTCGCCGTCGTCGCCTACGACATCGTGCCCGCGGCCCTCGCGGCCGCGGCTCGGGCCGGCGCCAAAGAGGCCGGCTCGGCGGCCGAGGCGTCCAAGCAGGCCGAGATCGTCGTCACCATGCTTCCATCGTCGTCGCACGTGGAGCAGGCCTATCTCGGCCCGGCCGGTGTCCTCGAAGGCGTGATGCGCGGCCGTCTGTGCATCGACATGTCGACGATCGAGCCGGCCGTCTCGCGCCGCGTGGCCGAGCGGCTGCACGAGCGTGGGGTACGCTTCGTCGACGCGCCCGTGTCCGGTGGTGTGCCGCGGGCCCAGGACGGGACGCTCGCGATCATGGTCGGCGGCGAGGCCAAGGACGTGGAGGAAGCGCGGCCGGTGTTGGCCGCGATGGGCGCCAACGTGTTTCACGTCGGTCCCGTGGGCAGCGGCGAAGTGGCGAAGCTCTGCAACAATCTCATCGCCGGCGTGGCCGCGGTAGCCGTGAGCGAGGCGTTCCGCATCGCCGAAGGCTTCGGCGTCGATCCCAAGATCCTGACCGACGTGATCGCCAAGTCGTCGGGAAACACGTGGCTCATGGAGAACATGCACCCGGTGCCCGGCATCGTGGCCCGAGCCTCGTCCACGCGTGATTACGCTCCCGGCTTCATGACCGATCTCATGGCCAAGGATCTCGGCCTCGCCGTCAACGCCGCCCGCGCGCTGCGCGTGCCCGTCGTCGTCGCGCCGGCCGCTCAGCAGGTGCTGCGGCTCGCGTCGTCGCACGGCCTCGGGCGCAAGGACTTCACGTCGGTGTACCAGTTCCTCAAGCCGTCCGACGGGAACGCACCCGTGTGACCGAGTGATATACTCCACCCCGCTGCGCGCAAAGGAGGCCCGAGCGTGAGTTTCTACGTGATGCTCAGCACGCTCTCGGAATCCGGACGAAAGGTCCTCCGTGAGCGGCCGGGTTGGATCCGGAAGGTCAACGCCGACGTCGAGCGCATGGGCGCGCGCGTCGTCGCCCAGTACGCGGTGCTCGGGCCCTACGACTTCGTGACCATCATCGAGGCCGCCGACAACGCGGCCATCACGCGCATGTCGGTCGAGCTGGGCGCGCGCGGAGGCGTGGCCGGCATGACGATGGCCGCCATGCCGCTCGACGAGTTCATCTCCCGCCTCGAAGGCCGCGGCCGACGGAAGGGACGGACCAAGCGGTGAGCGTACTCAGGATCACTCCCGAGAAGTGCACCGGCTGCCTGCGCTGCGAGCTGGCCTGCTCGTACATGCAGACCGGTACGTATCAGCCGGCGAAATCCGTCATCCGGGTGTCGCCGTTCGAGGGCCACACCTCCTACGCCCCCTATACGTGCGTGCAGTGTGCCGAGGGCTGGTGCATGACGGCGTGCCCGGTCGGCGCCATCACCATTAACGCGGCCGGAGCCAAGGACGTCGTCGACGATCGCTGCGTCGGCTGCAAGCTCTGCACGATCGCCTGTCCGTACGGGACGATGTTCTACGACCCTTCCACGCGCAAGGCCTTCAAGTGCAATCTCTGCGGCGGCGATCCCGCCTGTGCCCACGCCTGCCCGACCGCGGCCATCACCTACGAGGATGTGGCCACGTCGGACTGGCTGGCCGAGTTCGCGGCCGAGCGCACCCAGCGCTTGCTGGTGGGGGTGCGGTAGTGCGAGCCGAGGCGCGTCGGGCGACGAGGCGAGCGCTGAAAAGGACTGGTAGTGCGAGCCGAGGCGCGTCGGGCCGCGGTGCGAGGTGAGGATCGTCCGACGAACGAGCCGAGCGGTGAAATGACCGAAACTCGGCGAGCGCCGAAAAGGACTGAATGATGGCGCGACGGCATCTGATCATCGGCGGCGGCACTGCGGGGATGAACGCGATTCGCACCATTCGCGAGGAAGAGGCGGAGCGCTCGGAGATCACGCTGGTCAGCGCCGAGAAGCCGTACTCGCGCATGGTGCTGCCCTACTACCTCGATCGCTCGATCTCCGAGTCTCACGTGTTCACGGCCACCGCGGCGGTGCTCGCCCAGTGGGGCGCCAAGACGCTCGTCGGACGACGCGCCGCCAGCCTCGACACCAAGGCCAACGTGTGCACGCTCGACGACGGCACCAGAGTCGAGTACGACGACTGCCTGATCGCGACCGGGTCGTCGGCGGTGAAAGCGCCGGTCCCCGGCGCCGACCTGCCCGGCGTGCACTCGTTCTGGACGCTCGACCAGTGCCGCGCCCTCATCGCCGACGTCGCGCCGGGCCGTCACGTGGTGATGGTGGGCGCCGGGTTCATCAGCTTCACGATCCTGAACTCGGTCCTGTCGCTCGGCGCCAAGCTCACCATCGTCGAGATCGCGCCGCGCATCCTCCCGCGGATGATCGACGACACCGGGGCTGGCCTCGTCGAAGACTGGCTGACGCGGCACGGTGTCACCATCAGGACGGACGCCCGCCTGAGCAAGATCGAGGACGTCAAGGGCAAGAAGCGGCTGAAGTTCGCCAAGGGCAGTGACCTGGTGTGCGACGTCGTCATCATGGCCACGGGCATCCGCACCAATCTCGAGTGGCTCAAGGGCTCGGGCATCCGCGTGAATCAGGGCGTCGTCGTCGACGACCACCTGCGCTCCAACGTCGGCAACGTCTACGCGGCCGGCGACGTCGCCGAAGGCCCCGATCGGCTCTCCAAGTCCGCTGTCGTGCATGCGATCGAGCCCACGGCCCAGGAGCACGGCCGCGTGGTGGGCGCCAACATGGCCGGCCGCGCGGTCGGCTACGTGGGCAGTCTCGTGATGAACATCGTCGAGGTCTGCCACCTCGACGTCGCGTCGTTCGGCGCCTGGGACGACGCCAAGGCGGAGGCCACCGCCGGCGTCAAGCGCGACCGGCACGCGTATCGCAAGCTCCTGTGGACGGGCGACCGCCTCAGCGGCGCCATCATCCTCGGTCCTTCGAGCGACATCTGGACCACCAACGACGTCGGCATGCTGAAGGGCCTCGTCCAGTCGCAGGTGGGCCTCGGGCGCTTCAAGGACTACGTGAAAAAGAACCCGTTCGACATCAAGCCGGCCTACATCGCGGCGAACACCGCGGGCCGTCTGCTCTCCGAAACCGTGCTGGGCCGCCCGGCCAAGGCGCCCGGAGAAACCCCGGTGGCCGTATGACTCCAGTGTTGACGAAGCGAGCGACGACGATGGCCACGCCCCAGATGCCGGGCGCCTACGCCGGCAAGCTGCTGCGCGTGGATCTCTCGAAGAAGAAGTGCTGGGCCGAGCCGTGGTCGCCGGCCGACATGCGCGAATACCTCGGTGGCGCCGGGCTCGGCGCCATCATCCTGTACCGCGAGACGGCCACGCGCGGCGGCAAGGGCAACGTGGCGTGGGACCACCCGGACAATCGCCTGGTGCTCGCGACCGGGCCGATGGCCGGCTTGCCGGTGTGGGGCACGGGCGCGCTCACCGTCGTGACGATCGGCGCCATGACCAACGGCCCGACGTCGACGCAGGCCAACGGCTTCTTCGGCACCAACCTCAAGTACTGCGGCTACGACGCGATCATCGTTCAGGGACAGTCGAAGGACTGGGTCTACCTCTACATCAACGATGGCGTCCTCGAGCTGCGCGACGCCAAGTCGTTGCTGGGCCTCGACACCTGGGAGACCCAGGAAGCGTTGAACCGCGAGACCGGCCTCTCCGGTCATCAGCTCTCCGTATACGCGATCGGCCCGGCCGGCGAGAACCTCGTGCGCTTCGCGGCGATCCACGGTGATTACGGCCACGTGGCGTCGAAGAACGGCGTGGGCGCCGTGATGGGCAAGAAGAAGCTGAAGGCCGTCGCCATCGTCAAGGGCACGGGATCGCTCAAGGCGGCCGATTACCGCGGCACCGTCCAGGCCGCCGACGACATCGCCCACGATCTCAAGACCGATCCATCGGCGAAGTCGCTCTACGAGTACGGCACGCTGCCCGGCGTCGTGAACCTCGGCAAGCTCGGCGCGCTGCCCATCAAGAACTACACGACCAACGTCCCCTACGACGAGCTGACCAACTGGGAGGCGCCGAAGCTCCGCGAGGGCTTCGATCACCGCGGCCATCAGTGCAACGCCTGCGGCATGCACCACTGCCACATGCAGGTGATCCGCAGCGGCGACTTCAAGGGGAACATCGTGGACGAGCCGGAGTACGAGGGCTGGTCGGGCGCCGGCTGGGCGATCGGCGCGCGCGACAAGGAAGGCGTGTCCTGGCTCAACACGCAGCTCGACCGCGCGTGCGTCGACGTCAACGAGTGGGGCTGGCTGTGCGGGTGGGTGATGGAGTGCCAGGAGCGCGGCCTCATCACCGAGAAACAGCTGGGCTTCCGCCTCGCGTGGGGCGACATCAAGGGCGCCGACCGGCTGCTGCAGATGGTGAACCGGCGGCAGGGCTTCGGCGACGTGCTCGCCGAAGGCGTCAAGCGCGCCTCGGAGAAGCTGGGTGGCGCGGCCAAGGACGCGGCGATCTACACGCACCAGGGCTGTTCGCCACGTGGCCACGACCATCGCGCCCGCTGGGATGAAATGCTCGACACGTGCACGTCGTCGACCGGCACGCTCGAGAGCGGGGTGCCCGTCCACGTCACCGAGCTGGGACTGCCGTCGCGCATCAATCCGTTCGCTGGTGAGGAAGTGGTGATGATGGTCGCGGGGATCCGTGGCCGGCGCCACTTCGAAGATTCGATCGGCATCTGTATCTTCACCGGCCGGACGCGACTGGAGAACCTCTGCCGAGCGCTGAACGCGGCCACCGGCTGGAACTACACGGTGGACGAGTCGATGCGCTTCGGCCGCCGCGTCGCTGCCATCTTCCGCGCCGTGCGCATTCGCTGCGGGATTGGCCCCGACCTCGAGAAGCCATCGGCCCGCTACGGCTCGACGCCCCACGACGGCCCGGCCAAGGGGCAGGCCATCAGCGCGCAGTGGCCGAAGATGATCGATCTCTGGTACGAGAAGGTCGGCTACGACCGGAAGACCGGCAAGCCGCTGGCGAAGACGCTGAAGGACCTCGGCCTCGACTGGCTGGCCAAGGACCTCTGGGGGCGGAAGGCCTAACCTGTCGCGACGCGCACGATGTAGTCGGCGAAGCGGACGAAGGGATCGAAGCCTAGGACCTCGGGCGCGTTCGCCACGAAGTTCGACGTGGCGTTGACGTCGTAGAAGTACGCCTCGCCGTCCTCAGCGCTCACCAGGTACTCGACCCCACCGACGTCGATCGACGCCGCGCGAGTGAGTCGCTGCGCGGTCTCGACGCAGGCCGCGGGCGCGTCGTAGCGAGTGACCGCGAGCCCCGGCGTCGGGCTGACCGGGCAGGCGCCCAGTGATGCGTCGCTGGCGGGGGCGGGGACCTGGCACAGATCGGCCGGACAGAGATTGAAGCTCGCGGCCGCGCGCACGATGCGGATCGCATAGAGCGCTTCGCCGTCCAGGACCTCGACACGGACGATCGCGTTTCCTGCCGGCTCGACGTGCTCCTGGAGGAGCGCCGTGCCGTCGGGCCCGAAGTGAACGGCCGGCGCCGCCTCGAGCGCGGCCGGCGAATCGAAGCGGACGATACCGGCGCCCGAGCCGCCGATGTTTGGCTTGAGCAGCACGGGGAAGCGCAACCGATCGATCACCTTGGCGATCTGCTCCCGATGGTTGAGGACAATCGTCCGGGGATAGCGCACGCCGAGGCGCTCGAAGAGGTCGATCTGCAGGGCCTTGGATTTTTCGAAGCGCCACGCCGCGACGGGATTAATCACGGGAATGCCGAGTCCTTGCCAGTACGCGAGCAGCGGCTCGGCATAGAAGAGCACGTTGTCGTGACCACGCCGGTGCGATGACGGACTCGTCCGGTTCACGACGACCGAATAGCGGCGCGAACGATCGCGTGGGTCCCAGGCGTGACTGGACGGGTCGATCTTCTCGAACGGGAGGCGGCGGTGGCCGAGTTCCGCCATCAACCGGCTCGACCACTCCGGATGCTCGTCGAGAATCGCAATTGGCTGTGTAATCATTCAGTTAGTCAATGTAACTAATTCCGATGTAAAATAGCGCCAAAATGAGCTCGGCGCAATCCTTCTTGACCCGGCGCGAAATGGCATGATATCTACGGTCGGCGCGGTCGTCCCCAGGGTGTGGAGAATTTCGGCTCGCGCGGGGGATACATGACGCAAACCGTTGGATTCATTGGCCTTGGGATCATGGGACGGCCCATGGCAAGAAATCTGATCAAGGCCGGTTACCCACTGGTTGTCCACAACCGCAGCAGGGCCGCCGTCGACGAGCTGGTCGGTGCCGGCGCCAAGAGCGCGACCTCGCCCCGCGAGGTCGCCGGACAATGTGACGTCCTCATCACGATGCTTCCCAACTCACCGGATGTCGAGGTCGTGGCGCTGGGGAAGAACGGCGTCGTCGAGGGCGCGCGGCCGGGACTGCTCTTCGTCGATATGTCCACGATTTCGCCGATCGTGAGCCAGAAGATCGGCAAGACGCTCGAAGCCAAGGGCGTCAAGATGTTGGATGCTCCGGTGTCGGGCGGCGAGAAGGGCGCCATCGACGGCGCGCTCTCCATCATGGCCGGCGGCGACAAGGCGGTGTTCGACACCGTGCTGCCGATCTTCCAGGCCATGGGCAAGACGATCACGTATCTCGGACCGCTCGGTTTCGGCGGCTTCACCAAGCTCGCCAACCAGATCATCGTCGCCGTGAATCTCACCGCGCTCGCTGAGGCCCTCACGCTGGCCAAGAAGGCCGGGCTCGATCGCGAGCTGACGCTGAAGGCGCTCGCCGGCGGGCTGGCGGGATCGAAGTGCCTCGATCAGAAGGCGCCCAACTACATCGCCAACTCGTACAAGCCCGGGTTCAAGATCGATCTCCACTTCAAGGACCTCGGTCTCATCATGGAGTCTGCCCGTGCGCTCGGTGTGCCGGTGCCGGCCACGGCCACCGTCCAGGAGCTGTTCAATGCGCTCCGCGTCAAGGGACGCGGCGGACTCGATCATTCGGCCGTCATCACGCTGCTGGAAGATCTAGCGGGCGTGTCCGCGTGAGGGCGGCGGTCGACCGCGTCGGGATCGATTCTCACGGCCGCTCGACGAAGGTTCAGATCCGTCGCGTTCGCAAGGGTGACCTCGCCAAGGCCCGCGACGTCATCGAGCAAACCTTCACCGATTTCCTCGAACGGCAGCTCGGCACGCGTCCTCGCCAGCCCTTCGGCGGCGCCCAGTACGTTCATCACCGGTGGCTCATGGAGCCCTGGGGCTGCTTCGTGGCCGAGGAAGATCAGTCGAAGATCGTGGGGGCCGCGCTGGCGGTGACCTGGGGGGCCGTCGGCCTCCTGGGCCCCGTGGCCGTCCTCACCAACTATCAGAATCAGAAGATCGGCCAGCAGCTCATCCAGGCGGTCGAGGAGTTCTTCGAGGAGAACAAGACGGCGTTGCAGGGTGTGGTCACGTATCCGACCAGCCCCAAGCACCTCTTGCTCTATTCGAAGTTCGGGTACCGGCCGAAGGGCCTCGTGGCCATCACCAGCCGGTTGCTCGATCGCCGCGACGGCCGAACGTCGACGCCGCGGCCGCCGAAGGCCGGATTGATCGTGAAGCGGTTCTCGTCACTCGAGGAGGCCAAGAAGAAGGCGGCGCTGGCCCGCTTCCACAAGATCACGACCTCCGTTTGCCGCGGCCTCGATCTGGCCAAGGAAGTGGAGATCGTCGACGGCCTCGCCCTGGGCGACACCTTGCTCTTCGAGCGCGGCCGCGAATTCCTGGGCTTCGCGGTCTATCACACGCCGGGTGTGAGCGAAGCTCCGGCCGGCGCGCTCTACGTGAAGTTCCTCGCCCTCGATCCGCAGCACAAGCGGGTGGAGAACCTCGAGCAGTCGCTGGCCGCCGTCGAGGAGGCTGCGGCCGAGATCGGGGTCCAGCGCGTGATCCTTCCCGTCTACACGCGTTACTGGTCGGCCTACAGCACCCTCATCAAGTGGGGCTACCAGGTCGACTTCACCATGGTCCGCATGCAGCGCGGCAAGCAGGAGGATTACGAGGACTCGACCCATCTGGTCCTCGACGATTGGCGTTGAACGCGCTTCTGGCTGTGCTGCTCGGCGCCGTCCTCGCCGTGGCGCCGGCAACCGTGGCTGCTCATTCCTTGCTGCTGGAAGCGTCCCCCGCCGCCGACGCGCTCCTGCCCGAGCCTCCGACGGAGATCGCCCTCCGGTTCAACAACCGGGTCGAGAAGCGGCTCTGCACCATTCTCCTCGTGGACGGGCACGGTGAGGCGCGGCGGGCGGAGATTCGGGCCGACGGCCCGGCCGACCGCCTGAACGCCGCCGCGCCGGCCCTCGGGGCGGGCACGTGGCGGCTCGAGTGGCGCGTGCTGTCGACCGACGGTCACGTCGTGACCGGCCGGTACTCGTTCCGCGTCGCGCCCTAGTCATGGTCGATCACCGCGGTGGTCGCGCCGGCGCAGCCGTTTGATCGAGGAGAAATCGCCACTCGTGGTCTATCGTGTGGCCTGGTCATGATCGAGGGCCGCGCGACTCCCGAGGGTACGGCGCGCTACGCGCAGCGATTCGCCTCCACCGTCGCGGCCGACAACTATCGCCGACTCGACTCCGCCGGCCACCTGTCGAGCCTGGGCCTGGGGACCTACCTGGGCCGCGAGGATGCCGCGACCGACAGCCTCTACCGCCGCGCCATCGGTCAGGCGCTCGAGCGCGGCCTCAACGTCATCGACACCGCCGTGAACTATCGACACCAGCGGAGCGAGCGCGTGATCGGCGCCGTGCTGGCCGAGCGCATCACGCGCTCCGAGCTTCGACGCGACGAGGTCGTGGTGGCCACCAAGGGCGGCTACATCCCGCTCGACGCGAACGTCGACACGGATCCCCGCACGTACTTCACCGACACGTACCTGCGCACCGGGATCGTGCGGCCCGACGACGTGGTGGGGGGCGCCCACTGCATGACCCCGCGGTATCTCGCCGATCAGATCGAGCGCAGTCGGCAGAATCTGGGGCTGGCGACGATCGACATCTATTACGTGCACAACCCCGAGAGTCAGCTCGACGAGCTCGAGCGTCCGGCCTTTCTCGATCGGCTGCGCGACGCGTTCACGGCGTTGGAGCAGGCGGTCCAGGAGGGAAAGATCGGCTGCTATGGCACGGCGACGTGGAACGGCTACCGCCAGGCGCCGACCGATCCGGACTTCCTCTCGCTCGAAGAGGTCGTGAACGCGGCCCGCGCGGTGGCCGGCGACCGCCATCACTTCAAGGTGGTCCAGCTTCCCTACAATCTCGGGATGACGGAGGCGTTCACGCGCGCCAATCAGCCCGTGGGCAAGGAGACGGTGCCGGCGCTGGAGGCGGCGCGGCGTCTCGGCATCTACGTCATGGCGTCGGCGTCGGTCCACCAGGGACAGCTCACGAGAAACTTGCCTCCGATGCTCACCGAGTTCCTGCCCGGCTTCCAGACCGATGCTCAGCGCGCGCTCCAGTTCGTGCGTTCGACGCCGGGCGTGGGGACGGCGCTGGTCGGCATGAAGACCGTCGCGCACGTCGAGGAGAACGCCGGCGTGGCGGCCACCGCGCCGATGCCCTGGAACGAGTTCGGTCGGCTCTTCACCGCCACCTCGTGATCACGCTCGAGTCCGACGTCACCCAGGCGCTCGGAGTCCGCCCCAGCGTCTCCGCCGTGATCTTCGATCAGCGTGGCCGGCTCTTGCTCCAGCAGCGCTCCGACGGCGGGCAGTGGGGCCTGCCCGGCGGGTCGGTCGAGATCGGCGAGTCGCTGGCCGAGGCCGCGCGTCGTGAAGTCCTCGAAGAAACCGGCCTGGTCGTGGTCGTGCGCCGGCTGATCGGCGTCTACTCGGAGCCAGCGCTCCAGGTGGTCCGCTATCCGACCGGGCACGTCTGGCACTACGTCAACGTGTGCTTCGAGTGCCGGGCGACGTCTGGCGCGCTCACGACGTGCGATGAGACCCTCGATCTGCGATACTTCTCACCGCGTCGGCTGCCCGGCACGCTGTTGCCGAATCACCGTGTGCGCATCGCCGACGCCCGCGCCCGCCGGGCTGCGGCATTCATCCGCTAGGGGAGGATTCGGCCGTGGTGCTCGGGATTCATCACGTCGGGATCGTGGTGAAGCGGCTGCGGGACGCGTACACGTTCTACCAGGGCACGCTCGGCCTGCCGCTGCTGCGCGAGGCCGAGGTGGCCGATCAGGGCGTGCGCGCCGCGTTGCTCGGCGCGGGGGACACCGAGATCGAGCTGCTGGAGCCGCTCGACCCCGAGAACGCCGTCGGTCGCTTTCTCGCCAAGCGCGGCGAGGGTCTCCACCACTTCTGCCTCGACACGCCGAGCGTGGACGCTGAGCTCTCCGATCTGAAGCGGCGCGGCGTTCCGCTGATCGACCACGCCTCGCGCCAGGGACTGGCCGGGCGCATCGCCTTCCTGCATCCGAAGGCCTGCGCCGGCGTCCTCGTCGAGCTGGCGACGCCGGACCATCGCCCGACCCCGTCGCCGTCCGCGCCCCTTCACCTCAAGCGTCTCGTCATCGGCGCGCGCGAGCCGCAGCAGACCGTGAGCGTCTTTCAGTCACTCTTCGCGCTGCCCGAGATGGCCATGAACGGGGGGCCGCGGACGATGCTGACGGTCGGTCAGGGCGCGCTCCTCGTCGTGCCCGCCGAAGAAGTCGGCGGCAGCGAGGGCATGGTGGCGCTCTCGCTGGTGGCCGAAGACTTCGACGCGCTCATCGGCGCCTGCGATCGCCAGCGCGTGAAGTTGCTGCGGGGCACGGGCGAGGTGACCATCGAGCCGACCTCGAGCCACGGGGTTCACCTGCACATCAGTAAATACCGGTTTCCGTGAAGTTGGGGGGACCCGTACCGCTTCCCCCCAAACCCCCCACGTTTACGTAGCGCGCGACTGATTATTGAGTTGGGGGGACCCGTTCCGCTTCCCCCCCAACCCCCCTCATTTACATTGCGTGACAACCCAATATTGGGTCGACCGCGCGCGATCTCAAAACGCTTCGGTCGCCGCCGCGATCGCGTCGAGATCGCCCCGCGTGTAGGAGGCCAGGCTCCGGAAGTCCAGATCCACGTAGTTCTTGATCCAGCGCATCGCGATCTTCACCGACTTGCGGTAGCGCGCCTGCACGGCGGGATCGGCCGGACGCCGCGCCACGATGTCGGTGAGCTCTTCACCTAGCAGCCGCTTCACCAGCGCGAAATCGTGGGCCGCGCCGGCTCCGTCGGTCGTGCGCACGTGGTGGAGGATCCGCTGCGCGATCTGGGCGACCGACATGCGGCCGGTGGCGAGATCCTCCATGAGCGCCGGATGGATGCCCGGCTTGCCCTCGAGGCTGTCGATGCCCTTGGCGCCGCGGCCGTTCAGCCAGCCCTCGACGTACTCGATCACCATCCGACAGTTCCGGCGCGTGCCTTCGAGCGTGATCGGCCCGTCCGGCACGTCGATCCCGATCGGATAGTTCTCGGGCCGGGCCATTTCCGCGGTCGGTCTCCACCCCGAGCCGATGAGCTGCTTGAAGGGATCCGCGGCCGTCTTCATGTGAAAGATGTGGGCGACCCAGGCGCGGATGAAGCCCTGGCGCGCTTCCCACTCCTTGTCGGCCCGGATCGCGTCGCCCGCCGCGCGATTGACGTCGGGATCGGGATTCGGCAGCGCCGTCGCCATGCCCCCGATGGGCACGGCACCGCGCTTGAGCGAGATCGCCACGAGCCGCCGGAAGATGTTGCTGAGGAACGGCGTCGTCTTGATGTCCACACCGAACCGATCCGGCCAGACCGACTTGGGGTCGGCCATCACGTATTCGAAGATGCTGGCCTTGAGGTCCCAGCGCGCGGCGTTGAGCCCGGCCGCATAGGCCCCCAGCTCGTACAGCATCTCGTCCATCTCGTACACGCACGGCAGCGACTCGACCAGCACGATGGCGCGGATGGTCGCGGGACGCAGCCACGGCAACCGCTCGCGGCTGCGATCGAAGACGTCGCGATAGAGCCGTGCCTCCGGCGCGAACTCGAGCTTCGGCAGATAGAAGTAGATGCCCTGGTTGCGCTCGGCCTGGGCGCGGCCGGCGTGGAACAGCGTCAGCGCGGTGCCGAGGAGCGCGGCGTTGACCGGCGTCCCGTCCACCGTCACCTCGGGCTCGACCAGGTGGAGCCCACGCTCACGATGCATGAAGAACGGCAGCTCGCCGTCGGCCACGCGGTACTCCCGCTTCCGCTCGGCGTCGAAGTGATGGAGCTCGCGCTGCACGGCGGCCACGCGGTTGTGAGCGGCGCGGACGCTGTCGACGAGCCGGTGTCCCCCGGAGTCCTCGTCGTCGTCCAGGTCGCCCTCGGCGCGCTCGCCTTCGGGGCCGGGGTTGAGCGCGTTGATGAACATCGAGGTGATCGAGCAGGGGCCCGAGATCTCGATGCCCGGCTTCTGGAGATCTGTTGGGACGGGCGGCACGTGCCAGTCGCCGGTGGTGGCGGCGCTCGTCGGCGGATTCGACGGCAGCACGCTCCGGGTGTGTGCCCGGGTCAGGGCCTCGGCGCGCCGGGCCAGCAACTCACCGATGCGTGGCGTGAAGCGATCGTGGAGATCCACGAGGTAATCGAGAAAGACCGGCGTGAAGAGCGGCGCCGCACCCTCCACCGGCGCGAACTTCACGCGTGTGGCTGCCGAGCTCGCCATGAGCGACTCCCTTCGCGAGGAATCAAACGTGTTCTTTTCGCACGGGCGCGGAAACACTGTCAATGGTTAGAATGCCGGGCAAACACGGGAGGAGGACGCCATGGCGACCGTGCTGTTCGTGGTGAAGGCGACGATCACGAAGGACCGCGAAGAGGCGTTCAACCGCTGGTACAACGACGAGCACGTCCCCCAGGTCTTACAGTTCAAGGGCGTCGTCAGCGCGCGCCGTTACAAGGCGCTCGAAGGCGAGGACAAGTTCCAGTACATGGCGGTGTACGAGTTGCAGGACGAGGCGACGTATCGCCGGCTCATGGCGTCGGACCACATGAAGCTCCTGCGCAGCGAGTACGATGCGCACTTCGGTGGCGTGAGCGATCGCGCGCGCTTCGCCTACACCCAGGTCTGGCCATAAGGCGCCGCACGTGCCGAGACCAGGCCACCTGCTCCAATGACCCGTCGGATCCGCGGCCTTGGCCGAGGCCGCAAGACTCGGCGCACGCTTGAGCGCGGGGGAACCGGCGCCGCCCACCGTCTCAACACCGCGCTCGGCGGCTGGCCCGGCGTGAGGATCACGCCCATGTTCGGGCGCTGGGGCTACTTCGTGGGCGAGACGCTGTTCGCGTGCTTCCCCGTCCGTGAGAAGGAGCACGATCTGTGGATCCGACTGCGGCCGGACGAGCAGCGGCGGGCGCTGGCCGCCGGCGCCCGCCCGCACCGCCGCTTCGGCGGTCGCGGCTGGATCGAGATCAACGTGGAGAGCCCCGCCGACGTGGGGTTCGTGCTGCCCTGGCTTCGCCGCGCCTACCGGACCGCCACCGCCGAGTAGCCGGCACGTAGATTGCGTTGCCTCCCGTTCCGGAGGTCTGGAGCCATGGAACAGTACGATTCGGGTTGGAGACCCTGGCCCGTTGTCTGGAGCGCGGTCATCCTTGGCGCGCTGTCTGCGCTGGCCGTCGGGCTCGTCATCGGTTTGATCGGATTCGCGGTGGGCGCCCACGAAGTCTCGAAAGCGGCGACCTGGAAGAACGTCCGGTTGATCACGCTCATCTTCAACATCGGCGGCGCGTTCTTCGCCTTCGTCGTCGGCGGCTGGGTGGCCGCCCGGATCGCGGGCTTCCGCCGGGCCGAACCGGCCGTGCTCCACGGGGCGATCGCGTGGTTGGTCACGCTTCCGATCCTGATGCTGCTCGCGGCCACGGATACGCTCGCCAGCTATGGCGGGTGGCTGGGATCGCTGGCCGGCTTTCACGCCACGCCGACCTCGGTTTCCTCGGCGACCGATATGGCGGCGGCCATGCGCAATACTGCGCTGTCGAATCTGACCGGCGTGCTGGTTGGCCTGATGGGTAGCGTGATCGGCGGATGGATGGCCTCAGGCGAGCCGATGACGCTGAGGTACTACCGGCGTCGCGGCCAGGTCCCGCTCGAGGAGACGCGCACCCGGCGCATCGCCTAGCGACGTGCGGTCTTCGGTCTCGCGGTCCCTGGCGTCGTTCTCGGGAATCGAGGTGACCGGGCTGGCGACGGTGGTGCTATCGCCGATTCGCTGACCCGGCGCCTCGGTCAAGCGATCGACGTGGCCTTCGCAGCGCGCGCGGCCGCCTCGATGCGGTCGATTTTCACCAGCGGCACGAGCAGCCACGCCGCCGCCGTGAACGCCGCCGAGATGATGATGAGCGGCGTATAGCCGATCCAGTCGTAGAGATACCCACCGGCGACCTGCGAGCCCTGGACTCCGAAGTTGTAGACCGACATCAGCAGCGCGAAGAACGTGCCCTCCGCGTGAGGGGGGCAGGCCTTGGCCGCGAGGTCGAGGAAGGCGAGCTGGACGATCATGCTCAGGCCGCCAAACGTGATATCGATGATCATCGCCGACTTCCAGTCGTTGTAGAGCAGGTAGGCGAGCGTGCCGACGACGCCGACGCCGATCGACCACTCGATGAGGCGCCGGAGCGGGTAGCGACGTGACAGGGGCGCGTAGAACGCGGCGCCCACGATCTGCGCAGCGGCCCCGAGCGACCCTAGCAGGCCGATGAACTGCTGACTGAACTTCAGCGTGTCCGTCTGGTAGTAGAAGAGCGGGATCCCGATCGACGGGCTGAAGGTCCAGAAGAAGATGAATCCGGCCACGACCCACATCGTGCGGTGACCCACGGCCCGCTTGATGCCCAGCCACGCCTCCCGAAACTCTTCGCGCCGCGATTTCGCGGGAGCCTCGTGGATGAAGGCGGTGCCCATCACCAGGGCCAGGAACGGGAAGAACGCGGCGATGAGGAAGCCCGTGTGCAGCTCGCGTCGCTCGGCGAGATAGCCGCCGATGGCTCCGACCAGGATGGTGGCGACGTTGATCGAGGCCCACTGGACGGACTGGAAGGCGCCGGTGAGCCCGAGCGGCTTGCCGCGCTCGACCATCATCGCGTCGGTGAGGACGTCGGTGAAGGCGAGGCCCAGGCTCATGACGGTGATCAGGAGCGCCATTCGCCAGTACGTCGGCGCGCCCATCAGGGAGAGCGCGACCGCCGCCACCGTCGCGAGCGTGCACGTCAGCAGGAAATAGCTCTTGCGCCGGCGGCCGAAGAGGGGCACGGAGTCCGAGAGCAGTCCGTACACGGGCTTGATCACCCACGGGATGAGGATGATCCAGCCGAAGTTCGCGACCTGGGCGGCCGACAACCCGAACTGGTCCTTGAGCGTGAGCGTGACCATCTGATCGGTGACGTGGTACATGCCCTGGGAGAAGTACACGACGCCGAACAGGATCGCGAGGCGCTTGGCTTCCGGCGTTTGAAACGGCGAAAGCTCGTGGAGGCGCTGGAGCATCCAAAGGCCATGATACCTTTGACGCGATGCGTTCCGTATGTCCTCACGATTGCCCGTCGGCGTGCGCTCTGCTGGTCACGGTCGAGGAGGGACGGCTGACCGGCGTCACCGGCGACCCCGCGCATCCGTTCACCCAGGGTGTCATCTGCGGCAAGGTGCGCGCCTATGCCGAGCGCGTCCATTCGCCCCTCCGCGTGCTTCATCCCTTGCGTCGCGTCGGGGCCAAGGGCGAGGGACGGTTCGAGCGGATCACGTGGGACGCAGCCTTTGGCGAGATCGCGGAGCGCTGGCGCCGGATCATCGCGACGCACGGGGCCGAGGCCATCCTGCCGTTCTCCTACGCGGGCACGATGGGACAGATCCAGTACTTCGCCGGCCATCCGCTCTTCCACGCGCTGGGCGCGAGCCGACTCGATCGCACCATCTGCATCAACACGGCCTACGCGGGATGGCGGGCGACGCTCGGCGCGGTCACCGGCAACGACTCCGAGCAGATGGTGGGAGCCGATCTCATCGTGCTGTGGGGCGTCAACGCGGCGTACTCCACCGTGAACGTGATGACGCTGGTCAAGCAGGCGCGCGTACGCGGCGCCTTCGTCGTCTGCGTCGATCCCTATCGCACCGCGACCGCCGAGCAGGCGGACCTGCACCTGATGGTCCGGCCCGGCACCGACACCGCGCTCGCCCTCGGCGTCATGCACGTGCTCATCCGTGAAGACCGCGTCGACCACGCGTACATCGCGCGATCCACCCTCGGCTACGAGCGGCTCGCCGAGCACGTCGCCCAGTACGCACCAGAGCGCGTCGCCCCGATCGTCGGCCTGCCGGCGTCGACCATCGTGGACTTCGCCCGGCGCTACGGGGCATCGCCGCGCTCGTTCATGCGCGTCGGCATCGGCGTGTCACGTCACGAGAACGGCGGCATGACGTGCCGGACGCTCGCGTGCCTGCCCGCGCTGACCGGCGCCTACGCCGACGACCACGGTGGAGCGCTGCTCTCGTCCACGGGCGGCTTCGGCTTCGACCCGCGCGTGCTCGAGCGTTCCGACCTCATGCCGTCGCCGTCGCCGCGTGTGATCAACATGATCCACCTCGGCCGCGTGCTGACCGACCCGGTCATGACGCCACCGATCACGAGCCTCTACGTCTACAACTCGAACCCGGCCGCGGTCTGTCCGAACCAGGCCCTCGTCCTGCGCGGGTTGGCGCGCGAGGATCTCTTCACGGTCGTCCACGAGCAGGTGATGACGGACACCGCGCACTACGCCGACCTCGTGCTCCCGGCCACCATGTCGCTCGAGCACGAGGACCTCTACCGCTCGTACGGCCACTTCCACCTCCAGCTCGCTCAGCCGGTCCTCTCACCGCCGGGCGAGGCCCTGCCGAACTGGGAGGTCTTCCGCCGGCTCGCGCGCGCCCTCGGCGTTGCCGAGGCGCAGTACGCGAAATCGGCGGCGGACCTCATCCGCGAGCTGCTGGCGACCGGCGACGAGACGGTGAACGGGATCACCTACGAGCGGTTGCGCGCCGAGGGCTCGGTGAGGATGAACCTGCCGCGTCCGTATCGGCCGTTCGCCGATGGCGCGCCCACGCCGTCCGGTCGCGTCGAGTTCTACTCGGAGCGGCTCGCGCGCCAGGGCCAGCCACCGCTCCCGACGTACGTGCCGCTTCGCGAGGGACCCGACAACGTCGCATTGAGCGCGACGTTTCCGCTGCAGTGCATCGTTCCCCCGAACCGCTTCTTCCTGAACTCGTCGTTCAGCCAGTCCGAGCGGTTGCGCCGCCGCCAGAAGACGCCGACGGTCCTCCTCGCGCCGGCCGACGCGGCCGCGCGCGGGATCGGCGACGGCGACGCCGTCGTCGTGACGAGCGCCCGGGGCGCCGCACGGTTTGCCGCCGAGCTGACGGACCGGACGCGGCCCGGAGTGGTCGTCGTCGAGGGCCTCTGGTGGCATCGCTTCCATCCGGGCGGCCACGGCGCCAACGTCCTCACCCGCGACGACGTCACCGACCTGGGGGGCGGACCGGCCTTTCACTCCAACCTCGTCCAGGTAGCCCGGGCCGAGTCCGCCCCGGCGGGGTCGGCCCTTGCCGGGGTCGGATTGACAGGCGTTTCCGGGGGCGGCTAGTCTTCATGGGCTCTGATCACGAGAGGCCCGACGCGTGAGTGCAGCGCACGCCGTGTTGTTCGACTTCGGCGGAACGCTGGACGCCGCGGGCGTGCCCTGGAAGGAGCGGATCTTTCACCTCTACCGTGAGGAGGGCGTGGACGTTGAGGCCGAGCGCTTCGCCCCGGTGTTCTATCGCGCCGACGATGCCCTGGTGGGAGCGATTCCGTCGACGCTCTCGTTCCGCGACACGGTGCATCGACTCGTGGCCGGCGTGAGCTCCGGGCTGGGCGTGACGGATGCGGCGGTGGGCGCGCGCGTCGCCACGCGCTTCATCGATCAGGCGCTCGACGCCGTCGGCGCGGGCACGCCGGTCCTGGCCCGGCTGGCCCGCCGGTACCGCCTCGGTCTCGTGTCGAACTTCTACGGCAATCTCGAGACCGTCTGTGCCGACGTCGGCCTGCACGGGCTCTTCGCCGTGATCGTGGACTCCGCGCGCGTGGGCTGCACCAAGCCCGACCCGCGCATCTTCCACCGCGCGCTCGAGGGCGTCGGTGTCGCGCCGGGCGATGCGACGTTCGTCGGCGATTCGCCGACCCGTGACATGGCCGGCGCGCGCGGCGTGGGCATGCGACACATCTGGCTGGTGCCGCCCGCGGCGCGGCCCACGCCGTGCTGTCCGGGAGATCGCGTGGTCCGATCGCTCGGCGAGCTCGACGAGTGCCTGCGGTGACGGCGCCGTTTCCAGCCGGGATCATCGCCGCCGGCGAGGGCAGCCGGCTCCGGGCGGGCGGCTTCGCCATGCCCAAGCCGCTGGTCCCGGTCGCCGGGGTGCCGCTGATCGAGTCGGCGATCACGAATTTCCTGGCGGCCGGCGTGACCTCGCTCGTGATCATCGTCAACGACGCCGGACGCGCGTGTGTCGAGCGCGTGCGCGCGCGCTTCCCCGGCGTCGACGTCCAGTTCATCGTGAAGACGACCGCGTCGTCCCTCGAGAGTTTCTTCGAGGTCAATCGGCGGCTCGGGCGGGGACGCGCGCTGATCTCGACCGTCGATGCCTGGTGCCGACCTGCGGACTTCACGCGGTTCGTGGACGCCGCGCGCCGGCGGCCCGCCGACGCGAGCGTGCTCGCCGTCACGCCGTTCGTCGCCGACGAGAAGCCGGTCTGGGTGAGCGTCGACGGCGTCGGGCGCATTACGGACCTGGGAGGACCGTCGGGAACGCAGGTGACCGCCGGCATGTACGTGCTCTCCGAGCGGGCACGCGCGGCGTCGCCGCCGCCGCTCGGACGGCTGCGCGAATTCCTGCGGTGGCTGCTCGAGCACGGAGAGACCATGTACGCCGAAATCATCGAGACCGTCGTGGACGTGGACCGCGCGTCCGACATCGCACTGGCCGAGGCGCTGGCGGTGGCCGCGCCGGGCCCACATCGGGGAGGGGACAGGTGAGCGATCCGCACTGCTGGGGCATCTTCCGCGAACGCGCGCATTCGCCGGGGCGTGAGTACGACGACAGCGAGATCCTCACCCTGACGGGCAAGGAGCTCGAGGCGCGCGGATTCCAGGTCACGCTGAAGAGTCCCGAGGAGGCCCTGAGCTCACCCGAGCCACGCCCGGTCGGGGTGTTCATGATGTGTGAGCGCATCGCCATCCTCCAGCGCCTGCACGCGGTCGAGGCGCGCGGCGTGCCCCACGTCAACAGCCCGCGCGCCGTCCTCAACACGTATCGCGATCGGATGATCACGCAGTTCCAGGAGGCGAACGTCCCGTTCGTGCCCAGCCACTTCGTGTCGACGGTGGACGGCCACGGCGTGGGCGCGTTGCCGGTGTGGGTGAAGCGCCCGGACGTGCACAACACGCAAGACGGCGACGTCGTCTTGGGTGACACCGCCGAGCGCGTGGGCCAGGCCCTCGCCGACCTCGCCGCGCGCGGGATCGACCGCGCCGTCATCCAGCCGCACGTGGCGGGCGATCTCGTGAAGTTCTACGGGATCGGCGTCGGAATCGGCGCCGCCGGCGCGCCGCCGTGGTTCCGGTGGTTCTATCACAAGGACCAGCGACTGCACGAGTACGCGTTCGACGCGGCCACGCTCGCGCGCACCGTGCGACAGGCGGCCACCGCGCTGGGCCTCGAGATCTATGGTGGCGACGCCGTCATCGCGCCGACCGGCGCGATCGTGCTCCTCGATCTCAACGCCTGGCCGAGCTTCGCGCTCTATCGCGAGGAGGCGGCGCCGCGCATCGCCGACTACCTCGCCCGGCGGTTCGCGGCGGTGTCGCGATGACCGACCGTCGCCGCGAAGTCGGGCCGCGCTCGCGCCAGATCTTCGAGCGCGAGCAGCGTCACGTCGCGCCCGGGCTGCAATCCTTCGCGCTCTACTCGGGGCTGGCCATGGCCCGCGGCCAGGGCTGCACGCTCACCGACGTGGACGGCAACACGTACATCGATTTCATCGCCGGCATCGGCGTGGGCAGTGTCGGCCACTGCCATCCGCACTACGTCGAGAGCCTCAAGCGCCAGATCGAGCAGTTGACCTTTGGCAGCTTTACCACCGAGGCCCGCGCGAAGCTGCTCGAGCTGCTCGCGAGCCTCACGCCCGACGGCCTCACGCGCATCCAGTTCTTCTCGGGCGGCGCCGAGGCGGTGGAGGCGGCCCTGCGCCTGGCCAAGGCGGCGACGGGCAAGCACGAAGTCATCGGCTTCTGGGGCGGCTTCCACGGCAAGACCGGCGGCGTGCTGGGACTCCTCGGCAGCGACTTCAAGCACGGGCTGGGGCCGTTCCTGCCCGGCCAGTACTCGGCGCCGTACGCCGACTGCTATCGCTGCCCGCTGCGGCTGCGCTACCCCGAGTGCGGCATCGCCTGCGCCGACTACGTGCGCGACGTCATCAAGTATCAGACCGGTGGCGAGATCTCGGCGATCATCGTCGAGCCCATCCAGGGCACCGCGGGCAACGTCGTTCCGCCGCCGGGCTATCTCACGGCGCTCCAGGCGATCGCGCGCGAGCACGAGGCGCTCTTGATCGCCGACGAGATGCTCACCGGCTTCGGACGGACGGGGCTGATGTGGGGGTGCGACCACGACCGCGTGATCCCCGACATCATGACGGTGGGCAAGGGGATCGGGGGCGGCTTCCCGCTGAGCGGCGTGATCTCGACGCAGCCACTGACCGGCCACAAGCCGTGGTCCAATCCGAGCGCCAGCTCGTCGAGCTATGGCGGCAACCCGTTGGCCGCCGCCGCCGGACTGGCCACGCTCGAGATCTTCCTGAAGGAAGACCTGGTCAGGAACTCGGAACGCGTCGGCAAGATCATGCTCTCCCGGCTGGAAGCGCTGAAGGAGAAGTATCGCTGTGTCGGCGAGGTGCGCGGCAAGGGCCTGATGCTCGGCATCGAGCTCGTGCGCGACCGCGCGACGAAGGAGCCGCTCGGCAAGGACGTCACCCGTGCGTTCTATCAGGAGTGTTTGCGCCGCGGCCTCCTGGCGATGACCTATTCGCCGTCGATCCGCATCAATCCGCCGTTGATCATCACCGAGGACACCGCGCTCGCGGGGCTCGCCATTCTCGACGAGGCGCTGGGGGCGGTGGTTCGCGACCACGGGCTCTCGTAGCGGATGCTGCGCGGCGCCATCATCGGCTTGGGCAACGTCGCGCTCGCAGGCCATCTGCCGGGCTGGCTGCGCTGTCGTGACGTCGAGATCGTGGCGGCGGCCGACGTCGAGCCGGCCCGACGAACGGCCATCGAGGCGCTCGTCCCGACGGTGACGTGGTACGACACCGCCGAGTCACTGCTCGCTCGGGAGCGGCTCGACTTCGTGGACATCTGCACGCCGCCCGCCAGCCACGGCCCGCTGGTGACGGCCGCCCTCGGTTCGGGTCGGCACGTGCTCTGCGAGAAGCCGCTCGTCATCGCGCCCGAAGAGCTGGCGCCGCTGACGACGCTGGCCGGCGAGCGCAGGCGCGTGCTCCACACCGTTCACAACTGGCACCACGCGCCGATCGTCAAGCGCACGGCCGAACTGCTCTCGCAGGGCGCGATCGGCGAGGTGCGCCGCGTGAGCTGGCAGACGCTCAGGACCAAGCCGGCGGCGGTGCGAGATGAGCGTCGCGTCAACTGGCGGCTCGATCCCGCGCTCGCCGGCGGTGGCGTGCTGACCGATCACGGCTGGCACGTCTTCTACGTCGTCTGCCGCTGGGTGGGTGAATCACCGACGGCGGTCGGCGCGCGCCTCGAGACCCGGCGCCACACGGCGTGGGCCGTCGAGGACACCGCCACCGTGCATCTCGCGTTTCCCCACGCCAGCGCCGAGATTCTGCTGACGTGGGCCGCCGACAGTCGGGACAATCGCGCCGAGCTGATCGGGACCGATGGCCGCCTCGATCTCGAGGACGACACGCTCGTGCTGACCCGCAACGGGCGCCAGGAGCGCTGGCCGTGCCCGCCCGCGATGTCCGACGGCTCGGCGCATCCCGACTGGTTCGATCCAGTCGTCCACCAGTTCGTGGGCGAGGTCACGGGCGTGGCGCGGCCCGACGGCAATCTCGCCGAGGCGTCGCTGTGCACGATGCTCGAGAGCCTGGCTCGTGAATCCAGTCGTCAGGGTGGGCACGCCCTTCGCCTGGCCGCGACGACGACGCCGGCGTGGTGAACGGCGATGCCGGGCGCGTGGCGGCGGTCGTGCCCGTCACCACCGCAGCGCCCGCCGCAGTGGGAACGCTCGTGATCGTGCCGCCGACCACCGACTGCGTCATCGGTGGCCTGCCCCTCGTTCGTCGCATCGTGCTCGCGGCCACGGCGGCCGGCTACAGCCAGATCCTGGTTCGAAGCACGGAGTCGACGCTCCGTGACGGTCTCGGCGGCACACGGGCCGCGGTGCTGACGGACGCGAGCGTTCCTCGCGCCGCGTCGGGCCGTCGTGTCGTGGTGATACCGGGCAACGTCGTGCCGCAGGCGAGCTGGCTGCGAACGCTGCGTGAAGCGCCGATGGCGCGCGAGAGCCTTGCGGTCGACCACGCGCTGGTCGCCGTGGTGGACACCGACGATTCCGGCGCCGTCCTGAACGCCGCGGCCAGGGCCGCGGACGCCAGCGCCCTCGTCGCCGAGCTGGAGCGAACGCTCGCCCACGCCCCCCCGCCGGCCGGGGTCGAGGGCCGCTTTCCGATCGTTGCCACGGGGGACGTCGCCAGGGCCGAGCGCTGGTTGCTCCGCTCGTTGATCAAGCAGCGCGAAGGGTTCATGTCGCGACACTTCGAGCGGCGCGTGTCACTGGCCTTGACGCGGCGCCTGGCCAACACGTCGATCACGCCGAACATGATGACGGTGATCAGCGGGGCGGTCGGACTGCTCGGGGCGACGTTCTTCCTGTCGCCGGCGCCGCGGTGGCAGCTCACCGGTGCTCTGCTCTTCCTGGCTCACTCGATCCTCGACGGCTGCGACGGCGAGCTCGCGCGGCTGAAGTTTCAGCACTCCCGCTGGGGCGCGGTGCTCGACTTCTGGTGCGACAACGTCGTGCACGTCGCCGTGTTCCTGTGCATCGCCGTGGGATGGAGCCGCGACAGCGGCGCGGCCTGGCCGCTGGGGCTCGGCGCTGTCGCCAGCGTCGCGACGGTCGGCTCGGCCGCGGTCTTCTTCGGGCGGATCATCGAGGATCGCGTCGAGGCCGGGGGAGCCGCCGCGCGCGTGATCGACGCACTCGGCGCCCGTGACTTCATCTACATCGTGATCCTGATGGCGGCCTTCGGCAAAGCGAAGTGGTTCCTGGTGGCGGCCGCGATCGGCGCACCGATGTACCTGGCGCTCGCGATCGTGCTCATCGGACGACATGACCGCGTTCGTTGACGTCATCCTGCGCGGCCTGGGCCTCTCGGGCCAGGCCATCGCGGTCGGGGGCGTCGTGTTCGCGCTGCTCGTCCTCGGTCCGACGCCACCGGCCAGCGCGTGGCCGACGGCGTGGCGCCGGCTCTGGACGCTCGTCGCGATCGCCGCCATCGGCGTCGCCGTCGCGCAAGCGGCCTCGCTCGGCGTCCTGGTGGCCGCGCTCGGCGAGGACGCGAGCCCGTCGCATGGCGAGCTGGCGACGACGCTCGCGGCGACCCTCTATGCCCGGGCGAGCGTCGTCCGGATGCTGGCCGCCGTCGGCCTGGCCGCGGTGGCGCTCGTCGCGCGACGGCGCGAGCGGCTCGGGCTCTGGTGGCTGGCGATCCTCGCCCCGGCCCTCGTCGTGGGCGTGAGCGGCGCATGGACGAGCCACTCGGCGGCGCGACTCCAGTATCGCGGCGTGCTGGTGGCGCTCGACGCCGTCCATCAAGTAGCGGCGGCGGCATGGATCGGCGGTCTCGTCCACCTCGTGGCCGCCGCGTTCCCGCGTCCCGGCGACCAGCGGCCGGTCACGTTCCTGCGCCGGTTCTCCTCGGTGGCCCTGGTCTCGGTGGCGGCCCTCGTCGTCGCCGGCGTCGGCCTGAGCCTCGTCTACGTCGACGGGATCTCGGCGGCGTTCGGGACCGCCTACGGGATCATGATCATGACCAAGGCGCTGATGCTCGCCGGCCTGCTCGTGCTCGGCTTCGCCAACTTCCGGTCCGTTCGCAGCCTGCCGGACGCAGTTTCGCCGCTGCGCTTGCGGCGCTTCGTCGAGGTCGAGCTCGGCCTGGGGCTCACCGTGTTCTTCGCGGCCGCGTCGCTGTCGTCGCTGCCGCCCGCCGTCGACGTCGTCACCGATCGCGCCACGTTCGGTGAAGTGGCCACGCGCTTCACGCCGCGCTGGCCGGCCCTCACGTCGCCGTCGATCGAAGAGCTGCCGGTGGACGATCCGACGGCGCCCCGCACCGACGCCGACCGCGCGTGGTCGGAGTACAACCATCACATCAACGGGCTCTTCGTGCTCCTGATGGGCGTGCTCGCCGTGCTGCACGCGACGGGACGGGCGGGCTGGGCCCGCCACTGGCCGCTCGTGTTCCTGGGCATGGCCGCCTTCATGCTGGTCCGGAACGATCCGGGAGCGTGGCCCATCGGGCCGCAGGGATTCTGGGCGAGCATGGCCGAGCCGACCGTGTTTCAGCATCGGCTGTTCATGCTGCTCGTCGTCCTCTTCGGCATCTTCGAGTGGATGGTGCGCACGGGGCGGCTGCGCTCCTCGTCGGCTGCGCTCGTCTTTCCGATGCTGTGCGCGGTGGGCGGCGGGCTCTTGCTGACCCACTCGCACGCGAGCCTCAACCTCAAGTCGGAGTTCCTGCTCGAGGTCACCCACACGCCGCTCGGCGTCCTGGGGATCCTCATCGGGTGGGCGCGCTGGCTCGAGCTGCGGCTGCCCGGCGCTGACGCGCGCGTGGCCGGTCGCGTGTGGGCCTCCGCGCTGGCGGTCTTCGGCGTCTTGCTCCTGCTGTACCGCGAGAGCTGAGCGCTCGAGGCCGCCCATGAGGTGGATGAAGCTGCTCCTGCTCCTGGTGGGGCTGGGGCTGTTGGCCGCCCTCGTCCTGACGAATCAGCCCGCCGAGATCTTCGCGTCCATGGCCCGCCTGTCCTGGCGGCTCGGGATCCTGATCTGCTTCCCGGCGCCGCTGGTGATGATCTTCGATACGCTCGGCTGGCGCTTCGCGTTCCTTCGCGATTCCGTCCCCTTCCGCACGCTGGTGTGGGTGCGGTTGGCCGGCGAGGCGTTCAACCTGGTGACGCCGACCGCCGCGCTCGGCGGCGAGGCGATCAAGGCCTGGCTCCTGCGGGGAACGGTCTCGCTCGACGAGAGCATTCCCTCCATCGTCGTCGCCAAGACCACCATCATGATCGGACAGGGGCTCTTTCTCTTGCTCGGCATCGGCGTGGCCTGGCACTCGGTGCTCGCGGGCTCCCCGCTGTTGTGGGCCATGCTCGGCCTGTTCGTCGTCGAGGTACTCGGCCTCGGCGGCTTCGTCGTCGCCCAGACGCGCGGCATGTTCGAGCTGGGACGGCAGTTGCTGGAGCGGTTCGGCGTGAGCTCCTTCGGGCGGGGCCACACCACGCGCCGCGTCGACCACGGGCTCGCCTCGTTCTACCGTCACAAGCCGCGCCGGCTCATGCTCTCGATCATGTTCCATTTCGTGGCCTGGGTTCTCGGCACCCTCGAGGCGTATCTGATCCTCCGCTTTCTCGGGATCGAGGCCTCGCTGCCGGTGGCGCTCGTGATCGAGGCGTTCGGGACGGGTGTGCGCTTCGTGACGTTCGTGATCCCCGGCAGCCTCGGCGTGCTCGAGGGCAGTTACGTGGCGACGTTCGTGGCGCTCGGCCTGTCGCCGGCGGCCGGGGTCTCCTTCGGACTGACGCGGCGCGTACGCGAGCTGGTCTGGGTGGCGGTCGGGCTGGTCGTCTTTGCCGTGATGCGCCCGGCGCCGCGCGTGCCGGCGGAGATCACGCGGGCCTCGGGCGGCGACTGACCGTCCCGCCGCTCAGGGCTGAACGGTGCCGACAGATTCCGGCGGCGCGTCCGTTTTGTGTGTGCGACGAGAGCGCCGGGCCTCGCGCATCTGCTGGACCATTCGCAGGAGCACCGGCAGCACGACCAGCGCGGCGATCAGGCTCGTGACCATTCCGATCGTCAGCAAGAGACCGAGGCCGAAGACGCCCTGGTGATGGGCGATCATCAGGCTGCCGAATCCGACCACGGTCGTCAGGCCGTTGACGAGCACCGCCATGACGGTGCTGCGCGCGATGAGCGGTCCACCGTGAGCCTCGCCCTCCATGAAACGCAGCACGATGTTGGAGCCGAACTCGGCGGCGGCGCCGAGGAGCAGGGGCAGGCCGAAGATGTTGCCGAGCGTCAGCTTGAGATCGAAGAAGTACATCAGGCCGAGCGTCCACACCAGGCCGAGCAAGAGCGGAAGCAGGGCGAGCAGCGTCTCTCGCCACCGCCGGATCGTCAGGGCCGTGACGATGACCACGAGCACGATCGCGTAGATGGTGCCCTGGCGCGAGGCGCGCTCCATGAGGCGGATGGCCTCGTAGGTGATCACCGGCGTGCCGGTGACGGCCGCCTCGACGCTCCTGAGATCGCCCACGAACCGCTCCGCGCCTTCGCGGTCCCAGATGTTCACGGCCGGATGGATCTGGATCAGGAACTTGCCGTGCTGGCTCACGAACTTCCGCCGCATCTCCACGGGCAGGTCCTCGAGGCCGACCTGCTTGGGCGCCAGGTTGGCCTGGAAGCGCTGGAAGCTCCGGAGGAAGTCGCGATAGAGTTGCTGCTGCAGGAGGCCGAGGCCCGCCTCGTTGGCTTCACGGTCGCCCGTGCGCAGGCGCAGGACGAGGCCGTCGATGGTCGCGCGCAGATGATGGAGCCGCGTCTTGGCGTCGCCGGCTGGCGCTTCGTTGGCGGCGATCTCGATCCGTCGCTTGAGCAGGTCGAAGGCGGCCGCCACCCGGTCCACGTCGAGGGACAGCGGCCGGTTCACGCGCACGGGCGCGACGATGGCCGCGAAGTCGCCGATGATCTTCCGCTTCTCCTCCTGATCGGAGGGAATCATCAGCAGCGCGGAGTCGACCTCGGAGACCGAGGCCAGGTGCGCGAAGGCGTGATGCTTCTGGGTGAGCTCGTCGAGTGAGCTGGCACTCGACAGCGCGGCGAATCCCGAGCGTCCGGCGGTGGCCAGGATGCGCTTCTCCCACTCGACCGACTCGGTGCCGTGCGCTTGCAGATTGAGAATGTTGTAGTCGAACTGGAGCCAGCGCAGGCCGTAGCAGGCGATGACCGTGATGACGGCCGCCGCGACCAGGATGGTCTTGGGATGGGCGGCGATCACGTCCACCAGCGGGACCCGGATGCGCTCGAGCTCGATCGCCCGCGGCACCTTCCGGCGCTGCTGGCGCTCGCGACGGACCCGACGGCGATCGGCCAGCACCAGGGCAGCCGGAAAGACGGTGACCATGCTGAGCCAGGCGAGCAGGATCGCGGTGCCCGCGATGAAGCCGAGCTCCTGCAGGCCACGGAAGTCGGTGGCCATCAGGACGTAGAACGTGCCGGCCGCTGTCACCGCGCCCAGCAGGATCCCGGGTCCGCTCCGCCCCGCCGTTACCTCCAGCGCCTCGCGCAGGCTGCGGCCGAGGAAGAGCTCCTCCTCGTAGCGGAAGAGGAAGTAGATGCCGTAGTCGATGCCGATCCCGATGACGATCGAGATGAACATCACCGAGAAGAGCGAGAGGTGACCGACGAACAGCGTCGCGGCGCCGACGGACCAGCAGAGGCTGAGCGCGAGCACGATGAGCATGACGATCGGCTTGCCCGCCCGAGCAAAGGCGACGATCAGGAGGCCGAGGGTGAGCGCGAAGGCCAGGAGCGTGGCCTTCTCGCTGTCCTCGAAGGCCGCCGTCATCTCGTCGGTGGCGAGCGCGGGTTTTCCGGTGACCCCCACGCTGACGCTCGGGAACTCCTTGTTGAGCGCGGCGATGACGTCACGGATGGACTCGATCGCGCGGCGGTCGCCGGTGAAGCTGCCGCGCTCCGTCTCCGGCTCGGCCAGGATGAAGAGCAGCCGCTGGTCGTCGGACAGGAAGTAGCCGGCGCTCGACTCGTCGCCCTCCACCGTGAACAGCGCGCCCCAGGGCGAGCGGTAGGGCAGCGGATGCTCGAGCCGTCCCGAAACCTGGGCGACCAGGTCCTCGATGAACCGGAGGTCGCCGGCCGTCTTCGACTTGTCCTCGATGCCGAGGTCGAGGAACCCGGAGGCGAACGCGTTGGCGATCTGGGTGGCGAGCCCCTCCACGAGCTGCTCGAGCGTGGGCCGGGCCGCGAAGGCTTCCATGAACTCCTGGTAGTCGAAGACCTTGTCGCGGATGGTGGTGAGCTTCTCTTTGGAGAGGTAGAGGAGCGCGCGGCCCTCGAACTGCTTGGGGTCGATCCGGTAGGACAGGCTCTTGAGCGGCGCGTTCCGCCGCTTGAGCTCGCGCACGAGCCGGGTGGCGTAGACCTTGGCCTCGGGGAGCGAGCGCGCCTCGACCACGACGACGATGTCGTCGAGCTGGCCGAACTCCTTGTCGAGCTCACCGTAGCGCTCGATGTAGGGCTTGCCCTGCGGGAGGAGGGCGCGGGTCGACGTCGCGAAGGTGAGGGTGGTGAGCGCGTACCATACGGACAGCCCGGCGACCACGACCGCGACCCCGAACGTGAGCAGAGGGACGGCGCACGCGCTCCGCACGAGCAGGCGGAGCGCGCGGCTGATCTGTGCGGCGACCGTCAACTACTCTTCGCCGCCGATGAACCGTTCGAGTCGCTGGCGCGCCTGGTCATCCGGCCACTGCTCGGGCGGAGACTTCATCAGGTAGGCCGAGGGCGCCATCAGCGCGCCCTTGATGCCGCGATCGAGCGCGATCCGGCAGGAGCGGATGGCGTCGATCACCACGCCGGCCGAGTTCGGCGAGTCCCAGACCTCGAGCTTCAGCTCGACGTTGATCGGCTGATCGCCGAAGCCCTGTCCCTCCAGCCGGATGTGGGCCCACTTCCGGTCGGCCAGCCAGGGTACGTAGTCACTGGGGCCGATGTGCACGGCGTCGGCCGGCAACTCGTGAGTCAGCTGCGAGCGGACGGCGTCGGTCTTCGAGATCTTCTTGGAGACGAGGCGGTCGCGCTCGAGCATGTTGTAGAAGTCGGTGTTGCCGCCGAAGTTGAGCTGGCTCGTGTGCTGGAGCCGCACGCCGCGGTCCATGAAGAGACGTGTAAGGACTCGGTGAACGATGGTGGCGCCCACCTGTGACTTCACGTCGTCGCCCACGATGGGCAGCCCGCGCTCCTCGAAGCGCCGGCGCCAGTAGGCCTCGCGAGCGATGAAGACCGGGATGCAGTTGACGAAGGCGCAGCCGGCGTCGAGCACCTGCTCGACGTACCACTTGGTCGCCATCTCGCTGCCCACAGGCAGGTAGTTCACGACGACGTGGGTGCCGGTGTCGCGCAGGATGCCGGCGATGTCGGCCGTCGAGCCGGGCGCCTTGGTGATCATCTGCGAGAGGTACTGGCCGAGGCCGTCGTGCGTCATGCCGCGCTGGACGGGCACGCCCAGGTGAGGGACGTCGGCGAACTTCACCGTGTTGTTCGGCGCCTCCCAGATGGCCTCGGACAGGTCCCGATCGACCTTGCGGGCATCGATGTCGAAGGCCGCCGAGAACTCGATGTCGCCCACGTGGTATGACGCGAGCCGCGGGTGCATGAGCCCGGAGATGAAGCCGTCGTCGGGGGCGTTGCGGTAGTAGTGCACGCCCTGCACGAGCGCCGACGCGCAATTGCCGACTCCGATGATTGCCACGCGAACGGATGCCACGGTGCCCTCCTTGGCCCCTTACGTCGACTCGCCCCGGGAGCTGGCCCGGCTGGGTGTGGGTAAGTGTGCGCAGTGTAACACGAAGGTGATCAGCGACTGGCGGCGGCGCGGAATCGATCGCGCAGCTCGGTGGGGGTGTGCGGGATCCGTGGCACGTCGGCCTCGGCCGCCGTCACCTTGGCCAGGAGGAAGTGCGGCCCGTCGGACGCCAGCATGCGTCGAATCGCAGCCGTCACGGCCTCCGCGTCGTCGACGGCGGCCACCGTGCGGTAGCCGGCAGCCGCGGCGATGGCGTCGAGCCGCGCGTGGCGCGACGGCGACGCCTGATTGCCGGTGGACCCGTACACCTCGTTGTCGAAGACGCAATGGATGAAGTTCCGAGGGGCCAGCGCCGCGACGTTGGTGAGGGCCCCGAGGCTCATCAGCACGTTGCCGTCCCCGTCGAGGACGACCGTGCGCCGGTCGGGACGGCCCAGCGCGACGCCGAGGCCGATGGGACCCGCGAGGCCCATCGAGCCGATCATATAGAAGTTCTGGGGCCGGTCGGCGATGGCGCAGGCTTCGCGCGACGGGTAGCCGTTGGCGCACACGAGTAGCTCGTCGCCGAGCGCCGTCACCGTCGCCTTGATGGCCGTCATGCGCGAGATCTTTGGCGTGAGCGCGGGCGGCGCGTAGGACGCAGCGGACCGTGAGTGGATGTCGCCGAACGGTTCAGCCGCATGATCGGAGAACAGCCTGGGAGGCACGACGAGCGCGACGGGGGCGTGCCGGGTCCGGAGCTCACGGCCCGCCCACGCGATCGCGTCGTCGATCCCGTCCGGCGTGAGCACGCGATACGGAATCCGGAGGAGATCGAGGAGCCCGGGAGTGATCTCGCCCATGAGCAGATGCTCGGGCGCGTCCTGGCCTCGGTGGCCGCGCCACGTCACGACGCAGAGCGCCGGCAGTCCGTACATGAGCGAGAAGGAGGCGAGCGCGTTGAGGCTCGTGCCGAGCCCCGAGTTCTGCATGACGACCGCGGGCCGTCGGCCGGCCAGCCAGGCGCCCCCGGCCACGCCGACGGCGACGTCCTCGCGCACCGCGGCGACGTAGGGCAGGCCGGGCCGGCGCTCGAGGGCCGCAATCACCCCCTCGACGAGAGAGCAGGGGACACCCGCGAAGAGGTCGAAGCCCGCGCCGATCAGTCGCTCGGCGAAGGCGGCCCCGGTCACTACGACGTGCGCTGGGTCTGCTGCTGCTGCTTTTCCTGCTCGATGAACTCCTCCTGCTTCGTCTTCATCTTCTTGACGAGCTCCTGGAAGGAGGAGGTCTGGATGATCTTGTTGAACTGCGTGCGGTAGTTGGCGACGAGGCTGACGCCCTCGATGATGACGTCGTAGACGAGCCAGCGGTCGCCCTTCTTGAGCATCCGGTAGTCGACGGGGACTTCGGTGCCCTGCTTGGTGATGACCTTGGTCCGCACGATGGTCTGGTCGCCGTCGGGAGTGTCGCCCACGAACTGGATCCGCTCGCCGTTGAAGAGCTCGATCTTGGAGATGTAGGAGCGCTCGAGGAGATCAGCGAAGAGCCCGACGAACTCCTCCCGCTCGGCCGCGGTGCGGGCCAGCCAGTGCCGGCCAAGCGACCGCTTGGCCGTCTCGCCGAAGTCGAAGATGTCCTCGGCGATCTTGCGCACGCTCTTGCGCCGATCCAGCGCCCGATGTTCCTTCTTGAGCTCGGGGTCATCGATGGCCTTCATGACCCGGTCGATCTGGAGCTTCAGCTGGTCGCTCGCCGGTCCGGCCTGCGCGGCGGTGGCGGGGACGACGCCGAGGGCGAGCACGAGCGCGATGGGCACGAAGAATGAGAGCACACGCACCTCCTCTGCCTAGACTTTCCCGAACACGTACTTGGAGATGAGCTCCTCGAGGTCCACCGGCGCCTCCACCTCGCGGATCCGCCCGTTCGGCTTGATGAGCTTGTCCGAGGCGCCCGGGCTGATGCGGATGAATTTCTCACCGATGAGCCCCTTCGTCTTGATCGACGCGATCGAATCTTCCTGGAGCTGAATGCTCGAGTTCAGCCGGAGCACCACGTGTGCCTGATAGTCATTGAGTCCGATCGAATCCACCCGGCCGACTTCGACGCCGGCGATCTCCACGCTGGCCCCCGCTTTCAACCCACCGACCGAGGGGAAGTCGGCCGCGACCAGGTAGCCGCCGCCGCCCAGCAGCGAGACGCGCCCAAGCTTGATGGATAGGTACCCCAATGCCAGTATACCGAGTACGACGAAGAGGCCGACCGCGATGTTCACGCGCGTGCGCTCCATATCTCCTCCTCGTAGTTCCTGCGGCTAGGCGTTGAGCTCGGGCTCGCCGCGGATGAAGTGCTGAACCACCGGGTTCGGCGAGCTCTGGATCGCGGCCGGCGGCCCGACCGCCACGATCCGGCCTTCGTGGAGCATGGCCACCGTGTCGGCCAGGTCGAAGATCTCCGGAATCTCGTGGCTGACCATCACCGCGGTGAACCCGAACGCGCGGTGGAGCGTGTGGATCAGCCGGTGAATCGTGTTGACCAGCACGGGATCGAGCCCGGTGGTGGGCTCGTCGAAGAAGACGATCTCGGGCTCGGTCACCAGCGCGCGGGCGATGGCCACCCGCTTGCGCATTCCGCCCGAGACTTCGGCGGGATACTTGGCGCCGACGCCCACCAGGCCGACCTGATCCAGGCGCTGCTCGACCCGCTTGGCGATCTCGTCCGGGCCCAGCTCGGTCTTCTCGCGCAGCGGGAAGGCGACGTTGTCGAAGCAGGTCAACGAGTCGAAGAGCGCGCCCCCCTGAAAGACGACGCCGTAGTGCCGGCGTACCTCGTCCATCGCCCGCGCCCCGAGGTGGGTGATGTCGGTCCCATTGATCATCACCTCGCCGCTGTCGGGGCGGAGCAAGCCGAGCAGATGCTTGAGGAAGACGGACTTGCCACCGCCGCTGCGCCCGATGATCACGGTGATGGAGCCATCGGGCACGTCGAGGTCGACGCCGCGGAGGACGGGTTGGCCCGCGAACGACTTCGTGAGCCCCCGGACTTTGATCACAGGCTCGCCTCGCCTTCGGCTGCGGCTCGCACTGCCACAATCACGGGAGGATCGAGCCCAGGAAGTAGTCCCAGACGAGAATCAGGACGGAGGCGAGGACGACGGCCTGGGTGGTGGCGCGCGCGACGCCCTCGGCGCCGTGGCCGACGTAGAACCCCTTGTAGGTCGCCACCCACGTGACGATGGCCCCAAAGGACAGCGACTTCCAGAAGCCGGTCATGACGTCGTGGAAATCGACGAACGTCCGCATCTCACCGAAGTACGTCCCCTCGCTGAGGCCGAGCAGCTTCACGCCGACCAGGTATCCACCGAAGATGCCCACGACGTCGAAGAGGGCCGTCATCATCGGGAACGTCACGATGCCGGCCAGGATGGACGGCGTCACCAGGTAGCGGAACGGATTGAGTGCCATCACGGTGAGCGCGTCGATCTGCTCGGTGATCCGCATGATGCCGATCTCGGCGGTCAGCGCCGACCCGGCCCGACCGGTGACCATCAGCGCGGCCAGCACTGGACCGAGCTCGCGGATCAGCGAGAGCGCGACGGCCGGGCCCAGGAAGGCTTCCGAGCCGAAGCGCGAGAGCGTGAGGTAGACCTGCAGGCCGAGCACCATGCCGGTGAAGGCGCCGGTGAGGATGATGATCAGGAGCGAGCGATAGCCGATGTAGTGCAGGCGGTCGATGAAGGCGCGCGTCTTGAACGGCGGCGTGACCATCGAGAACAGCGCGAGCCCGAAGAAGCCGCCGAAACGACCGAGGGCCTCGACGAGCTCGATCGTCCGCCGCCCGATGGTCTCGAAGGGGCGGACGACGGCTGGGACGGCTGGCTCAGCCATCGAGGGCGCGCTGGTACACCCCGAGAGCCCAGAGGGGGAAATATTTCGCGTAGAGGTGGTACTGCAACATGAAGACCCCCGGGAAGCCGGTGCCGTTCCAGAACGGATCGTCCCAGCCGCCATCGGCGCGCTGGCGGTCGAGCAGATGGCTGACGCCGCGCTCGACGACGTCGGTGCGGGCCCGACCCGCCGCGAGGAGCGCAAGCAATGCCCACGCCGTCTGGCTCGGCGTCGACGTTCCCCGTCCGGCCAGGCTCGGGTCGTCGTAGCTCTCGCACGTCTCGCCCCAGCCGCCGTCGGGGTTCTGGTGTGACTCCAGCCACCGCACGGCGCGCTGGATGTACTCCTGCTCGAAGCTCTCCCCGATCGCCTTGAGGCCCCGGAACACCGACCAGGTCCCGTAGATGTAGTTCACGCCCCAGCGCCCGAACCACGGGCCGTCGTGACGTTGCGTGCGGCGGATGAAGCCGAGCGCGCGGCGCGCGGGCTCGAAGTCGCGCCCGTACCCGACCGTGCCCATGAGCTCGAGTCCACGGCCGGTGAGGTCCTCCGTCGAGGGATCGAGCAGCGCGCCGTGGTCGGCGAACGGGATGTTGTTGAGGAAGAGCTTGTCGTTGTCCGCCTCGAACGAGGACCAGCCGCCGTCGGCGCCCTGCATGCCGAGGAACCAGCCGAGGCCGCGCTCCTTGGCCGCACGCACGCGATCGGCGTCGAGGCCGCGCATCTTCTCGAGCGCCATCAGCACCATCGCGCTGTCGTCGAGGTCGGGATGGAAGTCGTTGGCGTACTGGAACGCCCAGCCGCCCGGTTGCACCCAGGGACGCTTGGCCTGCCAGTCGCCCGGCACGAACACCTGGCGCTCGAGCAGCCACTCGGCGGCCCGCCGCAGCACCGGATGGTCGGGCGCGCACCCGCTTTCGAGGAGCGCGTTCATGGCCAGCGACGTGTCCCAGACGGGGGACGGGCACGGCTGAGAGTGCAGCTCGTTCTCGGTCTCGACGGCGAGCGCTTCCACCTCTTTGAGCTGGCCGATCACAAGGGGATGATCGTCGGGGTAGCCGAGCAGTCGCATGGCGAGGATCGAGTTCGCCATCGCCGGATAGATGCCGCCGAGGCCGCCCGAGGCCGCCAGTCGTTCCTCGAGCCAGAGACGTGCCGCCTCCAGGGCCCGGCGGCGGAACGGTCGGGGCGAGAAGCGCTCCCAGATCTTCAACGCGTCGTCGACGGCGATGAAGAAGCTCTTCCAGAGGAGGCCGCGCCACGAGAACGGCTTCGGCATCCGCGGAAAGCGCAGGCTGGCTTGCTCGCGCGGCTCCGGCCACAGCTCGTCCAGCGACTGCTCGCGGGGCAGCCACTTCACCGGCTTGCGGTCCATGATGACGAGCAGGGGAACGATGACGGTGCGCGACCAGTAGGAAACCTCGTAGAGGTTGAAGAAGAACGCCTGGGGCAGCAGCATGATCTCGACCGGCATCGCCGGCACGCCGTTCCAGTCGTACTCCCCGAAGAGCGCGAGCTGGATTTTGGTGAAGACGTTGGCCTTCAACGGGCCGCCCATCTCGAGGATGCGCTCGCGCGCCCGCACCATCGCGGGATCGCTCACGGGCACCCCGGCCATCTTCATCGCGAAGTACGCCTTGATGGTGGCGGAGAGATTCGTGGGGCCGCCAGGGAAGAGATCGAAGCCGCCGTCGTCGCGCTGGCGCCGCCGCAGGTACTGAACGGCCTTCTGCTCGCGGCGGCGATTTACCCGATCGATCAGGTGACCGAGCAACAGGTATTCGGCCGTGATCGTCGTGTCGGCTTCGAGCGCGCCGACCCAATGACCGTCCGGTGCCTGGAGTGAGAGAAGACGGGCCTGCGCGCGGGCGATGGCTTCAGTGAGGCCCTTCACGGAGCGTGATGGTAACATGCCGATTCATCGTGGGAAAACCATGAAGCTATTGCTCGACACGATCGTGCTGCGGCCCTATGTCTTCGCGTTTTTCCTGGCTTTCCTCCTCGCCGGCCGCGGGGATCTCGGCTGGCGACGCACGCTGTTCTTCGGCGCGTGGGTGTGGCCGCTGGCCTGGCTCGCGGAGTTCGCGTCGACGCGGATCGGCGTGCCCTTCGGGCTCTACCACTACACGGGCACGACGCGAGGACAGGAGATCTACGTCGACAACGTCCCGCTCATGGACTCGCTCTCGTTCACCTTCCTGGCCTACGCGGCCTTCTGCCTGGCCCGCGTGGTCCTGGCGGGACGCGCCGTGTCGCGGGTAAGGCTGGCGATCGTGTCCGGACTCTTGATGATGCTGCTCGACGTCGTCATCGACCCGCTGGCGGTCCGCGGCGGCCGATGGTTCCTCGGCTACATCTTCTACTACCCGGAGGGTGGCGTGTACTTCGGCGTCCCGCTCACGAACTTCGCGGGATGGTGGATCGTGGGCGCGCTCGGTGTCGGCGGTTGCCTCTGGATCTGGTCCGATCCCAACGCGCGCTGGGGCGGGCGAGCCTGGCCGGGCGTGGCGTTATACTACGGCGTGCTCGCGTTCAATCTCGTCATGACGGCCTGGATCGGCGAGTGGATGCTGGCCGCTCTGGGTTTCGCCCTGCACGTCGCGCTGGCCGTCGCGTGCGTTCGTTTCACGCGAGCGGCGGCGTGGCCGCCGTCGATCGTGGAGGAGGTTGCAAAGGGAACATGAGCGTCCCGCTGTCTCAGATGTGGACCGTCGCCACCTACGTGCTCGGCCAGCGCCTGCGTGGCCGGCAGCGTTATCCGCTGGTGCTGATGCTGGAGCCGCTCTTCCGCTGCAACCTCGCCTGCGCGGGGTGCGGGAAGATCCAGTACCCGGGGCACATCCTCCGGCGTCACCTCACCGTCGAGCAGTGCCTGGCCGCCGTCGAGGAATGCGGCGCGCCCATGGTGTCGATCCCGGGCGGCGAGCCGCTCATGTATCCCGACATCGGACGTCTGGTGCAGGAGCTGGTGGCCCGCAGGAAGTACGTGTACCTCTGCACGAACGCTCTCCTCTTGAAGGAGAAGCTCGGCGAGGGCGTCTTCACGCCGTCCAAGTACCTGTCGTTCTCGGTCCACATGGACGGCCTTCGCGAGGAGCACGACGAGGCGGTGTGCCGCGACGGCGTGTACGACGTGGCGGTGGAGGCCATTTGCGAAGCGCTCCGCCGCGGCTTCCGGGTGACGACGAACACGACGCTCTTCGACGGCGCCAACCCGCTGCGCATGCGCGAGTTCTTCGACGCCATGATGGATCTCGGGGTCGAGGGCATGATGGTGTCGCCCGGCTACAGCTACTCCAAGGCGCCCGACCAGGTCCACTTCCTGCGCCGCCAGCGCGCCCACGATCTGTTCCGCGCGATGCTGGCCAATCCCAAGAAGCGCTGGCGCTTCAACCAGTCGCCGATCTTCCTGCAGTTCCTCATGGGCAAGCACGACTTCGAGTGCACGCCGTGGGGCAACCCGACCTACAACCTGTTCGGCTGGCAGCGGCCCTGCTATCTCCTGCAGGAAGGCTACGCGGCGTCGTTCAAGGAGCTGATCGAGACGACGCGGTGGGAAGACTACGGCAAGCGCAGCGGCAATCCGAAGTGCCGCGACTGCATGGTCCACTGTGGGTACGAGCCGACCGCGGTCAATCACACCTTCGGATCGTGGCGGGGCTTCCGCGAATCCGTCGTCGCCACCGTCACCGGCCGGTTCTAGCCGATGGCCGAGGAGACCTCGCTCCAGGGCTGGGCGCCGGTGATCGGAGTCGAGACGTCGGTGGGCGAGGTGGTGGACCGGGCGTTCGACTATCGCGGTGACGTGACGGTCGTGACGGCGAGCGGGCGTGAGCTCGTCGGCTACATCTACAATCGAGACGCCCACGTGGCCGAGCCCTACCTCCAGATGTTCGACGCCGACGGCGGCTCCCACCAGCTCTCGTACTCTGACATCCGCGCCATTCGCTTCACCGGGAAGGACACCGCGGCGGGGACGTCCTACGAGGCGTGGCTGCGCCGCAAGGCCGAGGCCGGTTCACGACCGGACGCGTGACGCACGTCCTCGTCTTCACGGCCATCGACGTGGAGGCGCGCGGTCTCGCTCGGCACCTCGGTCTGGCCCGTGTCGAGCGCACCCCGTGGCCCCACTATCGAGCGGGCTCCCTCGAGATCGCCTGCGTCGGCGTGCGGGCGAACCAGCTCGAGGAGCGGATGACGGCCTGTGGGTCGCCTGACGTTCTGGTGTCGGCTGGCGCATGCGGTGCGCTGGCGCCCTCACTTGCGACCGGCGATCTCGTCGTCCCCGAGGCCATCGTGAGCCACGACGGAAGCCGCCACGCCACCGACGCCCTTCCGGGCCTCGCTCGTGCCGGCACGCTGCTGACCGTGGCCGAGGTGGTGGAGAGCCCGGGAGCGAAATCGCGGCTCTGGATGGAGACCGGGGCCGCCGCCGTGGACATGGAGTCGGCCGTCATCGTGGCGTGGGCGCGCTCGCGCGGGATCCGCGTCGCCGTCGTGCGAGGCGTCTCGGACAGCGCGACCGATGCGGTTCCCGCCGACCTTGCCGCGCTCGTCGACGTCGGCGGCCGCGTGCGAGCCGGACGCGCGATCCGGGCTGCGCTCGCTCGCCCGGGCGCCCTTGCCGACGCGATGCACCTCGGCCGTGGGACCGCGGCCGCTCTCAAGACCGTCGCCGCCGCGCTGGCGCGGGTGGCCCGCCGAGGATGAGCACGTCGTCGGGAGCCGCGTGTGCCTGACGTCCTCGTGACCGGGGCGACGGGCTTCGTGGGCAGCAACGTCGTGCGCGAGCTCCTCAAGGACGGGGCGACGGTGCGCGTGCTCGCGCGGGCCCGATCGGACCGCCGCGCCGTCGCCGATCTTCCCGTCGAGGTGGTCGAAGGCGATCTCTGCGTGCCGGCCTCGCTGCGCGGCGCCGTGGCCGGGGTGACGACCGTCTTTCACGTCGCCGCCGACTATCGGTTGTGGGCGCGCGATCCCCAGGAGCTCTACCGCGCCAACGTCCAGGGCACGCGGGCCATCCTCGAATCCGCCGCCCAGGCCGGCGTGAAGCGGATCGTCTACACCTCCACGGTCGGCGCGCTCGGGATCCCCACCGACGGGACGCCGGGGACCGAGGACACGCCGGTCAGCCTCGGTGACATGGTCGGGCCCTACAAGGCGTCCAAGTTCCTCGCCGAGCAGGCGGCGCTCGAGTTCGCGCGCGCCGGGTTGCCCGTCGTCGTCGTGAATCCCTCGGCGCCCATCGGCCCGTGGGACGTCAAGCCGACGCCGACCGGTCAGATGATCGTGGACTTCCTCGAGGGACGGATGTTCGCCTCGCTCGATACCGGCCTCAACCTCGTGCACGTTCGCGACGTCGCTCGCGGCCATCTCCTCGCGGCCGAGCGTGGCCGCGTCGGCGAGAAGTACATCCTCGGCCACGCCAACGCGTCGCTGATCGCCATCTTCACCCTGCTCGGCGAGATCACCGGGGTGCGGCCGCCGCGCTTCAAGATCCCGTACGCCGTCGCGTGGCTGGCCGCGGCGGGCATGGAAGGGGCCGCGCGCCTGTCGCGCCGTCCACCGCGCGTCTCGCTCACGGCCGTCCGGATGGCCCGCAAGCGCATGTTCTTCAGCCCGGCCAAGGCGGTGCGTGAGCTGGGATTGCCCCAGACCGACGTGCGCGAGGCCCTGCGTGACGCCGTGGAGTGGTTCGGAGCTCACGGCTACACGCGCGTGGCGCCCGCCGTGAAAACGGCGGCGTCATGACCGGCGCCAACCTGGTCGCGCGGCTGACCCGGCGAAGCCGCTCGAACTTCTACTACGCCTTCCTCGCGCTGCCCCGGCCCCGCCGCGACGCCCTCTACGCCGTGTACGCGTTCTGCCGGACCGTCGACGACATTGCCGACCTCGGGGCCGAACAGGGCACCGATCCCCGCGTGCTGCGCGAGGAACTCGAGCGCTGGCGGTGCGAGGTCGCCCGCTGCTACGAGCCGGGATCGGGGCCCGAGCATCCGATCGCCCAGCGCCTGGCGTCGGCCGTGAAGGAGTTCAGGATTCCGCGCGAGCCGCTGGAGGCGATCATCGACGGCGTCGCCATGGACGTGGCGGGCGTCCGCTACGAGACCGCCGACGACCTCTATCCCTACTGCTATCGCGTCGCCTCCGCCGTGGGGCTGGCGTCCATCGAGATCTTCGGTTACACCGACCGCCACGCTCGTGACTACGCGGTGAACCTCGGCATCGCGCTCCAGCTGACGAATATCATCCGCGACGTCGGCGCCGATGCCCGTAGCGGCCGTGTCTACATCCCGCAGGACGACCTCAGGGCGTTCGGCGTCGCCCCGGACGATCTGAAGGCGGGGCGTAGCAACGCCGAGTTCGTGCGCCTGATGGCGCATCAGGCCGCTCGCGCTCACTCGTTCTACCGCGCGGCTCACGACGCGTTTCCACGGGTCGATGCCCGCTCGCTGGTCGCCGCCGAGATCATGGGCCGGATCTATCACGCGCTGCTCCGCGAGATCGAGGACCGCCGCTTCCCGGTGCTGGACGAGCGGGTGACGTTGCCGGCGCGCCGCAAGATCGCCATCGCGCTTCGCTGCTGGACGAGCGCCCGCCTGGGCGCAGTCGCGTGATTGCAGTGCGAGCCGAGCCGTCCGACGGCGAGGCGAGCGGTGAAATGATCGGGGCCGTGCGAGCCGAGCCGTCCCGCGCGTGGCGGTGCGAGGTGAGGCCGTCCGACGGCGAGGCGAGCGCTGAAATGGCCGAACATTGGCGAGCGGTGAAATGGCGGCAAATGAGAGGGCGGGCGTGAAAGCCGCCGTGTTCCGGGGCAACGGCAGGATCGCGGCCGAGGACTGGCCGCGGCCAACGATCGGCGCGGGCGAGCTCCTGCTCCGGTTGCGCGGTTGCGGGCTCTGCGGCTCCGACATCGCCAAGATCGTGGCCCCCGACACCAAAGCGCCCGCGGTCTTCGGTCACGAGCTCGTCGGCGACGTCATCGAGGCGGGAGCCGGCGTCCAGGGCATCGCTCGGGGTGATCGCGTCGTGGCCGCCCACCACGTGCCGTGCGGCGAATGCCATTACTGTCGGCGGGGCAGCGAGTCGATGTGCCGCGCATTCAAGGAGAGCCATCTCGACCCCGGAGGCTTCGCCGAGTTCGTCCGCGTGCCCGCCACCAACGTCGCGCACGCGACCTTCAGGCTGCCGGAGCGCGTGAGCGACGAGGCGGCCTCGTTCGTCGAGCCACTCGGCTGCTGCGTGCGGGCGACGCGCAGGACGGGAGCCCGGGCCGGCGACACGGCCGTCGTCGTGGGGCTCGGGTCGATCGGCTGCCTCTTCGTCCAGCTCCTGGCGCGCACGGGCGCGACGGTGGTCGGGATGGATGCCTCGCCGGGGCGCGTGGAGATCGCGCGAGGGCTCGGGCTGCCGGCGATGTCGATGAGCGAGGCGAACACGGCGATCGCGCGACTGAGTGGCGGCCGCGGAGCCGACGTCGTGCTGATCACGGGCGGCGCGGCGAGCGTCCTCGGCTGGGCCGTGACGGCGGTGCGCGACGGCGGGAGCATCCACTATTTCGCCGGCGGGCCCGGCGACGCGCTGCCGGTGGCGCTCGAAACGCTCTATCATCGCGAGCTGACGATCACCGCGACCTACTCGTCGTCGCCGGCCGATCTGTCCGAGGCGTTTCGTCTCGTGACGACCGGCGCGGTCACGCTCGAGCCGCTCTACACGCACCGCCTGCCACTCGATCGGCTCGACGAGGGTGTGGATCTCATGCGCACCGGGCGCGCGCTCAAGGTCTACGTGACACCATGAGGGCCCAGGTCTTCCACGGTCCAGGCGACCTGCGTTTCGAGGACGTGCCGTGGCCGACGCCCGGCCCCGGCGAGATCGTGGTGAAGATCGAGGCGGCTCTCACCTGCGGCACCGACGTGAAGGTGCTGCGTCGCGGTCACCCCGTGATGATCCCGCGCGTGCCGACGGTTTTCGGCCACGAGCTCGCCGGGACGGTCACCGCCGTCGGTGCGGGCGTCGCCACCGTGCGCGAAGGCGATCGTGTCGTCGCCGCCAACTCCGCTCCGTGCGGAGCGTGCCCGCCCTGTCTGTCCGGGCGCGCCAACCTCTGCGAAGACCTGCTCTTCGTCAACGGGGCCTACGGCCAGGCCATCGCGTTGCCTCGACGGCTCGTGTCGCGCAACGTCGTCACCTTGCCGTCCAACGTCCCGGCCCGGCGTGCGGCGTTCGCGGAGCCGCTCGCCTGCGCCCTGCTCGGCATCGAGCGCGCTCGCGTCGAGTCGGGTCAGACCGTCGCGGTCTTCGGCCACGGGCCCCTCGGTTGCCTGCTCGCGATGGTGGCCGCCAGCCGCAAGGCGCGAGTGATCATCGTCGGCAAGGCGGGCTGGCGCTTCAGCCAGGTGCAGGGGCTGCGAATCGGCGAGTGTCTCGACGCCACGACCACGGCCGACGTCGTGGCCGAGGTCAAGCAGCTGACGCGGGGCCGGGGCGCTGACGTCACCGTGGACGCCACTGGTGTTCCCGAGGTCTGGGAGCAGGCGGTCGCGGCGACGGGCCGCGGAGGGACTGTGGTATTCTTCGGTGGCTGCGCGCCAGGAACGACGGTTCGCCTCGACACGCGCCAGGTGCATTACGACGAATTGACGCTGGTCGGTGCGTTTCACCATACTCCGGACCTGATCCGGCGAGCGGTGGACCTGCTCGAGTCCGAAACGCTCGACCCGGATGGGTTGGTGACACATCGCATGGGGCTGGCCGACGTTGGACGCGCCCTCGACCTCATGTCGCGAGGTGAAGCGTTGAAGGTCCTGATCGAGCCATGATGCGGCTCGCGCTCGGGCTCGTCGCGCTGATGTCGCTCGCCGCCGCACTGCCCGCGCACGCCTTCGATCCCAATCTGACGTTCCAGAAGGGGACGTGGATCGCGTCCTTCGAGGGTGGCGGCGGCAAGCAGAACGACCTCGAGAATCACGGGCGGCAGTC
>Ga0209470_1000024_pt1 | contig 88161 bp, 81 predicted proteins | sample GraSoiAngelo_125_FD_185882 | JGI IMG/M metagenome (GOLD analysis project Ga0209470, IMG submission 185882) | Grasslands soil microbial communities from the Angelo Coastal Reserve, California, USA - 14_0927_05_40cm (SPAdes) (version 2) | ecosystem: Environmental > Terrestrial > Soil > Grasslands ... | reverse complement strand
GCGGGATTCCCACTTTCCCACAGCTCCAACAACAGTCTTCCCTTCTCGATTCAGGGGGAGGAAAAACCAAAGGCAAGCGGACACACCACGTGCTAACAAAAGCGGACATCTCGATTTGCTAACAACACTTGGTCCTTAAGGTCGGAGGCCATTTCATAGAGTTTGGCGATGTCTGCCCGGAGAGCTTTCTGATTGGCAAGTTCAATGGCTTTGGGATTGGGGGTACTTGGATCCTCCAGGCTCGGGGGAGCGTTGGGGTCGCGGCCGTTGGGGTAAACCCTGGCCCGCGGGGCGGTTCCCGAACTTGGTGCTTGCAGACCAAGGAGAGGTTTTGCGGCCAAGATGCCGGCTACTCCAACAAATCCCGCTAACGCGTGACGTCTTGATACCGGCATCAGCCACCTCCATGAAGCAGCATCCCCACGGATTTATAGTTATAGATAATGCTCTCGCTCTCGCTTTCGCTTTCGCGATCGCGAGCTACCGAAACCTACGTTTAAACTCTTTCTTGTAGTTTCGCAAGACGCGAAATAAAGAGAGGGTGAAACGAGTCTTATTCTCAGCCGTCTGTTAGGGTTGGACAAAATTCGATATTGCACTGTGCTGGCAAATCCGGTTCAATGCTTGGGCACAGCATAAAGGGGGGAAATTTATGAGAAGGCAGTATGCATTTTTGGCGGCGGGATGTCTGACGGTCGGTTTGATGGCGGTACTGGGGTCCGCGCAGATGGACAAGGCTTCCCGGCCCAGTCCACCGGCAAAGGCTACGTGCGACTTGGGGGGCGGCAAGACGATTACTGTGGATTATTCCAGCCCGCGCGTACGAGGACGCAAGATTTTCGGTGAACACGAACCTTATGGCAAGGTTTGGCGGGCCGGAGCGAATGAGGCGACGACTTTTGTCACCACAGCAGATTTGATGGTGGGCGGGGCTCACGTTCCGGCCGGCAGCTACACCATTTTCGCGATTCCGAATCCGGATAAGTGGACTCTGATTATCAGCAAGAAAACCGGTGAGTGGGGCACGGATTATCCCGGGCCGGAAAATGACTTGGCACGCGTGGACATGAAGGCCTCAAAGTTGCCTTCTCTCGTCGAGAATTTCACTATCGCGTTTGACAAGACGGCCAACGGCTACACTATGCGTATGGATTGGGAAACGACGCGGGCGTCCGTGGACATTTCGAAGATGTAACGGCTCGATTTCGCGAAGCGAAAAAAGGCGCGTTCGGCACTCCAGCCGGAGCGCCTTTTTTATTTGGCGGCGGGCTTGGCGCGGAACCGATATCCTAGGAACTTTCCGGAAGGCGCGCCATGCCGCGATCGACGAGCATCACGGCGCCGATAACCATAACGGTGGAAAGAAGCACGTTTAACGTTACCGCTTCGCCGGCGAACAGCCAGCCAAGCAAAACGGCGACAATCGGATTGACGTAGGTGTGCGTGGCAACAAGCGTGGGCGAGTAGTGCTCGAGGAGCCAATTGTAGGCGGTGAAAGCCACGACCGAGCCGAAGAGGATCAGGTAGCCAAGCGCCAGCCACGAACGCAAGGAGACGGATGCGAACGAAAATCCGCGGTATTCTCCAACAGCGGTTCCGACGAGAAGCAGTTGGAAAGATCCCGCCAGCAACGAAAGCGCCGACAAAAGTAGCGGATGCCCGGAGAGATGCGAACGTCTGGAGTAGACAATCCCCACAGACCAAGAAAGCGCGCCCAAGACCACCGCGAGCGAACCGACAAACACGCCAGGGCCGGAATTCAGGGCGCTTCGGCCCATCAGCAGGCCGACGCCGCCGAACCCCAGGAGGATTCCAGCCAGCAGCGTGCCGTTCAAGCGCCACCGACGAGCAGCGGCAGCGCTAAGCAGGAAAACCCAGATGGGTTCGCTGGCGATGAGCAAAGAGGCAAGGCCGGACGGCACTTTTTGCTCCGCCCAGTGCAGGGTTCCGTGGCCAATCAGAAAGAAGAAGAAACCGATGATGAGGCTGGCGCGAACTTGGGACCACGTTGGGCGAAGACGTTTTGCCAGGCACCAAGCAAGAAGAATCGAGCCGGCGGTCAAGTGGCGGAGGCCCGCGGTGTAGAGCGGAGGAATCGTTTCAACGGCGTAACGAATCGCGAGGTATGTGGAACCCCAGACGAGGTAAATGGAGAGAAAGGCAAGAATGACGCCGGCGCGATTGAGCCTCGGGCGCGCAGAAGCTACTGGCGTAGGAAGACTTGCGACGACGGCTGTGGAGTCCGTGGACATTGTTTCACCTATGAGCGGCAGCGAAGGTACGGAAGGTTTCGGCATAGCGCCTGTTGATGTAATGCTTTAACGCGGCTACACTCATTACAAGAAGATAGTCGATCCAGTGTAATGAGTCAAGTGAATTTAAGTCATTACCATGAAAACGCCACAAAATGTCTTCTATGCACACGGATTCGGAAAGGCTGCTCCCTGGGTTGACCTGGCAAACAGCGAAGAGTGGGACGGATTTGGCAAGCGTACCGACCACTTGGGTGACCCGGAGTGGCTGGCGGCCTTCCAGAAACATTGGATGCTGGCGCCTCTTTCGCATGGTAAATCTTCCCGCCTTCGATTGCTGAAGCTGCGCGATGTACTGCGCCGCGCTGCGCAAAAGTTGGCCGCGGGACACGGGCTGGGCGCCGGCGAAATCTCCAAGCTGAATCATGTTCTCAACGTACCGATGCGGCCGCGGCTCGTCCAGCGCCAAAATGGGTGGCGGGCGGAGCTGGTCCCTGTGAAGAGGGATGGGAACTGGGCACTGGCGGAGATCGCCGCTTCGTTAACTCAAACATTAGCGGGGCAGGACGCGCAGCGCGTGCGAATTTGTGCCAATGTGGATTGCCGATGGATTTTTCACGATCCCACGAAGGGCGGCACGAAGCGTTGGTGCAATGACCGCACCTGCGGCAACCGTGCGCGAGTGCGCCGGGCCAGGGCAGCGCAAAAGCGAAGCGCCTGACAACGAAATTGTGTTCGTCGCCAGGCGTGGGATCAAATCTGTTGTTCTAAGATCAGGTATTCTTCGGCCGAACGAGCGCGAGAAATTCATCACGCGTTTGCTTGTTGTGGCGGAAAGCGCCGAGCATGGCGCTGGTGACGGCCTGGCCATGTTGTTTCTCAACGCCGCGCATCTGCATGCACAGATGGCGGGCTTCGACGATTACGCCGACGCCCTGAGGAGCGATTTTTTCCTGGATCGCTTCCGCGATCTGGCTAGTCATGCGCTCCTGAATCTGCAGCCGCCGCGCGAACATATTGACCAGGCGCGCGATTTTGCTGAGGCCGAGCACGCGCTTCTCCGGCAAATAGGCCACGTGAGCCTTGCCGAAGAACGGAAGAATGTGGTGTTCGCAAAGGCTGAAGAATTCGATGTCCTTGACGATGACCATTTCATCGTACGCCACAGCAAACGTCGCGCCGTTCAGCACATGATCCAAATTCTGGTGATAGCCGCCGGTCAAAAACTTCAGCGCTTTCTCAAAACGCTCCGGCGTCTTGCGCAGTCCCTCGCGATTCGGGTCTTCGCCGACCAGCTTGATGATTTCGCGCATGTGGCAAGCGATTTTACGTGCGTCGAGCTCTTTGTTGTCATTCAACAGAATCTCTTCCGTTGGTTTGGTCACGGACGGTTCCCTTCTGAATTGTCCCCGGCGTACTCGAAGCTGTTGTTTCCGGTCTCTTCGACGCGGATGCGTTCAAGTTTTGCCCTGGGGAAAGATTTCAGGCGCTGAAAAATTTCCATGCATAGATTCTCCGTCGTGGGCACTTTGTCCCGGAATGCGGGGATATCTTCGTTGAACGACTTGTGATCGAAATCCTCGAGTACCTGGCGTTCGACGAAGGCGTCCAGATCGTCAAGATTCGCGATCATCCCCGTAGCCGCGTCGACTTCTCCCGATACGCTAATTTCCACGACGTAATTATGGCCGTGGCCATGGGGATTGTTGCATTTCCCAAAGACACGCCAATTCTCCTCTTCGCTGAGCTGCGAAGTATGCAAGCGGTGCGACGCCGAGAAGCGATACCGGCGGCCCAGCTCGATTTTGAGCGCGCCGCTCATGTCTTCCCTGCCCCATTCGCGCCGTTGCGGTAACAATCGGCAAAGAGGTCCGGCGATTCGTAGAGCCGCACGCGATGCAGCCGGCCTTGCGTAATTTTCGGCTCAAGCAATTGCCATATGACTCGCGCAATATTCTCGCAAGTCGGAATCTGGCCCGCCAGCTCCGGCACTTCATAGTTCAGATGGCGATGGTCCATGCGCTGCATGATTTCCTGTTCGAGAATCTCTTTCAGTTCTTTCAGATCCAGCACCATGCCGGTGACTGGATCGGGCTCGCCCTCGATGGTTACTTGCAGCGTGTAATTATGGCCATGGCCATGGGGATTGTTGCACTTACCAAAAATACGGCGGTTCTCTTCCGCAGAAAGATTCGGGTTGTGGTAGAGGTGCGAAGCCGAAAACTCGATTTTGCGCGTGAGGAGAACCATACTCGTCTAGTTATTTTATCGATTCGGGAGCGCCAATGGCGTACTCCCGGCCCTTCCATTCGATTCTTCCCTTTACGTGGCTCCGATAGGACGCCCAGAGCACACCAGAATACAGGACTGCCGCGGGTACATAATAAAAGATGAAGGAAAAAGGGAAATGGTTACGAACCAGTTCAAGGCCGTAGATGGTCTGGCGGCCGAGCAAAAGCAAAACGCCGAAGAAAAAGACCAGCGGGAATTTCAGCCCAATCAGAATGAGTAAGAGCGGAATCCACGGCAGGCTTGATTCGATCTCGCGAAACGCAGCCCACGGTGTCCCGCCAACCAAGCGATAGAGATTTTTCTTCCAGCCCTGCCACATGGAATCGAATGAGCGGTACATGCGCACGCGGACGATGCCTTTACCGGAAGCAAACCAGATGCGATGGCCCGCGGCCTTGACGCGCATCGCAATGGCTACGTCTTCGAGCACTTCGCCCGCGACGCCGGCATGGCCGCCGATGGCGTCATATACTTCGCGGCGAATCATAAGGAACTGGCCATTCGCGGCCGCGGCATGGGATTTCGGATCATTCACACTGTCATAGGAAAATAATTTGGCTAACCGGAGGTAGATATACGGGATCAGCGCTCTCTCGTACCAATCCTCAGTGACTTGCTCCGGAGAAAAGGAAACCAAGGCGGCTTCGCGCTCTTGAGCGATTTGCAGCGCGCGGGCCGCTGAATTCGATTGGTGCTCGGCATCCGCATCCGTGAAAAGAAGCCGTGCGCCTTTGGCTTGCTGCACGCCGGTCCAAAGGGCGTAGTTCTTGCCAACCCAACCATCGGGCAATCCATCGGTCTGCAACAAGCGCAAGTGCGGGTATGCGCCGATAAGGTCGCGCACAATGCCCGCCGTTCCGTCGGTGGATTGATCGTCCACGACCAGAATCTCCGAAATTTCCTGCTGGCGCGCCAACGATTCGATACAGGTGGCGATGACCGCCTCCTCATTCCGTGCCGGGATGATGGCGGAGACAGTCAGCGGCGAAGACGCTGGAACGAAGGCGCCGCGAGGGGAACTGTTCTGTTCGCTAGCTGACATTAGTGTATTGGATGCGGACGAGGCGTTTCGCGACCCAGGTTGATTGCGTTAGTATAACAGTTCGATGCCAATCCTCAGGAAATTAGCCGTGTGGGGCGTGTTGGGTGTCGCCGCGGTGGTTTTGGTGCTGTTTGCAATGCCCAGCTACCGGCAAGGCGAAGCCTCGGTGGCAGGCAAAACCGCGCGCGACTTCCCGTTGGAAATTGCGGGGAAGCCCGCCCATCTCGCCGATCTCAAGGGGAAAGTGGTGGTACTGAACTTCTGGGCGACCTGGTGCCCGCCCTGCGTGGAAGAGACTCCCGCCCTCAACCGCCTGCAAAAACACATCGAGTCGCGAAACGGCGTGATTCTAGGTGTGGCTGCTGATGAAGATACCGCAGCTTACGAGAAATTCCTCCGCGACCAAGGGGTCTCTTTCCTAACCTACCGCGATCCTTCCACCAGGGACAATCATTCGCCGATCGCGCAGACGTACGGCACATCTATGTACCCTGAGACGTACGTCATCGATCGCCACGGCAAAATCGCCCGTAAATTCATCGGCTTCCAGCATTGGGACTCCCCAGACATGCTGGCCTACTTTGATTCCATTCTCGGGCAGACGTAAGAACGAAATTCAAAAAAATAGGATGCAGAAACCGTGAGGGGTCGCAAACCAGCGCGTGAACATTCTTGCTCACTCGTAACGCAGAGCTTCGACGGGATCAAGCTTGGCGGCCTGCATGGCGGGGAGCCAACCGCTAATCACTCCGACGACGACAAGGATAGCGGTCGAAAGCAGCATGGTAACCAAGGAAAGCGTAAGGTGAATGTCCACTTTGCCGGAATCGTCTTCGTAGGCGGGCCCGAGGAACGGCAGCGTCCCGACCGCCGAAGTAATGGCCGCGGAAAGCAGCATGCCAATCACGCCCGCGGCCAGAGTCATGACCAGGGCTTCCAGCAAAAACTGCCAGCGAATGTGAGACTTCTTGGCGCCAAGGGCGCGGCGGAGACCGATTTCGCGGACGCGCTCTTCGACGGAGACGAGCATGATATTCATCACGCCGACGCCGCCAATGCCCAGAGTCAGCGCGCCGACGAAAAAGAGCAGCGCTTCGATCCCCAGCGTTATTCCCTCGTAGATGGGCTTGAACTCTTCCCTGCCGAACATGGTGATGGCGCGCTTGTCGTTCGGCGAAAAGTGCTGGCGGCTGGCGATGGCGGCGCGAAACTGTTGCATGGCGTCGGCTTCAAAATTCGGGGCGACCGGTTCGAACAGCATCACGCTGGCGTAACGCGCGTCCCATAGATCGCCCGCAGTCGTATAGGGGATGAACACAGACTCATCGTCGCTCGTGAAATAGTTACTGTCGGAAAATTTCGTGTCCATGGAGCCGACGACTGTGAATTTGACTCCGTCAATGCGCACGGTTTCGCCAATGGCCGGGGTACCGCTAAAAAGTTTTCTGCGCAGGATGGCGCCGAGGAAAGCCACGCGGCGGCGCTCGGCAATGTCTTCGAGCGAGATCCAGCGTCCTTCCATGGGGATTTCATTGCGCATTTCGCCGTATTCGGGATAGACGCCGCGGATTGCAGTATCCGAAAGCCGTTCGTCGTGCGTAATGCCCTTCCAACGAACGGTTTCGCGCGTCACACGCTTGACGAGCGGGGATTGCGCTTTCACCCAGTCCGCGTCCTCTTGTTCAAATCGCACCGCCTTGCCCGCGCGTTCGCCGCCCGCTTGCTCGCTGGTCGTTCCGGGCCAGCAGACCACTGCGCCTTTGCCGAAAACCTCGAAGGTGTACATCAGCACGCCGCGAAACCCTGAGCCGTAGCTGAGGAGAAGTGTTACCGCCACAATGCCCCAGGCGATGCCGGTCATTGTTAGCAAGCTGCGTACAGGATTTCGCCCGAGCGCGGCCCACGCTTCCTTGAAGATTTCAAGGAGCATCTAGCCTCCCGCCTCGAAACGCAGAGCTTCAATGGGATCGACGGAAGCGGCACGATTCGCCGGATAGAGAGCGGAAAGGACGGCAATCAAGCCGAGGAGAGATACAGAAAGAGCGCCCAGCTTCCAGCTTGCGAGCAACCCTGCGAAAAACAGCGGCATGGGCAGCAGATTCACGAGTGCGCAAAAACCGTAGGAGAGCAGCAACCCTGTGCCGCCGCTCAGGCCCACGACAATGACGGTCTCCAGAAAAAATTGCTTGAGGATGGATTCGCGTGTCGCTCCCAGCGCCTTGCGCACGCCGATTTCCCTCGTCCGTTCGCGGACGGAAACGAGCATTACGTTCATCACGCCCAGGCCGCCAAGAAAAAGCGTGGCAACTCCGACGGCGCCCATGAAAACTTCCATGCCCACGATGATCATGCGGTTGGCTTCGGCGTTTTTCACCGTGTCCCAGATGCTGGCGGCTTCTTTGTCGCGCGGATCAAAATTGTGCAGGCGCCCAAGCGAGCGGCGAATCTGCTTTACACAGTCAGGATGCGTCTCCAGTGACCAGGGCGCGACCAATAGCCGATCCACACTGTGCTCCACGGCTGGCGGCTTGTTAGGAAAATCGCGCCGCATCGAATTGAACGGGATAAAAACTTTCCGCACATCCGCGCCATCGTAGCTGGAATTCTGTTCCTTCGGTTTCATGATGCCGATGACGGTATAGGGCGTCCCGTTCAATGAAATCGTCTGGCCTAGCGCTTCGCGTTCAGCAAAGAGCTGCTTTTTCGTGTCGCTGCCGAGAAAGGCCACGTTGCGTGCTTCGGCGTTGTCCTGTTCGTTGTAGAAACGGCCCTGCGCGACGGTGATGCTGCGAATCTCGGTGAAGGGCGGCAACGCGCCAACAACTTGCAGGTTTCCGCTATTGAACAGGCTGTGTACCTGGACGTTGTTGCCCAGCTCCGGCATGACGTATTTGCAAGCAGGCGATTCCTTCGCCACCTGGATGTAGTCTTCCTCCCTCCAGCGGATGAGCCGGCCGGAACGCGTCCCGCCAGCCTGCATGCTGGTGCGGCCGGCAAAAACGATCATGACGTCTTTGCCGAAGGTCTCCTGGTTATTCTGGATGCCCTTCCCCAAGCCCTCGCCCGCCGCGACCATCACGGTGATGGAGATGATGCCCCACGCGATGCCGAACATCGTAAGCATGGTTCGGCGCTTGTGGGCCCAAAGAGTGGCCAGCGTATCCCGCAGTAAGTCCTGGAATGACATAGCGCTCCGCCCGTCGATTTAGTTATTGCAGAACGACTTGCTGCTTCTCGTCGAGGCCGTCGAGGATCTCCGTCTTCACGCCGTTCGAAATGCCCAGCTTTACACTGAACTTTTTCTTGCCGTTTTCAGCTTTGGCGTCGGGAATTTCGACGGAAGCCTTGCGTTCTTTGTCGTAAATCAGCGCGGCTTCCGGAATCATCAGGACGTTTTTCTTCTCTTCGAGGAGGATTTCAGCGTTGGCGCTCATGTTGGCCTTGAGCTCGCCGCCGGGATTGGAAATCGAGACGCGCACCTCAAAGGTAGTGACGTTGTCCTTCTCCTTACCGAGCGGAGAAATCTTAGTAACCTTGCCGGTGAATTTCTTGTCCTTAAACGATTCCACGACGATGCGCGCAGGCTGGCTCAGAAAGACCTTGCCGATGTCGGCTTCATCGACCTTGCCTTGCACGTAGACTTCGCTGACGTCGCCTAGCGTCATGATCAATGTAGCCTGCGAGCCGAGCACCAGAATCGAGCTGACCGCATCGCCGATATTCACGTCGCGCGAAAGCACGAGCCCGTCAATCGGGCTCACGATCGTGGAGTTGCGCAGATCTTCCTGCGCGTTTTCCAGAGAAGCTCTGGCTTGCGCCACCTGCGCCTCACATTTGGCGATTTCCGCCTTGGAGACGGCCAAGTTGCGTTCCGCGCTAACCTGCTTGTTCAGCGCCAGCTGATAATTTTTTTCCGCATCCTCAACGAGACTCTTGGACATCACGCCGTCTTTATACATTTGTTCGGCGCGCTCCATATTGAGCTTCAGGAAGGGCACGTCCGGCCCTTCCGCATCGACTTTGTTGCGCTCCAGCGTGGCTTTGGAAGAATCCAGCGCCGCCTCGGCAGCTTGCAAGTTCGCTCGGTACGCGCGCTCGGCGGCTTCGAGCTGAACTTTATCCAGTTCCGCGAGCAACTGTCCCTGCTTCACGCGATCGCCGTAATCGACGTAAAGCTTTTTCACGATGCCGCTGGCCTTGGATTTGATCTCCACTTTGGAGAGCGGTTGAATCTTGCCTGTAGCGACCACCACGCGCGCCAGGTCGCCGCGTTCCACGGAAGCAATTTTGGAAGGGTCAATGGTGCGGCTGGGGCTGAGCGCCGCTTTGACGCCATAACCGCCGCCTCCGAGCACCACGACGGCGATCGCGCTCCAGATGATGCGGCGCCGTTTCTTGCCGTTTTTGCCGTTCTTCCCGTTTCCTAAGATATTGCCATTGCTGGACATACTAGACCCCCGCTATTCGAGCCCCGCTGCTACAAGTGGATACGCAACTGAGGGCGAAAAGTTCCCCCTCCGCACTGCTATAGACGATGGGCGAGGCTTTCGGTCAGGTCCGCGCCATCCATGAAGTTTGACCATATTCGCGCGACGACCTATGATTCCGCGCACGGTCCCTCCCCATGATTGGCAAGACATTCGCCCACTACTTGGTGTTGGATAAGGCTGGCGCCGGTGGTATGGGCGTAGTTTTTCGTGCGCGTGACGAAACTCTGCATCGCGACGTGGCCCTCAAGCTGCCTTCGACGAACGCGCTTGCGGATGGCGAACCCCGCAAGCAGATTTTGCGCGAAGCGCGTGCCGCTTCGGCTCTGAATCATCCGCATATCTGCACGATTTATGAAGTGGGAGAGGTCGACGGCCAGCCGTACATTGCCATGGAGTACATCGCGGGAGAAACGCTGAGCCATCACATCCCGCCCAACGGACTGCCCACAGAATTGGTGCTTGATTTTGGCGCGCAAGTTGCCGACGCCTTGGATCATGCTCATTCGCAGGGAATTCTCCATCGTGACTTGAAGTCGGCAAACGTGCGAATGACTTCGTCGGGCCAACTGAAGGTGCTGGATTTCGGCCTGGCGATGAGCATCAAGGAGGCATCGCTCGAAGGAGTCACGCGTTCCACGAGCCTTGATTCAGGAAGCGTCGCGGGAACCTTAGCCTACGTGGCACCGGAGTTGCTTCAGGGAAAATCTCCGGACGTTCGCACCGACATCTGGTCATTGGGAGTTCTGCTTTACGAAATGGCCGCCGGCGCGCTTCCCTTTCAAGGACGCACGGGATTCGAATTGACGACGGCGATCTTGCGGGAATCACCGGCGGCATTGCCAACGCACGTAACTCCGGGACTCCGCGCAGTAATCATGCACTGCCTGGCCAAGGACCCGGGGAATCGCTACCAGCGCGCAAGCGAAATCCGCGCGGCGCTGGAAGCACTTCAATCGGACACTGGCGTTACTCCGCAGACGGCAGTCCCACTTGTACAAAAATCCGCGATTCGCTATCTACTATCAATCGCCGGCCTGCTTGCCGCAGCGGCGGCTCTCCTCTTCGCGTATGGCCGCTTCAGCAAGCCCAGTGGCGGCATGCAGACCGGCGGCAAGTTGCGGCTCTTTCTTTCGACCGAGGGAAACCTCAGCGGGCCAGCACTTTCGCCGGACGGCAAAATGCTCGCGTATGTTCAGGGGAGCGACAACAAGCAAGACCTTTATGTCAGCCGCCTCTCCGGCGGCGAGCATCTGCGCCTCACGAATGACGGCGCTCAGAAAGACGATCCACAATTCTCACCGGATGGCGAGAAGATCGCGTTTGTCAGACACGCCGGCAACTCTAACCAGCCAGAGCTCTGCGTGATTCCCGCCTTGGGTGGCAACATCGTCCCATTGGTGTCCTGGGCCGAGAGTCCTTCGTGGTCCCCCGACGGCACCAGGCTTGCCTTCATCGTGAGGAAGCCAGGAGAAACGGAAGCTCTGGCCACGGCCCCTGCCGATGGTTCGGACACGCACACTATCTTGAAGGGCGATGACGTCTATCCGTTTTTTGGGCGGGCTTCGTGGTCTCCAGACGGCAACCTCCTGGCAGCCTCCCGAAGTCGCGGTGGGATGAATCGAGAGATTTGGACCGTGCCGGCACAGGGAGGAAACCCAGCGCGTTTGACGAAAGATGCGCAAGGCGTATTAAGCGATTCTCCGATTTTTGCCCCCGATGGACGCGGCATCATCCACCGTTCGAATCGCGGGGGTGCGTCCAACATTTGGTGGCAGCCGCTGGATGCAAAGCCACCCGCGCAATTGACGAGCGGCCCCGGCCCGGACACTCATCCCAGCGTCGCTCGAAACGGCACCATCGCGTTTCTCAATTCCCGCTCCCGGTTTTCATTGGTCCTTTATCCACTTTCGGGCGGCCCAGAGGCCACGCTTCTCACCGACTCCTCTCGCCTGTGGGCCCCGGCTTTTTCTCCGGACGGCAAGGAAATTGTCTATTCGCGCGATCAGCCTGATGGGTCATGGCATCTGTGGATCACTCCTGCGGAAGGCGGGCAAGCACGCCAAATCACATCCGGCAAAACTCCTGAAATCTATCCTCGCTTCGCGCCCGATGGCGCTTCGGTCCTCTTCAATACGTGGGGAACAGAACCACTGAGTATCTGGCGTGTTCCCACCAATGGTGGACCGGCGCGGCCTGCGACTTCGACGAGTGCCGGTAGCGACGCGTATGGCGATGTATCCCCGGACGGCCGCTCGATTGTCTTCTCACGCACTGAAAACAAAATCTCCCGCCTCTACGTCGCACCCGCGGACGGCACCGGCGAAGCTCGCCGCGTTATGGAAACTCCCGGTACGGTTCCGCGATGGTCTCCGAACGGGCAATGGATCAGCTTCAGTCCCAGCCGTAGTTTTTCCAGCGGTGTTTTTATCGTTCATCCCGATGGCACTGGTCTACGACGGCTTACGGAGACCGGTGGCTGGGCCGTGTGGTGGCCCGACGGAGAACGCATTGGTTTTCAAGTCGTAGGTCCGGATGGGAACCAGCAGATTCAGGTATACGACATGAAGTCCGGAGAAACGCGTACGCTCTCCAATGTGCATTTCGTGGGAACGAATTTCCCTTTCGACATTTCGCACGACGGGAAAAAACTGATCACCACAAACTACCGGCACGTCTCCGATGAAATTTGGCTGCTCGAACCCGCCGAAAAAAAGTGAAGTGCTAGTAGTGGGTGGATGTTAGGGAAATGAACTCCCGTTGGAGAAGAGCCGGGCTCAAAAACTTTGAGGGCGCAACCGGTGTTTAGCCTGTTGCGCCCTCTAACTGAGCCGTAAAGTTTCTAACCTTTTCGATTTCGTCCGGCGGCACAACCACCTTGCGGTAATTGCGCCCTCCAACCCGGCCCGTTCTGACTTTTCGCTTCCCGGTTTTTGTCTCGCGGCACAACTCGCTGTTACGCTTGCTGCGCCGCTTCGACGAAACTGTTAAGTTACTGGTCTTCTCGAACCAACTTGGTCGCGTGACCGCCGTTAGGCTAGTCGCGCCTTCCAGACGAAACCGTTAAGGCTTCGAGCTTCGCGATTCAATCTCGCGGCGCGGCCGATGTTTAATCTTGCTGCGCCCTCTAAATTGATCCGTAAAGTTCTTAAGCTTCCCGGTTCAATCTGATGCGCAAGATAAATGTTCCTCTTTTCGTCGTCAATCAAATTCGTATCGAACACTTGTGCAAATCTGTGGACGAGTGTGCAAAAATCCCGCGCGGGCGTATACTTCGTTTGCATCGCTACAGTGAGGCTTTTCGCAGGCGAAGGGCATTGGCGATGACGGACACGGAGCTGAAGCTCATCGCCGCGCTGGCAATCATCGGGCTCAGCAGCCAACCGAAAAAAGGAAAGAAAACGCCCGCTGCGACGGGAATTCCAATCACGTTGTAGAGAAAAGCGAAGGCTAGGTTTTGTTTGATGTTGCGAATCGTGGCGCGGCTCAGTTTGCGCGCGCGGACGATGCCGCGAAGATCGCCTTTCACCAAAGTGATGCCCGCGTTTTCAATTGCCACGTCCGTACCGGTGCCCATGGCGATTCCGACGTCCGCTGCCGCGAGCGCCGGAGCGTCGTTAATTCCATCGCCTGCCATCGCAACGATGTGGCCCCGCTCGCGCAGCCTTTTCACGATTTCACTTTTTTGCTGCGGCTGAACTTCGGCTTCGACTTCTTCGATTTGTAATTCGCGGGCGACTTGCATCGCCGTTTCACGGCGGTCTCCGGTGAGCATAACGATGCGGACACCATCGTCATGCAGCGCGCGAATCGCCTCTGGCGTAGATGCTTTGATTGCGTCGCTCAGGAAGAGCACACCGGCGAATCTTCCCTCAACGGCAACGAGAATTGGAGTAACCGCGGAAGACTTCGTTGCCTGGGCTTCCAGATCTTGAAGATTTGGCAAGTCAATCTGCCGCTCGCGCAGAAACGCGGCCGTCCCGGCGAGGATCTTCTTTCCGAGAACTTGGCCTTCCCCGCCGGAGCCCGGGACTGCGCGGAATTCTTTCGGCGAAGTCAGCGGAAGCTTTTTTTCTTGAGCTGCACGCACGATCGCGCGCGCCAAAGGATGCTCGCTGGGCTGTTCGACGCTTGCCGTTAGCGAAAGGAGTTCGTCTTTCGATAAGCCGGCAGCGTCGAACACTTGGATGCTGGAGACCGTGGGCTTGCCTTCCGTGAGCGTGCCGGTCTTATCCACGACCAGCGTGTCGACTTTGGCGAGCGTTTCAAGAGCTTCAGCGTTGCGTACCAGCACACCCGCATGCGCGCCGCGGCCAACGGCAACCATAATGGACATCGGGGTCGCAAGGCCAAGCGCGCATGGGCATGCGATGATGAGCACGGACACAGCCGCCACCAGCGCGTGCGCAAAACGCGGCTCTGGGCCGAACAAGATCCAGCCTGCAAAAGAGAGGATTGCAACGGCGATCACCGCCGGGACAAAATAAGCCGCGACGCGGTCGGCAAGTCGCTGCAACGGCGCGCGGCTGCGCTGGGCTTCGCTGACGAGTTTCACAATTTGCGCCAGCATCGTTTCGCTGCCGACGCGCTCCGCTTCCATGATGAAACTGCCGCTGGTGTTCAGCGTTCCACCGGTGACTTTATCGCCAGCGCCTTTTTCGGCTGGCATGGGTTCGCCAGTCACCATGGATTCATCGATGGCGCTCGCGCCTTCGAGAATGGCGCCATCCACGGGGATGCGCTCGCCCGGACGTACACGAAGTTTGTCGCCGCGTTTCACTTGATCGAGCGGAACGTCAGTTTCCGAGCCATCCGCCGCAAGCAAGTGAGCTTGCTGCGGCGCGAGATTCAACAGCGCGCGAATGGCTCCGCTGGTGCGCTGCCTGGCGCGCAATTCCAGTACTTGCCCGAGGAGAACGAGAGTGATGATCACCGCCGCCGCTTCGAAATAAACCGGCGAGGCGCCATCCATTCCGCGGAAAGAGGCCGGAAACACTCGGGGGAAAAAAGTAGCGATAACGCTTTCGAGGTACGCGGCGCCGGTGCCCAGCCCGATTAGCGTAAACATGTTCGGGCTGCGATTGACGAGCGAGGACCAAAAACGCTCGAAGAATGGCCATCCACCCCAAAGAACCGCCGGCGTGGCAAGAAAAAACTCGACTCCATTTCGAACGCTGGGCGTCAGATGGACGCCGACCAAGTCCCCCAGCATGGAAAGGAGCAGCAGCGGAAGAGACAGCACCGCGCTGATCCAGAAACGCAGCAGCATGGACTCGTACTCGGGGTCGGCTTCCACCTCCGCGAAAACGTCCATCGGTTCGAGGGCCATGCCGCAAATGGGGCAGCTCCCTGGACCTACCTGAATGATCTGCGGATGCATCGGACAGGTGTAACGAATCTTTTTTTCGTCAGTTGTCACGCGGGACGCGGCCGCCTCTGGGCGATGCGCCGCCCCGTGTTCCGCCGACGCGGAACCGTGCTGCATTCCTGCAACAGCGGGAGCAGCGAGAAACTTCTCCGGGTCGCGCGAAAACCGTTCGGCACAACCCTTCGAGCAGAAGTAATACCTATTTCCAGCATGCTCGATTTTGGCGGCGGCTTTTTCCGGAGTAACCGTCATTCCGCAGACGGGATCCTTCACTTTTGGCGGTGTGTTTAGGACAGCCAGTTCTGGAATCGGAGGCTTGGGCGCAGGCGATGAATCGGACATATCACCATGTTAGATGAATTCCGGTTACCTGCGGATATGCCTCGAATTCCGCGGCGGCTGGTATAATGCCGCCATGACCCTCGTCGAAGTTACCTACGAATTGCAATCACCGCTGACGGAACAACAATTGCGGCATCTGGGCGAATTCGCGAACACGTACGGCTTGCGTCGGTTCCGCATCGACGAATCGAAGAAGCAGTTGTCGTTCGAGTATGACGCCTCCCGCCTGCGCGAAACGCAGGTGGCCCATGCGCTTGGCCAGGCACGCATCGCCGTCGCCCGCAGAGTGAATTAGTTTAAGGTTTGAGTGGTTAGATCGAATCAAATCTAAGAGCGGCTGTGAGTGCGGGCCAATTTCGCCTTGCAGGAAACTACTCTCTTGGCTTCCCAGCAGATTAACTAATGGTTCGGAAATTTCTGTCCGGCCTGCGGAAAAAAAGAGGGGCCCCCGCTTGGGATCGGGGGCCCCTGAAGGCGCGTTTCAATTGCTGGCGTCGTTTTCACACCAGCGCGTGGGGTCATCCATCCTAGCTTCCCTCTCAGAGGCAGGTGGGAACGATTTGCAAAAAGTGACAAGCAAGCCCCTTCCCCCTCGCTTGTCTCTCCTCACATTTCGTCATTTGAAACGCGCCCGCAGACCCGTTAATGCACGGCTTCGGCCAACGTGACGGACGAACGACTGTCACATAAATACTTGATTATGCTTAGGTTAGCTGTGTGGAGCGCCTGTGCGCACGCGCCAAATCCGCACTGGGGTTTCAATTCGGAACTCCCTTCACTCCAAAATCGGAAGCCCTTCTGTTCATCTCATCTGAATGCGGCTTTGCCACTTGGTTCTAGAACCCAGGTAACAAGATTTTCGAACTTCGAGGACTATCGGTTTTCTTCTGGCCTCTCCACAAAATGACCTCCATGTGCGGGCTCTTTCGTAAAACCATCTCGCGTCGGATTCTCTCGAGGACATCTCACTTGGGAGCCGTTTTCCTGGCTTGTTCGCTCACGCTGCTCGCGGACACGCCGGGATTGCTCCGGAAGGTTCCCGCGGGCGGCTGCTTTTGCCGTTGCGAAGAATCGCATCAACGACGAGGCTGCGTAAAGCTGTGCGATTCAAAGCGATTTGCTTCCCGCTGGTGGGCCATTAAGTGCGCGAAACCCCGCATGCATAGGCCGCCCAACAACTCGAATGCCGGCCCACGGTTCCCGCATCCTGGCCGCGTTGAGCACGCACAGCTCCATCGGTAGTTCGGTGTTTTAGTTCGCAGTTTCAACTGAACGTGCTCCGATTTGAACTTAGTGCTACGGTGTTCTATCGCGGAATTCTAGCGAGCTTCGGCTTCGACAGTCGCCCGCGCCGCGTGTTCGGTGGTTGAATTCGATTCGCCGAGAAGCTTTGCCAGAATTTCTGGGATTTCGAAGACAGCGCGGTTGTTCTGAGCGGCTACGCTTTTTCGGAATTTGGCGAGCGTTGCGGGATCGAGCATGCGCTTTACGCCTTCCACCACATTCCCGAAACTTTTCAATACAATGCCGACGCCCTTTTCCTTCACCCACTCGGCGTTGTAACGCTCCTGCGGAAGCGTCCAGGCGTTGCATTCGATCAATACAGGGAGCTTGCGGACCATGGCTTCCGCAATGCTGCCGGGGCCCGGTTTGCCGATCAAAAAATCCGCTGCACGCATCAGCCGATGCACTTCCTTCGTGAAGCCAACGATGTGCACCGGCATTTTCCATGGCCGAGCGCGTAGTTTCGCCGCCAATTCTTCGTTCCGTCCGCAAATGAGAATCAATTGCAGCGTCAAACTGGCGGCTTCCAGTTTTTCGGTGATGTCGTACATCACTTTGGAACCGTGGCCGCCGAAGAGCACAATGGCCGTCGGCACATCTTCCCGCAGCCCCATTTCCCGGCGAAGTGCAATTGGATCGGAATTGTCTTCGACGTAAAAATCAGGGCGCAAAATCATTCCCGAGGTCAGAAAAACGTGAGCATCATCATGGCCTATCGCTCGTGCTTGTTCGGCAGCTTTTTCCGTGCCGGCGATCACGTATTGCTCCTTGACCGGCTCGATCCAGAATCGCGGCGGAAAATCCGCCAGGTCGGTGATGATAGTGACAAACGGACGGCTGGGATAAACCCTGTTCCAGCTTTCGCAAATTTGCCGATTGAAATGGGGAATTACGGAAATGAGCAGTTCCGCAGGTTTTTCACGCCAGAATCGTTCGAGCAGATTCACTAGCGGTCCGTGAAATAGCCGGATCGTTGCTTGCAGAATGCGAAGGAGATATGTACTGCCTAGAGTCCAGCCATTTTGCAACAGGATGTTGTACTGCTGCTGGATGCGAATGCCGGTGAGTTTGCGCAGAACGTCCAGGCGGTCCGTCAGGTCCTGGAACTGGATGAGTTCGACCTGCCAGTCGCGTTGCTGTTGGGAAATTACGGTCTGTAAGGCTACTGCAGCGTTGCGATGCCCTCCCCCGCCATCGTGGAAGACGACGTGAATTTTCCTCATTGGGAGGATTGTGCCACAAAGCGACGGGTATTGGAGAGAGCACGCTCCATGCCATGTGAATAACCGAGTAACTGATTTGCGTTCAATAAGCTCCGTGGACACATTCACGCAGATTTCGCAACCTCTTTACAGGCTGTTCATATCGAGGGAAGAAAATTACAACATGCGCTGCGACCTTCATGTTCACTCGATCGCATCCGGAATGTTCAACGCACCCGGGCTGAATCGCATTTGCCGGGAATGTTACACCGAACCGGCGGCCGTGTATGAACGGCTGAAGCGGAAGGGCATGTCCCTCGTCACCCTAACCGACCATGACTCGATCGACGGAGCGGAGTCCTTACGGCAGTACGCCGACTTTTTCCTCAGCGAAGAAGTGACCGTGCGAATGCCCAGCGGCACCGAGATGCACATGGGAGTTTATGGCATCACGGAACGCGATCATGCTGAAATTCAGCGCCGAAGAAACGATTTTATTGCGCTATTGATGTACCTCACCGAGCGTAAGCTTTTCTTCAGTGCCAACCATGTATTCTCTGGATTAACGGGCCGCCGCGAAGCAGAAGATTTTCATTGGTTTGAATCCTATGTGCCGGCGTTTGAAACGCGCAACGGGCAGATGTGGCCGCAGTCCAACGAGAGTTCCGCGCGGCTGGCGGCGCGGCTGGGAAAAATCGCGATTGCCGGCAGCGATTCGCACACCATCGCCGGCGTCGGGCATACGTTCACGGAAGTGCGGGGCCTGGATTTGGTACGGCCTGGGACTGATGCTGCTCGCCTACGGAGGCCCGCAGCGTTTTGCGGCCATCGGGGCTGCCGGATCGCCAGCGGTCCTGGGAATTCTTGTATTCAAAGCGCTGAAGAGATTGAGCCAGCGGCCGAGGCCTTGCCACATCGAACCGCACTGCTGGTCGAAGGTGCTGCCTCCGGACAAGTTTTCGTTTCCCTCGGGCCACACGATGACGGCGTTTTCGATCGCACTGGTGGTCAGCTACTTTTATCCCTCACTCGAAGGCGTGCTCTTTTTCCTGGCGCTAAGCATTGCGGTGTCCCGCATCGTGCTGGGTATGCACTTTCTGAGCGATGTGCTGGCCGGCGTGGTCATGGGGGTTGCTTTGGGCTGCGCTTCGATTACGGCTTTCGCTTCTTTGGGACTCATCTAGCAGGCACACGTCTTTCTCGCCTAGCAGTTTCCTCTTGACCTGCGTTTCGGCGAAGCGTTCAAAACCAGTGAAACGATTCGGCACATCGCGATGGTATGAAAACCCGGGCGCGGACTTAATCGCGGTATATTGAGGCAGATGGCCGAAGCCGCCCAAGCCTCTCCCAGTGTTGCGAGCCGGCAGCAATCTCATTCCTATTTAGTTTTCTTGTTGCAGGTTTCGCGACCAGGGCTGTGGAGCACGACTTCCCTCTTTTACCTCATTCCGCTCGGACACGTGGATTTTTTGCATTCCGGGAAACTTTGGCTGGGACTGGTTTTCGTGTTGTTTCCGCTGGGGTTTCTGCTTTACGGCGTCAACGACATTGTCGACGCCGAAAGCGATTCGCTGAACCCGCGAAAGGGCACGTTCATGTTCGGTTCGCGTGGCGCGCGGGAACAACTGGCGGCTTTGAAATGGCAGATTGCCGCGGTGCAAGTCCCGTTCTTGGCGGCATTTTATTTTTTCATCGGGCCGCGCATTTTGTGGTGGTACGCGATACTTCTGCTAGCCGTGGGGCTCTACAATGCTCCCGGCATCGGTTGGAAAGGCCGGCCTCCCTTCGATGTGCTGATTCAGGCAAGCTACCTCCTCGTTTTCGTGTTGAGCAGCTGGCTGAACAACGCGCGGCATCTCCCGTGGCAGACTTTTCTGTTTGGCGCGATGTTTGCCATGCACTCGCATATTTTCGGCGAGGTAATGGATATCGAGCCGGACCGGTTGACCGGCAGGCGAACGACGGCGACCGTGATTGGGAGAGTGCGCGCCAAATTCTTGATTGGTGCTTTTTTGTGCATTGAAACTGCCTTGGTGCAATTCTATTTTCGGGACTGGATCATCGCGGGCTTTCTCGCCATCGGTGCGATCTGGTTCTTGATCGACGCGACTTTACTGTGGAAAGAGCGCGCTTATAGTCCCAGAGAAATGCGCCTGTTCTTGTGGGGCTGGAACGCCGCCGCGCTGCTGGGAATGATTTGGGATTGGAGCGGCGCCACGCTGACACATGTCGCTGCCATCTCAGGACTTCTGTTGTGAAGCGAAAATGCCTGCTCGAAATCAGCGTGGAAAGTCTTGAAGCCGCGACGGCAGCGGAGCGCGGCGGGGCGGACCGCATTGAACTCTGCGGAAATTTATCCGTCGGCGGAGTTACGCCGGATACGGAAATCCTTCGCACGGTGCGGACGCAAGTTCACATTCCCATTTTCTCCATGATCCGGCCGCGCGCGGGAGACTTTGTCTATTCGGATGCGGAATTTTCAGAAATGCGACGCTCGATCAGTGACGCCAAAGAATCTGGGATGGATGGCATCGTACTGGGCGCTTTGACGAAAGGCCGACGTGTCGACGTTGAGCGGACGCGGGAACTGGTTGAACTTGCGCAGCCGTTGCCGGTGACGTATCACCGCGCGTTTGACGAGGCCATCGATCTGCGGCCAGCGCTCGAAGATGTGATCGAGACTGGTGCGAAAAGAATCCTGACGTCCGGCGGTGCGAAGAGCGCGCTCGAAGGAGCCGCAGTACTCAGCGAACTTATCGAAGCCGCACGAGAACGAATCGCCATTGTTCCCGGCGCAGGAATCAGCGCCGCAAACATTGCGGAAGTTGCGCGGCGAACGAAGGCGCGCGAATTTCATTCCGGGCTGAGCGCCACGCTTTCTTACGGGAGCCACGAGTACAGGCGGTTTGAAGAAGAAGTGCGCAAGCTTACGAAGAAAATCGTGCGCCTCGCCTAGGCTGTGGTACCGACTCGGGACGACACAAGGGGGCACCCCCACATCATTTTGCATGGATTTGAAAACAAACGACTTACACAAAAAGCATTTCGTAACTGATTGATTCTAAAGGGCCGAGGTTACGTTTGCCAGACGACATAGCGTACGTACCGTGTTGCGCTGCAAGCTTTTCTCGTCAGCGTTGATTGCACAAGGGTTAGGCAAGGAGTGCCCCTAGAGTGGTTTGCAACTGTCTTTCTAAAAGACCCTGCGCCGACATCCTTAGCGGCCGTCGTCGATTCCTTTACGTTGGAACCAAGGGTGCGGGAAGCCTCGGAAAAATTTCGGCTCTAGAAACAAAACTGCGGCAACGGAAGCTGCCGCAGTCTTTACAGATCACAATTTGACCTGAAGACATTATAGCATATGGGGCGGACACGTCCTGGAAAAACTTCTTGGGGAAAAACTTCTGGGATCAAGGGGAGAGTTTCCGATTAAGTCGGTATAAATTTTTGCGGGAGCGCGAAATGACTCTTCTGTCCAAGGAGGAGCCGATGCGAGCAAAGCGAGTGGCCACATTCACTGTGATTTGTATGGTTTCGTGCTGGATGACCCCCGGAAGGGCGCAAGCCCCACAGCAAAAAGCGCCGGCGAGGCTTTACAACACCGCCAAGCAGAAGCTCAAAGAAGGCAAGCACATTATCGGCGCCACCGTTTTCTCTCCCGACCCGAATATCTATTGCGCCATGGCGAATGCCGGATACGATTTCCTGTGGATCGAGATGCAGCACAGTCCCCTCACGTATGAGGACGTGGCCAAAATGATTTGGGCCTGCAGGGGAGCTTCGGCGATGCCATTTATTCGCGTCCCGGACGCGACAGAGAGTGATATCCAAAAAGCGACGGACATCGGCGCTGTTGGGATTATCGTTCCGACGGTCGATACGGTAGAGAAAGCCCAGGCAGCCGTGAAGTGGTCCAGGTATCCGCCCGAGGGACGGCGCAGCCAGGGCAATGGGCAGTATGGGGCTTTGTGGGGAAATGACTACCGCCAGACCGCGAATGAAAACATGGTGGTGGTGATTATGATTGAGACTCCCATCGGCGTAGAGAACGCCGAGAAGATTGCATCGGTACCTGGGATCGACGTGATCTTCGCGGCCAGCACGGACCTAGGCAATTTTTCCGGACACCGGCAGGGCGACAAGGAGTACGAAGCCCTGGTCACGAGGATTCACGACGTGACGTTGCAGCACGGGATCAGGCTGGGTGGGCCGCAGGCCTGGAAGGATCGCCCGGGGTTCACCTTTTTCCAGGGCCCCGGGGAAACCCAGCTCATCCAGTTCGGAGCGCGTGTGAACCTTCAGAGCGGCACACAGTCGAAGGTGGCTCCGATCGAAGGCGCGACACCGCATTAGTCGCGGCCCGCACTGGCTGAAGCGGTTGCGGGCGAATGCCGATACTCAGTTCTTATCGGATTTTTGGCTACTTGACACCGAGCCGTTCAGTTTCTGCAATTTTGCCAACTGCTCCCGAACCTGATCCGCGTCTGTCGCATGCGGAGCTAACTCCAAATAAGTCTGCATTTCCAAGATCGCCATGGCGTAGTTGTTTTTTCGGGCAGAGATTTCAGCGAGCAAGAGATGCGTGTGCGGAAAATGAGTGCGCAGGTCCAAGTGTTCAGCCCTGAGCGCGCTTTTTTCAGCGTCTTCGATCTTGTTGAGCTTGTAATTCGCGACCGCGTTATAGAAATAGGCCTCGGTGTAATCCAATGGATCGAGATCCAACATGTAACCAGCGGCGGCCTGCTGATTAAACGGATCAAGATCCAAAATGTGACCAGTAAGTTTAAGGACCTCCGGCCAATTTTCTGCCTGGTAAGCCATTAGCGCGAGCGACAGATACGGCCGCAGGAACTTAGTATCGATGGCCGTGGCTTGGGTATACGCGGTGCGAGCCGCGTCGTTCTGGTTTTGTTTCTGTAAAACAGTACCCAACTGAAACCAGGCGTTCGAGAAACTGGGGTAGATCTCCACTGCCTGTTCAAAATATTTGCGTGCATTGGCAAGTTTGCCGTTCTTCTCGGCCTCTAGGCCCTTCTCATAGGCTCTTCTGGCATCTTTGGGTGCTTTGTAGGGAGTGGCGCTCAGGGTCATGCCCTCAACCTTTGCAGCTCTCTGCACCACGATAGCGCCCACGTCAAGGCTGCCGCCGAGAGTAACGAGATCCCCCACAAGGTTCATGACACTGGGGTAAAAACCAGAAGCCGAGGCTCGCAGCTCACAATTCGCCAACTCGCGTCGTGGAATTCCCATATCGGAGTCCTTCCGAGCCGCGCCAGATTGCAGACCCGGGTCGCCGCTAGCGTCAACGAAAGAATCAGCCCGCGATCCCAATTGCATGCTGAAATCGCCGTGAGGAGATGCATACAACTGTTGACGCACCCTGTTGTTACAAACCCGCTCAACCAACACATTGTTGGGAAGAGGTGTGCCGTCGTTGGTTGCAACTCGTCCTCGAAGAAACATCACGAGATCCCCTGTCGGTTGATTTGCCACCGAACTCGGGGGAGGGGAATTCGTAGGACGGCTTGGTGGTGCGGGAGGCGGAGGCGCGGGGGCCGGGGGCTTCTGCGCCACCGTGACTGGGGCCAGAAGTGCCATTGCGATGGCCAGCACGACGAGAATGCGCGAGCCGTGGCTCATAGATCGCTGCCTACGGAGGAAGCATCAGACGCCCAAAATCCTAGGGCACATCTCAGTTCAAGTCAAGGTTCCGGACTCGCCGAAAGCTTGCTCTAGGCTTTTTGGGCTTGGCGGCGGAGGAATGTCGGAACGTCCAGATCGTCGGACGGCACGTCCTGACTGACTTCGCGGACGCTATTCGACTCGGGGTTTGTAAGTACAAACCCCGAACCCCGCTGTTGGACTTGGTGGACGACGTTCGGCAAATCCTGCTGCACTGGCATATCCGGCATTTCGCGGCCGGCCTTCCAGGTCTTGGGCAAAAACGATTGCTTCTGATGGATGTTTTTCTTGTTGGCGTCCTTAAAGCCGGCCGCAATGACGGTGATCTTCACGGAGTCCTTCATGTTGTCATCCTGCACGGCGCCGAAAATGATGTTGGCATTCTCGTGCGCGGCTTTTTGAATGACGCTCGACGCTTCGTGGACTTCATGAAGCGTGAGGCTCGAGCTTCCGGAAATGTTGATGAGGATGCCCTGCGCGCCCTGGATGGTATTGTCCTCAAGCAAAGGGCTGGCGATGGCGCGGTTCGCGGCGTCCACGGCGCGGTTCGTTCCAGTGGCGACGGCAGTGCCCATCACGGCGTAGCCCTGGCCGTGCATTATCGCTTTCACATCGGCAAAGTCGCGATTGATGATGCCGGGCACGGTGATGATGTCCGAGATGCCCTGAACGGCCTGGCGAAGAATGTCGTCGGCGATGCGGAAGGCGTCGAAGAAGCTGGTGCCGCGTTCGACGGTGTCCATCAAGCGCTCGTTGGGGATGACAATGACGGTGTCAACGGCGCCGATCAGTTCCTGGAGGGCTTGCTCGGCCTGCATCATGCGGCGCTTGCCTTCAAAAGCGAAGGGCTTCGTTACCACAGCCACGCTCAAAGCCCCCAATTCGCTGGCGAGCGAAGCGACCACAGGCGCAGCGCCGCTGCCGGTGCCTCCGCCAAGGCCGGAGGTAATGAAAATCATGTCCGAGCCTTCGAGCGCTTCGATAATTTTTTCCGTGTCTTCTAGCGCGGCTTTCCGGCCGACTTCGGGATTGGCGCCCGCGCCGAGTCCTTTGGTGAGCTTCGCCCCGAGCTGAAGTTTGACCGGCGCTTGCGACAGTTTCAGCGCCTGCAGGTCGGTGTTCGCGGTGATGAATTCCACGCCTTCGAGCTTGGCGCGAATCATGCGATTGACCGCGTTGCACCCGCCCCCGCCGACACCTATGACCTTGATCTTCGCCGGCTGCAGCTCCTCGCTGAAGCTCATGCGAATTCCTGCTTCTCTCGTCGTCATATTTTCCCCAACCTTCTCCAAGTCCGCTGGCAGCTCTCGGGCAGGGTCACGAGGCGCCGGCGAACATGGCTTTCAATTTGGATACGAGATTTCCCGCGCGCTGGGGCGCAGAGCGCCGCGCCTTCGCGCCACACAAAACGAGCCCCACTACGGTTGCATATTCCGGCTGCGCCACCTGTTCCGGCAGATCAGCCAAGCCTTTGGGTTCCGCGACCCGCACCGGCAGATGGAAAGACTGCTCGATGAGTTCATCGAGTCCATGGAGGCGCGCGCCGCCGCCCGCCAGGATAAATCCTGCGGGAAGCTGGCCGTCTAGGCCGGCGCGCTGCAGGTCGTCGCGAATCAGCGAAAGCAATTCCATGGCGCGCGGCTCGATGATGTCCGTCAACATATGCGCGAAGATGGTCCGAGGCGGACGGTCACCGACGCTGGCAATTTCGATGGCGCCATTTCCCTTCATAAAAGCGGAAGCGGCGCAGCCGTGGCGGCGCTTGAGCCTTTCCGCTTCAGGAATCGGCGTGCGCAAACCGACGGCGAGATCATTTGTGAAGTGATCGCCGCCAATCGGAACGGCGCTGCTATGGCGAACCACGCCCCCGCCAAAGACGAGCAATTCCGTGGTGCCGCCGCCGATGTCTAACAAACAGCAGCCGAGATCGCGCTCGTCCTGGGTGAGGCAGGATTCCGCGGAGGCGAGCGGTTCGAGAACGGTGTCGGTGATGAGGATGCCCGCTTTGTTCGCGGCGGTGACGAGGTTCTGCGTAGCGGCGACAGAGGAAGTCACGAGATGGACGTTGACTTCCAGGCGCTGGCCGACCATGCCGATGGCGTCACGTATGCCGTTCTGCGCATCCACGATGAATTCGTGCGGAAGAACATGAAGGACTTCGCGGTCTTCGGGAAGAGTGATGTTGCGGGCGGCATCGACGGCGCGGCGCACGTCTTCGCGCTCGATGTCACGCGGACGGTGGCCCAAGGTGATGCCGCCGCGGCTATTGACCCCCCGCACGTGGCCGCCGGCGACGCCAACTAGAGCTTCTTCCACCGGCACGTTGGCAACGCTTTCGGCTTCTTCTACCGCGCGGCGGATGGAGCTCACGGTGGAATCAAGATTGACGATCAGGCCTTTGCGAAGCCCCTTGGACTCTGCCGCGCCAAGAGCCAGAAACTTCACAAGGTCGCCATCGATTTCCGTGATTAATACGCAAGTTTTTGTGCTGCCGATGTCCAGCCCGATGAGGTATTTGTCTTTCTTCGCCAAGCTGCCGCTCCTGCGATGAAGCTATTTTTTCCTAGCCACGGCCGTGCCCGGACTGGTATCGGGATTCACGACCACTTGCCGCGAATACTGCAAATCGATGGACTGGACTCGGCCGGCATTCGCCTGCCACTGCGAAAAATTGTCGATCAGCATTTTGAATTTGCCGGTGAACTCGCCCGAACCGAAATGAATGGTGACGGCCTGCGAATCGCTGGGGTTCGCGAGGCCAGTCATCACCACGCGCAAATCCTTGGGATTGGAGAGATCGATTTCGCTCACGCGATCGGACGAGCCGGAGCGCACGAGGTCGATAGCCTTGATGAATTCTTCGTACGCCTGCATGCGCTTTTCGCGCTGGTCGCGCGGCAATTCTTCCGAGACGCCGGTGACGATCGGAAAATGCAATTCTTCGCCGCGCGGGCGGTCGAGGATGACGCCATGCGCGTCGATTAGCGCGAGTTCGTTGCCGTTGCGAACAAAAGCGACGGGAGTGCGCTCGGTCAGCTCAATGCGGAGACGATTCGGCAGGATGCGCTGCACGCTAGCGGATTCGACCCAGGGAATCTGTTCCAACTGGCTACGGCGAGACTCTAGAGAGACGAGCAATACGCTGCGGTTGCGGTCGTGAACAAACTGCTGGAGAACGGTTTCGCGGCTGACAATGTGATTGCCGGTCAGTTCAATTTGATCCGGCTTTAGCAGAAGCATGCTGGGTGAATACAAGAGAAACTGCGCGCCGTAATAGGCCGCCGTCATACTCACCACACCAGCAATACTTACGACCAGCACGCGCCGGTAGAACGGCCAGCCCCGCCCGGTGAATTTTTTGCGGCGGATTTCGACCGGCTTCTGGCGGCGCAGGTAACGCGGCTCCTCGTCGGCAACCAGCTCAGGCCGGTAGGAGTCGGCGTCCCTCGCCGCAGTCGCATTGCGCTGCATGGCCTTCACGCGTTCCAAACGACCACCTCGTTTTCAAGGCTGACACCAAAACTTTTCTGCACGCGTTCGCGCACGCCGGCAATTAGCGCCAGCATGTCTTTGGCAGAGGCATGGCCGGCGTTCACAAAGAAATTGGCATGACGATCACTGACCTGGGCGTCACCCACGGACAGACCTTTGAGTCCCAATTCATCAATCATGCGGCCCGCGGAGGCCCCTGGAGGGTTTTTGAAGATGCAGCCGGCGCTTTTCTGACCGAGCGGCTGGCTCGAGCGCCGTTTTTCGTTGCAGATACGAATCCCTTTTAGAATTTCTTTGTACGGTTTGGAGGGTAGTTCCAATATCACTGCGAGCATCATATCATCGGGCGCAAAAGAAGTGTGGCGGTATTCGAAAGAAATTTGATCACCCCGGAGGATTTCGACCTTCCGGCTGGCCGACCGGTAGAGCGTCACTTCCCGGACATAGTTGCCGATCTGCATGCCATACGCGCCGGCATTCATGCGCAGAGCGCCCCCGACCGTGCCCGGAACACCGATGAGCCCTTCCATTCCGCCGAGGTCGTTCTTGGCACAAAAGGTGATCATGCGGCCAAGGTCGGCAGCGGCGTCGACGCGCGCAAGGCTGCCATCAAGGACGACGTCCGGCTCCGGACGAACAAGTTGCAGAACCACCCAAGGCAATTCGCCATCACCTACGAGCAGGTTCGAGCCGCCACCGAGGAACTTGTGAGGAATGTCGTTCACGTCGAGCAGACTCAGCAGGTCAGGGAGGCTTTCGTGCTTCTTGATGCGCAGCAGGTCCGTCGTTCCACCGATGCCCAGCGAAGTCAGGTCGGATAGGGCGGCGCCATACTGCAGCTCGACGTGGAGCTCCGCGAGTTTGCCGACGATACTCGGGTCATGAATGCGCATGAGGCGTCGGATGCTCCGTTCCCAGTAAGACCATGAATTCGTTGCTCGCCCGGCTGATATTGCCCGCGCCGATGGTGAGGACTGCATCTCCCGGGCGGGCTTGTTTCAGCAGGTACTCGATGCCTTCCTGCATCGAGCGAAAGTAGTGGACGTTTTTGTGTCCGGCATCGCGAATGGCGGTTGCCAGCGCTTCGCTGGTCACGCCCGGGATGGGTGCTTCGCTCGCCGCATAGATATCGAGCAGCACAAGGATGTCCGCCTGATTGAACGCGCTGCGAAAATCGTCCCAAAGGTGCTGCGTGCGTGTGTAACGATGAGGCTGGAAAAGCACGAGCAGGCGATTGAACTTGCAGCCGCGAGCCGCTTCGAGCGTGGCGCGAATTTCGGCGGGGTGATGGCCGTAGTCATCGACCACGGTGATGTCGTTGACCACCCCCTTGATGTCAAAGCGGCGGCCCACGCCGGCAAACTTAGCGAGCCCTTCGCGGATCAGGTCGGCCGGAACGTTTAGGTAGAGGGCGACGGCTGCGGCTGCGGCGGCGTTGCGAACATTGTGCATGCCGGGAGGATGCGCCAGGCGGAACAAGCCGAAGTCTTCGCCTCTGTAAGTCAACCGGAACTCGCTGCCCAAACCTTCCAGCTTTACATCGCTGATCACCAGATCGGCTTGGCTCGAGATTCCATAGGTAATGATGGGGCGCTTCACGCTGGGAATGATCGCTTGCACGTTCGGCTCGTCGATGCAGAGGATGGCAGCACCGTAAAACGGCACGCGATTCACAAATTGGATGAAAGCGTCCTGAATATCTTCGAGCGAGGTGTACTGGTCGAGATGTTCGCGATCAATGGTGGTGACGACTGCGACCACCGGAGCGAGCATCAAGAAGCTGCGGTCGCTCTCGTCCGCTTCGACCACAAAATATTCGCCTTTGCCGAGCCGCGCGGTCGTGCCGGCCTGGTTGACTTTTCCACCGATGACAAACGTGGGATCGAGATGCGCCGCCGCGAGCACCGAGGCGACAATCGAAGTCGTAGTCGTCTTGCCGTGCGCTCCGGCTACAGCGATTCCGTATTTCAAGCGCATCAGCTCCGCGAGCATTTCCGCGCGCGGAATCACGGGAATCTTATTTTTGTGGGCTTCGACAACTTCGGGGTTATCCGCCTTCACGGCGGAAGAGGTGACCACAACGTGCGCGCCATCTCCATTCGATGCTTTGTGGCCCTCATAGATCGTCGCGCCCAGATTTTGCAGGCGTTCGGTGATAGTGGACAGTTTGACGTCGGAACCGGACACGGAATAGCCGAGCGTCAAGAGCACTTCGGCGATGCCGCTCATGCCGATGCCGCCGATACCGACCAGGTGGATGCGTTGAAAATTGCGAAATGAAACCATCATGCGGTTGCCCTCTGCCGATTTGCTTGCACGTTCGCGGCCTCTTCGATGAGATTGACAATGTCGCGCGCGGCATGAGGGCGGGCAAGTTCGCGCGCAGCGGTAGACAATTTTTCGATGTCCTGGGGCTGGTCGAGGAGAGAGAAAATTTCGCTGGTCAGCTTTTCAGGCGTGAGTTCCGCTTCGGAAATCAGGCGGCCGGCGCCTGCGCGGAACATTTCCTGCGCATTGCGGAGTTGATGGCTGTCCGTCGCCCTGCCAAAAGGGATAAAGATGGCGGCGCGGCCCGCAGCGGCGATTTCCGCGGCGGTGATGGCTCCTGCGCGGCAAACAATAATGTCTGCCCAGGCAAAGCGCTCCGGCATGTTTGTGAGGAAGGGGACAACTTCTGCTTTGATTTCGCGCCGCGCATAAGCCGTGCGTACAGCGTTGTAATCGCGCTCGCCGGTCTGATGAACAATGGCCAATTCGCTCTTGCGCGCCGCGAGGCGGTCCATGGAGTCGACAAATGTTCGGTTGATTGGCAACGCCCCCTGGCTTCCGCCGGTGACGAGCAGCCGAAACGGCTTTTCCAGCCGCCGCGACGTGATGGAGAAAAATTCCGGGCGCACCGGGCAACCCGTGACGATTGCTTTCTTGCCCCAATCGCGTGCAGAAACTTCATAGCCAGTCGCGATTCGTGTAGAAATTCTAGCCAGGACCTTGTTCGTGAAGCCGGCTTCGGCGTTGGGTTCGAAGATGACGTTGGGTACGCGCCCCAGCCAGGTAGCGAGCAGCATGGGACCTGCAGCATATCCGCCGACGCCAAACGCGGCGACGGGCTTGTGCTTGCGTAATACGCGCCGCGCATCGAGCATTGCCGGCACGAGCATGGCAATGTTCTTGACCAGCGTGGCGCCACCTTTGCCCTTCAAGCCGGCCACCCGCAGCGTTTCCAGCGGCAGCCCCGCCTGCGGCACCAGTTTCATTTCAATCCCGCGTTCTGTTCCCACCAGCACGACTTCCCTTTCGCTTCCTCTTGCCAGCCATTCCCGCGCAATCGCCAGCGCCGGAAAAACATGTCCGCCCGTGCCGCCGCCTGCTATCAGCAATTTCACAGGACTGGTCCGCCCCTCACGCTTCTGCCGCCTGTTGCGAAATATTCAGCAGAACGCCGGTGGCCAGGAGCATGACCAGCAAACTCGATCCGCCATAGCTGATGAAGGGCAGCGGAATTCCTTTCGTCGGCACCATTCCGAGCACGACAGCAAAATTAATCAGCGCCTGGCACAGCACCATCGCGGTGATTCCCAGCGCGAGCAGCCGCCCGAATCCGTCCGGCGCGCCGAGGGCAGCGCGCATCCCGCGCCAGCCATAGACCACAAAGAGCGCGATGACAGCGATTGCTCCGAGAAAGCCCAGCTCCTCGCAGATCACCGCATAAATAAAATCCGTGTGCGCTTCCGGCAGATAAAAGAGCTTTTGTTTGCTCTCCATCAGACCCACGCCTGTGAATCCGCCAGAGCCGACAGCGATGAGCGATTGAAGAAGTTGAAATCCAGCGCCTTGCGGATCGGAGTCCGGATGCAGGAAAGCCATCAATCGAGCTTGCCGGTACGCGACTTGCGTGATGAGCAAATACACCAGAGGGACTGCGCCTGCTAGCCCCACTGCAAGCCACTTCCAGGAAAGTCCAGCGACGAACAGAATGGCGGCGGCCACCACGAGAATATCGATGGAGGTTCCAAGGTCGGGCTGCAGCAGGATCAACGCGACATAAACGAGAATGGGACCGGCCGCCGGAAAAATCGTTCCCCAGAAATCTTCCTTGCAAAATTCCATGCCGGCCCTGTTGCGGCGTCTCTGATCCATGAACCAGGCCAGGTAGAGGATGGTGGCGAGCTTCGCCAGCTCCGACGGCTGGATCCCTATGGGGCCGAACTTGATCCAACGATGCGTGGCATGCGACTTGTCGAGGAAAAACGTGCCGATGAGCAGCAACAAGACGATGCACACGACGGGATAAATGACCGCGGGCTCGCGCAGACGACGGTAGTCCGTCCTCATCAGAGCAAACATTCCCAAGATCCCGATAAAGAGCCACGCGGCCTGGCGGGCGAGAAAAATGTAGGAGTGTCCGTACTGCTGTTGCGCGGTGACCGCAGAGGCGCTGAAAATCATCACGGCGCCGAGCAGGCACAAGGCCAGTGTCACTCCAAAAAGCAGGCGATCATTTTCCAGTCGTCTCGGCACCTTCGTTCACCCTCTTGCAGAAGTACTCGCCGCTTGCCGTTCCAGTTGATGCACCAAGTCTTTGAACACGCGGCCGCGGTGTTCGTAATTCTGAAATTGATCGAAACTGGCGCACGCCGGAGCGAGCAGCACTACGTCGCCGGGCCGCGCCGCGAGCGAAGCGATTTCCACGGCACGCTCAATCGTTCCGGCGCGCTCGATAGCCACGCTGCCGGTAATTTGGTTTTCAATTTTTTCCGCTGCCGCGCCGATCAGAAGCGCAAGAATGGCTTTCTCGCGCAACGGTTTTTGCAAAACGGTGTAATCGCTGCCTTTATCTTTACCGCCGAGAACGATCAGGATTCGCCCGGGAAAAGCATCCAGCGCCTTTAATGTGGCATCCACGTTCGTGGCCTTCGAATCGTTGTAATAGCGGACACCGACGATTTCTGCAACGAACTCGAGCCGGTGCTCGACCCCAGCGAACGAGCGGATTCCCCTGGCGATGGCCTCGGGTTGGGCGCCAGCAAGACGCGCCGCCGCCACGGCCGCGAGCGCATTTTCCACGTTGTGCCCGCCTGCGAGCGGAATGTCCTTGAGATGCAACACCGCTTCCTCCTGGCCGTCGCGGCGAAACACAATTTCGTTTCCGCGCACGAACGCACCCTGAGCCACGCGCTGCTTCCGGCTGACCCAGTACACTTGCGGTTTGGTGGGCGCGAGCGGCGTGGTCGCTGGATCATCCGCGTTCAGGACCGCGCTGTCGGCTTCCGTCTGATTCTCGAAGATGCGGGCTTTGGCTCGGCCATACGCTTCGAGCGTGTGATGCCGGTCCAAATGGTCAGGGGTGAGATTCAAGAACACGCTGATGTTGGGGCGAAACGTTTCAATCAGTTCCAGTTGAAAACTGCTTAGCTCCACCACAGTGATGGAATCGCCGCTGGTCTGGCCCACGCGCGCGATCAAGGGCGTGCCGATATTCCCGGCGAGAATCGTAGAAAAACCGGCGTTCTTCAAAATGTGGTCGATTAGCGAAGTCGTCGTCGTCTTGCCGTTCGAGCCGGTGATCCCAATCAAGCGTCCGCGCAGAAAACGATCCGCGAGTTCCACCTCGCTCCAGATGGTGACCCCCTTGGCGCGGGCAGCTTGCAGCAAAGGCGCATCTGCAGGCACGCCCGGACTCGGAACAATCAGATCTTGTTCGAGAAAGGAATTTTCACGGTGGCCGCCCAGCTCGAGGCTTACGCCAGCAGCTCGGAGCGGAGCAATCGCTTCGCTGATTTCGTTTTCCGTCCGCGCGTCGGTAGCAGTCACTTTCGCGCCGCGCTCAGCGCAAAAGAGCGCAGTAGCCACACCCGTCCTGGCCAGTCCAACGACCAGCACACGCTTGCCCCGCAACTCAAACGGATTCGGCATAACTCTCGCAAACGAGAATACTCTGCTACCTCAATTTCAAGGTCGTCAGCGCAAACAGCGCAAACACCAGCGCCGCGATCCAAAAACGCACGATTACTTTCGATTCGCTCCAGCCAAGCAACTCGAAATGATGATGAATGGGCGCCATGCGGAAGATGCGCTTGCCGCGCAGCTTGAACGAGCCCACCTGCAAAATCACCGACAAGGCTTCCAGCACAAAAACTCCCCCAACGAAGAACAGCAGAATCTCCTGCTTGATGATGACGGCGATCACGCCGAGGGTCCCGCCCAACGAGAGCGAGCCCACATCGCCCATAAAGATTTCCGCGGGATGCGCGTTGTACCACAGAAAGCCGAGTGACGCGCCGACGAGCGCGCCGCAAAACACCGTAAGCTCGCCCACTTTCGGGATGTATTGAATGTCGAGGTACGTCGCCCAGCGGAAATTGCTGCTGACATAGGTCAGCACCGTCAGGGCGCCCGCGGCGATCACCGTACAGCCGATGGCGAGGCCGTCCAGCCCATCAGTCAGGTTGACGGCATTGGAAGAGCCCACGATGACAATGCCGACGAAAACGAGAAAAGGAATAAACGCCAGTGGCCAGAGATGTGGCGAATGCATGAAGGAGTGAAAAACGAGATCTGGGCGAAAGCGCTTGAGAAACGGGATCATCAGTTGTGTGGAGTACGCACTGTGCGTGGTCAGAACTAGGAGCGAGACGCCCACTACCAGGCTAACGAACACCTGGAAATAGATTTTCTTTTTCGCCGTGAGGCCCAGGTTGCGCTGCTTGGACACTTTCGCGTAATCGTCGATGAAGCCGATGACCGCGAAACCGATGAGTGCAAACAACGCCAGCAAGATGAAAGGGTTTGTGAGATCAGCCCAGAGCAGCGTCGGCACGGCGGTAGAGAGAACAATCAGTACGCCGCCCATTGTGGGAGTGCCCGCTTTTTTCTTGTGCTCCTGTGGGCCTTCCTCGCGGATGAACTGGCCGATTTGCAGTTCGCGGAGGCGGCGGATCAGCGCGGGGCCGAAGACCAGCGCGAGGAACATCGCCGTGAGGCTTGCATACACGGTACGAACCGTGATGTAACGAAAAACATTCAGCGGGCTGATGTACTTGCGCAAGACCTCATAGAGGAGGTAGTAAAGCATCTCAGTAGCGTACCTCCTGACCTGTGATTTCTCCGGCTACGGCATGCCGCGCGATCAGCGCTTCCACAATTTGCTCCATCTTTACGCCACGCGAGCCTTTCACCAGCAGCAAATCGCCAGTGGTAATAAAGTCCGCGAGAAATTCGGCGGCTTCCTGCGGGGCGGCGAAAAACTTCGAGCGCTCGCGCGGGAGTCCTGCTGCAACGGCGCCTTCCACGATTTGCGCGGCATCGCCGCACACGCCGACGATCCAATCGACCTTCCCAGTCTTTGCCGCAAATTGCCCCGCTGCGCGATGCAGTTCCGGCGAAGCCGTGCCTAGCTCACGCATTTCGCCGGCAGCGAGGATGCGCCGATGAAAATTCGGCGTGGCCGCCAGCAATTCCGTCATCGCTTGCAGCGCTGCAGGACTCGAGTTGTAACTGTCGTTGATCAGCGCCGCCCCATTCGAAAATCGTAACAATTCTCCGCGCATCGCCGGCGCGCGCAGCGACCGAAACACGTCCTGCGCTTCCGCTGCGCCGATGCCCCACACGCTTGCTGCCGCCAGGGCCGCCAGCGCGTTGGCGATCGCGTGACGCCCAGGAACATTCAGCTCCAGCCGAACGCGCCCCTCCGGACTAACGTAATCAAACGCTGTTCCCAACGCTCCGCGGTCTTCGATCTCCCTGGCCATGAAGAATGCTGTGTTCTCGATGCCATACGTCAACACGCGGCCGGGCGCGAACGCTCCAAACGCGGCGACGCGCGCATCGTCCGCGTTGAGCACCGCGGTCGACTCGTGTCCATTCAACCCTTCAATCAGTTCGCGCTTCGCTAGCGCAATCTCATCCACGGATGCAAAAAATTCCAGGTGCGCGGGCGAAACGCGCGTTACTACTCCAACGTCCGGCCGCGCGATTTCTGCCAGCCGCGCAAGCTCGCCGCGGCGCGACATCCCCATTTCCAGCACGGCCGCCTGATGCGTTTCCTCCAACCGAAACAGCGTTAGCGGCAGCCCGTACTCGTTATTTAAATTCCCTTCCGACTTCAGAACCCGCAGCTTCGCGCCCAGCAGTGCCGCCAGGATCTCCTTCGTGGTGGTCTTGCCGACAGAACCCGTGACGCCGGCAATTTTCCCGCCCCAGGATTCGCGCACCGCGCGCGCCAGTTGCTTGAGCGCAAGGAAGGTGTCGCCCACGGCGATGCATTGGGCTCGGATTGCATCTGCATATCGCGGAAGCTGCGCGTCTGCCACCACCGCCACAATGGCTCCGGCTTCCAGCGCACTGGCCACATGGTCGTGTCCATCGTGACGCGGTCCGTGGATGGCGATGAACAGTTCTCCGGCACGAATCGCGCGAGAATCAATCGACACGCCGGCCAGCCGGGCCAGGGGATTGAGTCCCGTCCCCGGCCGAGTACCCAAAGCGTCAGCCACCTGTGCAATCGTCCACCGCATAAGTTCCTCAAAGGATTCGTCTTACTCCAGTACCGAATGCCTCGTTGTGTTCTCAACGTTTTGAGGGCTCCTCCTTTCGAGAGGTCCGCTATTGGCCCGCCCCGACCGTGCCGGGCCCGAGCGCCCTCGTCTCTACTATGACCCAAGCGCCCTAGGTGCCAAACCCTGAGCCGCCTCGCGGCTCGCCTTTCGATGGACCGTCCTTCCCGTTCTCGTTTCGCGGTCCTTCAAATCCACGCCCGCGCAAGGCGCGCCGTGCCATTTCGCGATCGTCAAATTCAAACGTTCTGTCGGCAAGAATCTGATAATTCTCGTGGCCTTTTCCCGCCAACAGCACGATGTCGCCACTGCGGGCTTCGTCCATGGCCATGCCGATGGCTTTTTCGCGGTCCGGCTCGATCAGATATTTGCCTGCGGTTTTCTGGAGTCCCACGATGATGTCGCTGATGATTTTCAGCGGATCCTCGCTGCGCGGATTGTCACTGGAAAGAATCGTCAAGTCGCTGAGTCTGCCGGTGACTTCTCCCATCACCGGCCGCTTGGTGCGATCCTTTTCGCCGCCGCAGCCGAACAGGGTGACGATGCGCCCCTTGGGATTGAGCTCGCGAGCCGTCCGAATCAAGTTTTCCAGGGCATCGTCGGTGTGCGCATAATCGACAATCACGAGGAACGGCTGCCCGAGATCGATCCGTTGGAAACGTCCGGAAACACTTTCAAGATTACGGATTCCGCTTTCAATGACTTCGTTCGAAAGGCCTAGCGCCTGTGCTGCTCCGATAGCAGCGAGAAGATTGTAAACGTTGATCCGGCCGACCAGACGCGATTCCACATGCACCTTTCCATTTGGTGTCTGCGCCGTGAACGTCAAACCATCGAAGGTCAGTTGAAATTTCTTCGTGGTAATGTCCGCGTCCGATTCCAATCCATAGGTGACCGTTTTCTTCGCCAGACCGGCCAACCGTTTGCCGAATTCATTGTCCGCATTCAACACCGCAACTTCTGGAGCACCTGCCCCCGTGTCCTCAAACAAGCGCTTCTTCGCAGCGAAATAATCCTCAAACGTTTTGTGAAAATCCATGTGCTCGCGCGTCAAGTTGGTGAAGACCGCGGCCTGAAAATGGCATCCCCACAGCCGGTCCATCGCCAGCGAATGTGAGCTGGCCTCAAGCACACCGTACTTTCCGCCTGCATCGCGGATCTCGGCGAAAAATCCCTGCAGCTCGACCGATTCCGGCGTCGTGTTCGGCGCGGGATAGTCGCCGAGCGGCGTGTGATACGCAATCGTCCCAAACAGTCCCGTCTTTGCACCGGAGGCCTTCACAATCGCATCCACGACCGAAGTCGTGGTGGTCTTCCCGTTCGTGCCGGTCACTGCGACGAGGTGCAGCGCACTCGCCGGATGCCCCAGGAAATTCGCAGCCGCGATCGCCAGAGCTTTGCGCGCTTCTCGAACTTGAATCCACGACACACCTGGCGGAATCTTGCCGACGGCCTTCTCTTCGCTCGCTATGGCAACCGCGCCGCGCTTGATGGCGTCCTGAATAAACGCGTTCCCGTCTGCCTTCGCTCCATGCAAAGCAAAAAACAGCGTGCCCGGTTGCACTTTTCGCGAATCGCAAGCCACCTTCTGAATAGTCAATTCATTTGCGTTCGCAGACAGAGTTGTCTCCACGCCTTGCAACACTTCGCTCAGCTTTCTTCCGCTGGCCGTTGCGCTTGTGCGGTGAGAGTGCTTTCGTTGGCGGTTAACCCGGTTCGTGGTAGCGTCCCGTACCTGTTCTGCTGGGCTCAATACAATTTTCATCCTAATGCCTGACTCTCCGGTCCGGCTTCGCAATTTTTGTCGCTGGTGTTCCGAACTGCACGGTTACCTTCGCGCCCTTCCGGACCTTCGTTCCCGCGCCTGGGGTCTGATTTGTTGCAAGACTGCTGCCAACCAGAATCGGCTCCAGCCCCAGATGCAAGCACATCTCCATCACTTCACGCATGGTCTTCCCGGAAAAATCCGGAACCTGAATGTCGCCGCCCTCATCCACAGCCACAGTCACCGGAGGCGCAGGGCTATTTCCCTCTCTATTGTTGGTTGCTGCGGACTTCGCGGGAGGTTGGTCGGGCTGCTCCGAAAAATCCGTGGGAGTGAAATCCTCGAGGACCGAGCTGTCCGATACGTCGCGATTCCTATACGCTGCCTGGACAAGCCTGGGGCCAATAGGCACATCGCGCGGCACATCCAAGTATGGCAATACTTGCTCGGCAATTCGCTTGAAAACCGGCGCGGCAACCTGGCCGCCCTCGTGCTGACCAACGGGCGAATCGAGCGAAACCAGAATCGTCACGGCGGGGTTGCTGATCGGTGCAAAGCCCGTAAAAGAGGCGATCAGTTGCGTCCGGGAATATCGGCCGGTCGCCGGATCGATTTTCTGCGCTGAGCCGGTCTTTCCCGCAACGGTCCAGCCATCAAGCCGCGCTAGCGGCCCTGTCCCATGCAATATGACGCCTTCCATCAGCCGGCGCAGTGTCGCCGCAGTTTCCGGGCGAATGACTCTTCTCGGTTCAGAAGGCGCGAGCGGGGCTTCCGCGGACAATTTGCGACCCCCGCGTCTCAACTCCGCAACGACATGCGGCTTATACAGTGTTCCTCCGTTGGCAATTGCGGAAACCGCGCTGATCAGCTGAATCGGTGTCACGCCCACTTCCTGCCCCATGGAGATCGATCCGATCGAGACCGCCGACCAGTTATCCAATCGCCGCAGAAGTCCTTTGCTCTCTCCGGGCATGTCCACGCCCGTCGGCTGGCCAAATCCAAATGCGCGGATGTAGTCATAAAATTTCGGCGCTCCCAGCCGCAGGGCAATCTTGATCGCGCCCACGTCGCTCGACTGCGCCAAAATGTCGACAACGGTCAGCATCCCAAACGGCTTATGGTCGCGAATACGATGCCCGGCCACGTAGACTGCTCCGTTCTCGCAATCGAATACTTCCCCTGGCCGCGTAATTCCCTGATCGAACGCAGCTGCCAAGGTAATGAGCTTAAAAGTGGATCCAGGCTCGTACAGCGCCGTAACTGCACGGTTCATCCGCGCTTCTGCGGGCGCCTCATTTGCCACGTTGGGATTGAACTTCGGCCAGTTTGCCAGCCCGAGAATTTCGCCGGTATTCGGATTCATCACCATCACGGTGCCGGCCATCGCGTGCGTTTTGGCAATCGCTGCGGCCAGTTCGCGCTCTGCGATGTACTGAATTTTTTCGTCGAGCGTCAGAACCACGTTTGCGCCCGGCTCGCGTCGAGCTTCCCCGGCATCGAACCAGCGCTGGCGCGCGTCCGCCATTACGATGATTTTTTCGCTCTTGCCGCGAATCTGGCCATCCAGCTCGTATTCAATTCCGCCCAGCCCTTTTTCATCGAGATCGACGAAGCCCAACACATGGGATGCCAGGCCGCGCTTCGGATAAATACGCTGGTTTTCTTTTTGGAAGTAGACGCCTTTCAGATTGAGCGCCTCAACCGCTTCCTTTTTGTCCGGAGGCAGCTTGCGCGCGATCCACACAAACGAGTGCGAAGATTCGAATCGCGCTTCCAGCACTTCGCGTGGAATCCCCAGCACGCCCGAAATCAGCCGCGCCGCCAGTTGCTGGTCGCCAAGCTCGGAGGGGACCGCGAACGCTGAGTCCACCAGGATGCTCATCGCCAGTGGGTGCATGTTGCGGTCGTAGATAGCACCGCGCTTCGGCGTGATTTCAATCACGCGCTGCTGCTGCCGCTGCGCTCGGGCCATGTATTCGCTGTGAAGGAAGAGTTGCAGGTATCCCAGCCGTCCAAAAACGGCGGTCATCCATAGAAGTGTTATGCAGGCAACGATCAGCAGGCGGCTAACTGCTTTGCGGTCATTGTTCCATTCGACGGCTCGGCGGTTGCGTTCGGACCCTGCCGCTATGCGGCCACCTGTGGCGGCGTGAGCACGGTTTTCTGGCATGGCGACATCAAATCGAGAAGCGCTCCGCCTTGAAGCTCAAATCTCTGACAGCAAACTGGTTGTCGAGCCCTGTCCATTTAGTGAAAAAGGTTACGGCGCTCGATTCGGCCGGATGTAACGCGCTGCCGCCACTTCTGCGCCGTCCGGAGCCTCGTATTCTTGCACCTGCGTTGGCAGCGGCTCGGTCAAGCCCAGTTGGCGGCGCGCAATCACGTCAATGCGCATCGGATTGCGCAGTCCGGCGATTTCCAATTTCAGCGACGAATTCAGCGAGGCCGCCTCGGATTGCCGCGCCTTCACGTCCTCGAGCTGAAAACTCAAATCAATGCAGCGGAAATGCTGGTAGATGTACAGCATGAAAAACGCGGCAATCACGCCTCCGAGAGCGACTGTACGGTACAGCCTGCGCATCTTTGCGGGCTCGACGTGGCGCACGATGCGCGAATTGTCGATCCGCTTGACGGTATGAAACTCGGTCATTGCCGATGATTTTTTCCTGCGTGCCATAACGTTACCTTGCCGGCTGCTAAGCGGCCGGCGCTCTTTCCGCACACCGCAGCTTCGCGCTTCGCGAACGCGGGTTGCCCATCGTCTCTTGCTCGCTGGGCTGGATCACGTGTTTCGTCAGCACGCGGAGCGTTCCTGCCCGCTCTCCCTCTTGAAACGCGCGCTTCACCAGGCGGTCTTCCCGCGAGTGGTAGCTCAGCACCACCCAGCGGCCTCCTGAAATCATTGTGGCGGGGGTCCGAGAAAGAAACTGCCCGAGTTCCTCCATCTCTCGATTCACCGCTATCCGCAGCGCCAGAAACGTTTTTGTTGCGGGATGCAGTCTCTGCCTTCCCCATTGCTTTCGGGCCCCTGCCACAGTCGTTGCCAAGTGCGCGGTGTCCCTAAGGGGTCGCGCTCGTACAATCGCCTTGGCGATTCTTCTGGAATCGTGCTCATCGGCTTCGCGGTAGAGCAGGTCGGCAATTTCCTTCTCCGGCCATCGATTCACAATCTCGTCTGCCGTCAGTTCGTCGTTGGCAGTGTCCATCCGCATATCCAGCGGAGCAGCCTCGCGGAACGAAAATCCGCGCGCGGCTTGATCAAGCTGCATGCTCGAAACCCCCAAGTCGGCCAAGACCCCGTCCACCCCGGGAATCTCCAACTCTTGCGCGACCTCCGCAATCCTCGAGAACGGGGCGTGTATCAGCGTCACTTTCGCCCCAAAGATCTTGAGCCGCTCCCGCGCCAAGTCCAGCGCCTGTGCGTCCCGGTCCAGACTGATCATCCGCCCAGAGGTCAATCTCTGCGCGATTGCTTCCGAGTGTCCGCCCGCTCCCAGCGTGGCGTCGATGTACGTTCCGTCCGGCTTTATTCGCAGCCATTCGAGCACCTCTTGCAACAGCACCGGCGTGTGCGGCGCAGCCAATCTTGCAAAACCTTAAATTCCCAAATCTTCGAGCGCCTTGTCGTCTTCGTCCGTGTACGGCTCGTTCTTCAATTGATCCAAGACTCTGGTATGGTTCATCACTTCCAGGTAGTCCAAGTTCCCAAGGACGTCCACGTCTCCCTTGGTCTGCGCTGCTTCGCGCAACACGGTAGGAATCAGCAGCCTTCCCTGGCCATCTAGCTCCACCGTCTGCCCGTAATAGCTAGTCCGCATCAGAAACTTTCTCTTTGCCCGATTCGTGCTCGGCATCTGCGCCAGCTTGTCTTCAATCTCCGACCAAACCTTCATTGGGTAAATCCTGGCCGTCTCACCGGTGGTGCTGGTGATGTAAAACTGATTCCCGTACTCCTTCAATTCGTCGAGATATACGGCGGGTATCTTCAACCGACCCTTCTCGTCCACCTTCGCCGGACAGTTGCCCCGCAGCTTCATGCGCCCCGCTGTCAGCCGTCCTACGGCTGCCTGAAATGTCGACCGTTTTACGGCCACCCAAAACCTTGACCGTCTTGCGGCTGCCCAAGAAGATGTTGACGCCGTTTTTCCCGGTGTCAGACACCAAAATCTGGTCTAGAATGGCCAAAAATGCCCACTTTCGCCACAGATCTGGGAACCTGTCTTTTTGTTCTTAAAGTACCCTGCTGCTGACTACTTTGCCCTACTTCTGCCCACATCTAACCACTTTTGCCCACATCCTACGCCGCTTTTCCTGCTTGTCAAGAGGAAAAATTCGTTTTCTGAAAGTTTTTTTAAGGCGAGTTGTGCAAATTATCTCTCTCAGACGGCCTCCGATTTTGACGCCACAGGCTGTGGTCTTGCGAAAGTTTGCTCGCTACATTTAGCGGTTGCTATCTTTGCCTCTCCGCGCCAAGGCTTCGACCCTGATTCTGCTGCCTCGAAATCCTTATTTGAATTGAAACTGACTCATGCTAATCTACCAGGGGTCGTAGAGTTTCAGATCCGCCTAGGAGCCTCAACCATGGAATGGGTAGCCCCTCAGCACGAAGAGATCAACCTCAACTGTGAAGTCAGTTCGTACGCCAACGCTGAGCTCTAATCCTCCTGGCCGCAGGAAGCGGTCAGTGGCAATCGAGCAGGAATGCGCGTAAAAGTCCTCGGCTCCGCAGCCGGGGGCGGTTTTCCCCAATGGAATTGTGGCTGTACAAACTGTAGCGGCCTCCGCGGTGGCAGCGTCAAGGTTCGTCCACGCACTCAGGCTCAGATCGCGGTTTCTCCCGACTCGTCACGCTGGTTTCTTCTCAACGCTTCTCCAGATCTCCGTCAGCAAATCCTTGCGACTCCCGAGTTGTCGGTCAAGGCCTCTCCCGCAAGTTCACCGATTTCCACCATTCTGCTCACCAGCGCCGACGTGGACTCGGTGATGGGCTTGCTCCATCTTCGCGAGTTTCAGCCACTGCGCATTTATTCGACATTGTCTGTGCGTCGTGCGCTCACGGAAGAAAATAGCCTCTTCCGAGTGCTCAGCCGTTCGAGTCCGCCGGTGCAATGGGAGACTCTGTCACTGGGTCGTATCATTCCCCTTGCCCCGCCATCTTCACCTGGAGCAAAAGACGGCCTCTTTTGCAAAGCGGTGCCTCTTCTCGGTAGCTTTCCGGACTACGTGAGTGATTCGCTAAAACGGAATTTTCCTCCGGAAGAAGCGGTCATTGGTCTGCAACTCGTCCAGAAAGACAAGAGATTCTTCTACGCGCCGAGCGTTCCCGGCCTGGGAGAAAGCTCCCAGCACTCCGTGGATGAGAGTGATCTGGCTCTCCTCGACGGCACATTCTGGAAAGACGACGAGCTGATTCAAGCCAAGCGTAGCCGCAAAACTGCGCGCGATATGGGGCATCTTCCGCTCTGGGGTGAGCGCGGCATGCTCAGGCTGCCTTTCCGCCTCGGGAAGACCAAGCGTGTCCTCATTCACATCAACAATACGAATCCGATATTGAACGAAGAGAGCCCAGAACACCGCGCGGTGCGTGAAGCCGGATGGGAAATCGCCTATGATGGGATGGAGTTCAACCTGTGACTCCATCTATCCAAACTTCGCGCGAAGAGCCGTTGCTCTCGGAAGCCGCGTTCATCGCCGGCTTTCACGTCATTGGCGATGAGCGCTATCACCATAAACATCCGTTTCACTTGCTCATGCACGAAGGCAAGCTCACGCGCGGCCAGCTTCAGGCGTGGGCATTGAACCGCTACTATTATCAAAGCAGAATACCCATCAAAGACGCGGCGATTCTGGCCCGCAGCGAAGATCCTGACTTTCGCCTCGCTTGGCGCAAACGCATCCTCGATCATGATGGCGACGGTACCGAGCCGGGCGGCATTGAAAAATGGCTGCGACTTGTCGAAGCTACCGGCCTGTCCCGCGAGCACGCGCTCCGCGGCGACGGCATTCTTCCCGCGACTCGTTTCGCCGTGCAAGCCTACGTTGATTTCGTATCCACCCATTCTCATCTCGAAGCCGTCGCTTCTTCCCTCACCGAATTATTCTCAAAAAAATTGATCGTCCTGCGCATGGATCGTCTACGCGAACACTATCCTTGGCTTTCTGGCGGCCTCGATTATTTCACTGGCCGCCTCACGCAGGCTCCCGAAGACGCCGACTTCGCGCTCGCCTGGGTCGTCAAACACGCGCGCACCCGCGAGCAGCAGGATTTGGCGCACGCCGCCCTCCGCGCCAAATGCGACATTCTATGGGCGCAACTCGACGCGCTCTATTTTGCGTATGTGAATCCTGGCTGGCCGCCCCCGGGCGCCTTCCAGCCAGCGAAAGAATCGTGAAGAGTCTAGGATGACCATTGAACTGACCAGCCGTCCGCTCCTGGCAGCCGGTTGCCGTCTGGGCGAGAACAATCAACAGCGCATCCTGCAAATGCCGGAGCGCGCATTGCGTCTGAACGGACCCAGCCTCGAAATCGTCACGCGTTGCGACGGCAAGCACACTGTCCGGCAAATTGTTTCCGAGTTGCAGCAGATTTATTCCAAGGCGCAACCAAGAAAAGTGGAAGAGGACATCCTTGGCTATCTGGCTCTCTTGCAAAAGGAACGCGCTCTCGATTTCGAGCAGTAATTTTCGAGTGCGGGAGCGCAGCTCCTGCTTTTCGGTCAACCTAGAAACCTAACCTTCATGCCACACGAACTTTCCAACCCGTTAGCCCTAATCGCCGAACTCACCCACCGCTGCCCGTTGCACTGCGTCTATTGTTCCAACCCGCTCGAACTGCAAGCCCGCAACCTCGAGATCTCTACCGAAGACTGGTCCCGCGTCTTTCAGGAAGCCGCCCAACTCGGCGTTCTCCAAGCCGATTTCACCGGCGGCGAACCTCTCGCACGTACCGACATTATCGACCTTGTGCGCGCGGCCCGCGCCGCCGGCCTGTACATCAATCTGATCACTTCCGGCTTGCCCCTCGATGAAACGAGACTCTCGGCCCTCATCGCTGCCGGACTTGACCACATCCAACTGAGCTTCCAGGGCGCGCAGGAAGGAATCTCCAATGAAATCTCCGGCACGAAGTCCCATGGGCAAAAACTCCGCGTCCTCGAATGGATCAAGCAGCATCGCGTCGCGCTGACGCTTAATTTTGTCATTCACCGCCGCAACATCGATCAGCTCGAAGAAATGGTGGCTCTCGCGGAATCTTCGAGCGCGACACGCATCGAATTCGCCAACGTCCAGTATTACGGCTGGGCCTTTGCGAACCGGGAAAATCTTCTTCCCATACGCGAGCAGTTGGATCGCTCCATGGCGATCATTAAACGCGAACAGGAGCGGCTGGAAGGCAGGATTCGTGTCGAATACGTGGTCCCGGATTACTACGCAAAATATCCCAAGCCCTGCATGGGAGGCTGGGGTCGCAAGCTGATGCTCATCACTCCAACCGGCGATGCGCTTCCCTGCCACGCGGCGCAAGTGATCCCCGACCTCTCTTTCGAAAACGTGAAAGAGCGCAGTCTGCGGGAAATTTGGGAGCGCTCCGCCGCATTCCAGAAATTCCGCGGAGAAGATTGGATGCAGGAGCCCTGCAAGACCTGCGACCGCCGCGAACAGGATTTCGGCGGCTGCCGCTGCCAGGCGTTGCTTCTCGCAGGAGACGCCGCGGCCACCGATCCCGTCTGCTCACTTGCGCCGCTGCGCCCCAAAGTCGACGCCATCCTTGCAGCCGTGAATCTTGCTCCCGTTTCTGTCGTGGCCCCGCCCCCCAACGAGCCGCTCACCCGGCCTTCCTGGCTCTACCGGCCGAATGCCGGCTAATCCGCGCGCGCGGTCTGCGTTTCTCCGAGCCGCATCACCACGCGAACGATGAAAATCAAGCTGCCCAGCAGCACCAGCGATCCAAACACCGTCAACGTAAATGGCGCCCCGATCCGCTTTGCCACCCCTCCTGCCATCAGCGCGCCAATCGGCTGCACACCCATGAACATCGTTGCGTACACGGCCATCACGCGGCTGCGCAGCTCATCCGGAACGCGGTTTTGAATCAAGGTATTCGTCGCCGCCATCTGCGACGTTGCCGCAAAACCCACCACGAACAAGACAACCGCGCATAACCAAAAGGTTTTCGCCTGGGAGAAAATAATCAGCCCGACAGCGCAGGTCATCGACGTTGCCGCTATCCACCGGGCTAGCCCCTTGTAGTGTTCGCGCGCCGCGAATTGCAGCGCACCTAAAAATGCACCCACACCCGCAAAACTCAAAAGCAGGCCGAGCATGCGCCGGCCCCCCTTCAGGATTTCATTGGCGTAGATCGGCATGAAAACCGAGTATTGCAATCCAAACAGGCTCAGAGTGCTGAGCAGCAGCAACGCGGATCGCATTGGCAGATCGCCCATCGCAAACTGGAAGCCCTGAATAACACTCCTCAGCGGTGATTCATCGCTTGGCTTCCCTTCTGTCTTTGCGATTCTCATCATAAGCAGGGCAACGATGACGGCCAAGAAGCTGAGCCCATTCAAAAAGAAACACCAGCCTTCTCCAATCCACGCCATCGCAAACCCCGCAATCGCAGGCCCTACCACTCTCGCTCCATTGAAAATGGAGGAATTCAAGGCAATCGCGTTAGGCAGATCTTCCTTTCCAACCATCTGCACGAGAAACGCCTGCCGGATGGGCACATCGAAGGCATTCACAATGCCTACCAGAAACGCGATGCCAATCACTTCCCACTCGCGAATCACGTTCGTCAGCGTCAGTGCCGCCAGAGCGAATGCTAGAACCATGGAAACGGACTGAGTGACAATCACCCCACGGTGCCGGTTGTACCGGTCGCCTACATAGCCGCCGATCGAGGAAAGGAAGAGCATCGGCACTTGGCTTGCGAAACCGAATACACCTAGCAGCGCAGGGGAATGCGTCAGTTCGTAGACTAGTTGGAGTTGCGCCGTGGTCTGCATCCACGTGCCAATCAGCGAAATGAGTTGTCCCGCGATAAATAGCTGAAAATTGCGGTGCTGCATCGCGCGGAAGCGCGTGGAACAGGGTCGCAGGCGCGCAGGCACGGTCGCGTTGACCGCTGTGCGGTCACTCTTCAAATGAATTTCCCTCCACTCGTTGGATGCCAACGCTGCAAACTAGTCACGATGCCGCGAGACGCGACGCGTTGTCAATGCAATCGAAAAGGAGGAAACGATCCAGATTGTCTCTTGGATAAAGGGCGGCGCTATTCGTTCGGCGGGTCCGGCGCGCCCACGTGCAGGTGGCTCAAGTCGCGCAGCATTGCCTTATCTTCTTCGCTCATGCCCCGCGTGAAATTCGGGTCATTCAAGTGCTGGTTCCGCGCCGATTCCGGCATATTCTGTAAAACACCCAGCCGTTGCTGAATCGCCCGCTGCCGGTTCGGAGGAAGCTCCTTCCATTTCGGCGCCAAATCATTCCGAACATGATCTTTCTGTCCCGGCGTCAACCTGCCAAATATTTCCTCGCGCTTTTTGATTTCTTGTCTGTCCGCCGGAGAAAGATTTCTTTGCTTGTTATAGTTCTCGACGACCTTTCTCTGTTCCTGCGGACTCAGTTGGTTAAATTTCTTCTGTGACGGCGGAGTGTACGCCGATGGCGGCCGGTTCGGATTGATATTTGGCGTCCCCATCAAGTCAGCCCGATTGGGGTTCGAACTAGGGGGACGATTCGCGCCGGAGTTTTGCCGCTCGTTTTGCGCTCTGCGGATTTCTTGCCGCTGCTGTCGATTGTCTCGCTTTTGTTCTTGTCTCTGCCGTTGTCTCGGTGGTTGCTGTCGTTGCGGCTGGTTCTGCTGCTTAGGCGGTTTATTGTCCTGCCGATTCTGCGCCCAGTTCGCGCGCGGTCCCTGCGCGAAAGCTGGCATCGCCAGCGTTGCGCTGAGTCCCAGCGCTATCAGCCATCCGGCGAATTGGAGTTTCCGCATCATTCCAGTTACATCTGTTGATTCTGATTGTCGCTCGCGTCGTCGTTCTGCACCGGTTGCGGCAACTCGCTCAACGGCGCAAAATCCGAAATCACATCATAATTTTCCAGCACTTGTATGTTCTGATTGATTTTGTCGATGTCCGCCGCGCTCAGCGCACTATCCGGAGGCCGTGAACCCAGCCACACAGTCGCCAGCAGCAGCATCGACGCCGCCAGCACCGCCCTCGGTGACGGCGCGAACCATGCCAACCAGCTTTGCTTTGCCGGCTCTGCCGCCACGCGCGCTTGCATGCGAATATCAAACGCCGCTGACGGCTCGATCACCGGCAGTTCATCCAGCAAACCGCTCACCGCGCGAAATTCGTTTACGCGCAACCGGCACGCCGCGCACGTCGCGAGATGCTTCTCCACATCCCGCCGTTCGCCTTCCTTCAGGCGCCCGTCCACGTACGGCAAAATTCGGTTTTCCATCCGCCCACAACTCATGATGTCCTTCCCTTCCTGGCCCAACCTCTACTGCCTTGCCTCAAGCAGCCAAGCATTTGTAGTCGCAGGGCTTCAGCCCTGCCCTTACGCATGCCTGCCGCTTGCTACGAGGGGGGCTAGTTCCACTCGCAGCGTTTCGTAAGCCCGGAAGAGCAGCGACTTCAGCGCGCTCTCCGAGCATTGCAGAATCTTCGAAATCTCCCCGTAATCCAGCTCCTGATACTTGTGCAGCAGCACCGCGGCGCGCTGTTTCTCCGGCAATTTGTCGATCGCGTGGCGGATCATTTTCTTCCGCGTTTGCTCGACCAGGTGCTGCTCGATGTTCGGATGCTTCTCGGCGACATCGATCGTCTTCTCTTCCCCGTCCTCGGCATCCACCGTCACCGGCGCATCAAGCGAAATTTCCATCCGCTGGTAACGATTGTCACGCAGCGAGTTCAACGCCAGGTTCGTCGCGATCCGGAAGAGCCAGGTAGTGAACTTCGCGCTCGGCACATACTCTCCCCGCGCTCGGTACACTCGTATGAAAACTTCCTGCGCCAGGTCTTCCGCCTGTTCCCGGTTCCGAACCATTCGGTACAGAAAATTGATCAGTGGACTCCTGTAGCGATGGAGTAGAAGCGCGAACGACTGTTCATCGCCCGCCTTCACGTCCAGCATTAGTTGGACGTCCGACCTGGCCATAGCCGCCACACTGTATCAAACCCTAGTTGTCTCAGAAAGTTGCAAATGGCCGGGGCAATCGGAAGCGAAGGTACGACGAAACTAGACGTGGAATAAGTGCTGCATTATCAACAAACTGACAACTCCTGCAAACACCAGCAGCGCCATCCGCCAATTCGGCTCCCGGTTCACTTCCGGAAGCAAATCCGTGGCCGCCACATACAACGTCACTCCGCCCGAAAGCGGTAGCGCGTACCTCAATTGCCCTTGCAACGAAGTCGTTAGCGCCACGCCCGCCACCGTCGCCACTCCTAATAACCCCGCTGCAAGAATTGCGTTCCGCTTCCCTTGCCCGCTCGCGAGCACTACCGAAGCCACGGTAAACCCTTCAGGCAGTTTGTGCAAAAATACAGCGAAAAACATCACGGCTCCCAGCCACGTCGAAACCAGGAATCCCGCTGCGATCGCCACACCGTCAAAAAACGTATGAATCGTCAGCCCCACCAGCACGCTCGTCCGCGCATGCTGATGGCTCATCTCTTCGAGATGCGTCTCCTCGCCGAAGTGAAAATGCGGCGCCAGCGTGTGTTCGAACAAATGCACCAGGAAGTAGCCGATCAACACAAACAGCAGCGCGCTTTCGCCCGACAGCCGAACTGATTCCGGAATCACTTCGACAAACGCCACCGCTAGCATGTACCCGGCACCCAGCGCCAGAAAGTATTGCAGATATTTCCGCGGCCAGTCCCTTCGAACGACAAAATATCCGCCAACCAAATTCCCCGCCGCGGCCACAAGTCCCAGCCCAGCCGCCAGCCCCGTCCGAAATGCCAGATCATGTCCCATTCGTCTGTCTTCTTTGTGCCCGGCGTTTACTCCGATCGCAGATCCCGACTCCTGTCGGGACCGCGTCGAGGCGAACTCTGTGTTAATTCTGAGGTTTTTACCTTACTTCTTTTCCTCATCCAGAATGCCGAAACAGAATCACATCCCCTTCCTGCACTACGTACTCTTTCCCCTCCAGCCGCACGTGCGCCTTCTCTCGCGCAGCGCCCAAACTCCCCGCCGCCAGCAAATCATTCCATCGCACCACTTCTGCACGAATGAATCCCTTTTCGATGTCGCTGTGGATCGCTCCTGCCGCCTTCACTGCCGTCGCACCCTTTCGAATCGTCCAGGCCCGCACTTCTGGCTCCCCGGCAGTGAAAAACTGAATCAGTCCCATCAAGTCATACGTCGCGCGAATCAAGCGGTTCAGCCCCGGTTCTTTCAATCCGTACGACGCTAGCAGCTCCACCGCTTCTTTCTCTTCCATTTCCGAGAGTTCCGCTTCCAGCCGCCCACAAATCGCTACCACGGCGGCATTCGGCCGTCCCTGCAGGGCGCTCAACTTGTGCCGCTCCACGGCCCTGTCCAGCTTGTCCGCTTCCTCGTCCCCCAGATTCAGCACGTACAGCACCGGCCGTGCCGATAAAAACAAGAATCCCCCGATCGACTTTCTCTCCTCCGCCGTCAACTCCAATTCCCGCAACGCCTTCTCCGCTTCCACGTGCGCCTTGCATTTCTCCAGCGCCGTTTTCTCAATCTCCAGCGCCGGGTCGCGCTTCTTCTTCAAGTCCTTGTCCAGCCGCTCCAGCCGCCGCGCAATCTGGTCGTGGTCGGAAAGCATCAGCTCCAAATCCAGATTCGTCGCATCCCGCAGCGGATCGATGCTTCCCTCCGAATGCGGCACGGACGGATCCTCAAACACGCGAATCACGTGTGCAATCACATCCACTTCGCGCAGTTGCGCCAGCGCATCGCGCATGCGTTCCTTCTGCATCCCGCCCAAATCCACGTAATTCACCGTGGCGTACGTGATTTTCTTCGGGTTATACAGCTTCGCCAGCTCCACCAGCCGCGGTTCCGGCACCTTTGCCACTCCCACGTGCGTCGCCGACGCCCCGCCCTTGCCTTCGACGTGCGCTTTCGTCAATATCCGAAACAGCGTCGTCTTCCCTACCTGTGGTAATCCAATGATTCCCGTCTGCACTCCAGCCCCTTCAATACGCTAATTGTTCGCCTGCACAAACCCATCATCCTAGCACACCCGGTCCCAGGTACCCGTTGTCGGGCCGTCATGGGGCTTGACTCGAATCCCATTTTTTCCTCAGAGCCCGTTATAACTACGTCCCATTTTGGGAATTTGCTGTTGACACGCGCATTTCCACGCGTTAGGGTCTTTGTTCAGGTACCTTCCTTAGGGTATTTACCTGGAACCCTTTCTGTAGGTATCGTGATCGATCTGAAATCTCAGGTATTGAGAGGAGGTGATTCTCATGCCTGCTATCGCGCCTGCAAACAGAATCCATCCGCTCTGCTACGAACACCATTCCGAGATGACGCCTCGAAAGTTTCCTGCAAGTGAAGGAATGAGCTACGCCTGTCAGGAACTTGATTGTTTCGTGAGTTACAGCGGATCAGATGGCTATTTCCTGAACACACAAGATCCATTCGTTATCAAGGGATGCCCGATTCCTCCCCATCAGTACTGTGCGCATGACCGCTATCCAATGTACTTGCTCGAAGTGCAACTGGAACATCCCAACTTCCGTCTCTGGCGATGTCCCCACTGCAACATGAGCCGTTTGGGCGGCCAGCTCACCTGACCTCTCTGCGCTTTCTCTGTGTGCGGCGCCTGCCCTGGCCCCGTCGGGGTGCCTCTACATTAGACCCTCTCTGTTTTTCGTTTCTGCTTCTTGTAAACACAATCGCGCGTCCTTGCGTCAAACTGGAGGATTGCACAAGGGCCGAGATTTCTAGCTCATGCCGCTTACGCGTATCACCATCTTGGACCTCTCCGCATACGTCGGACTGCTCGCCGTCGGCGCCGTAACGCTCAACGTCTTTCTGGGGTTACTTATGGCCTTCCGGTACAGTCCTCACCGCTCCTGGCCGCATCATCGATTCAATTATTTCCGTTTTCACAACTGGACCGGTTACTTCGTTCTCGCTCTATCGATCCTTCACCCGGCAATTCTGCTCCTAAACAAGAATCCGCGCTTCCTCATCTTTGACCTCGTCTATCCTGTCCATTCGCCGTCACAGCCCCTCGACAACACCATCGGCGCTATCGCGCTGTACCTCATCGCATTTGTCGTTCTCACTTCCTATTTGCATCCGTCTCGGCCGCCATCTTTGGAAGTCTTTCCATTTCTCCATTTACTTTGCCGCCGCCGGGCTTTTCTGGCACGGCCTGTTCACTGATCCCGGCTTGAAAAATGCGTCTGTGGATTGGTTCGATGGCGGCAAGCTCTTCGTCGAATCTTGTTTGCTCTTCATCGCCGCCATTAGCTTGCTGCGCCTGCGCCATGCCCGCAAGAAGGCCAGCCGCCTCCGCCAAGTCTCCCGCCAAACCATTGCCTCAACGGAGCCATTATAGCGGCGCGTCTTCAGCCGTGTTTTTCGTATTTCGATTTTCGAACTTCGCATTTCCTCCTTCCAATTGCTAATCTATTTCTCCGTTTCCAGATTGGAGCCATCGTGACAGAGACACGCGCCGTCCCGGCATTGGATCTCGACAAAGCCACCAAGCATCTCGCTGAACGCGACGAGCACCTGAAGCGCTTGATCGAAGAAACTGTCCCGTTCCAACTTAAGACCGAAGCCGCACAATCTCCCTACGAAACTCTTCTCGAAGCCGTCACCTACCAATCCATCTCCGGCAAAGCTGCCGCCACCATCTTCGCCCGCGTCAAGGCTCTCAGCGCCAGCGGCGGCATCCCCACTCCTCAAGAAATGCTAAAACTCAGAAAGCCCTCGCTCCGCAAAGCCGGCCTATCCGGCGCAAAAATCCTCGCCATGAAAGACCTCGCGCAAAAAACCATCGACGGCGTCGTTCCCACGCTCGAACAAGCCCAAAACCTCTCCGATGACGAACTTGTCAAGCGTCTCGTCTCCGTCCGCGGCATCGGCGCCTGGACCGTCGAAATGTTTTTGATCTTCCACCTTGGCCGCCCCGACGTTCTTCCCATCCACGATCTAGGCGTCAAAAAAGGGTGGTCCATCACCTACGGCAAGAAGCACATGCCCAAGCCCAAGGAACTCCTCGCCTTCGGCGAACGTTGGCGCCCCTACCGTACCGTCGCCAGTTGGTACATGTGGCGTGCCTGCCAGCGCGCGGGCAACGCCGCCATGCGCAAAATCCGCCCCGCCCGTGTCCGCAAACCTCGCCAACACGCCGAGCTTGGTCGAGCCGCGTCCAAGCGCCCTCGCCGCTAACGCCTTTAGCGCGAACACCATGGGAACACTCCGACTTTCGCTTAACCCAACCGTATTTTTCCTTGACCGCCCGGACCAATCGGAGTAATATAATTTCTAGGAAATCATCTGTTTGGATTGCGGCGGCTTCTCTGCCGCATTTTTTTATTTGCGCGTGCTTCCTTGCGGCCATCCTTGGGCTCATTCCACTGGCTGTTGCGGAATACAGTCTTGCACAATTTGAGTGGATCCTAAATCCCTCAGAATCAACACTTACAGAAGTGCATCAAAACAAACAACTTTAACCACCTTTAGAATGAACACTTACCAAAAACAGGGGGAGGGGGGGCCAGTTATTGTTAACTAGGACTGAGGTCGCCGTATCTAGTGCACTGCGACTGTTAATTCTTTCACCATCAAATACATACCGGCTAATCCAGCCACCAGCACTCCACTTTCGAGTGAAACCGAGATCCGATGCAGTTTGCCGAACTCCACGAGCAAAGGATTGTCTGGAGCCGTCGCCTGAGTCGACCGCTTTGCGGTCGCGCTCTCAATCGATCCCATCTGCACTCGCAACGCCGCCATCTTCGGGCTAACGGCGTGCTGCGACACGACCGTGAGCAAAATCATCAGCACGACGCACAGCGCCGTCGGTGTCGCCAGACTCGCAAACGTCCGCGTCCGCGCCAGCCGTGCAAGCAGAATCACGATGCCGCAAATCACCCCGATCATGTGCATCCACCAAAGTCCGAACCCGACCATTGCCCCGGCCTGGTCCCGGCTCGCCAATATCCGGAACGCCCCAGGCGCCACTACGAAACTCAAAAACACATCGCTCCCCAGCCACAGGCTCAACCCGAGGAATTCAATCGTGCGAAGAAAATTCATCATGGGGCCAACTATACAAGACCACTCCCCTTCCAGCCACCGCGTCGCACTCCAGCTGCAGTCCGGGAAAAAACTGCCAGCCGAGCGTGCTCCCGCTTCTAAATAGCAAATTCAACACAAGCTTCGCACGACGACTGCACGTTCCTGACTGATAATGGGAGAATGTGGAAGAATGGTGGGCGACAAAGGACTTGAACCTTTGACCTCTCCCGTGTGAGGGGAGCGCTCTAACCAACTGAGCTAGTCGCCCATTGCGTATACCCGCGACGGCCGATACCGACATCTATTTGTAACAGGAAGGACCCGGGTTTTCAACCGATGCCGACTGCCACCTCTCAAGTCGTCTCCCAACTCCAGCGCTCCATCGCGCGCGCCATCTACGGCAAGGAAGACGCCATTCAGCTTGCGCTCATCACGCTGCTTGCGCGCGGCCACCTGCTCATTGAAGACGTTCCCGGAGTCGGCAAGACCACTCTCGCGCAAGCGCTCGCAAAATCTTTTCATTGCAGCTTCCAGCGCATCCAGTTCACCTCGGACCTGCTCCCCAGCGACGTTCTCGGCGTGAGCGTCTATAACCCTGAATCACGCGAATTTGAATTTCGCTCCGGGCCGATTTTCGCCAACGTGGTCCTCGCCGACGAAATCAACCGCACCACGCCGCGCACACAGTCCGCGCTTCTTGAAGCCATGAACGAAGCGCAAGTCACCGTGGACGGCAAAACGCTTCCTTTACCGCAGCCCTTTCTCGTCATCGCCACGCAAAATCCCGTCGAGCATCACGGCACCTATCCTCTTCCGGAATCACAGCTCGACCGTTTCCTGATGCGCATCAAGATGGGTTACCCCTCGCACGAAACGGAAAAGGAAATTCTGCGCAAGCGCGTCGGCGATAATCCTCTTGATTCGCTCGATCCGGTCGCGGATGTCAGCGATGTTCTTGCCATGCAGGACTCCGTGGCCCACGTCAAGGTCGACGCCAGCCTGCACGATTACGCTCTCGAGATCGTTAATCGCACGCGCAAGAGCGAACAGCTTGCTCTCGGTGTCAGCCCCCGCGGCACTCTCATGCTCCAGCGCGCCGCGCAAGCCCGCGCTTTCCTCGATGGCCGCGATTATTGCCTCCCCGATGATTTCAAGCAGCTTGCCGTTTCCGTTTTCTCGCACCGCGTCGTCGCCAGTTCGCGCCACGCCTCGCTGCAGAAAAAATCGGAAACCACCGATTCTGTCCTTCGCGATATCGTGGAATCCGTTCCCGTTCCCTTGTGAGCGAGTCCGCGTAACAAGGCGGCCTTTCATCAATGCTTGAACGAACACAAAAAGCATTGTCATCCGGAGCGCAGCGACGAGCGCCCGACAAGCGGCGCGAGTCCCGAGTCTTATCGGGAGGAATCTGTTTCTACCTTCTATTGCCACTAAAATGAGCGCTGTAAAATCCACCATCGCACGGCTCTGGGCCAAAGCTGACCGCCCAGCTGTGCGCGCATTTTTCCTCTCCATCACTGCACTCACGGCCGCGCTGCTTCTCGCGCTGTATTCCGGCGCTGCCGCTGAACTTGGCCAACGCACGCTCGCCAGTACAACAGCGCTCGCCGCGCTCGCCATTGCCGCCTGGGTGGGCGTAACGCTCGTTCCCATCCTCGCAAAGCGCACACCGCTCCGCTGGATTGGATACAAAATCGAGTACCGCATCACTCTCGAAGGCTGGATCTATCTCGTCGGAATCATTCTTGTCGCACTCGCGGCGTTGAACACCGGAAACAATCTTCTTTTCCTGATTCTCGCCAGCCTCATCGCCATCGTCTTGTTATCCGGCGTTCTTTCTTCCATCACTCTTTCGGGAATCGAATTGCGGCTTGTATTGCCCGAACATATTTTCGCCGGCCAGCCGGTTCGCGCCATGGTCGAGCTTGAAAATGAAAAGCTGACGCTGCCTTCGTTCTCGCTGCGCGTGGAAGCCGCCAAGACAAAACTGCCTCAAGCCAACGCTATGCTGGAAACGCCGGTCTATTTTCCTTATCTCCCAAAGCGCGACCGCGTTCAGCAAGTCATCCCTGTGACGTTTCCGCGCCGGGGCGTCTATTGTCAGGAGGCTTTCCGCATCGTCACTCGTTTCCCCTTCGGTTTTCTTCGGAAAGCGCGCCAGTTGAATTTGAAAACCGAGGCGCTCGTCTATCCTTCCGTCGAGCCGACCGCGGAATACCTGGAAATTCTCCCTGGCTTGGAGGGAGCGCTCGAAAGCCTCACCAAGGGCCGCGGCCAGGATCTTTACGCGCTGCGCGATTACATCCCAACTGACAGCGCGCGCCACGTTCACTGGAAAGCTTCCGCGCGATCCGGTTCCCTGATGGTCCGCGAATTCACACGCGAAGACGACTGCCGCATTCTGCTGGTTCTCGACCCTCACCTGTCCGCGGAAGAATCCGAGAATCTGAAAGCCGGAGTGTCGGCCGCTAACGAGCGCTTTGAGCGCGCCGTCAACATCTGCGCCAGCTTGGCCTGGCACTTTTACGAAAATAATTCTTTGCTGCAATTCCGGAGCGCCGGCGTGCAAACTCCCCTCGCTCCCGCCGACCAAATCATATTCCCTATCCTTGAGCATCTGGCGGTCGCGCAACCTCTCCCCGCCGATCCCGATCAATCGCTTATGGCCGATCTTGCAACTTCGCCCGAGCTTTTCAAGATCATCGTGACCACGCGGCCCCACGGCTCCGTCCCAGGCTCCGTCTGGAGCTCCTCCTACGTCGTCTTCCTCGACGACCAGATGGTGTAGGTGGGGCAGGCATTTCTGCCTGTCCGTTTTTTCAGCAAATATTCTCGGAGGCTTGACAGACAAGAATGTCTGTCCTACTCAACTGTGCGAGAATGTGCCAGCACTATGCTGAACGGCCGAGAACTCGCCGCATTTAGGAAACAACTTTTGGTTTGGTTCCGCCAGTTTCAGCGTGATCTGCCTTGGCGCCGAACCACGGATCCTTATCGCATCTGGCTGTCCGAAATTATGTTGCAGCAGACCCGCGTTGCGGCCGCGATTCCCTACTACGAACGATTCGTGCAACATTTCCCGGACGTTCACGCACTTGCCGCAGCGCCGGAAGATGAAGTACTGCGTCTCTGGTCCGGGCTTGGCTATTACAGCCGCGCGCGCAACCTGCAAAAAGCCGCGCAACAAATCATGACGAAGGGCGGAGGACAGTTTCCAGCGCGCTTGGAGGATGCGCTCGCCTTGCCTGGTATCGGAAATTACACGGCAGCTGCGATTTTGAGCATCGCATACGGCAAACAACTTGCCGTCCTCGACGGCAACGTGGCGCGCGTTCTTGCGCGCCTCGGCGCAATTCACGGGGACATCCGAGAACCGCAGCGTTGGGTGCAATTGCAAGAAACAGCGAATGGTTTGCTCGACGCGAAATCGCCCGGCGATTGGAATCAAGCCATGATGGAACTGGGCGCAACGCTGTGTACTCCGAAATCGCCGCAATGTTTGCTTTGCCCTATCGCGCAATTTTGTGAAGGGCGCAAACTGGGCTTCGCCGAATCCTTGCCAGAGAAGAAAACCAAGCGCGCCACGGTTCAAATTATTCTGGCCGCGGCGGTACTCGTGAACGGAAAAGGTGAGACTGTCCTGCTGCCACCTCCCCAAAATGCAAAAGAGAAAGCCTCGGCCGATCACATTCCAACACTGGTTTCAAGAATGTGGCATTTCCCGACGGTTTCCGTGACCGGCGAACCGGCCGCGACGCTAGCCTCATTCCTCGGAAAAACTATGCCGCGAGTTCAAACCGGCAAATGGCGCTTGGTCCCGGCAGGCAAGGTCCGTCACGCGGTAACGTACCGCGCCATCACTCTCTTGCCCTTCCTTGTCGAAGCAAGAAAAATCCCTTTCCTTCAAGGCGCGAAGCAGGTTCCATTGAATGACATTTCGAGCCTGCCGGTCTCCAACTTGACCAGGAAAGTGGCCCATGCCGCTCTGGCAGCAGCAGTTTCCTCTACAGCCGAACGCTGAGAGTTATCCTTTCGACCAGCCTTATTCCTGTAGCGTCCCGCCGGTGCTACGATAAAAAAGACCGCTATGTCCGCTTCCATTGCAACTCCGTGTGAGGCCGCTCTGCCCGCCGAGCGTTTCTTCCGCACGTCGCTCTCGTTGCTCGTCCTCACGTCGACAGTTACGCTCGTCAGCACCGGTGAGCTTGACATCATCACCAGCTTCGCCGCTCCGCTCATTGTGCTGTACAAAGGCTTTCGCTGGTGGCATGGTCGCCCCGCCGAACTTTCTCACCGCGCCGCGACCTTTTGCGTGATCGCTTACCTGGCATTCTTTCCGCTGGACGCTTTGTTTCTCTCCCGTCTCTCGGTTGCGAGTTCGGCCAATCCGCCGCTCTTCGCAGCGCTTCTGGCGTCTGTGCATTTTTTGCTTTTCGTTAGCATCATCCGTTTCTACAGCGTGGTTACGGACCGCGATGCGTTTTTCCTGGCGATGCTGTCTTTTGCCGGCATTCTTGCTGCAGCCGTTCTTACGGTCGATACCACCTTCCTGATTCTTTTTTTCATCTTTGTGCTATTCGGTGTTTCCACTTTCGTGGGAATGGAATTGCGCCGCGGAGCCGTTGGCGCGGTTTCGCCCGCGCTCCACACGCACACGGCGCGCGATCGAAAATTGAACCGCGCGCTTAGTCTTTCCGCCCTCAGCGTGACTACTGGATCCATCCTCCTGGGCGGCGTGCTGTTTTTCTTTTTCCCACGCTTCACTGCCGGGTATCTGGGCCGGGCCAGTTTCAGCCCTTCGCTCATGTCCGGTTTCACGGAAGATGTCGAACTTGGGCAGATCGGCGAGATCAAAAAGAACTCCACTGTCGTCATGCGCGTGCAGACGGGAAGCCCGATTGGATATGAGCGCCTGCGCTGGAGAGGCATCGCGCTTACGACCTTCGACGGCAGGCGGTGGAGCGCCCCGGAACGCGATCCGGAAAAATTGCTAACGGGCGAAGACGGCTGGATTCACGCCGCAGGTCCTCCGAAGAAATCGGATACGCCCGAAGCAGGAATTATCTACACCGTATACCTCGAACCGCTGGCCACCGACGCCATTTTCGTACCCGGGAAAGTCATGCGTCTCAGGGGAAATTTCAACGGCGAAAACAGCGGCTCGTTCGGCGCGATTCGCCGCAATTTTATTCTCCGCGATTTCACGGATACCCTGCTGAACCCCTTTCACAATTTCACGGGCATCCGCTACGCGGGTCTTTCTCTTTTGCCGCCAATGAACGCTGGTAAACTGCGCGCCGCCCCGACGGAATACTCCAGCGATATCCGTTCCACGTACTTTCAGCTTCCTCCGGGGCTGGACCCACGCATCCCGGAGCTTGCCAGAGAAATCACAAGAAAGGCTACTACTCCTTTTGACAAGGCCGTGGCGATTGAAAATCACTTGCGCAGCCGCTTCGCGTACACGTTAAATCTCACCGGGAAACCGGGGGGCGATCCGCTTGCCCATTTTCTTTTCGAAACCCGCGCGGGCCATTGCGAATACTTTGCGTCAGCAATGATCATCATGTTGCGCACCCTCGGCATCCCTTCGCGCGAAGTCAACGGATTCCTGCCGGGCGAATACAACGAACTGGGCGGCGATTACATTGTCCGCGCCAGTGACGCGCATAGTTGGGTGGAGGTTTACTTCCCAGGCGTGGATTGGCAAACATTTGATCCCACGCCGGCGGCCCCGGAAACCGAAGCCAGCCTTCTCACGCGCCTGGGAAAATACGCGGACTGGATGGCGATCACCTGGAGCGAATGGGTAATCGGTTACGACTTCGGGCATCAGATGGCGCTGGCGCAGAATTTGCAACGCGGCTCGCGGAATTGGGGCGAGTCCGCGCGCGATTGGTTCGATCGCAAGCAACGCGCGGGCAAGAAATGGATGCAGTCGTGGCAACTTCGGCAGGGCGTCCTGGGCTATTTATCGCCGGTTGCGCTGGTGCTGTTCCTGGTGGCGGTGCGTTTCAATTTGCTTGCTGAGCTGATCCGCCGCGTCCGGCTGTTTTTTCAATTGCGCGGATCTAAAGGAGCCCGGAGCGATCCACAGCTTGCGTCGCGGCTCTACGCCGAGTTGCTTCGAATGCTGGCGCGGCGCGGGCTTCGGCGCGGGGAAACGCAGACACCGTTCGAATTCGCGGCGGCCGTGGATTCGCCAAACCTTGCGCCTCCCGTCCGAGAATTCACGCAGCTCTACGCTCATGCCCGCTTCGGCGGCGCACCTTGCGATACATCCCGCTTGAAGCAATTGCTGGATCAAGTCCGCGCGGCCCTGCGAGGGCGCTGAAGTTACCACACACCCTGCAAAGAGGACGCAGCAGTGCCGCACCCCTACAAAGACCAACGGCAATGGCTCGTGTTACAATTTAAAATTGCGCAAAGGCGCAAATTCATCGCTTATGACTAAGGTCGGATTCGTCAGCCTGGGATGCCCGAAGAACCTCGTGGACAGCGAGGTGATGATGGGCATTCTTGCGCGCGAAGGCTACGAATTGACCCCCCGCGCGGACGAAGCCGAAGTGCTGGTTGTGAACACGTGCAGTTTCATTGAAGCGGCGCAAAAAGAGTCCGTGGACGCCATTCTGGAAATGGCGGAGCACAAAAAATTCGGCGCGGCGAAAAAACTGATTGTGGCGGGCTGCCTGGTGGAACGGTTTCGCGCACAGATTCTGGAGCAGGTGCCGGAAGTGGATGCGGTCGTGGGAACCGGCGAAGTCGAACGCATCATGGAAGCGGTGGAAGGCGGCCTTCGCGTGCTGCCGGCGCAGCCGCCCGCGTTTCTCTATCACGACCTGACGCCGCGCATTCTCACCACGCCGAAGCACGCCGCGTACATCAAAATCGCGGAAGGCTGCGACCACCCGTGCACGTTTTGCATTATTCCACAGCTTCGAGGCGCGTTTCGCAGCCGGCGATTCGAATCGGTAGTTCGTGAGGCGGAGAACCTGGCGAAGGCCGGTGCGCGGGAAATCACGCTGATCGGGCAGGACACGACTTCTTACGGCGAAGACCTGGGGTTGCGGGACGGCCTTGCGCAACTTCTGGAAAGACTGGCACAGATTGATGATTTGCTGTGGGTGAGATTTTTGTATGCGTATCCGAATCGGGTCACACAGAAACTGCTAGATACCATTGCGGCGCGTCCGCGGCTCGCCAAGTACATGGACATGCCGCTACAGCACGCCAGCCGCAACGTGCTGGCGCGGATGAAGCGCGGCTCGAATGGCGACGCGTTCCTGAAATTGCTGGAGCGCATTCGCGCGACGATTCCTGGAGTTTCCCTACGCACTTCGTTTATCGTGGGTTTTCCTGGCGAAACCGAAGCTGACTTCAAGGAGCTGTGCGATTTCGTGAAGGCGGCGAAGCTCGATTGGATGGGCGTTTTCGAGTATTCCGACGTGGACAACGCGGGAAGTTTCGCGCTTGACGAAAAAGTGGATGCAGAAACCATCAGCGATCGCCGCAATCGCTTGATGGCGATTCAAAAGAAAATTTCGCGAGAGAATCTACGCGCAAAATATTTGCACCCAGAGACAGGCGCAACCAGGGCAGGCGGAAAAGCGGCAGCAAGGCTGCCGCGCTCCAAACGTACTTTCACGGCGCTGGTTGAGGGTCCTTCGAAGGATAATCCGCTCGTTTGGGAAGCTCGGCTAGAAAGCATGGCTCCGGAGATCGACGGAAAACTATACCTCACGGATATTGAACTGCAGGACGGAGAAGTCGCGGAGGCCGGGGACGTCGCGCGCGTGGAGATTACCAAGACGGATGCTTACGATTTGATTGGGCGCGTGGTGGAAATCCTGCCTCGGCCCGAAGCGCGGACGGATGCGAGCGTCGCGCCAATGCCGCCCGTTGCCGCGGCTGAAAAGCTGCATCGCATTGCCACCGGTGCGCCCCTCCGCGTTCTCGGCTGAGATATACTCTTCTCTCGAAAATAGCGTTACCTTAGCTTCTGCGATCTTTGCATCTACCAGACAAAATCCTTTAACGCAGAGTTCGTAGAGAAGAAAAAGAGGCGATGAAGCACAAATGTCCCATCTGCAAAACGGAGACGGACTCGGCGGTCCATCCGGACTTCCCTTTTTGCAGCGAACGCTGCCGGGATCGGGATCTGGGCAACTGGGCCAGCGAAAAGTACGTGGTTTCCGAACCGGTCTTCGATGAGGAAGAGCTTGCCAAAGGCAAGAGAGACAGTATCGTCCTGCCGTTGGACGACGATTTGGACAGCCCGAATGACCCCAAACATTGACGCAACGACCGCACCCGAAGCAGGTCTTAAGAAACCGCGACTGGCCCTTGCAATCGCTACCGCATTGGGAGTGGGCTACCTTCCCAAAGCGCCGGGGACTTTCGGCTCGCTCGTAGGAGTTGCGACGGCCTACCTCTCGGCTGTTTTTTTCCTGCGGCCCACATCGCTTGGCGGAATGCTTTCGCTGCACTCCAACTCTGACGCTGTACTGGTGGACAAGCACTTCCTTGTTCCAGGCAGTGATATTCACAACGCCATCCTGGCGCTGCCGGTGTTTTGTGCTTTGGTTCTGCTGGTCGTGCTGGCGGCGATTGGAGTGTGGAGCGCTTCGCGAGCGGCTAAGCACGCGGGAATGGAAGACCCACAATTCGTGGTCATCGATGAAGTGGCCGGACAGCACTTGGCCCTCCTGCTCCCACTGATTCCCATTGCGCTGCCGCACTTTGCGGCGCACTTGGACTTTTCCCTTTTCGCGATTTTCTTCGCGCTCAGCCTGGTGAATTGGAAATATCTTCTGCTCGGTTTTATACTTTTCCGGGTGTTTGACATCTGGAAGCCATGGCCGGTCCGCCGGCTGGAAAAGCTGCCCGGCGGATGGGGAATCATGGCGGATGACTGGATGGCGGGCGTCTACGCTGCAATTCTGCTGCGTGTAGCGTTACACTTTGGTTTGCTCACGTTTCACATTGGCTGGGTATGAAATTCGGGTTCGGCTCGACGGCAGAGAAGAACGGGATTCCGCACATTGAGAGAGTTGCGCCCGCCGCGGCGATTCCCGGCGGGGAGATGACGATTCTCGGGCGCGGTTTCGTTTCGCGCGTGCAGGCGCGTCCGGTGGTTCGCTTCGGCGAAGCGGAAGCCAGCGTGGCGCTGGCCAGCGAGAATCGCGTCGTGGCGCGCGTCCCGGAAGGGGCAAACGGCGGAGTAGTGCGCGTGGCAACGTCTGGCCATGAAAGTCGGCCGCATCCCGTGTACATCGGCCTGCAAATCGCGGACAACCTTCATCCCGTGGCGAATCCCGCCGTGGATTTGGACGGCAACATTTACGTCACGTTCTCAGGGCCGCGGGGCCAGCGCGTGCCGGTTTCGCTTTACAAAATCACTGCGAACTACAGCGTGAAGCCGTTCATCACTTCGCTGATGAATCCCAGCGGACTGGCACTCGACCGCGTGGGCAATCTGTTTGTCTCCTGCCGGCACGATGGCACGATTCACAGGATCACGCCTGATGGCCGCGCCGAGCAGTGGATCGAAGGGATGGGCATCGCCACGGGCATCGCGTTCGATCAGAACGACAATCTCTACGTCGGCGACCGCAGCGGGACAGTTTTCAAGATCAGCCCGAGCCGCGAGATTTTTGTTTTTGCTACGCTCGAGCCTTCCGTTGCCGCGTATCACCTGGCGTTTCATCCCAGCGGTGATTTGTACGTATCAGCGCCGACGACCTCCAGCTTTGACCGCATCCACAAAATCACGCAAGGCGGCGAAGTAAGCGTGTTCTTCCGCGGGGTCGGACGGCCGCAGGGGATTGCTCTGGACCGCGAAGGAAACCTTTATGTGGCAGGTTCTTATGGCGGACGACGCGGCATTGTGCGGATTACGCCGCAGGCTCAAGCGGAAGTGGTTCTCAGCGGGTCCGGAATTGTGGGCATGGCGCTGCAGCCCTCCGGCCGCGCAATTCTCGCCACATCTGAGTCTAACCCGCCCTCAGGAGCGCTTTTTACGCTCGACTGGGACGTCCGCGGCTTGCCGCTCGTAGGGTGAAACATGAAGATGACACCTGTTGAGATCCTGCGCGAAGGACGCAACGTCCTTGATCCGGTGATGGTTCGACATGGTTTCTCTTTCAAACCTGGACCGGCCGGGCCAAGTAGCGGAGGCCCTTACACGAGTGGGGTATATGTGAATGGAAACCGGAAACTCGAGACTCATTTCCGCTTTTCGTTAGGCTTGGTTACCTATCACTTCGGACAGACTTCCCTGGACCACGAGTCCTACATGCGCGTGTTACTCGGCGCGAACGGCGGCAATAAATATCCGGGTTTTTCTGAGGATCCTCTTGATGCGTTCAGGGGGCTTGCGTATGACCTGGAAAACTTTGCGACTGCATTTCTGAATGGAAACTTCGAAGAGTTCTCGCGCTGGGTGATCGCCGCCGAAGAACAGAAGAAAATCCCCGGATTCGCGAGACTTCCTTAAGATGAAGGCAGAAATCATCGCGGTTGGTTCGGAACTGCTGACTCCGGACCGCGTGGACACCAACTCGCTCTACCTGACCGAAGAACTGAACAAGCTCGGCATCGAGGTAGTGCGCAAATCGATTGTCGGGGACAACCGCGACACTTTGAGCGCGGCCTTCAAGGAAGCGCTGGAACGCGTTGAGCTGATCATCGCGTCGGGCGGGCTCGGTCCCACGGAAGATGACTTGACGCGGGAAACCGTCGCGGACCTTCTGGGCCGCAAGCTGCATCTGAACAATGAAATTCTCCGTTACATCGAAGGACGCTTCCGGCAGCTTGGCCGGGAAATGCCCGCGGTGAATGTGCGGCAGGCGATGGTGCCGGAAGGCGCAGAGGTGCTCGAAAATGCACGCGGGTCGGCGCCCGGGTTGTGGCTCAAAGACGGGGGGCGCTTCATCGCACTGCTACCCGGCCCGCCTCGCGAATTGAAACCCATGTACGTGGAGCAGGTTTTGCCGCGGCTGGTGCGGCTCAGTTCGAACATTCGCATGTTTCACCGCGAATTGCGAGTGGCAGGCTTGGGTGAATCGGGCGTCGAGCAACGCATCCGGCCGATTTACACGCGCTACTCGGATGTGAACACCACGATCCTCGCCGCGCCGGGCGAAATTCAGATTCATCTGCGGATGTGGACCGCTGACTCCGCGCACGCGCAAAAAACGCTGGACGAAATCGCGCAGGGCTTCGAAATCGCGCTGGCCGACCGCATCTTTTCGCAAGATGGCTCTTCGATGGAAGAAGTGGTGGCGAGCCTGCTGACGCAGCACAACTCCACGATCTCCGCAGCGGAAAGCTGCACGGGCGGATTGCTTGCGCAGAGGCTGACAAGCATCGCAGGCAGCTCTTCTTATTTTTTGGGTGGCGTGGTGAGCTACAGCAACGAACTCAAGACGGCGTGGGCGGATGTGCCGGCGGAACTCATCCAGACGAAAGGCGCGGTCAGCAGCGAAGTGGCCATCGCGCTGGCGGAAGGCATTCGACGGCAGGTGGGCAGCACACTGGGCGTGGGCATCACCGGAATCGCCGGGCCGGGTGGCGGCAGCGAGGAAAAACCTGTGGGCACCGTACACATCGCGCTGTCGCACGCAGGAGGCATCAAAGAACGCGGCGTGGTCTTCCCGGGCGATCGCGAAGCCATCCGCTGGCATGCCTCGCAACTGGCGCTCGATCTGGTGCGCATCCATTTCCTCTACAACGGCGGAGAACCGCCATCACTCAGCGCCAAAAGGGCGTGACGTTTCATGCGATTGTTCGTCGCGCTGGAGGTCCCCCCCGCGGTGCGGGAAAACCTCGCGAGCTTGCTGCAAACGCTTCGCGCGGTCTCACCACAAACCCGCTGGGTGCGGCTGGAAAACCTGCACGTGACGCTGAAATTCATCGGCGAAGTGCCGCAAACAAAACTTGCCGGCATTCGCGAGGCACTTTCAGGTGTGAGGTCTAAGCAACTCGTCACTCTGGATTTTCGCGGGCTCGGTTTCTTTCCCAACGAAAAACATCCACGCGTTTTCTGGGCAGGCATTGTTGCGTCGCCGAACCTGAAGACTTTGGCGGCTGATATCGACGGAGCCACAGAAAAACTGGGCATCCCGCGTGAACAGCGCCCTTTTTCACCACATTTGACGCTGGCGCGGTTTGAGCCTCCCCGGCTGCCGGAAAAACTTCGCGCGGCGATCCAGGAAAACGCGGAGCGCGATTTCGGTTCCCTGCACAGTGGCAAATTTCATCTCATCGAAAGCAAGCTAAAACCGTCCGGCGCGGAGTACACTACGGTCGAAAGTTTTTCGTTCGCTGCGGCGGAGGTTTGACGGAGCATGCGAGCAATTTCGATCACCGCCATTCTGATCCCTTTCGCCGCGTATCTTCTTGGCTCGATTCCCTTTGGATTGCTGCTAGCAAAACTGTTTGGTGCCGCGGACGTGCGCAAATCCGGCAGCGGCAACATCGGCGCAACCAACGTGACGCGTGTTGCGGGCCCGCTGGCGGGAATTCTCACGCTGGTGTTCGACACCGCGAAGGGTGCGGCAGCGGTGTGGCTTGCAGGCCGGTTCACCGAGGAAAGCGCGACGTGGATGATGGTCGCCGCGTTCGCCGTGCTGCTTGGACATTGCTTTCCAGTATGGCTGAAATTTAAAGGCGGCAAAGGCGTGGCTACCGCTCTCGGCGTATTCCTCGCGCTCTGCCCGCTTGCGGCGCTTGCCGCCCTACTGCTCTTTTTGCTGTGCGTGGCCTATTGGCGCTATGTCTCGCTGGGCTCGGTGGCGGCGGCCGCGGCGATGCCGCTGCTTATTTATTTTCTTTGGGCGCCGCACCATGCGCCGCCGATCATGGTCGACGCGGGGACGCTGGCCATCGCTCTGCTCGTGATTTACAAACATGACAGGAACCTCCAGCGCCTCGTCGAAGGCACCGAGCCGCGCTTTTCCTTTGACAAAAAGAAAGAAGCGGAATGACGAAGATCGCCATTTTGGGAGCTGGAAGTTGGGGAACGGCGCTGGCGATTGTGCTTTCGCGCAGCCGCAAGCCACACGAGATTTCGCTTTGGGTGCGCAACGCAGGCCTTGCTGAATCGATCCAGCGCGACCATGAAAATACGGCGTATCTTCCCGGCTTGAAATTGCAGGAGAGCGTTCGTGTGCGAGCTGACCTGGAAGCCGCTCTGACAGGCGCACAGATCATTCTTGGCGCGATGCCGTCGGCGCATGCACGCGCCGTTTACGGTTCGGCGCTTCCTCACGCCGCCGCTGGGGCAACTTTCGTCAGCGCCACAAAAGGGCTTGAGCCAGGGACGCACTTGCGGATGAGCGAGGTAATCACGCAAGTCACGCCGCCGAAATTCACGCCGCGCATCGCGGTGATTTCTGGACCATCGTTTGCAGTGGAGGCTGCTCGCGGCGAACCCACGGCCGTCGTTCTGGCCTCGCGGGACGCCGCGCTTGCCACCGAACTGCAGGAAGAGTTTGCCGGCCCAAACTTTCGGCTCTATACCAACGACGACGTTCTGGGCGTGGAGCTGGCCGGGGCGATGAAGAATGTGATGGCCATTGCCGCCGGCGCGTGCCAGGGGCTGGGTCTTGGCTCGAACGCTCTCGCAGCCTTGATTACGCGAGGCCTCGCAGAAATGGCGCGTTTGGCCATGGCGCTGGGGGCGCGAGCGGAGACGCTCAGCGGTTTGGCCGGGCTGGGCGATTTGGTCCTCACTTGCACTGGCGCCCTCAGCCGGAATCGCTTCGTAGGAATCGAGCTGGGCAAGGGACGAACCCTCCGCGAAATCCTGGCGAATATGCGCATGGTTGCCGAAGGCGTCTACACTACCGAGCCGCTGCTGGCGCTGGCCGGCGAGCATCAGATCGAAATGCCGATCACCGAGCAGGTTGACGCGATCCTGCACGCCGGAAAGTCACCGAAAGATGCGATTCGCGACGTCATGGAACGGCCTTTGAAGCCGGAGTAAGCGCCGGACTCTGGGGAAATCCCTGGTTCGCCACATTTCAGGCCTCTAGTACTAAAGTCCCAGTTGCACATGCGCGTCGTGAGACGTGAGCCGACCGCCTAAGTCCCCCCGGTTCTTCTAGAATGAATAATCGAGATGAACCCGGCCTTCAAAGCCCGTTGGGAACGTGTGCGCGCAGGCCGCGTGCGCATCCTGTGGCTCGTTTTGGGGGCGCTCTTGCTGGTCAGCGCGCTTCCCATTGGCCTTTACCACCGCCAGGTATTGGAGCTCAGCCAGGAAAAGCTGGTGGATACTGAGCGCGTCCAGCAGACGGATCTGACCAGGTCGCTGGCGCAGGATATTCAGCAATTCGAATCCAATTTGACGCAACAGCTTCTAAGCGAGCGCCAGATTCTGGCGCTGACCGGCCTCATCGACAACGTCGAAGATCCCGCGGCAGAACCTAAAGTCACCCGCCTGCTTGAGAACTTTGTCGAGACCAATCGCAGCACGTTCATCTATCTGACGGCAGTCGGCAAATCGGGAAAGGGCACAAGCGCGTCGCAGGGAAATTTCCGGGCCGAGCAGGACCCCTTCGTGGCGAAAGCGCTGAACAGGGCCTTCGTTACCTGCCTGCAATCCCAGCAACTCCAGGTAGTCAAATTCCGAAGCGATCCTCTAGCGCTGGCGCCGGGAAACCGGCCAGGCTTTGTGGTGGCCGTGCCCTTGAAAGACGTCAACGAGAATTTCACCGGCATGCTGGCTGCAGTAGTCTCCCTGGAACCCATCTTGCACCACCTGCAGGAAGCCGGCGTGCGGGAACGCACGGTTTTTCTGGTGGACCACAACGGCCGCCTGGTGGCGCACCAGGACACGAAAAATTTTGTCCCTGGCGCCGATGTGAGCAGCAATTCTCTGGTGACGCAAGTGAAGGCGCTGCCTCAAGAACTTCGCAACACAGAAACGGTTCGTTACGCGGAAGTGATCAAAAAACACAAAGTCGAAATGATCGGGACGTATAGCACGATTCCGGAATTGAATTGGACGGTCATTGCGCAACGGCGCCTCGATCAGGCGCAAAGCGACACCGGCGTGACCGAGTTGAACCGGCAGGCGCTCGCGTTCGTCAGCGTGGTTATCCTGGCCGCGATTCTCGTGGGGTATTTCTTCGCGGTGGGTATCAGCGGGCCGATTCGCGGTTTGGCAGCATCCACTCGCGCGATCAGCCGCGGCGAATTCCACCAGCGTTCGCCCGTCCGCGGGGCTTCGGAGATCAGCGAACTGGCCGAAAATTTCAACAAGATGGCGGGCGACATCGAAGAGTACATCGAGCGGTTGAAGGAAGCCGCCGAAGAAAACCGCGAGCTGTTTATCGGCTCGATTCGAATGCTTGCCGCGGCCATCGACGAAAAGGATCCGTACACACGCGGTCACTCCGGCCGCGTGGCGAAGTATTCTGGGCTGATCGGACAGGAACTCGGCCTCAGCACGGAAGAATTGGACAAGCTGCGTATTGCGGCGCTGTTGCATGACGTCGGGAAAATCGGCGTCGAGGACCGCGTGCTGAAAAAGCCCGGCTCGTTGACACCCGAAGAATTTGGCTTGATGAAGCAGCACACTGTGAAAGGCGCGAACATCATGCGCCCGGTTTCGCAGTTGAAGGAAATGCTCCCGGGCATCGAGCTGCACCACGAACACATGGACGGCCGCGGTTATCCTTACGGATTGCAGGGCCAGCAGATTCCGCTGATGGCGCGCATCATCGGGGTGGCCGATACTCTCGACGCCATGACCACCAACCGCCCGTATCAGACGGCGATGGAACTGGACTACGCCATGGATCGCATTCGCGCGCTGACTGGTTCCAAGTTTGACGCGATAGTCGTGACCGCTCTCGAATCCGCTGTCAACGCGGGCAAGCTCCGCCTCAGCGCCGTCGAAGTGCACGTTTAACTTGATAACGAACATTCGGATCGCGAGGCAGCGAGATTCCCAAATGCCATCCGCACGACCCCAATTCAAACTATCTGCGTTGAGAAGAAAAAATGAGCTTCTTTGCCGGATCGATATGTGGGGTTTTGTGAGTGTAATGCTAGCAATGCTTTTCATCTTCCTACCCACAACAACGGACACTCCCCTTCCGATATCTGTAGATAGGCCTGCCGTTTACCACTCCACTTCAATGCCCGGCGCTCTAAGAGAAGATGCCATGCGTATCAGCATAAGGCGTGACGGCAGCATCTTCTTCCGCGACCATCGTGTCATTCTCCAGGACTTGCCGGAAAAAATTCGTGAGGGACTGCGGAATGGCGCAGAGAACAGAATTTACCTGAACATGGACGCGCGCGCAAAATACGGCGAAACCATTGCGGTTCTGGGTCAGATCCGGCTGGCGGGGATAGAAAGAGTCAGCTTTCTCACGGAATAATCGTCTCGATAGGCCAGCGCCGCTTAACGCCTCCGCAGCTCGCGTCAGGTCCTTCTGCTACAATTTCAGGTTGCAGCGAGCGTTATGCGCGCAGCCTTATGATTTCACTTTTTGGCAAGAATGAACCGGAGCCGACGCTTCTCGAGCGGCTGAAGAATTCCATCAGCAAGACCAAGGCGGCGCTTTCCGAGACTGTCGATACGATCTTTCTTGGCGAGCGGAAGATCGATCCCTCGATCCTGAAGGATCTGGAGACGGCGCTGCTCTCCGCCGACCTGGGCGTGAAGCCAACGCGCGAGATTCTGGATGCGGTGCGCGAAAAAATGGACCGCAACGCGCTCGCCGATGCCGCGCACCTCAAACAAGAGATCAAGTCGCACATCATTCGAATTCTGAACACGCCCGTCCGGCCCGACGTGGCCACCGGGAGCGGCATTTCCACGTCACAGAATGGCAGCGGCACGCGCGTGATTTTCATCGTCGGCGTCAACGGGGCGGGCAAGACCACCAGCATCGGAAAGCTCGCAAACCGCCTGCGCCAGGAGGGCCGCAGCGTGGTGCTCTGCGCTGCGGACACGTTTCGCGCCGCCGCCGTCGAACAATTGGAAATCTGGGCGCAGCGCAACGGCATCGAGGTCATCAAGCAGAAATCCGGCGCCGACCCTGCCGCAGTTGTGTACGACGCGGTCGCCGCCGCCAAAGCGCGCTCGTCTGACGTCGTTATCGTGGATACCGCGGGACGCCTCCACACCAAATCCAACCTCATGGCCGAGCTGGAAAAGATGAAGCGCACTGCCGCAAAAGTGATTCCCGGCGCGCCGCATGACGTGCTGCTCGTTCTCGACGCCACCACCGGGCAGAACGGTCTTGCGCAAGCGCGCGAATTCACTTCCACCGTGGGCGTCACCGGAATCATCCTCACCAAACTCGATGGCACGGCCAAGGGCGGTATCGTTGTCGCCATCTCGCGCGAGCTGAGCCTGCCGATCTGTTTCGTCGGCACCGGCGAGCAGATCAACGACATGGTTCCCTTCGACGCGGAAACCTACGCCAATTCCCTGTTTGACTAGGAGTCGCAAATATCCCTCTATGGAGCCTTTCTTCATCTCCAAAGTCGAAGACATAGTCCGGATTACGGGCAGGCCTCTTTGCGTATTTCCCGGACTTACGAAAGAAGGACCACCAAACCGCATTCGGATGGGAGATCAAATCGAATTGCGCCGCCCTGATGGAGCAGTGCTCAAGACAAATCTCGCCGGAATCGAACATGCCAGAGGGCTAGATGGGAAGAGTTACTGGCCGCTTAGACTGCCGCCGAACGTAACGGAGGCCGACGTTCCGGCGGGAACGGAAATCTGGTGGGTTGCACCTGGAGCGAAATGAATTCTAGATAATGCCCAATTCTTTCTCATCTCACGATCAACACTTCATGCAACACGCGCTGGCGCTGGCCCGCAAAGGCACCGGCCTCGCCAGCCCGAATCCCATGGTGGGTTGCGTCATCGTTCGCGAGGGCCAGATTGTTGGCGAGGGTTTTCATCAGTACGAGTGGCGCGACCATGCGGAAATCGTCGCGCTGAAAACGGCCGAGGAGAAGGCGCGCTGCGCGACGCTCTATGTCACGCTCGAACCCTGCAATCACACCGGACGTACCGGGCCTTGCACGGAAGCGATTATCGCCGCGGGAGTTCAGCGTGTCGTCGCGGCGATGGAAGACCCTAACCCGGTCAATTCCGGCCACGGATTCGAGCGCCTGCGAGCAGCGGGCATCGAAGTCTTCACTGGCGTCTGCGAAGAAGAGGCTCGCTGCCTCAACGAAGCCTTTGCCTGCTGGATTCGCACGAAGAGACCATTCGTCACGCTAAAATCCGCGCTGACGCTTGACGGTCAGCTCGCTCTTCCGCAATCCAAAAAGAAATCCGGCAAAAGCGGCAAACGCAGCCATGACGCCTGGATTACCTCGGAAGAATCGCGAGCCGAAGTTCATCGGATGCGCCACACTTCAGATGCGCTCCTGACCGGCATCGGCACGATCCTGGCTGATGATCCTCTGCTAACCGATCGCAGCGGCCTTCCGCGCCGTAAGCGACTCCTACGCGTCGTTCTCGATTCAAAGCTGCGGCTCTCGCCAAAATCGCGCATTGTAAAAACATCGGACGACGATCTCCTCGTTTTCACGGCCGGTCCATTGAATTCTGTGAAGGCACGCAAACTGCAAGACGCAGGCATCGAACTGGTACCCACAAAGGCAAAAGATGGCCGTATCGATCTGCTTTCAGTGCTTGCAGAACTGGGCAGCCGCGAAATCTTGAGTGTGCTCTTGGAAGCCGGCCCGACGCTCAATGGCGCGGCGCTCGCCGCCGGCATGGTTCACAGACTTTTTCTCTTCTACGCGCCGAAGATCGCCGGCGACAATCGCGTCCCTCTTGCCGTTGCTTCGAAACTGAATCTTTCTCCGCTGAGCAACGTTCGCACACAGCAGTTCGGTCCCGACATCGCTATCGAAGCATATCTGCAAGGTGCTTGTAAGAAATAGACAAGTTACTCGCCAATGCGAAGGACTGCAGCGCCGCGAATGGCGTCATTCTTAAGTGTGTTCAAGGCACCGTTCGCTTCAGACAATGGAAAAATCTGGACGCGCGTTCGAATCGGAATCTCGGCCGCCACGCACAAAAAGTCTTCGCCGTCCTTCCGCGTGTTGTTCGCCACGCTGCGAATCACTCGCTCCTGATACAACAAGTCGTAGCTGAACGATGGGATCGGACTCATATGAATTCCGCCGAGAACAAGCGTGCCGCCTTTTCTCAGCGCCTTCAGTGCTGCCGGAACAATCTCCCCAGCGGGGGCAAAGACAATTGCCGCGTCGAGTTTCTTTGGCGGTTCATCGAACGTTCCGCCGACCCACGCCGCGCCCAACTCCATCGCTAGTTTCTGATGACGGGCATCGCGCGTAGAAGCAAACACCTCCACGCCCCAGTGCCGCGCCACCTGAATCGCAATGTGCCCCGCCGCGCCGAAGCCGTAAAAACCCAATCGCGAACCACGTTTTACGCCCGAGAGCCGCAGTGACCGGAACCCGATGATTCCCGCGCAAAGGAGCGGCGCGGCTTGTTCATCGGGAAAGCCTTCAGGAATGGCATAGGCGAAATCCTCGGGCGCGACAATAAATTCGGCGTAGCCGCCATCCACGGTGTAACCGGTGAACATCGGGTTGTCGCAGAGATTCTCCACGCCAGCGCGGCAATATTCGCAGGTTCCGTCCGTCCGATGCAGCCAGGCGATGCCAACGCGCGCTCCGGCCGCGAATCGCTGTGCACCGTCGCCTCGTTTCTCAACGACGCCGACCACCTGGTGCCCGGGGATCACCGGCGATTTGCGCGGGGGCAATTCTCCTTCGATTACGTGCAAATCGGTCCGGCACACGCCGCAGGCGCCCACTCGCACGAGCACTTCCCCGCTCTTCGGCTGTGGCGTCGCAACTTCCGTGAATTCCAGCGGATTCGTTCCAATCGCAGCCGGGGCGCGCAACACGCATGCTTTCATCGTGGAACCTCGGCGTTATCTCTGCCCATCCGATTCGCCCTAGTCTAGTGCTTTCCGCCTTCGGCGCGAAATACTGTACACTCGAATTCCAGAGCGATCGTAATCACTATGTTCACAGGGATTATCCAGCACACCGGCATGATCGAAACGCTCGTCTTGAACGGCGACGGCGGGCGCGTCACCATTCACGCGCCGTCTGTCGCGCCGTCGTTGGCAGTCTCGAACAGTATCGCCGTCAACGGATGCTGTCTGACCATCGTCGATCTCCACAACGGCCGGCTCTCCGCGGATTTATCTGGCGAAACGATTCGTAAGACTTCCTTCGGCGCAAAGAACGGCGAGCTGAAAAAAGGCGCGCGCGTAAATCTGGAGCAGCCGCTGACTGCAGGCAAGGAATTCGGCGGACACTTCGTCCTCGGCCATGTGGACACCATCGGCCGCGTGACGCGTCTCACGCCCGAAGGAGAAAACTGGTGGTTTGGCGTCGAAGTTCCTGAAGAATTCGCGCGTTACCTCGTGCCAAAAGGCTCGATCACCATTGACGGCATCAGCCTCACCCTCGCAAGCTGGCACGATAACGTCGCCGAAGTCGCAGTGATTCCCTATACCTACCAGCACACCAACATCCGCGACCGCAAGCCCGGCGACGCGGTCAACCTCGAAGGCGATGTGCTTGGAAAATACGTCGAACGCTATCTGCAGCAACGCGACATCGCGGCGCCGGCGGAATCGCCGCTCACTGTCGCACGTTTGATCGAAGAAGCGTTCTAGTCACCGGCTGCAACGCCTTCGCGGTTCTTCTCGCGCGCACCGTGCCAATACAGCGTCAATCCCAGAACAATCGCGGCCACTGTCCCGCCGACAAGCTTCAATTCAAATCCCAGCTTGTCCGACGAGTCTCCCGGCGGCACCAGTGAAACGAGAATGCCAATCAGCACGATCGCCAGGCCCGTTCCGGACACGATCCATACGCCCGCTCTGCCTCCGGGGATAAGCACAGCATCTCTATTTGCGCGCCGGTCCGGCCGCGAATGCAGCTTGATCGCGGCCGCAAACATATAGATGAATGGAATGAAGTAAAGAATGATGGTCGCATCCACGAGAAATTGATACGCGCCGCGCGTCGTCTCGTTGATCTGGCTGATCAACAGAATCGCGCACGATGCAATGGCCTGCACCAGAATCGAAACGTACGGCGTCTTCCAACGCGGGTGAATCTTCCCGAACGCTGCCGGCAAGTATCGGTCGATGCCAACCACGAACGGCACGCGCGCAATCCCGGCCACCGTGCTGCCTACGCCACCTGCGTTGCCGACGGTCACCACCACTACTGCAATAATTCCCAGCGCACCGATCTTCAGCGCGATAGAACCCACGGTAATCGCATGAAACACGCCGCTGGTCGTGGATACTTCCTCCGCTGGAACCAAGGCCAGCACCGCGACTGTCGCCACGATGTACATCCCGGCAATCAGCAGTCCCGATGCGTATACGGCCCGCGGCAGCGTTTTCTGCGGGTTGCGCACTTCCTGGCTCATTGCGGAAACGAGCTCCAGCCCGCTAAACGCAAATGCAATCTGCGACCAAAAGTTTACGGTGTCCCAATTCCAGACCGGCAGCATGTTAGCGGGCGTGAAGTGCGTGACCGGGCCATGCTTCATCCACAGTATTGCCGCGACGCCCAACAGCATCAGCAGCGGCAAATACGTGGACACGCCGCCCGCGTTTTGCAGCCATTTGTCGATGTTCAATCCGATGATATTCAGTCCGACCGCCACGACGAGCATGCCGACCGACACGGAAAGCAAGAACGTTCGGTTCTGTGAAAGCGCCGCGCCGTTTTCACCGATGATGTAAGCGCTCATCGCCGCGCTGGCCAGCAGCAGCCCCGGAAAATAAAACACCGTATAGATCCAGTAGTTCCATCCCGCCACGAAGCCGTGAAAATCTCCGAACGCTTCCTTGGCCCAGACGTACAGCCCGCCTTCTTCCGGGAATCGTGACGACAATTCATTGATCACCATTGCCGAAGGCACGAAAAACAGCAACCCCGCTAAAATCCACAAACTGATCGACGAAGTGCCGTTGTGCGCCGCGGCCGCCACCCAGCGCGGGCCTAGCACCGTGGCGATGTTGAACAGCAGGACATCCCAGAAGCCCATCTCTTTGCGTAATTGCTTGATCGGGCCGGGAGAGCCGTTTGCCGTTTGGCTCACAGAGTTACGTCCAGCGCGGGGATCAATTCGTCCTGAATGCGGAAATTCCTTATAAAGGGGTCGTCTGAATTTTCAAATTCTTCCCAAGGCCCAAAAAGCGTTACCCGGCCTTCCTGGAGAAAGACGACTACGTCCGCGAGCTTCTTGGCTAGGTGCGTGTCGTGAGTTACGACGATCGATGTCTTCTGAAACGTTTTCTTCAGCCGCAAAATCAATTCGCCCATGTGCCCTGCCATGATGGGATCCACCATGGTCGTCGGCTCATCGAACAGAATTGCCTCGGGATTCTGCGCCAGCGTGCGCCCGATGGCCACGGCGCGCTTCATTCCGGTTGAGAGTTCGCTCGGCAACTTGTCCAGAACGTCCTCAACTTCCACCATGTGCGCGATTTTCATGACGTACTCGTCGATGTCCTCGGGGCTCAGACCCGGCTGCCCATCGAGCGGGAAGGCAATGTTCTCCCCAACCGTCAGTGAGTCGAAGAGCGCGCCAGACTGAAAAACCATCGTCACTCTTCGCCGCACTTCTTCGAACTCCTCTTCTTTGAAATCGGTGACGTCTTGTCCGTCGATGAAAATCCTGCCTGAATCCGCTTTCAGAAAACCCATGATGTGTTTTAGCGAAACAGACTTGCCAACGCCGCTGCGCCCCATGATGACGCACGTCTCCCCGCGCTTTACCGTAAAGCTGACGTGATCGAGCACCAGGCGATCGTCGAAGCTCTTGCACACGTCGCGAAACTCGAAGTAATTAATCGCCGGCCCTTCGTTCACTTGCGCTCCGCTTCCAGAACTCGCCGTGCTTCCTCATAATCCGCCCCTGTATTCATGTTCCAGAACAATCGCCCTTCGTTATCAAATCGTTTCCAGTCTGCCTCGTCAAGAACTTCCGCGCGAAGCAGTGCAATCCCTTCAGTTACCTTGCGCACGCCGCGTTCGAATCCCGAGCCCAGCTCTGCCGCTGCGGCCGTTTGCCAGCAAGCGCAGAGCGGTTCGGGTCCGGACGCCGAGTGAGGTAGCACGACATGCGCTTTGCTTTTTGCTGCACGTTCGCAAACAAAGGCCAGCCATCCGCGCGTCAGAAATGGCATGTCGCAGCTTATGATTAAATTCCATTCGCCATTCGTAGGACTCTTCGCAGCATCTTCAAGTGCCGTGATGATTCCGCCGAGCGGCCCTTCTCCAGGCCACTGGTCCTCGATTGTCTCCACTCCAAATGCAGAATACTTGCCTGGCGCCGCCACTAATTTAACTTGCTTTGTGACGCCTCCCAGAAGTTCAATCATGCGCGTCAGCATTGGCGTCCCGCCAACTTCCACAAGCGCCTTGTCCCGCCCAAGTCGCGTGCTCGCGCCCCCCGCCAAAACGTATCCGGTGACTTCCGTCTCGCCTTTCGCGCCTCTGACTCGCTGTTTCATTCTCTTCTCTGCTCTTTGTCTTCTCTGCGTTAAATCCTATTCCTCTTCAAGTGGCTCACGCCCTGGCCGCCGAATGCCAAGCTCCCGCAGCTTCTCCTGCAAGCTCTGTCGGTGCAAACCGATCGTCGCTGCCGTTCGCGAAACATTCCATCGATGACTCGCCAATTGTTTCGTCAGGTAGGCCACCTCGAATTTTCGCTTGGCCTCGCGAAAATCCCTTTCGCCAATGCCATTGTCCAGCTCCTCGCCGCTGTGTCTGCGTGAGATGGCCTCGCCATGCACGACTTCGCCGGGCAAATCCTCGATGCCGATTTCGTCGCCGCGGGAAAGCACCACGCTCCGCTCCAGAGCGTTCTTCAATTCGCGCACATTGCCCGGCCAATCGTATTTCTCGACCGCCGCCATCGCCTCGCGCTTCAGCCGCGCGTTGCGTCCCAGCCGCGCTCCATGCAATCGCAAGAAACCTCCTGCCAGCAGCGCAATATCTTCTTTGTGCGCCCGCAGCGGCGGCAGCTCAATCGTCACCACGCGGAGCCGGTAGAACAAATCCTCGCGAAACTTACCTGCGCGAATCTCCGCCTGCAGATTGCGGTGCGTTGCGCTGATCACCCGCACATCCACGGAAATCGACTGCGTCGCGCCCAGCCTCTCGATGGTGCGATTTTCCAGTACCCGCAAAACCTTAGCTTGCGTCACTGGATTCATGTCCCCAATTTCATCCAGGAAAATCGTGCCGCCCGAAGCCAGCTCGAACTTTCCTTTTTTCTGCTGCGCCGCGCCCGTAAATGCGCCGCGCTCGTAGCCGAATAGTTCCGATTCGATGAGCGTTTCCGGGAGTGCAGCGCAATTCACCGCCACATAGGCTTTGCCGCTTCGCGGCGAGCGCGCATGAATCTCCTGTGCTAGCAAATCCTTTCCCGTGCCGCTCTCTCCTAAGATCAGTACCGTCGAATCTGTAGGCGCCACGCGGTCCGCCATTTCGAAAGCGCGCCGCATCTCCGCCGAGCGGCCGATCATCTGGCCGAACTGTCCTTCGGTGGTCAATCGCCGCCGCAGCGCATCATTTTCTTTTTCAAGTGTTGCCAGCTTCAGTAGCGTGGAAACGCGCTGGCGCAGCTCTTCCAATTCGAATCCTTTCACTAAGTAATCCGCCGCTCCAAGCTGCAGCGCTTCGACCGCCGTTTTCGCAGTGTCCAGCGCCGAAACCATCAGCACCGGCACCTCGCTTCCCTGCTCGCGTATCCACCGCAAAAACGACAGTCCATCCTGCCCCGGCAGCACGACGTCCAGCAGCACCAGGTCCGGTTGTTCGCGAGGCAGCGCCTCTCGCGCTGCTTCCGCCGAGTCCGCCTCCGCGATTCGATACTTCGCCTCCAGCGCCTTTCGCAGGCCGTATCTTGCCGCGGGTTCGTCATCAACGATCAGAATCGTCTTCATGGTTTCGATTCCTTACTTCCCTTCCCCCGTTGGCAACGTCACATAAAATTTGGTTCCATTTCCATTCCGCACGGGACTCTCCCAATCTAACTTGCCGCCAAACTCGGCGACACGCCTTGCCACAATTGCCAGACCCAATCCCGTTCCTTGCGACTTGGTCGTAAAAAAAGGCTGGAGAATTTTTTCCCGCAGCCCCGCCGGAATTCCCGGGCCATCGTCTTCCACAGCCAGCGTGCAAACTCCGTCGCGCGAGGCAGCACAAATGATGACCTGCCCTCCGCGCGGAGTGGCCTCCAACGCATTCACCACCAGGTTAGACACAATGTCGTTCACCGCTTCCGCGCTGGCTGCCACCATCGCCCTTCCGCCGGAAACTTTGATTTCCATCTTTACGCCCCGGCGCTCAGCCTCGTGCGATAAGACGCCGGCCACCTCTTCAACGGCTGCCCGAGCGTCGCAACTGCCAATGGCGCTGCCTCCTCGGACCGTAGGCCGGCTAAATTGGAGCAACTGATTGAGCTTCGTCGAAAGCCGGCTGATTTCGTCCAGCACCATCTTGGTTTCGCCGCGAATCGTTTCCGGCAGCTCCGGATACTCGAGCTGCACTTGCAAAATTGTCTTCATCGACCCCAGCGGATTCTTCAAGTTATGCGAGATGCTCGCCGCCATCTGCCCCACCAGCGCCAATCTCTCGCGCTCCGCCAATTCCCTCTCCAGCCTCAACTTTTCTTCGATCAGCCGGCACAAATCCAGCGCCCCGGGCAGTTGCTCGCACAAGAATTCCAGTGCCGCCCGTGTGTCGCCAGAAATAATTGCTCCATGAGGTTCCACGCGGAGTACCCCTTGACTCCGATTCCCTTGAATCAGAAAAAATTCCCTCGGATCGAAAGCGAGTGCCGCCCGTGGTTCCGCAGAAATGTTTGCGTCCGGTGGCGAACTTCCCGTCGTGCACAACTGCAGTCGCACCTCGCGAAGCTCAAATTGCTCCTTCACTCGCCGTTCGATGAATTTCTCAAGCTGCGCCAGATTGCCTTGCCGCGCTTCTCCCTGGATTTCCTTCGTCAACCGCTGCACCCTGTCCATCTCGTGCTGGGCGGTCGCCTGAAGCCTTCTTCCGAAAACCCGCTGAATAGGTTCGATGAACACAACCAGGACGAACAACAACACCGCGGCAGTCGCCTCGGGCGGCAGCACCGGCTCAAGCCAAGTACCCACCCTGCGGACCAGGCTCAGATAAAGCAACGCCGAAAAAGTGATAGACACCGCATAAACAAGGTTCTTCTGCCGGCCGATATTCAGAAAATTGAACTTCAACACCATCCACATCATCACTGTGAAAGGAATCATGGCGAGGAACGCTAGCGCGGTGCTCAGTTTTTCCGCTCCGGCAAGACTCAGCCCTTCGGGCATGGCATGCAGCAACAGGACTAGCACACCGATCGCAAGAAAGAACCTCGCGAGCTGCTTGTGGAATGTCCGCTGAGGCGCGTCCGGGGCTTCTGCCGAGAACCGTCCCTGCCACCAAAAGCAAATCAAGAACGCGACGGCTAACCACACGCCGTAGACAAATCCCAGCGCTCTGCCCGGTGCCAGTAGATCCAATCCGGAATTGTTGGCCAGCAACGGATAGACTCGCAGGGCAAAAAACACGATGGGCGCATAGGCTGCCAGCAGGATTACGCGTTTCGCGTCTGGTTTCTTCAGCAACCCTCGGGTGGCGGCGTATTCAAGATGCAAATGAATCAGAATCGGCGGCAGCGTGCATAGCCCGATGTATAGTAGCGCTCCGGCAAATGCTTGCAGCGCGAGCGGCGGAACCGCATAGTGAATCTGCGCGTTCAGCGCGAGAAGAGACCCACCATAAAAAAAGAACAGCGCCAGGCACAAAAAGAAGAACACTCGCTCAAAATTCCTCTGGCGACGGTAGCCCAGAATCACTACCATCCAAAAAAGCTGTAGCAGTGTCCCCGCTGTGTAGCCAATCAGCCGAATGTAGAGCAGTGACCCCATACGACGACTCCGTTGTGCCAAATTCTACGCCCGGCAGACTTGCAGGACAATCTCCAAGTGCCATATTTTTCTTGCACCAGCTAAACTACTCTAATTAAACAACTTAACTTCGGCCAGAATTCCACAGGAGACCGCCCGAATAGTCTGCTAAATCCTTGACATGACAGAAGTTTCTGCTATATTAGCAGTCGGCTGCGAGGAGTGCTAATTGCCTTTTCCTTGCAGCCGCATTACAAACCGCAACATCACCTATGGAGGTTTTTCAAGATGGCAGTGAATCTTACACCGCTCCACGACCGTGTCGTCGTGAGGCGCATTGAAGAGAAAGAAAGCATCAAGGGCGGCATCATCATTCCGGACTCCGCCAAGGAAAAGCAGCAGGAAGGCGAAGTCATCGCCGTTGGCGCTGGCCGCCGCGAGAAGGGCGAGCGCGTGCCTCTGGATGTCAAGGCCGGCGATCGTGTCCTCTTCGGCAAGTACAGCGGCACGGAAATCAAAATCGAAGACGAAGAGCTGTTGATCTTAAAAGAGGACGAGATCCTCGCCAAGCTCAGCGGCGCTGCCAAAGCGGCAGGGTCCAGAAAGTAAGTCTTCACTTCCTTGTTGTCAGTTCTTAGTGATTAGTTTGGTTTCAGCCGGAGCAAGCAGAAAAGAAGGTTCGCTCCGCATCTGTAGCTCAGGCCTTCAAGTCTGAGGGTTTTTTGCAGTAAAAGAAACATTTGGATTGAATCTCAGGAGGAATCAGAAACATGGCGAAGCAGATTGTAACAGGTGAGAATTCCCGCCAGGCGATTTTGCGCGGCGTGAATGCCCTCGCCGACGCAGTAAAGATCACCCTCGGTCCCAAGGGCCGCAACGCGGTGATCGAAAAGAAGTTCGGCGCGCCGATCATCACCAAGGACGGCGTGACCGTGGCCAAGGAAATCGAACTCCGCGATCCCCTCGAGAACATGGGCGCGCAGATGGTCCGCGAAGTCGCTTCCAAGACTTCCGACGTTGCCGGTGACGGCACGACCACCGCGACCGTGCTCGCGCAGGCCATCTTCCGCGAGGGCGTCAAGACTGTCGCCGCCGGCGCCAGCCCCACAGCTCTCAAGCGCGGCATCGAAAAGGCCGTCGAAGTTGCCGTTGCGGAAATCCAGAAGCTTCACAAGGACGTCAAGGGCGAAATGATCGCCCAGGTTGGCACCATTTCCGCGAACAATGACAAGCAAATCGGCGGCATCATCGCCGAAGCCATGAAGAAGGTCGGCAAGGATGGCGTCATCACCGTCGAGGAATCCAAGACGATGGAGACCACCCTCGAAGTAGTCGAAGGCATGCAGTTTGACCGCGGCTACCTCTCCCCGTACTTCATCACCGACCCCGAGCGCATGGAGTGCGTTGTTGAGGACGTTCGCATCCTCATCCACGAGAAGAAAATCAGCTCGATGAAGGATCTGCTCCCGTTGCTCGAGCAGACCGCCAAGATGGGCAAGCCTCTCTTGATCGTCGCTGAGGATGTCGAAGGCGAAGCGCTCGCCACCCTGGTGGTAAACAAGCTCCGCGGGACGCTACAGTGCGCTGCCGTCAAAGCTCCTGGCTTTGGCGATCGCCGCAAGGCCATGCTCGAAGATATCGCTACCCTCACCGGCGGCAAGGCCATCACTGAAGACCTCGGTATCAAGCTCGAGAACGTCAAGCTTGAGGACCTGGGTCGCGCCAAGAAGATCACCATCGACAAGGACAACACCACGATCATCGAAGGCGCCGGCAAGTCGGCGGACATCGAAGGCCGTGTGAAGCAGATCCGCTCGCAGATCGAAAACACCACCAGCGACTATGACAAGGAAAAGCTCCAGGAGCGCCTTGCCAAGCTGGTCGGCGGCGTCGCCGTCATCAAGGTCGGCGCAGCCACCGAAACCGAACTGAAGGAAAAGAAGGCCCGTGTCGAAGACGCTATGCACGCCACCCGCGCGGCTGTCGAGGAAGGTATCGTCCCCGGCGGCGGCTCGGCGCTGCTCCGCTGCCTCGCTGCGGTCGAGAAGCTCAAGCTCCACGATGACGAAGCCGTTGGCGCAGGCATCGTGCGGCGCGCTCTCGAAGAGCCTTCCCGCCAGATCGCTCTCAACGCCGGCCACGAAGGCGCCGTTGTGATTGGCAAGATCCGCGACTCCAAGGAAGAGAACTTCGGCTTCAACGCGGAGACCGGCGAGTACGGCGACATGGTGAAGATGGGCGTAATCGACCCGGCCAAGGTCACCCGCCTCGCGCTGCAGAACGCAGCGTCCATCGCGGGCCTCATGCTCACGACCGAAGCCCTGATCGCTGACATCAAGGAAGAAGATAAGAAGGCTGCCGCTGCCGGAGCCCCCGGCGCAGGCGGCATGGGCGGCATGTACTAAGTTCTCCAGCTCGCCCGTAACCTCAATCCAAAAAGGGCGGTCCTCACGGCCGCCCTTTTTCTTTGCCTATCCCCATGCCCCAGCCTAGGTCCCCTTACTTGCCTACCCTCTCTCCCCTCTGCTATCGTCCGTAAGCCTCAAGACATAGACTCTTCAGGGGAGAGTCACACCATGCCAGGACTTTTGCAGCGGTTCTTGCCGCGGGAAGAGGGCTTCTTTGACCTCTTCGCCAAACAAGCAGCGAATATCCATGTGGGGGCCGACGCCCTCCTGAAAATGCTCTCGCACTACACCGGCGTCCCAGAACAGGTGCAGATCGTCAAAGCCATCGAGCACGAAGGCGACGAGCTTACCCACGCACTCTTTACCAAGCTCAATCAAACCTTCATCACTCCGTTTGACCGCGAAGACATTTATGAGCTCTGCAGCCGCCTCGACGATGTGATCGACCTCATCGATGCCGCCGCCAGCCGTTTTGTGCTTTACCGCGTGGACACTGTTCGGACCGGCACTGTGGACCTCGTCAAGGTTCTCGTCTCCGCCACCGCCGAAGTGGAGGCTGCCGTCCGCGCACTCGAAACCTCGCAAGAAGCCCTCAAGCACTGCATCGAGATCAATCGCTACGAAAACGAAAGCGACCGCCTTTGCCGCACGCTTATCGCCCAGCTCTTCGACGAAGAGAAAGATTCCGTCCAGATCATTAAGTGGAAAGAAATCTTCGAAGTCATCGAAACCGCCGTCGACAAGTGCGAAGACGTCGCCAACGTCATCGAAGGCGTCATCCTCAAGAGCGCCTGACCTGTGAACAGCTTCACTCTGCTCCTCGTCGTCATCGCCGTCACTCTTACTTTTGAATTTTCCAATGGCTGGCATGACGCCGCCAATTCCATCGCCACCGTCGTATCCACTCGCGTCCTTACACCCTTCCGCGCCGTCGTTTGGGCCGCGTTCTTTAATTTTGTGGCCGCCTTCTGGTTCGGCACGGCCGTTGCCAAGACCATCACCAAGGGCCTGGTTCGCCTCGAGATGGTCGACGAAAAAGTGATCCTTGCCGGCCTTCTCGGCGCTATCACCTGGAATCTGATCACTCTTGTTCTCGGCCTGCCCACCAGTTCGTCGCACGCGCTGATCGCCGGTTACGGTGGCGCCGCTGTCGCGCACGCCGGTTTCCAGGCCATTATCTTTGGCGGCTGGCTCAAGCCCGTTCTTTTCATTTTTCTTTCTCCCTTGGTCGGGATGTTGGTCGCCATCCTCGTCACCGTTCTGACCAGTTGGATCGTCCGCAAGCAGCGTCCGTTGAGAGTTGATCGCTGGTTCCGTCGGTTGCAACTCGTTTCCGCTGCTCTCTATAGCCTCGGCCACGGCACCAATGACGCTCAGAAAGGCATGGGGATCATCACCGCTGCCTTGGTAACTGGTGGCCTGCTCAAGACCTCCGAAGTCCCCTATTGGGTCATCATCTGTTGCCACTTGGCTATGGCAGGCGGCACCATGGCTGGAGGCTGGCGCATCATCAAAACCATGGGCCAGCGCATCACCAAGCTTAATTCGTTCGGCGGCTTCGCGGCGGAAACCGCCAGCGCCGTCACGCTCTTTGCCACCGCAAAATTCGGCATTCCCGTTAGTACCACGCACACGGTCACCGGAGCCATCGTTGGCGTTGGCGCTACTCGCCGCCTTTCCGCTGTCCGCTGGGGCGTCACGCGCCGCATCGTCTACGCCTGGGTTCTTACCATTCCCGGAGCTGCCCTCTTCGGTGCCACCATCTTCCGCGTCGTCACGTTTTGGCTCCGCTAAAAACGAGTCCCGCGCAACGTGCCGCCCCTCTTCGCTCAATTTTCATTCCTGCTCCCTCGAATTTCATTTTTCTCTCTTCTCTCCGGCCTCTGTGCTCTCTAGCTCTGTGACCTCTGTGTTAAATCTTTTTCCTTCCCTCCTGCATCGCAAATTGCGCGAAAATGTCCAGGCCGCCGGGCGGAACGCTCGGCGCTGTCGCTAGCAAGACTGAAATGGAGGTAGGGAGAAAAATGGCCGACTTTGAGATAACTCGTAGGCACTTCAATAAGGGCCTCGCAGGCGCCGCCGTAAGCGTGGTCGCCTCTGCCGGACCGCTTGCTCGCAGCGTCCTTGGGGCCAACGACCGCATCGGCGTAGGCTTGATCGGCGCCGGCGGAATGGGTCAATTCGACCTGAGGGACTTCCTCCGCTCCGGCCAGGTCGACGCCGTCGCCATCGCCGATCCCTTCCAGCCCAATCTGGACCGCGCTCTCGAACTGACCGACGGCAAGGCCAAGGGCTTCAAGGATTTTCGCTCCATCCTCGACAACAAGGACATCCAGGCGGTAATCATCGCCACCCCTGACCATTGGCACGCCATCCCCATGATCATGGCTTGCGAAGCCAGCAAGGATGTTTACGTCGAGAAGCCCCTCTCACATGCGCTGGCTGAGGGCCGCAAGATGGTGCAGGCCGCGTCGAAGCACAACCGCGTCGTGCAGGTAGGCACGCAGCAACGCTCCGGCGAACATTTTCAAAAAGCCGTCGAGCTTGTGCGCGGGGGGAAAATCGGAAAAGTCACGCGCGCCGAGACGTGGATTCACAGCAACAGTTCGCCGGAAGGCATGGGCAATCCTCCTGACGGCGATGCGCCCCCGTGGCTAGACTGGGACCTTTGGCTTGGGCCAGCTCCTTATCATGCCTACAACCGCAATCGTTGCATCGGAAGCTTCCGCTCTTTTTGGGACTATTCCGGGGGAACACTCACCGACTGGGGCGTGCACTTGCTGGACATCGTGCACTGGGCGATGGACGTTGATGCGCCAAAAGAAGTCAGTGCCTTCGGAGGAAAATATGTCATCCAGGACAACGGCGAAATTCCGGACACACTCGAGGTAGTCTTCGAATATCCGGCATCGCCGGTAAGCGGCAAGGAATTTATCGTGACCTGGAGCAATCGCCACGCCAACTCGCGTGGGCCAGACGGTCACGGCTACGGCATCCAGTTTTATGGCACCGAGGGGACGCTATTCATCGACCGCGAAGGCTACACCGTGTGGCCAGAACGCAAGCCCGTCGGAGGCGAGAGCGTCACGGCGTTCGCCACCATCCGCAGCGAAGGCTCCGCGCAGCACTACCCACACGTGCTCAACTTCCTCGAATGCATGCGTTCGCGCAAAAAGCCCAACTCCGACATTGAGACCACGCACCGCTCCACAAGCGCACCCCACCTGGCCAATATCGCTTTCAAACTAGGGCGCAAACTGCGCTGGAACCGCGACGACGAGCAGTTCCTGAACGACCCCGAAGCCAACAAACTGCTCACCAAGCAGTACCGCAAACCCTGGAACACCATTTAGCATTTGTGTCCCGGAAACACTTCGGCTAGCCTGCGGCTCGTGCCCCTAGTCGAACAGTTCTCGGGCAAGCGTCTCTTTGCTAATTTCCAGGTACGTGGCGATTTCTAGCAGGATGCCGCTGAGCGTGCCGACCTTTAGCGACGTGTGCGCGGGAATGGTGACTTGGTGTTCTGAGCCTTTAGCCGTGGATCTCACACGAATGTGGCTTCCGGACTGCCGGATCTCCTCGTAACCATATCGGCGAAGCAGCTTGGCCAATTCCGCGCCGGCAAGGTCACGCGGCAATTTCACGCCGTACCTCAGGCAACGATGATCTCGTCCTTTACCATGTGCAGCCGGATTAGTCGGGGCTTGTTCTCTTTTTCAAAATGACAGTTGACCGCGTCTCGCACCATTCGGCGCAATTCTTCGAGTGTCTCGCCCTGCGTGAAGATGGCATACCCCAGCGCTCGCGCCGTGTAACCGCCTTCGGGCGCGTCTTCGACGGTAAAGATGATCTCTTGATCGGCCATAAAGGTTAGGGGACTCCGTCCCGCCAAGGATACAACAGAATTAGCCTTCATTGTCCGGTCTTCACATCAGTGCCGCAGCCACTCCCGGCCGCGCTCTTTTCCGAATGGGAGAAAGAGTAGTAGGGCTATTTTTTTCTTCGCGCTTCGCTCCGGCGATCGAAGATTCCGATCCGGTCGAAAAACCGTCGGCCTGCTACGGGAGAGCTGGCAATGGGATCAATACCGGCTCCCTCTTTCATCCGCCGCCGCTCAACTCTTCGAGCCATTTTTCCAGAACGGCCTGCTGACTAGTCGGGACGTTTGTGAACATAACCCCCATTCCCATATTGGGGAATTGAAACACGACTTTTCCGCGCGCTGCAAATGTCGCATCGGTGCGTGAGATTCTGACCACAATCTCTGTTCCCTCTGGAGAAGGATTGATCATGTCCAGAAAGCATCCCCCGGCGCTCAAGTCGCTGGTCCTGGCGCTAAGCTTTGTTTCGCTCGCGATTTCCGTTACTTCGGCATCGGCGATGATGGAATAGCGTGGAGCGCGACGACGTTCGGGGCCCACTCCTCACCGCCTTCTTCAGGGTCAAAATACGGGTGGTCTTTGAGGCACGATTCTGTAGCGCTAAGTCTAACCTGCTACTGCACTTTTCCGACATCCCTTCGCATCTCGCAAAGGCCGGAGGTTTCGTTCTATCTTCGCGGCTGCCATTTTCCTTGTTGGCTCATGATCCGGAGAGCGAATACAGCGGGAACCCAAGGTAGCGTAACTTCTTTTGTGTAAATTCGGTTTTTGGAGCAGAAAAAAAGGGCGTACTTTCTCTGGAGCGCCAACCCCAAGAGGAGGTACACCCTAAATGCGAGAACTGAAAGTCCTCGGCAACGGT